>JAAUYD010268345.1_pt1 | contig 85718 bp, 71 predicted proteins | sample 7278101 | NCBI WGS metagenome assembly JAAUYD01 (sample SAMN14350128, study PRJNA611818) | marine sediment metagenome | isolation source: surface marine sediment (0.6m) | place: French Polynesia: Moorea | collected 2018-08
AACAGGATTTTGTGATTTTTTAATTAGTCAATCTCCTGAACAATTATTAATTAAAGCTCCTGTTGTTGCTTTAGTAGAAGCCAAAAATGATAATATTCAAGCAGGTTTGCCGCAATGTATGGCTGAAATGATTGCTGCTCAAACTTTTAATGAAAGAAGAAATAATAATATCTCTCAAGTTTATGGGGTGGTTACAACAGGAACAAACTGGAAATTTTTACAGCAACATGATACAGTCATCGAAGTCGATTTAAACGATTATTTTATTAATAATCTCAGTCAAATATTAGGAATTCTGAAATATATGATTGCTCATGATTTATAATTAATCAAAGATAATTACACAATGGATAAAGATAAACTCATAAAATATCGTCAAGCCGTGCAAACTTTGTTAAGTCGCTATGTCGCAGAAGATGTTACCAGTAGATGGTAGGGTGGGCAAATCAAAGATTTATATTAATTACTCATAATGTAGAAAACTTTGCCCACCTTACAAAATTAGTTAATAAACGGCCTTATACTAATTATGGTAAAACGACTAATTCTATTTTAGGGAGTTAGTAAAGATGAAAGTTAAGTCTTGGATAACTGCTACGATGTTTGTACGGAGGAAAAATAGTGTCGGCTCAAGATATTTTTCATAGTACAGTAAGGCGAGCATTAGAAAAAGAAGAATGGGTAATTACAGCAGATCCTTTAAAATTAAAATTTGGAGGTATTAATTTTCAAGTTGATCTAGCAGCAGAGAGACTGTTAGAAGCAGAGCGAAATGGTGAGAAAATAGCTGTAGAAATTAAAAGTTTTCTTAATGCTTCTGCCATCACTGATTTTTATGCTGCTTTGGGTCAATTCTTGAGTTATCGGTTAGCACTTTCTACCATTGAACCCGATCGCTTATTATATTTAGCAATTCCTCTAGACGCTTTTGATACATTTTTCCAGAGGGAGTTTACTCAAATAGCAATTAAACACTATCAAGTTCCACTTATTATTTATGATCCAGTCAAGGAGGTAATTACACAATGGATAAAGATAAACTTATAAAATATCGTCAAGCAGTGCAAACTTTGTTAAGTCGCTATGTCGCAGAAGATGTTACCAGTGAAGACGTAGAAGTACAATTAATATGTGATGTAGAACGAGATCATTATCAGTGGATGAATGTGGGATGGGAAGGTTTAAAGCGAGTTTACTACTCCATTGTTCATTTTGATATTCGTGATGATAAAGTTTGGTTGCAACAAAATTTAACGGAATTGAATCCAGCCGAGGATTTAATTGCAATGGGTGTCAAAAGAGAGGATATTGTTTTAGGATTACAACCCCCTTATAAACGGCCCTATACTAATTATGGTAAAACCACTAATTCTATTTTAGGGAGTTAGTAAAGATGAAAGTTAAGTCTTGGATAACTGCTACGATGTTTGTAGGGATGATAGGGTTATGGGGAGTGATGTTAAACCCTACAATAGCACAGGTAATTTCTCAGGTTTCGGCGGAAGATCAAGCAGCATTAGAAGAAGCAAGAAGATTAACTGAGCAAATTGTTAAGTTATATCAACAGGGAAAGTATGATGAGGCATTTCTCTTAGCAGAAAAAGCTTTAGCTATTTTTAGACAACAATTAGGAGACAGTCATATTGAGATTGCACCAAGTCTCAACAATTTGGCTAGACTGTACGAGTCCCAAGGAAGATATGCAGAAGCCGCACTTCTATACGAACAAGCCTTAGCTATCTACAAACAGCAATTAGGAGAGAATCATCTCGATACTGGCATCGGTTTCAACAATTTGGCAGGACTTTACGAGTCCCAAGGAAGATATGCAGAAGCCGAAGTTCTCCATCAAAAAGCTTTAGCTATTTTTAGACAACAATTAGGAAGCAACCATTTCAATACCGCCATCAGTCTCAACAATTTAGCCTACCTTTACTACTCTCAAGGAAGGTACACGGAAGCTGAACCTCTCTACCAACAAGCCTTAGCTATCTTTAAACAACAATCACGAGATAATCATCCCGATACTGCTTTCACTCTCAGCAATTTGGGATTACTGTACTACTCTCAAGGAAGGTACGCAGAAGCTGAACCTCTTTACAAAGAAGCTTTAGCCATCAGAAAACAACAATTAGGGGATAATCATCCTGATACCGCTACGAGTCTCAACAATTTGGCGTTACTCTACAAATATCAAGGAAGGTACGCAGAAGCTGAACCTGTTTACAAAGAAGCTTTAGCCATTACAAAACAACAATTAGGGGATAATCATGCTGATACCGCTACAAGTCTCCACAACTTGGCGTTACTTTACCACTCTCAAGAAAGGTATGCTGAAGCTGCACCTCTCCTTGTAGAAGCTTTAACCATTAGGATAGAACAATTAGGAGTCAATCATCCCGACACCATTAACACTATCAACAATTTCACGGCATTTTACGACTCTCAAGGAAAGTACGCCGAAACTGAACTTCTCTACCAACAAGTTTTAGCCATCAGAAAACAACAATTAGGGGAAAATCATCCTGATACCGCTACGAGTCTCAATAATTTAGCATACCTCTACTACTCTCAAAAAAAATACACTAAAGCTGAAGCCCTCTGGCAAGAAGCTTTAACTATCAGAAAACAACAATTAGGAGACAATCATCCCCAGATTGCCTCCAATTTTAACGACTTGGCTACACTTTACCAGTCTCAAGAAAATATTTCTCAAGCAGTTGACTATCTAACCCAGGGAATTGCTGTAGAGGAATACAACATTTCAGAAAACCTAAACATTGGCGATGAGAAACAGAAACGAGATTATATGAGTACCATTTCAGGAACAACTGATCGGGTTATTTCTCTTAATCTTCAATCTGCACCCAATAATCCCCAAGCAACTCAACTAGCACTGAAAACTATCTTAGAACGAAAAGGACGAATTTTAGATGTTTCAACCAATAGCTTACAAATCCTTCGACAACGTACTGATGACCCCGAAAGCCAACAATTATTAACACAACTGATTGAAGTTCGGACACAACTATCTAACCTTACTTTTACCCCTGTGGATAAGTTTCCTTCTCCTGAAGTTTACCGTCAACTCTTAACAGAAGTTCAAACAAAAGCAAAAAACCTTGAAGATAAAATTAGTCGCCGTAGTGCAGAATTTCGTCAACTTTCTCAACCTATTACCCTCGAAGGGATTCAACAACAAATTCCTGAAAATTCTGCTTTAGTTGAAATTATGCGTTATCGTCCTTTTAATGCTAAAGATGACAGTTTTGGGACTTCTCGTTATGCAGTTTATATCCTTTTTCCTAATGGTGAAATCAAAGCTAAAGACTTAGGAGAAGCTGAACCCATTGACAATGATTTAATTTACTTCCGTGATAATTTACGAGATAGACAAACCCCGATTGAACAAGTTAAAGAATCATCTCGTGAACTCGATGCTAAATTAATGCAATCGATTCGAGAATTATTAGCTAATACGAAAACTATTTTATTGTCTCCTGATGGCGCATTAAATTTAATTCCCTTTGAAGCTTTAGTTACAGAAAATAATAAATATTTAATTGAAGAAAATTATCAGATTACTTATCTCACATCTGGACGAGATTTATTGCGCCTTAAAGAAAAATTTGCCAGTGAACAACCTCCCCTTATTCTTGCTGATCCAATCTATAATAAAGAAGGGGAAGAATTCGCCTTAAACCCTTCCACTGATCAACTTCGTTCTTCCGCATTTTGTGAAAGGGGAACCAGAAATTTTCCCCGTCTTGATGGAACTGAAGAAGAAGGCAAACAAGTAAAACAATTATTTCCTCAAGCTACTATTGTAACCGGTTCTCAGGCAACAGAAAACGTCTTAAAACAAGTGAAAAGACCCGAAATTTTGCATATTGCAACTCATGGTTTTTTCTGTCCAACCAATAATAATGATCAATCGCCCCAAAGCTATGAGAATCCTTTATTAAAATCTGGGTTAGTGTTAGCAGGAGTTAAAGTTAATGAAAGTGCAGGAGATGATGGTGTTTTAACCGCTTTAGAAACCACTGCGTTAAACTTAGTTGGAACCAAATTAGTTGTCCTTTCTGCTTGCGAAACGGGAAGGGGAGATATTACCACAGGAGAAGGAGTTTATGGGTTACGACGTGCGTTAGTTATTGCAGGAAGTGAAAGCCAATTAATTAGTCTTTGGAAAGTGTCAGATGACGCGACTAAAGACTTAATGATAGATTATTATGGACGCTTAAAAAATGGAGAGGGACGCAGGGAAGCATTACGACAAATTCAACTAGAAATGCTGAAAGGTGAGACACAAAATAATCCTTTTTACTGGGCAAGTTTTATTCCTTCTGGCGATTGGAAAGCAATGAAAAATTAAGAAATTATGTAAGTATTCAGCATTCAGCAGTCAGCTATCAGCCATCAGCATAATTAAGGATAACACGAAGCAAAGAAGATTTAATACTGAGAGACTTTAGAGAATTAAAGTAATGCTTACCGCTTTCATTTCTTAGCTGAACACTGAACACTGACGGCTGAATGCTTACGAATTTATTGTAAGGTGGGGAGTGCATCGGCCTACCTAGATGGATAGAGGTTTTTATAATCTCTAGGGTTCCATAAATCAACTTTAGAATATTGAGAACCATTGATGATTAAAGCGGGGTTAATAATTAATCCTGTGGCTAAAGCGGTTAAAATTACTCCAAATAAGCAAGATACGGGAGGAATACCCAAAAAACCAGAGGAGGAACGACGAGAAGTAAAAATGAAACTCAGTCCTAACCCCAAAATTATCCCTAATATCCATCCTAACCCCAAAGCGTGATGAATCCATCCCCAACTGATACCGACGGTTAAACCGATGATGCTACATAGGCCAATGGTTTTGTTTTGGTTATTTTGAAGGGTTTGAAGGGGTTTTGGAGGGGTTTTAGTCATAGATGCAGGGGGAAGCATCCGTTGCGGGAGTAACTGCTGTAACGCGGTTGTTGCGTCGGAAAAGCGATCGCTTGGGTTGGGGTTTACCATTTGCATTAACCAAGTGATAAACGCTTCACTAACTTGGGTTTCTAAACTAGAAAGATCTAAAGAACCAGTATGATCTAAATATTGGGGCATTTCTGTTGAAGATAAACCCTTCATTTGACAAAATAATGTCACTCCTAAACTATATAAATCAGAGGCTTTTGTTAATCTTCCTGACAGTTGTTCTGGAGGCATAAAACCGAGAGTTCCTTTAACGGTACTACTCCCTGAAACTTCTTCTATTCCTACTCTTCCAAAACCAAGATCAATTAAATAAGCATTGAATTGATCATCAATTAAAATATTATCCGGTTTAATGTCTCGATGAATAATTGGAGGGATTTTTTGTTGAAGATAAACCAGAATTTCCAGCAGTGAAATAGCAATGGTTTTGATTTGTGTGGGATTCAGATTACCAACATTTGAAAGAGAATCTGCTTCAAGATATTCCAGTACCAAACCCATTCCTTCTGGACAATTAAATGAGTTAAGATAATTGGGAATTCTGGGATGATTTAATTCTTGTAATAGCTTAATTTCCTGTTCTAACGTTTCCAGTCCCCACCAAACATTTCCTTCTGAAATGAACTGAAAATGCTTAATAACAACTGGGTGATTTAGGTTAATATCTTGGGCTAAATAAGTGATCCGTCCTCCCTGTCGGTTCCGTCCCATCACTTTAATTAGTTCGTAACCATATTGGGTGAAATTAGGAAGATTAGAAGTCATCTTTTTATTGCCCTACAGTAATCCATCTTAGGTTTATTATTCCCAGTTTTTTCAATTTGATAACAATTGACAACTGCTGTAAACACTATATCGTTTTACTTTGAAAATCCATAATTTTGCTAGAGAGAGATTTATGACTTACAATTAATATAATTCTACTAAGTTCCTAAGCAAAATTAATTGCACGGTGGGCATTGCCCAATCAAAGGCTAAAACTCTTATCCCAAGCTCATTATGAGCAGTGCATCGGCCTACAGTTTTTGTGTAATTAATTTTGTGTGCTTGCTTAAATGTATTTGTGTTATTCTATCTTTAGAAGTTTGGAATATTACGATGATTAAAAATGTTCATTTATCACCTGAAATAGAATCTAGACTATCTGCAATGTCTCAACGGGTTGGACTAGAAGAGGATGAATTAATTCTTGAAGCAATTATTAACTATTTAGAAGAATTGGAAGATGTTAAAGATGTTCAAGAACGATTGTCTAATCCACCCGATCGCTATCTATCTTTAGAAGAAGTGGAGAAAGAACTTGGCTTGGCTGATTAAATTTGATCCCAGAGCAACAAAAGAATTAAAAAAGCTGGATCAAGTTGCTCAGAAACGAATCATAACTTATTTAAAAAAACAAATTGCTACTCAAAATAATCCTCGATTATTTGGGAAAAGTTTGACAGGAAATAAGCAAGGATTATGGCGTTATCGTGTGGGAGATTATCGTATAATTTGTGAGTTACTTGATGAGGAGATAACTATTTTAGTCATCAAAGTTGGCCATCGTCGATCTGTTTACGATTAAATTTCTCAATATCAGCAACCGTGCAACTATTTTGTACGTCAAACGTTAAAAGTACGATGAAACAAAATGAAATTTCAAGAAATTGTTGAAAAACTGGGACCTTTAGTCAGTGAACATAGTTTAACCACTGATAACAATAATAACCCTGAAATTACAGGGGTTGCTGCTGTTAGCGAAGCCCAACCACAACAGTTAAGTTATATTGAAGGTGCTAAGTTTGCTGCTATGGTGTCCAAAACCACTGCCAGTGCCTTGATTTTGCCTCGTGACGAGCAGTTACAGCAAGAAGCCACTAAAAAAGGTATTGCTTGGTTATCGACCCCAGAACCCCGTTTAACCTTCGCTCACGCCATCAAACTCTTTTATACCCCCTTTAAACCATCTCCTGGTATTCACGAAACCGCTGTTATTGATCCCAGTGTTACCCTTGGAAACGATGTCTATATTGGTCCTCATGTCATCATTCAACAGGGGGTTAAAATTGGGGATAATGCTTGTATTCAGGGGAATGTGGTGATTTATCCTGAAGCAGTTATCGGCGATCGCACCTTACTCCATGCTAATTGTACCATCCACGAACGGACGCAGATTGGCAATGATTGCGTTATTCACAGTGGGGCCGTTATTGGGGCCGAAGGGTTTGGTTTTGTTCCTACCCCCGAAGGATGGTTTAAGATGGAACAGTCTGGTTATGTAATCCTGGAAGATGGGGTAGAAATCGGTTGTAATAGTGCAGTTGATCGTCCTGCGGTGGGAACCACTCGTATTGGCCGTAACACTAAGCTAGATAATTTAGTGCATATTGCCCATAACTGTCAAATTGGAGAAAATTGTGTCATGGCCTCCCAAGTTGGCTTAGCTGGGGGTGTTACCTTGGGTAAACGGGTCATTTTAGCTGGACAAGTGGGTATCGCCAATCAAGCTAAAATTGGTGATGGAGCGATCGCCACAGCACAAACCGGTATTCCTAATGATATCGCTGCCGGGGAAATTGTGTCTAGTAGTCCTGCTGTTCCTAATAAGTTATATTTAAAAGCATCTGCTATTTATAAAAAGCTTCCTGAGATGTATCAAACCTTGAAAAAATTGCAAAAAAAGTTAGAAGATTAAAGATGTAAATAATTAATTGAGAACAATGAAATTAAAGCAAAGACTTCAAGAAAAACGGGAAAATATTCTCAAAATTGCTGCTCAACATGGCGCATTTAATATTCATATTTTTGGTTCAGTTGCTAGAGGAGAAGAAACTCCAGACAGTGACATTGATTTTTTAGTAGAAATGGAATCAGGAAGAAACTTATTAGATAGAATTGGGTTAATTCAAGACTTAGAGGATTATCTTGGTTATAAAGTTGATGTAGCAACAGTTAAGAGTTTACGAAACTATTTTCGAGAAAAGATCATTAAGGAGGCCATTCCTTTGTGAACGATGATCGTATTTATTTGGCTGATATTTTAGAGAGAATTGAACGCATTGAGTCTTACACAAAACTAGGGAAAGAAACTTTTTATACATCTTTATTAATCCAAGATGGAGTCATTCGCTGTTTTGAAGTAATAGGGGAAGCAGTTAAACAACTGTCACCTGCAATAAGAGAAAAATACTCAAAAATAACTTGGAGAAAAATAGCAGGGTTTAGAGATATTTTAATTCATAATTATATGGGAATTGATTTAGATGAAGTTTGGGGGGTAATTGAAAATTTTTTACCTACTTTAAAACAAGAAATTATTGCTATTATAGAAAATGAACAAAATCAAGATCACTCTATCTAAAGAATTTCAAATTCTTCTTCAGGTTGGTTCATTTCTTCTAAAGTTTGCCATCCAGGTTGCCATAAAGAACGATCTTTAAATTGTTGTGCATTGATCCAAAAACGGACATTCTCATCACAAGATGCTACCATTTCAGCAAAGACGAATTTTCCTTGGTTTTTTCGGTTAATTACTTGAAAATGTCGCCATCCCCATGTCTTTTGTTTTGCTGTCCATTTTGAGCCTAATAAGTGAGGAAATTTTTGTTTCTTTACCATTTTTTTAGTCCCTTCAGAATCATTTTTAACAATTACTTATTATAATTAATTATATTCCTTAATCCAATCAGGTTATTTTAAGTGTATCATGACTGATGAAAAAATAACAATAGAAAATAATAAAATCCTCAACTGGTTAGGGGTTATTCTCTTAATTTATTTACTAATTGTTGCTGTTAGCTTAATTAGTTCAGGATTTAAACTAAGTGTAGGAGAAAAAGCCGAAGATTTATTCACTTTTGCTACTAATCCTTTTGCTGGTTTAATCGTAGGAATCATGGCAACCGCTTTAATTCAATCATCCAGTACAGTTACTTCTATTATAGTCAGTTTGGTAGCGGGTGGTCTACCTGTAACCATTGCGGTGCCGATGGTAATGGGATCAAATCTTGGGACAACTATTACCAATACCATCGTAAGTTTAGGCCATATTGGTAATCAAGAAGAATTTAAAAAAGCGTTTGCTGCTGCTACTATTCATGACTTTTTTAATCTTCTCGGTGTAACGATTTTTCTACCTTTAGAAATCACCACACATTTTTTAGAAAAAACTGCTTTATTTTTAGCTCAATTCTTTAAAGGAACGGAATCAACTGGTTTAGATGGATTTAATATTGTTGAGTTCATAACTGTTCCTGTTGTCAACTTAATTGAACAGATGACAGTCAATTTAGGACAACCGTTAAATGGTGTTAGTTTAATCATTATTGGAATTATACTTATTTTTATTTCTATTCTCTATATTGGTAAACTTCTCAAAAAATTAATGATAAATAAAGCAAAACTAATATTTAAGACTGCTATGGGAAAAAATCCCATTGTCAGCATTTTTTTAGGAACAGTAGTAACAATTTTAGTGCAATCTTCTTCTACCACGACGAGTTTAATGGTTCCCTTAGCAGGAATTGGTTTATTAAGTTTAGAAGAAATTTATCCCTTTATATTAGGAGCAAATATAGGAACTTGTATCACAGCCTTATTAGCAGCCACAGCTATCAGAGAAAATGCGATCGCAGCCCTAGAAATTGCCCTAGTTCATTTACTTTATAATCTTTGTGGGGTCATTATTATTTATGGAATTCCTTTCTTAAAAAATTTACCCATTTTAGGGGCTAATACATTAGCTTATATCGCCAGTGAAAAAACCTATCTAGCCTTAGTTTATCTAATCACTATTTTCTTTTTATTACCCATCATTATTTTAAACATTAGTTTTCGGATGAATCCCGTATTCTAAATTCAACCACTAATAACTGACCTCACAGGGAACATCCTAAGCTAAACATACTTCTAAAACACAATAAGGTGGTGTGTTGAGGTAACTATGGCTAATAGTGTCGAAAGAATGTCCAATACATCTGGTTTTAAACAAAAATCAGGTTCTCGTAAACATAAATCCCCTAAATACCGTACCCAAGAGACAGTAAACAATCCTTCACAAAAACAAGGGCAAAATAAGGGATTAAATCCCCTTTTTAGAGGTATCTTATGGGGAATGGCTTTTGGTTGTACTGCTGTCCTTTCAGCCACCGCAGGAGCAACCATTACCCTATTGACTCCCCTCTCAGAAAATATATTACCCCTAACCCAAAAGATTACCAACCCTTGGACAACCACCACCGAAACCCCTTCCTCTCAGACAACTTCCCCCGTCACTGATAATAGTCTCCTACAGTATCGCTTATCTCGTCCTATTAATCTTTTAGTCCTAGGAATTGATCGCGTGTTAGACTCACCTCCAGGAAGTCTAGAAGGGTTTGGAGGCCGCAGTGACACCATTTTACTCTTGCGGTTTGATCCGGCCAATAATTCCGTTAAAATGCTCTCAGTTCCCAGAGACAGTCGGGTTTATATTCCAGAGGTTGGTTATAGTAAGATCAATGACGCTAACGTTCAAGGTGGACCAGGGTTAGCTGCTAGAGTCCTTAGTAAAACCCTCAATGATGTCCCCATCGATCGCTACATTCGTGTCACCACCGATGCGTTTACTGAGTTAGTGGACTTAGCGGGAGGGGTGGAGGTGTTTGTCCCTTATGCAATGGAATATGAAGACAAAACCCAAAACCTAAAAATTGATTTACAACCAGGTAGACAAATTCTGAACGGGGAACAGGCCGAACAATTTGCCCGTTTTCGTAAAGATGCTTACGGGGATATCGGCCGAGTACAACGACAACAAATACTGCTGAAGTCCCTACGTCAACGTCTAACTAGCCCCACCATTATACCCCGTATTCCTCAAGCGATCGGTTTATTAGATAAACATATTGACACTAACCTCACCTGGGAAGAAATGCTGGCCTTGGTTAATTTTGGTCGACAACTGGAACGAGATCAAGTACAAATGGTAATGTTACCGGGTCGCTTTAGCAAAGAAGAAGAATTTGATAAGCGCAGTTATTGGGTGATGTCAAATAGAGGCCGAGATCAAGTCATGCAGCAGTATTTTGGTATTACCCCCCAATGGCAGCCTTCTCGCAATCGTTCCCCTAACCGTGTTAGAATTGCTCTACAAAATGCGACAGATGATCCAGGATTACTCAATCAAGTTAGAGAATACTTAGCTCAACAGAACATCCATAACGTCTATACTATCGCCGATGCTCCCCAACTGTTGCGAGAAACGGAAATTGTTGTCCAACGAGGGGACTTTGAAGCAGCAAATTACTTGCAAACTGCTTTAGGAATCGGTAAAGTAGACGCATCGTCTACAGGAGACTTAGACTCTCAGTTAACCCTTCGCATTGGTTTAGATGCTAAAGATTTGCTTAGAGGAGATAGTTTTCTAAAAACCCCCCAACAAAGATATTAAGTGAATCACTAATCTAATCAAAATAAACCCTTACGAATAATCATAAATAATAAAAAATTTTCCTGTGGGTATGAACAAGATTAAAACTGGTAAAAAGAAAATGGGAAAACGCCTAAACAAGTTATTGTTACAATGTCTGACCCTCATCTGTGTAATTCTGTTGGTAAGTGTTTGGATATTACTGGATACTCGTCCCGCGATCGCTCAAGACAACACGGTAAACTATACTTATAGCGAATTACAAAACCAAGACTTCTCCCATAGGGACTTACAAGGGGGTGTATTCGCAGCAGCAGATATGCGAGAAGCGAATTTTGAAGGCTCAAACCTTTCTTATGGTATTTTTACTGAAGGAATCATGTTAGGGGCGAATTTAAAAGGGACTGACTTGAGTTCATCCTTACTTGATCGCGTTACTTTAGATTTTGCCGATTTAACCAATGCGATTTTAGTAGATGCGATCGCCACCCGTACCCGTTTCTATGATGCCACTATCACAGGGGCCGATTTTACTAACGCTGTCATTGATCGCTATCAAGTCTCTTTGATGTGTGAACGGGCCGAAGGCGTTAACCCAGTGACGGGAGTTGCTACAAGAGAGAGTTTAGGGTGTCGTTAATATCAATATTAGATTTGAGTTGTTTTTCAGCTTCATTATTATGTATCAAACTGATGCCCTCAATGATCCTAAAAAAGTTCTTCCCACCATGTATGATCTCCCTAGTGAAGATCCGGAGGAACCTGGTTTGCCTGATGAGTTTCATGACTTCCAACCGCATTTACTTAGAAAGACATTTCATCCTGCGAATTATCCCTCGGATGAAGTGTTTATTGCTACGGATATGAATCTTTATTATGATGTGCGTCATACAGGTTGGTATAAGCGTCCCGACTGGTTTGCTGTGGTAGGAGTTGATCGCTTATACGAACAACAGGATATGAGGTTGAGTTATGTAGTATGGCAAGAAGGGCTTAATCCCTTTGTCGTGGTAGAATTACTATCACCAGGAACAGAAAAAGAAGACTTAGGACAAACCTTACGAAAAGCAGAAAATCCACCCACTAAATGGGAGGTTTATGAACGCATCTTGAGAGTTCCTTATTATATTGTTTTTGACCGTTATATTAATCAATTAAGGGCATTTCAGTTAACAGGAAGTCATTACACAGAATTAGAGTTGATTGAACCTCGGATCTGGATGGAGGATATTGGCTTAGGTTTGGGACTTTGGCAAGGTTCTTATGAAGGAATAGAAAGGCTATGGTTACGTTGGTATGATAGTGATAAAAATTGGATTTCTACCCCTGAAGAAATAGCTGAACAAGAAAGACTAAAAGCTGAACAAGAAAGACTAAGGGCTGATAAATTAGCACAGAAACTAATTGATATGGGGGTTGATCCACAACAGATATAAATAACCTGAGTTCGAGGAAATTAGGTTAGGGTGATGTTGGGGAGTTTCATGAACGTTGTTCCCTCCTACTCTTGTCATCCCGTCAACTACTGGAAAAATGACGGGTTTTGGACATCAAACTAATTTTGACACTCCCGTCGAAGGAGAATGGCCATCATTCCCTATTACTTGAACTCACTCAAGCCGAAAAGTAGATTACCACACTGGTAATTAATAGACAAACGAAATATTACGATTCAATCCGTTTTATTCCGTTTTGCTGCTCACTCTTGAGTCAACATTACTCATAGCTTACCAGACGATACCTCGATCACAATCTGGGAATCTTTTATGCTGATGCACTGCCCAAAACTATCTTTATATCAAGGTTCTAGCTTTAATTAGCAGTGCATCGCATTATCCGTTTATTTATACTCACCTACTTACTAGATCAAGCTATTCCCTTTTCTCTTACTCCCTTTCCACTTTGGCGTAAATCCAAAAATGAAATCTCTCAAAGTTCCATTCCCCAAATACCTTCTTTCTCTTGTATCAACAGGCTTAGTGACGACTCCCGACACTGAACGGAGTACCGTTACAGTGCGGGCTTCTCCAAATCCCGAAAGATAGAGAGAACTTCCTTTGAGATAAGATCAGTATTAGAATCAACTATTACTGGCTTACCTTTACGGCGTTTTATAGTAGGGAACTCGTCCAGCCCTACTCGTTTGATATTGATAGCTGCTGAGATATCTCTATCAATTAAAACTTGTTCAATTTCATCCCAATATTCTCTGATGCTGCAATCATTAAAAACAAATTTGTCTCGATAACAAAGTAGTTGGGATGTGTAGGAAGGATTCACTTCAATCACAGCAACTCCAGCTTTTTCAGCTATGTGGTTAAAGATTGAAAAGAACTGCCCAAAAGCAGCATCAGTCCATGATTTATTAAGCCCTGCCTTAGCACTTTGCCTGTTCGGAAGATACTTACCAGTATCATCTTGAACAGGCTTATTTTTTCGACTTAATCCTTTCAGATTAAGCTTTTCATGAAAGAAAACTTGTTTTCCTGTTCTTAATAGTTTATGCGCCGTAGAGTAAGCATGATCTTTTCTTGCTCTAGCAATTCTCTGATGCTCTCGACTTTCTCTTTTAGCTAGTTTCCTTCTGGCTTTACTTCCTTTTTTCTTATTAGCTTTACGCTTTGAAACTTTGGCTAATCTAGCCTCAGATTTACGAAAAGATTTAAGAGAAGAGAGTTTTTCTCCATCAGAAGTAGCTAGATAATCATCTTGATAGAGAACAGCATCCAACCCCATTGAATTGTCCCATGTTGGGACAATTTTATCGGGATTAAACTTAGGAATAGTAGGATCATCAAGTCTCAAATTAACATACCAACCATCAGCTTTTTTGATAAGTTGAGCTTGTTTTAAGATTGCTCCATCAGGTAAATATCGGTGCATCCTTACTTTTATTAACCCTATTTTTGGGGTTTTTAAGTAAAGATATTTCCCACCAATAGAACAAGAATGAATACTTAATCCTCCTCCTTCAAATACCATTGACCGAAATCGGTTGCCAGATTTAAAGCGAGGTTTACCCGATCTCTTGCCATTACTATCCCCTGAAACATAACGGGAAAAAGCCTTATCTACTCGCTTACAAACTTCTTGTAAGGTCAAAGAGGGAACTTCCGATAAATTTAATTTCTCTTCTGACCACTTAACAGTTATAATATCTTTTTTAAGAATAGGTAACTGTTTTTTTTGAGAGTAGTAATTGGGTCTTTCTTTTAATTCAGGAAGATAGGAAATAAGAGGACAAGAATTAATTGCACATCGATTTTGTTCCCACCATTTAAAACGCTCACCCAGTTGCCGATTAAACCAAAAACGACAGACTCTTAACCACCGATTAATGGTGATTTTCTGGTTGGTCGTTGGCAATAACCGATATTGATAGGTGGACTTCATGGGTGTAGGCTAATTATGCTACTCTGATTATAGCTACCCTTCTTAAGACTGTCAATGAATAAAGATTTTGTTTCTAGTGGTAGGTCTGTCTCTGATTTAAAAGCCCATCTTGTCTTAACTACCAAATATCGCAAAGATGTTTTTACAGGAAAAATGATTGAGCGTCTACATGAAATCATGTTTGACTTGTGTAAAAAATGGGATTGTAAGTTGATAGAATTTAATGGAGAAGCCAACCATGTTCATTTACTTTTCCAATATTATCCACAAATGGAATTGCCCAAATTTATTAATAGTATTAAGTCTGTTTCAAGTCGTAAAATTAGACAAGAATACTCAGAACATCTTAGTAAGATATATTGGAAAAAGGTTTTATGGAATGAATCTTATTTTATTGCTTCTTGTGGTGGTGTTACTATCTCAGTTCTTAAGAAATACATTGAAGGTCAAGATAAACCCCAATAGGAAGACACTGATGCGGAAATAGTTCTGCATCGTGAGGTGCCGGTGCGCGCCGTGAGATGTCCGTGATTATTTGTAAAAAGCAAGGGCATCGAACCCTTGCTTTTTACCGTCTTTCATCCCGACACTGACATTCGTACAGTGCGGGGCTTCCCGACGTTAAGCTAATTGGAGGAGTCAGCGAATCGGCTTTATCCTTTGATTTAATGAATTCAGAATGATGAAGAAGACACTTATTCTGTTTGGATTGAGCAAACTACAAAGAATGTTAATACTGGAGAACCAGATACTAATGTTATTCAGAAAACAATGGAACCTCGAACGGGACGGTCTTTAGGATGTACAGTTAGCTTAGATGCTAATGGTGACGTTATGGTTTTACGTAAATGGGAAATAAAGGATTGTTATGAAGTTTAAGAGATAGTTCAATAGTATTATTTAAGTAAGCTACCCAAAAATTAGGCGATCTCAAAAACTCTTAAACTCCTATTCAAACGGGTCAATCCGAGCGAACACTCCGCTACAAGTATCGTGCCGTTCTTCAACTCCAAAAACTGCTTTAACCATTCATATTTTGAGTTTCCGTAAGTTTCCATGGCCACAAAGGACTTAATTTCGAGAAGCTTTTCCTCGCTTTTCAGCATCCATGATTAAAGCTTCAGCCATTTCTAAAGCGGTATGTCGTAGGATTTTTTCTTGTTCTCCTAATGCTCCTTCATCACTAACCATTGAATAGATATGAGGGTTAGCCATCATTCCACTTAAAATTTGGGCGGCCAGAGAACTAAGATGTTCTGTATCTCGTTGTTTATCCATGTTTGTTGTCTCCCAATACTGCTCGGTTAAGGGGGAGAGGGGCTAGTGTTCGCGTAATTCCTATTATAACTTTTTTTGTGAGATAGCATGACCAAAAAAGCTAATCCTGACTTAGAATGTCGCGCCGATCGCCTAACGGATGCTCTTAAAACTTTACAAGATAAAATGGAACTCATCAAGCAATAAGGGGAAATTACCCCCCCTGGTTGTTTTATTCTACGATATCAAGCACGAGGAAAAGCTCAAACCTATTGGTACTATAAATTACAGGCTACTGAGAAGATTTTTCCCACAAAAACTGGTGGTTTAAGCAAATATAAACATTTAAGAACATTTGTATTTACTTTTTTTTTGTAAGAAGTTATGGTATTAATTATAGCCGTAGTCTAAATAGGTTGAATTTATTAAAAATGGCAGGTATACTTCAAAATGAATCGAAATATTATTCCCTAAGTACCGAAGGGGAATTTCATAAGGAGCAAGTAACTTCCTTTGCCGAGATTTGGGAATGTCAGCGGACTGGAGCAAAATCCCTACATGCGAAGATTCAATTTTTACCGGGTGATGTTATTTCTCCCATAGATGCTAAAGAATATGTAGAAAAACCTAATTACTTGTCAGTTCAAGTTAGCGAACAAAAGCATATTTTGCTCGATCCAGTTTTTTTGCAATATATCAATCATAGTTGCGATCCCAACACTTTTTTTGATACTACCAATATGAAGGTAATTTGTCTCAAAAAAATTAATATTGGAGAGGCGATGACATTCTTCTATCCCTCTACAGAATGGTCAATGGCACAAGGATTTAATTGTTTATGTGGCAGTGAAAAATGTCTCAGAACAATTCAAGGCGCAAAACACTTATCTTCAGAAGTTCTGAAAGAATACAAACTATCTGATCATATACAAAAAAAACTATCCTTGTAGGAAATTTTAGTAATCTAGCTGAGTTTTCTGGGACATAAGGGATTAAATCACTGTATTTAACCTCCTTAGCGAGAAAGACCCGATTGAGGGACGAAAATCGAGAGATTTCTCGCTAGGGCAGCACTTTCTGGACAAAATAAAATTTTGCAGGTAAAGTATTCATCTAGTTTCTTTAGGTTATGAATCATCAAGTTATTCAAACAGATCGGGTTGATGCTGGGATTGGACCATCTAGTCAGGCGATCGTAGCAAAGGGCACAACCATTTATGTCTCTGGGCAAGTTGCCTGGGATAACAAGACCCAAAAAATCGTATCACCAGAGGATGTAGTAGCCCAAACTCATCAGGTGATGAAAAATATAGAAGCCGTTTTGCAGGAGGCAGGTGCTAGGTTGCAAGATATCGTCCGAGCGACAATTTTTCTTGCTGACATGAATGACTACAGCAAAGTCAATGAAGCTTATGGTAACTATTTCGACCATGCGATCGCTCCAGCCCGAGTCTGCGTTGAAGTTTCCCGATTATGGGAGGATGTCAAGATAGAAATTGATTGTATTGCTGTGTTGCCTGAAACCTAGAAACCTAAATTAGTTTTTTTTGACCGAGAAAAGCTGAGGACGCAAGCCCCTATTTTCTAAATATAAGTAGATCACAAACATCCTAGTTGAGACGGCAGGGGAGCAGGGAGACCGGAGCAGTGGAGAAAGAAAATAGGAGAAAAAACAGAAATGAACAAGCCTAAGTGAAAATTTTGGCTTCTATAACCTCTTAAGTTTTTATTAACTCCAAAAAGCTTTCAAATAATCTCCCTTTCTCCCTGCTCTGGAGCTCCCATGCAGCCTAAAATGAGGGTTTTAGGCTTAACCGAGCAGTATTGGATCACCAACTATTTTTGAGCGCACCCCGCCTTTAGGCAACCGCCTAGGGAACGCACGAGGGGAGCTTTGCGCTGCTTGTGCTTTACTCTAAGCATCCCCTTTTGCAGAAAAATTATATCGGGTTACGTTTATTAATCAGAGAAATAGCCCTAGTGACGCTTTCGGGGAAGATAACCACTAACCCCCCTTTCTCTACTTTATCTAAGCCATATTCAATGGCTTCTGTTTCATCCAAAATTGCTTCATAGTCTGCTTGAGACTTTTCTTGTAAAATCCCTTTAATAATTAAATCCGCAGCTCCACCGAGATCGCGTCCCCGTTTATCATCATCTTCTTTGACAATAATACGATCAAATACCCTGGCTGCAATTTGACCTAAGAGAATTAAATCTTCATCACGGCGATCGCCGGGTCCTCCAACCACCCCTAACCGTTGTCCTTGCCAATTTTTAACAAACTCCCCTACCGCTTCGTAACCGGCTGGGTTATGGGCATAATCAACTAAAGCATGATACTCCCCTAAATTAAAGAGATTCATTCGTCCGGGGGTTTGTTGGGCTGAGGCTGTAAAGGTTCTCACCCCTTGTCTAATCTCTTCGATATCCACCCCTTGAGAAAAGGCGGCTACACAAGCAGCTAAAGCATTAGCAATCATAAATGGGGCCATTCCTCCCATCGTCATCGGCACATTGACTGCTTTTTCAATTCTCAGGGTAAATTGTCCTTCGAGAATAGAAAGATAACCATTTTCATAAACAGCAGCTAAGCCGTCTCGTCGTAAATGGTTTTGGATAATTTCGTTATCAGGGTTCATGGAAAAATAAGCTACTTTTCCCTTGACTTGTTCAGCCATGGCTGCAACCAGCGGATCATCGGCATTAAGCACCGCATGACCATCGGCGTGTACCACTTCAGCAATGACTCCTTTTACCCTGGCCATCTGTTCGATGGTGTTAATATCCCCTAACCCCAAGTGATCAGCGGCCACGTTTAAGACAATACCCACATCACAATTATCAAAGGCTAAGCCCGATCGCAGTATGCCACCCCTCGCACTTTCTAACACAGCGACTTCTACGGTGGGATCTTTCAAGATCATGGCTGCACTAAACGGTCCTGTGTTATCTCCTTTTTCTACTAAATACTCCCCAATATAAACCCCATCTGTGCTGGTATAACCCACCACTTTACCGGTTTGACGATAGATATGGGCGGTTAGGCGGGTGGTGGTTGTCTTCCCATTGGTGCCTGTAATGGCGATAATCGGCACACGACTGGGGGTATCGGGGGGAAAGAGCATATCCATCACTGGGGCGGCCACATTCCTCGATAACCCTTGAGAGGGGGCGACGTGCATCCGAAACCCTGGGGCTGCATTCACTTCTACAATCACCCCATCGACTTCTCGCAGGGGTTTAGTAATGTCAGGTGTTACCACATCAATCCCCATTATGTCAAGGTCAATAATTTTTGCTACCCGTTCAGCCATCCAAAGGTTTTCTGGGTGGATCTCGTCGGTCCGATCAATGGCGATCCCGCCGGTACTGAGGTTAGCGGTTGCTCGTAAATAGGCGATTTCCCCTTCATGTAAAACCGTTTCTAGGCGTAATCCTTGTTTTTCGAGGATAGCTAAGGAAGTTTTATCTATTTTAATCTTGGTTAAAACGTTATCGTGTCCTTCTCCCCGTCTGGGATCTTCGTTGGTTATTTCAATGAGTTCTTCAATGGTGTGTTTATTATCCCCGACCACATGAGCCGGAACTCGTTCGGCCACGGCTACTAATTTCCCGTTAATCACTAATAAACGGTGATCGCTGCCTTTATAAAATCGTTCTACAATAATTGTGCGGGTTTTTGATTCTTTGCTGGCGATATCGTAGGCGCCTTCTGCTTCTTCCCAACTGTTAATATCGATGGTGATCCCGCGACCATGATTACCGTCGAGAGGTTTAATAACGATGGGATAACCCCCCACATCAGCGATCGCACTTTCTAGTTCTTCAAAAAATTGGATGGTGGTTCCTCTGGGAACAGGAACCCCTGCATCTTGGAGGATGGTTTTCGTCCCTTCTTTGTCACAGGCCAATTCTACGGCTAATATACCGGAATAGTTGCTTAAGGTAGCTTGAATGCGCTTCTGGTGTACTCCATAGCCTAACTGCACCATAGCTCTTGCACTGAGGGGCATCCAAGGAATATTTCTCGCTTCCGCTTCAGTGACAAGGGTTTGGGTAGATGGGCCCAAAGAAGCATTGGCTTGTAAATCTCGTAAATCGCTGAGATCCTGCTCTAATTCTTTGAGGGGATAGGTTCTTGTATCTACAATGGACTGACATAGACGCACCGCTGCCCTTCCTGCATACCGGCCTGCTTGTTCATCTAAATATTCAAAAACGACGTTATAAACCCCTGGTGTAGCCGTTTCTCTCGTGCGACCAAACCCTACAGGCATTTTGGTTAATTCTTGTAATTCTAGGGCAACGTGTTCTACAATATGCCCCATATAAGTGCCTTTTTTGACTCGTTCTAGGAAACCCCCTCGATGTCCAGGGGAACAATAATGCTCTACCAAACTGGGCAGTACCTCAACTAAGCCTTCGTAAAAGCCAGGTATTTCGTTTGAGGGTTTATCTGCAAGATCCTCCAAGTCGAGGCGCATAACAATCAGTTTCTTGCGCCTAATACTCCAATAGTTGGGGCCACGTAGGGTCAGGGTTTTTAATATTTTCATACTCGCCGTTTCTTGAGATTCGCACTTGGAAGGACACAGAAGCCATATCCTAATGATCTTGTCGGTTCATTAGGGTGAATATCCGTTCAGGGTGAACAGTTTTTTATTTTTTTTTACTGTATCGGGTTCCTGATTTTAGCAATACACTGATGTTGATGGAGATGATAGCAGTCCCCATGGGACAAGATGTTCAGTCTTAGGTGATGGAGACTTAAAGGGTCTGTGGCTGAGATTTCTGCTTGATTGGTGTAGGTCATTTCTCGACCATCAATGATAGTAACGGTTCCTTTACCAACGATACGAATCAGACCATCTCGTTCAAACAGGGCGCAAGTATCTTCATCAATTCCAATGCCTAGTCTTTCGGGATGGGTTGATAAGGCACTTAACAAACGGGACATCCGGTTGCGGTTATGGAAGTGTTGATCCACAATAATTTCAGGAATGATGCCCAGTCCCATGGCCATATCCACTAAAGCGCGGTTGGGAGATTCTCCACTACTGCCACCGGCAATCATGTGATGTCCCATAACAGCGGCCCCAGCACTGGTTCCCCCGAGGGAGATTTCACCGAGTTGTACCCGTTGACGTATCCGTTCCATTAAGGGGGTATCGGCCAGCAGTCCACATAGTCGTAGTTGATCCCCTCCTGTCATGAACACCCCTGTACATTCTTCAATGTATTGTTTAAAGTAGGGATCATTTCCTTGGTCGCGATCGCGGATGTCTAGGACTTTGACATATTTGGCTCCCATTTCTTCAAAGATACTTTGGTACCTTTCCCCGATTAAAACCGGTTCTCTTGAAGCGGAGGGAATAATTCCTATGGTAGCATTGGTGCCACCTGAGCGAAACCAAAAGGTGTGCAGAATTTCTTTACCATGCACTTTGTCTTCTGCGCCACCAATGACTAAAATGGCGGTGGTTGTGGGTTGGGACATGGGGCTTGGTTGGGATTGAGTCTCTAATTGCAACATAATCTTGTCTTTTTAGCCAAAGAAAGTTCGGTACGGTTGGTTAGTTAGTCATAATAGGGATAAGATCATAATATGCCAACTTCAAGCCTTGGTACTTACTCAATTCTTGGCCCCGTTTCTCTAATCTATTCTAAGCTACCCTAGCCTCGGAACAGTAAAATTAATATTATTTTTGGAACTTTATTGGAATCCGTTGTGAATATTGAGGTCATTACTTTATTTCCTGATTTTTTTACCTCTGGCTTACAGTCTGGCTTATTAGGCAAGGCGTTAGCTAATGCGATCGCTACGGTTAATCTGGTGAACCCCCGTGATTTTGCTCTGGATAAGCATCATCGGGTGGATGATATTCCCTATGGGGGTGGTGTGGGGATGGTACTCAAACCAGAACCGATTTTTGCAGCAGTTAATTCTATTTCTCGTCTCCCTCCTTCACAAGTTATTTTATTAACTCCTCAAGGTTCACCGCTAACTCAAGATACGTTACAAGATTTAGCCACTAATTATCAACAATTGATCTTAATTTGTGGTCATTATGAAGGGGTCGATGAGCGGATTCGCTATTTAGCAGATCGAGAAATTTCTTTAGGAGATTTTATCTTAACTTGTGGAGAAATTCCTGCTTTAGCTTTAATTAATGGGGTGGTTCGTTTGTTACCTGGAACAGTGGGTAAAGTAGAATCTTTAAAAGCAGAAAGTTTTGAAGATGGTTTACTTGATTATCCTCAATATACTCGTCCTGCGGTGTTTCAAGATTGGGAAGTTCCTGACGTTTTACGCTCTGGTAATCATCAATTAATTGCTCAATGGCGACGTAATGAACAGATAAAAAGAACTCAAGAACGTCGTCGGGATCTTTGGGAAAAATGGGTTGAACGGGGGAGTCAGGAGGCAGAAGGCAGGAGGCAGGAGAATTAATTTAAGTGTCAGGTATTAAATTAATTCTTAATTCTACATTCTTGATTCTACATTCTTAATTTTTTATGGTTTCTCGTCGCACTCTTTTTAAAGTTTTCGGGATTGGTGCTTTAGGTGGTTTAATAACTTATTCTCGGTTTAAAAAGCCATCTCCTTCTTTTTATCAACAAGATAGTTTAAGTTTACCATTAATTTTAACTAAGCCTAAATCAGTGGTGGTTATTGGCGCAGGTTTGGCTGGTTTAGCTTGTGCTTATGAGTTGAGTCAACGAGGTTTTGAAGTCACTTTATTGGAAAAATCTTCCAATTTAGGGGGAAAAATTGCAAGTTGGACTATTAATGTTGGTTCAAATAGTTTCAAAATGGAACATGGTTTTCATGGTTTTTTTCCTCAATATTATAATCTCAATAAAATTGTTTCAGAATTGAACATTGAAAATAATTTCCGTTCTTTGGGATTTTATTCTGTTCTCTTTGCTGACGAAAAATACAATTATAAACCTGAAAATTTTTATCCTAGTCATTCTGCTTTTCCTTGGAATATTATTGATCTTGCTGTTTGGTCAGATAATCGTTTACAGTGGGGAATTAATATTAGTAAGTTATCCCATTGGCAAGTCTTTAAAGAAATTACTGGGTTTAAAATTCCTAATAGTTTTGAACGGTTAGATCATTTATCAGTTATTGACTGGTCTAAAATTGGTTTTCCTCAAGGACTTTATGATTTATATTTTCTACCTTTTGCTAGATCAACCCTCAATGCACCAGATATTTTAAGTGCAGGAGAATTATTACAATTTTTTCATTTCTATTTCTTTGGCAACCCTGAAGGGTTAGCGTTTAATGGAACAAAAGATGATATGGGAACCAGTTTAGTTAATCCGATTATTACTGCAATTGAAAATAATCGAGGAAAAATTATAACAGAAGCACACATTAGTAAGATTATTTGTGAGTCAAATAAGATCATATCTCTCAATTATCAACAAGGCAATGAAGGAACAAATACTCCCTTTAAAGTTGAAAAAAATAGATTCTTAAGTCAGAAAAATGAGACATATTATGGATCAGGCGATCGCTTATTTTTAGAAACAGAACAACAAGTCATCGGTTTACGCTGTACTCATCAAGGTTGTACCGTTAAAAAACAAGAAAATGGAACATTTTTATGTCCCTGTCATGGTGCAGTCTATGACAAAAATGGCAAGGTAGTAAAAGGACCAGCAGAAAAAGATTTATCCCATTACAAAACTGTAGAAAAAGATGATACATCTGTTAACTTAATCAGTGATAAAGCTTCAGAAAATACCAACTCTCAAACCTTAGCAGCAGATTATTATGTCATCGCTACCGATGTCCCTGGAATACAGCATTTATGGAGTAAAATAGAAGGAGAAAATAGTGAGATTTTAACGCAAAAAATTGAACAATTAGCTGTTGCTGATCCTTTTGCAGTTGCTAGATTTTGGTTTGATCAAGATTTTGACTGGGAATATAGTAATTTTACTTCTCTTTCCGGTTACAAACTCACTGATAGTATTACTCTCTATCATCGCATTCAAACCCAGTTTATTGAATGGGCAAAAAAAACAGGGGGAAGCGTAGTAGAATTACACGCTTATTGCTACAAAGAAAAAGACTTTCCTACCCAAGAAAATCTCTTACAAACCTTTGAACAAGAATTGTATGAAATTGTCCCTCAACTATCACAAGCTAATGTATTACATCGAGAATTAGTCAATCAAAAGAACTTTTCTGGTTATCCCCCTAATAGTTATGAAAATCGTCCAGAAACTAGCACCGAAATAGATAACTTGTTTTTAGCCGGAGACTGGGTTAAAATGCCTTTTCCCTGTGGTTTAATGGAAAGAGCGGTTAGTAGTGGTTTATTGGCTGCTAATGCTCTTTTAGAAAAAGAAGGTTTACAAAGACGGATATTATTAACGGTCAATCAAGGGATAAAATTGATTTAGTTCTTAATATAGCAGTACAAAAATAAGCGACGGACATTTTTTTGTATCTTTAATTGTCATTCCGAGGAAACGAGGAATCTTCCTAACCTCCTAACCATAATGAGTAATGCTATATATTTATAGGTTAAAGTGTATTATATTTGTATTTTAAATATGGAATTTTTTGGACGATCAGTAAAAAAAGAGTAGCAGTTTATACAAAATGAACTTAAAACGGTTCAATACTACCACAGAATTATTGATAAAGATTATTATTAAGCAACGAGATAATGGGCTTGACAGACCATACTACTTTTTTGTATCATTTTAAATAGTGTTAGGGTAAGTTGGAGATTCTATATTCAAAAATAAAAAGATCACTAATTTCCAGTAATAGTAGGGTGGGCAATTATTATAAAAGTTATTAAATTGACTTTAAGTAATTAATATTGCCCACCTGATGCTGTTTTTAAAAGACGAACAGTTTTTTGAACTTTGCCAGAAATGGTAAGGTGAGCAAATCAGAAACCCCTATCAATTAACCATCAACTAGCAAACTTTGCCCACCCTACAATTAAAATATCAATAAATTTCATTAGAATATACACTAAACTCCGAACTCCGAACTCCGAACTCCGAACTCCGAACTCCGAACATGAATACTGTCAGTTTACCTGCTATTCTCCAGTTAAATATTGATTTAACAGATGAACAATTTTTTGAACTTTGTCAAAAAAATGGTGAGTTAAGATTTGAACGTAGTGCAGAAGGGGACTTAATTATTATGCCACCAACGGGTAGCGAAACCAGCGACAGAAATGCTGAGTTAACCTATCAGTTACGCGCTTGGAGTCGGCAAAATGAGCTAGGAAAGTCCTTTGACTCTTCTGGTGGGTTTAGACTACCTAATGGGGCGCAACGTTCCCCAGATGCGTCTTGGGTGACAATGGAAAGATGGAATAAATTAACACAACAGGAAAAGGAAAGATTTGCTCCTTTATGTCCTGATTTCGTGGTGGAATTAATGTCTCCTAATGATTATTTAGAAAAGACACAAGAAAAAATGAAAGAATATAGAGAAAATGGTGCTAGGTTAGGATGGTTAATTAACCGTCAACAGCAACAAGTTGAAATTTATCGTCCAAATAAAGAAGTTAAAGTTTTACAATCTCCAAAAACATTATCAGGTGAGGATATTTTACCAGGTTTTGTTTTAGATTTACTTCCTATTTGGTAATAGTATCTGAACTAAATTTTAAGTTATAATATAGTTTAACTACCTGGACAAAAATAAACGTTAGAGTTGAGATGAGGCAGGGGTAAGAAGTAAGGTTAAAACTTGATTTATTAGGGGGTTTAGCTAAGATGTTTGGTTGGATAGTGAGTCCATAGTTAAATACTTCATTAATATAAAACTTCTGTGGGATAGCATCGGAACAGACTGAGGAATTTCTGTGCTGTTGCGCCGTAGCGTAGCGAGGAATTTCTGACTTCAAACTTCTGACTTCATGAAGGGACTCTATACATTCTCTCTTCTATGGCTTCCCAAGTTTCGTTAGTGATAAGCTCAGCAGCATCTTTACATTGTAACATCAGATTATAAATATAAAAATAGTTTTGATCAAGTTTTTTTAATTTTTTTCCAGATAAATTAAGCACATTTAACGTAAGACCAAAAGTATTTAACCAAGTTTTTAAAAGCTGTTTAGCAAATTTTTGATGTACTTCTATACTTTGATTTTTATTCGGAATTGTTATTTTCATTACTTGTAAATTTTCTCTTAATTGTGTTAAATTTATACCAGAAAAATAGGGGGATTCCTTTTCCATTTCATCAATATATTGGATAAAGTATTCGATGGCGTAGAGGTTTGTATAGGCTCTTCTCGATTTGTCTCTGGGTCTCCTGGCTATTCTAGCGTTAATATTGGCGTAAGCGTTGATGTTAGCGAGAGCGTTGACATTAACACTAGCATAAACTTGAGCGTTAGCAAGGAGGTTAGTTTTGGCGAGGGCGTTAACAAGAGCATTAGCATTTGCATTGGCGTACTCTTTATCATTGAGATAAGCTTTATCATTAATATTTGCGTAGGCTTGGGCATAAGTTTGAGCATAGGCATTAGCATAAGCATTGGTGATCGCAACTACTCTTTTAGCGACAGGTGTCAACTTAGCAGGAGAGGTTTTCGTTTTCGTTTCAGCCCAGTCTAATAGTTGAAGAAAACGATGATTATTAGAGAGAGATTTTAAGTAAGATATGGCTTGATTTTCCATATATAACAGTAACTGAGTTGCTCCTGTGTTTCCTTCCATCAACCCTGCAATTAAAATAAATATTTCTTTCCATCTCTTGTCAGTTATATAGTCATTAACCGTTTTTTTAATCAAGTGATTATCTACAATATATTTAGCAGTTAAATACTCTTGTAAAGTTAAATGAGAAAAGGAATAAATATTGTCTAATCTTTCTACTAAAATACCTTGTTGAATAGCAATAGCATTAAGCACTGATTCTCCATCTAAGTCTTTAGGTGCATTCAAATTTCTTGATAAAAAAAGTTTGATTTTATTAACTAATTCTTCAGTTTTAAAAAAAAGTTGATCTTTGATAAAACCTTCATAAGCGATTTCTGAAAGTAACATGACTTCTAATTTGGTTGTAAAATCTTTATAGATAGGATCGCGTTCCAATTTTTTTTCGGCTGACCATTCTTCTAAGAGTATTTCTAATGCCCTTTTATATAACTCGCTCCTATTTTTAGGTAAGGTTTGAGATTTATCATAAACTAAACAAATAAACGTTAATAATAAAGGAGTTTTTGCTAATTCTTTTGCCCCTATATTATCTGCTAAAGCTTGTAAACATTTTTTTGCTGTTTCTGCTCTTTGATTAGTTTCAGAGTTAAACCAATTATTAATAAAATCTTGGATTTGAGTATCATCAAATTCAGCAATAATGACATCATTAAATTGTTTAAATTGTTGTTTATAAGCAGCAGTACGACAAGAAATAATAAAGCGATTTTTATCATTATTTGTAATTAAGTTTCTAGCTTCTTTGACTACTTTTTCAACATTCTTATTAGAAACTTCATCTAACCCATCTAATAAAAGAAGAAATTTACCTTGTTGTAAACCTTGATTAATAAATTTATCAACATGAGGAAAGTTACAGTTTTTAAATATTTCTTTTATGGTAGCCAATAAGTCAATATCTTGTAAATTATTAAATTGTTTGAGTTCAACAAAAATAGGAATACATGGATGCTCTAGATTTCCTTTAATAGAGTCTAATCCAACTTTTCTTAATAACGTAGATTTTCCCGATCCTGGTGCGCCTAAAACGGTTAACCATTGATATTGATCAGCCACTTCTATTCCTGTTAGTTTTTCATCTTCTCTTTCACTGGAAAATCCTTCTTTTCTTTTAAAGATGTCCTGAATTCCATTATGAGAACTCAACTGTTTAACTACATCTTCAGGTAATACTTTAACTGTTGTGTAAATATCTTCTAACTTAGTGTGTTGACGCATACGTAAAACTTTAAGCTGACCATAACTTTTATAATAGTTACTGATATATTGTTTCGCTGCTTGAAAGACTTTATCTTTATTTCCTGGAACAATCTCTAAAATTAAATTACTTAAATATTCAACATCTTTTGAATCAATAGGAATGGGTTTAATACGAATAATTTGGTCGAAGGTTGCTGATTTTACTCCTGATAAAGACAAAGATTTAATTATTTCTGCTGCTGTTCCTTCAACTACCAAAAAACGACTTGCTTTCTCTCCATGAATCGTTAAATCTAAGTTATTTAATGCTGCAATGGTTTGTCCGACGGTTCCCATTTCCAACTGTTCTTTTCGTTGTTCAATTAATGCTTGACGATATTCCACACGGGAAGCAAACTGAGAGGGTTTTAAGGGTTCAGCATCAGATAAATTACTATTATCATCATTCAACACCATCACCACTTGTAATATTTCATCACTTAGTGAATCATCTAATATTCGTTGTAAAGTGAGATCAGCTTTTGCTCTTTGTTCAGCAGTAAGGTGCATAATATTAATAGATTAAATGAGTATAGAATAACTGTAGAAGTTGATAATATTAATGATTGTTCTTGTAAGGTGGGCAAAATTTTCTACACTATGAATAGTTGATATAAATATTTGATTTACCCACCCTACAAAGTGAAAGCTAAGATAAATTTCCTACTTGAATTAATCCTACCCCTTGACGTTCTTTCGGTTGTTGCAAAACTTCACATCTGTTTAATAATTCCTCCTTAAGATCAAACACCGTTAAATCAGGATACTTCTCCAATAATAAAGCAGCCACCCCAGACACGATAGGAGTCGCCATAGAGGTCCCATTCCAAGCTTCATACCCTCCTTGTACCACCGAGGAATAAACCCCCTCTCCTGGGGCAACTAAATGGGGTATGTTGTACATGGTATTCTCAACGTTCAAAGTCGCACTGCTGCTGAAACTAGCGACTTTTCCTCTTTTGTTACTGGCACCCACCGAAAGAACACTTCTGTAGTTTCCTGGACTACAAGTGAAATTGGCTCCGTCATTTCCTGATGCACACACCGGAAGGACTCCCACCGCTAACATATCTCTGATCACCTCCTCCATCTCAGAGAAAAAACCGTCTAATCCAGCAGATACATTGACAATTTGGATTTCTGGGTTATTAGCTGCCCATTCCAAAGCGATAATAAAGTTAGCTAATGTTCCCCGCCCTTTTGGTGTCATTAACCCATTAATTAGTGTAGCATCAGGGGCAACTCCGATGCGTGTTCCACAAATTAACCCTGCAACGTGGGTTCCATGTCCCTCTGTATCTAAAGAATTAGCTAATTGTTTCACCTGTCCTTGTAATATATCAAATTCCACTGCTTTGCTAATTTTTCCTCGTAATGCAGGATGAGAACTATCAATCCCTGTATCTAAAACAGCGATCGTGATATTTTTACCGGTCACTTCGCACGGTAAGCTATATTTAATCGCTTTTAAATGCCATAAATCATCATTAGTTAAATCATTTTCATTTTTAAAACTTTTGGTCACTTTATCCGGTTTAATGAGGTCAATCGGTTGGTCTTTTAAAATAGAAAATTCAGGTAATTGTTGTTGTGTATTTTTTGCTTCTTCCTCTGACATTTCTATTATGATTGTTCCCGTAACTCCCAGTTTTTCAGGAATTTTGAGAATTTGGACATTTTCTTTTCCTTTAATATCTTCAGTCCATTGAATTAGGGTTTTATAGCTTGCATCTTCCTGATAAACTGCTTGAACTTCTTGGGTTTGCTGACGACGACTTTCTAGAGTAAATTTACGAGAAACTAAACTTAAAGATTGGCTGACAAGATTTGCTTTAGGACGAATAATATAAATAGGCATAACGAAGTTGATTTTTAAGTTATGTTGTTAAATTTTACGTTAAAATAGGAGTATGAATACTGAAAATATTGATTCACTTCACAAAACTTATGACTGTGTTAGAAAAATTACAAAATAAACTAGAAGCGTATAAACCCATACTTCTAGAAAAATACAACATCAATCAATTAGGAATTTTTGGATTAGTTAGTAATTCTCATGATAATCAAGAATTAAATATCTTAATTGATTATATTGAAGCACCTAGTTTACTAGATTTAGTTGAATTAGAAGATTGGTTAACGGAAAAACTGAAAATCACTGTTCATATTTTTACTAAAAATGGACTAAAAGGACAAAGAAGAAAAAGAATTTTATCAGAAGTATCTTATATATGACAAAACGGGAATTGACTGAATATCTTAACGATATATTAATGGCAATTAATCAAATTCAAAAACTGACTGAGCAAAAAAAAATTGAAAGCTTTAAAAATAACTCAGTAAACTTTTCAGCGATTATTCAAAGTTTAGTTATTATTGGAGAAGCAGTTAAAAATGTGCCTAATGATGTCCGAGACAGTTATCCTCATGTTCCCTGGAAAGCAATAGCAGGAATGCGAGATAAGTTAGTTCATGAATATTGGGCAATTGATGAACAAGTTGTCTGGAAAGTTATTAGCAAAAATATCCCACAGCTTAAAACAGATATCTTTCAAATTATAAAAGATATTTCAAGAGAATAATGTTAAAATCAATTACATATTCAATCACGATAACAACAATAAAATAAATTATGACCATTAAAGCGTTTGTTACAGGAGGAACCGGATTTATTGGTGCAAACTTAGTAAGACTCTTATTAAAAGAAGGCTATGAAGTTCGCGCTTTAGTTCGTCCCCAAAGTAATTTAGAAAACCTCAAAAACTTAGATATTGAAATCGTCAAAGGAGATCTCAATGATATTAATTTAAGTGAAAAAATTAGAGGTTGTCATATTTTATTTCATGTTGCAGCCCATTACTCCTTATATCAAGCGGATAGAGATCAATTATATGAGAGTAATGTATTAGGAACTCGTTCCATTTTAAAGGCAGCTAAACAAGCCAATGTAGAACGTATTGTTTACACCAGTTCTGTTGCTGCTATTGGTGTTGGACAACATGGAGAAATCGTCAATGAAAGCCATCAAAGTCCCGTCAATAAATTAGTAGGACATTACAAAAAATCGAAATATTGGGCAGAACAAGAAGCAAAAAAAGCGATTGCAAATGGACAAGATATTGTCATTGTTAACCCAAGTACCCCCATTGGACCATTAGATATTAAACCCACTCCCACAGGAGAGATTATTTTACGTTTTTTACGCCGTCAAATGCCAGCTTATGTCGATACCGGATTAAATATTATTGATGTACGAGACGTAGCGCAAGGTCATCTGTTAGCATTAGAAAAAGGGGAGACAGGGGAACGCTATATTTTAGGTAACAAAAACCTAAGTTTAAAAGCCTTATTAGAGGAATTATCCCTACTAACAGGGTTAAAAGCCCCCCAACAAACCTTACCCCTTTGGCTACCCTTAACAGTTGCTTGGGTAGAAGAAACATTATTATCTCCTTTGGGCAAAAAACCCTCAATTCCTATTGATGGAGTGAAAATGTCTAAACAGCCAATGTATTATGATCCCTCTAAAGCTATTAATGAATTAGGGTTGCCATCTTCTCCCATCAAAAATGCTCTGCAAGATGCCATTAGTTGGTTTAACAATAATGGTTATGTATAAGGTAATCACTGTTAATAACAAATAGGAATTATGGAAGATTCAGTTGCTTATTGTTGGAATGATATTGGGGTATCTGGTGATAGTTCTTGTCCCGAACTAAAAACGGTTATTCATTGTCGAAATTGTTCCGTTTATCGAGGTGCCGGTCGAACTTTATTACAGAGAAATGCCCCAGAAGGATATGTTGAAGAATGGACAAATATCTTAGCACAAGATTGGCAACAAGCAGCAGTTAAAGCTGAGGAAAAAGGGTCTGATTTAGTAAAAAAAGAGAACATTAGCGATGAGGTTATTGGATTAATTATTTTTAGAGTTTCTCAAGAATGGTTAGCTTTACCAGCATGGGTTGTTAAAGAAATTACTCATATTCATCCTATCCATACTTTACCCCATCGTAGTAACCATGTTTTTGCAGGAATTGTTAATATTCGGGGTGAGATTTTAATGTGTATCTTATTGCGAAATCTATTATCATTACCTCCTGTAGATCTGAATAATCAAAATAAAAAATTAAAAGATTCATCTTCTATTATTCCTGTAGTTTATGAGAGAATGATTGTCATTGAAATACAATCTAATCGTTGGGTATTTCCTGTTGATGAAATTTTGGGAGTTTATCGTTTTTCTTCAAAAAAATTACAAGATATTCCTGTCGTCATTTCTAAAACACCTGATACTTATACCAAGAAAATTTTAACAGTGGAAGGTAAAAACATTAATTATTTAGACTATGAATTAGTATTCTATGAATTATTGTTCTATACTTTAAATCGAGCATAAAAAATAAAATCAATAAATTATTATGTCTGTAATTAATGTTCAAAATCTTAGTAAAATTTATAAAGTTTCTTTGAAACAACCTGGAATTAAAGGTACAATTAATCACTTTTTTAAGCGTACTTATCGGGATATAGTTGCTGTTAAAGATGTTTCTTTTACTATTAATTCTGGGGAAGTTGTTGGCTTTTTAGGAGCAAATGGCGCGGGAAAAACCACTACATTAAAAATGTTAACTGGATTAATTCATCCCTCAACCGGTAAAATCAAAATATTGAATCATACTCCTTTTAAGCGGAATCCTACGTTTTTAAGAAAAATGAGTTTAATTATGGGACAAAAACAGCAATTATTATGGGATTTACCAGCTTTAGATTCTTTAAAAATCAATGCTGCTGTTTATGAAATTTCTGATAAAATTTTTCATAAAAGACTGGAAGAATTAGCAGAAATGTTATCCATTAAAGAACAATTAAACCAACCAGTTCGTAAACTATCTCTAGGACAACGGATGAAAGCAGAATTATTAGCTGCTTTGTTACATCACCCTCAAGTTTTATTCTTGGATGAACCCACATTAGGGTTAGATGTTAATTCTCAAGCTGCTATTCGTTCTTTTTTAAAAGAATATAATCAAAGATACGAAGCAACTATTTTATTAACCAGTCATTATATGGCTGATATTACTGCATTGTGTGAAAGAGTTTTATTGATTCATGAGGGGGAATTAATTTACGATGGAAACTTAGAGAAATTAGTAGAAAAGTTTACACCTTATAAAGAAGTGAATGTTGAACTATCTTATCCGTTGTCATCAGAAAAACTTGCTCATTATGGACAAGTGGAAACAATAAAAGGACAGGAAGTTAGATTTTTAGTTAAGCAAGAAAATCTAACAGAAACCATAGCTAAAATTTTAGCTCAATTAGAAGTTAATGATCTTAATGTCACCGATCCCCCCATTGAAGAAGTTGTAAGTCAAATTTTTTCCAGGGGAAATGTTGATACAGTTAATAAAAGCTAAGTAAACAAACATCATGATTAATATTCAATCCTTAAAAACCAGAAGACAAAAACTAGCAAACTTAATCAATATTCCGATAGTATTATGGTCAGGAAAATCACCTTCTAAAAATTTTAGAGCTAATCATTATCCTTTTCGTGCTAGTAGTCATTTTCTTTACTTTGCAGGACTTCCTATCGAAAATGCAGCAATACGACTAGAGAATGGAAATTTAGACTTATTCATGGATAACCCTCATCCTGATAGTACCTTATGGCATGGAGAAATGCCTACCAGAGAAGATATTGCCTTACAAATAGGAGCAGATAATGCCTATCCAATGGAAGTGTTAAAAGATAAAATAGATGGAGTAGCAACGGTTCCCGTTCAAGATACATTTACCTATCAAAAGCAAAGAGAAATATTACACCGTTTTCTATCAATTAATGAAGAAGTAAAAGAGATTGATCACCAATTAATGAAAGCCATAATTGCCTTGCGTTTAACCCATGATGAAATGGCTTTAACGGAAATAAAAAAAGCAATTGATGTTTCTGTAGAAGCTCATAAAATAGGAATAAAATCAACCAAAAACTCTGCTACAGAAGCAGAAGTAAGAGCAGCCATGGAAGGCTATATAATTAGTCAAAATATGACTTGTGCTTACAACAGTATTGTTACCGTCAATGGAGAAATTTTACATAACGAAACTTATAATAATGAACTAAAATCAGGAGATTTACTATTAGCTGATGTTGGCGCAGAAACAGTATTAGGATGGGCTTCCGATATTACTCGAACGTGGCCAGTAAATGGACATTTTTCTAGTTGTCAAAGAGATATATATGACATTGTTTTAGCTGCTCATGATGTTTGTATTGAAAAGATTAAACCAGGGATAGAATATCGAGAGATTCATCTGTTAGGAGCCAAAATAATTGCAGAAGGTTTAGTCAATCTAGGAATTTTAAAAGGTAATCCTGAAACCTTGTTAGAAAAAGATGCTCATGCTATATTTTTCCCTCATGGAATTGGCCATCTATTAGGATTAGATGTTCATGATATGGAAGACTTAGGAGACTTAGCAGGATACAAAGAAGGAAGAACAAGAAGCGATCGCTTTGGATTAGGATATTTAAGGTTAGATCGTCCCTTAAAATCAGGTATGGTAGTAACCATTGAACCTGGATTTTATCAAGTTCCCGCGATTTTAAATAATCCTAAATTTCAAGAAAAATACTACGATGATGTTAACTGGGAAACGTTAAAACAATTTTCTGATGTTAGAGGAATTCGCATTGAAGATGATATTTTAGTAACAGCAACAGGAACGGAAATTTTGACAACAAATTTACCTAATAAAGCTGAAGAAATAGAAGAAATGATGAAGCGATCGCGGTGATCTTGAGTGTGGGAAGGGTGGGGAGTCTGGGAAGGGTGGGGAGTCTGGGAAGGGTGGGAAGTGTAGGAAGACTATTAATATCTTATATCTTGCTCCCTTTGTCTCCCTTGTCTCCCCTATCTCCCTTATCTCCCCTATCTCCCTCGTCTCCCTCTGCTCCCCCATCTCCCTTGTCTCCAGATTCACCCAAATGGATGACCCTTTATGATGAGGTCACATAATCCCAACTAATTTACACTGGTAGCTACACAAAATTAGCTAACTTCCGTAAAGGTTGAGGAGATGATTATTATGAGTCCCTCAGAGCAAAATCAAAAACTGGTACACTTCTTACAGCAAGAATTAAACATTCCAACTGAGTCTATTGCCTTAGTGCAACGTCATCCTGAACTACCTTATAGTTCTTTTCCGATGTTACTGTGGCGTTACGGGTTAATTACTATAGGTCAATTAGAGAAAATTTTTGATTGGTTGGATCATGGTTTGTCCCATTCTGAACCTACTTTTAGACTCAAAATATAGCATTTCCTGGACTCATGAGGTACACCTAATCTTCAACTTCTGAACTTCTGCTGGGGAGCATCGGGCGAAGCCTGCCCTCCCGAACTCCTAACTCCTAAAACGATAAGAGTTTGTCCCTTACAAGTATGGGAACTCCTATATATAGTTCAAAAGTTACCCAATATAATAGGGAAAAGCAATAAAATTAATGACTGTAATCGGTTCTTGGAAAAAACCACCTTTTCTTCAACCTGGTGATACAATCATAGGAATTTCTCCCAGTGGAGCCATTAAAGACGTTGCTGCGGTAGAAAAAGCCATAGAAATTATGCGATCGCAGGGCTACAATGTAGAACTAGATAAACGTTGGAACACTAAATATGGCTACTTAGCAGGAACCGATGAACAACGGAGAGAAGCCTTATTAGAAGCCTTAACCAATCCCAATTATAAAGCCATTATCGCCGTTCGTGGGGGTTATGGTGCAGCAAGATTACTAGAAGCAAAAGACTGGGAAACTATCTTTATAAATTATCCTAAATGGCTCATTGGTTTTTCAGACATTACGAGCATACTTTGGAAACTAGCAAGGGTTAACGTTTCCAGTATTCATGGTCCTGTCTTAGCAAGTTTAGCTAAGGAACCTGACTGGTCATTACAACGCCTGTTTAACTATCTTCAAGGTGATCCCTTACCCTCATTACAAGGTCAAGGATGGGGAAATGGCCAAGGAACAGGATGGTTATTACCCGCTAATCTTACCGTCGCTACTCATCTCCTAAGAACCTCCCTACAACCCCCGTTAAACGACGTAATTTTAGCCCTAGAAGACGTAGGAGAACCTCCTTACCGAGTTGACCGAATGTTGACCCAATGGCGGTTAATGGGTGCATTTTCTGGGGTTAAAGGGATTGCTTTGGGACGGTTTAGTGGTAGCAACGGACCAGCGAATAGTTGGACAGTAGAAGAAGTGTTACGCGATCGCTTAGCAGATCTGGGTATTCCCATTGTGTCTGAGTTACCCTTTGGTCATGATGGAGTGAACGCGATGTTACCTGTGGGAATGACCGTTAGGTTAGACGGCGATCGAGGAACGTTGGAGTTCATGTCGTGTTGACGAGTTAACCTATAATAAATTAACATCAATCCTAATTATTATTGCCTCATAGGATAGCTCTATCTATGGGTTGTTGGTTGAATCATTATGCTGACCACAAAGAAACTCCACGACTTGTTAAAAAAGGTTCCTAGTCTTTCTGCCCTTCCTAACCATCCGGCTTTAGAATGGGACGTTAAAGGAATCTCCACAAACTCCCATTCCTGTCAACAGGGGGATATATTTATTGGTATGCCGGGAACTCGCGTGGATGGGGGTGAGTTTTGGCAAAGTGCAATGGAAGTCGGAGCGGTTGCTGCTATTATTAGTCCTCAAGCGGCTCAAAAATTTCCTCCTAGTGATGATCATTGTGTGATTATTGTGGAAGATTTAATCACCGTTGCTGCTGAAATAGCAGCAGCTTTTTACGATTATCCAGCACAACAATTAAAGATGATTGGGGTAACAGGAACCAATGGGAAAACAACCACTACCCATTTAATTGAATATTTTTTAACCCAATGTCAAAAACCAACCGCATTAATTGGGACATTATATACTCGTTGGCCAGGGTTTGAACAAACAGCAGTTCATACCACACCTTTCGCCACCGAATTGCAAGAACAACTGGCCAAAGCAGTAGCAGCTAATAATCAATATTGTGTCATGGAAGTGAGTTCCCATGCGTTAGCGCAAGGAAGGGTTAAACAATGTCCTTTTGAAGTGAGTGTGTTTACCAATTTAACTCAAGATCATCTTGACTTCCATAAAGATATGGAAGATTATTTTGCAGCGAAACAGTTACTATTTACCCCAGATTATTTACAAGAAAAAGCCATTATCAATTTAGATGATCCTTATGGTCAACGCTTAATTAAAAGTTTAAAACCTGAGCAAGTTTGGAGTTATAGCGTTGAAGATAGTCAGGCTGATTTTTATACCAGTGATTTAACCTATCAAGCTGATGGGGTGACAGGAACGTTACACAGTCCCTTGGGAACGGTTCAATTGACCTCTCCGTTAGTAGGACAATTCAATTTATCTAATGTTTTAGCAGCCATTGCAGGGGTTGTCCAGTTAGGGTTAGACGTAGGAGAAGTTACAGGAAAATTGCCTCAATTTATGGGGGTTCCTGGACGAATGGAACGGGTACAAATCGACGAAACACAAGATATCAGCGTAATTGTTGATTATGCTCATACTCCTGATAGTTTAGAAAACTTACTCAAAGCAGCCCGTCCTTTCATTCAAGGTAAAATGATTTGTGTGTTTGGCTGTGGTGGCGATCGCGATCGCACCAAACGCCCGTTAATGGGTCAAGCATCGGCCCAGTTAGCGGATGTTTCTGTGGTCACGTCTGATAACCCAAGAACGGAAGATCCCCAACGAATTTTAGAAGATATCTTAACAGGAATTCCTGAAACCGTAGAACCAATGGTGATTAGCGATCGCGCAGAAGCCATTAAAACAGCCATCTTACAAGCGAAACCAGGGGATGGAGTATTAATCGCAGGAAAAGGTCATGAAGATTATCAAATTCTAGGGACAGAAAAAGTCCATTTTGATGATCGAGAAGAAGCGAGAAAAGCTTTAGCCATTCGCACACAATAAGTCTATGAACATTCGCATCGGTAACGGTTACGATATCCATCGTTTGGTCCCCGACAGGCGTTTAATTTTAGGGGGTGTAGACATCCCTCATTCCTTAGGGTTATTAGGTCACAGTGATGCTGATGTCCTCACCCACGCTATCATGGATGCTATGTTAGGGGGTTTAAGTTTAGGGGATATTGGTCACTATTTTCCTCCCTCTGATCCCAAATGGTCAGGGGCTAATAGTTTAGTATTATTAGAGCAGGTGAATCAGCTAATACAAGCGCGAGGTTGGCACGTTGGCAATATTGATTCTGTTATTATTGCTGAACAACCCAAAATGAAACCCCACCTTGAGGCCATGAAAGAAAAATTGGCTCACACCCTACATATTAATCAAGATCAAGTAGGGATCAAAGCAACTACTAATGAAAGATTAGGCCCAGTGGGACGAGAAGAGGGTATTGCTGTGTATGCGGTGGTTTTACTGTTTAGGGGGTGAAATGCTTGGTTAATAACCCTTGTACTTCACCCGGTTTAACTTGGCAATAACGCGCTTTATGGGGCATAATTACCACATTCGGACCTTTTTTGCACTGTTTTAAACATCCTGTTAACTTAATTTTAACCTGATCGCTTAATCCCTGTTGTTCTAATTCTTGTTCTAACTGTTGACAAACAGTTTTTCCTCCTCGTTTCCAACAACTGGATTTTTGACAAACCAGAATTTTGCCAGCAGAAGATGACTCCGTTTCTGGTACAATCAGAGCGCAGGGAGTGTCAGGATTTGCTAACAATTTGAGCTGACTCGCTTCTAGTTCAAAAAACCCCTTCTTTTTCTTAAATTCTCGATTTCCCATCACTTCTAACCAGGTCCCAGGAATCATATTAATATCAATTTCTGAACGTAATTTTTTGGGAATTTTCAGCCAATATTCCTTGTCTTCTACTTTCATTCGTAGATATTTGATTTTGTCACCTTTTTTAATGACAAAACTTTCTAATTGACCAATAAGGCGAAACTGAGATATGGTAGTAGTTTTTGACATAGTTTTTTATTTACAATTTTTTTAACTGATAATTTAACGCTTATTAAGATTCCAACAACCTTTAAGCCAGTCGATTAATTCCTGGCGGGAGGCTGAATATTGTTTGGTCACACTCCACAGTTGAATCATGGCTATGGGGCTAGACACTTGAGCTTGTAAGGGTTTGTGGGTTTCACAGGAGCAGGGAATGTCTAATTCCTGAAGGCGATGATAGACGATCCAGCGATCGCACCAATCGACTTCCACAACTTGCCTGGGTTCGACGGGAAGGTTGGTTAAATTCATGGACTCAAGCAACTGAACATAATTGTCATTGTTTCTTTACCTAGTGTAACAGACAGATGCAATATATTCTCAATTATTTTCCAAAAAAAATTCTAGCTCAACCCAGACCAGGAGGGATGGGAGACTATCCCTAGTTTGGGTTAGCTAAAGTTGAAATTTTCTAGATGATTTCCCAGACTCTTGATAAACTATTGCTAAAATGAGTTATTTTAATGATAGAAGTGTCGTTACAAAAGGGAATTTACAGACATGGCAACTGCTCAAGGCTTACTCCGTGCTTTTGGTGAAGTAGGAGAAAATCCCATCTTACTAGACAAAAGTGTCACTACTCCTGTTTGCGAGGGATTAAACCTACTCATCGCCAGCTTTCAAGCACTGTTTTTACAATATGAAAAACACCACTTCGTAGTAGAAGGATCAGAATTTTACTCTTTACACGAATATTTTAGTGAAAGCTACGAAGAAGTTCGCGGTCATGTTCATGATTTAGCGGAACGCTTAAATGGATTGGGTGGTATTCCCGTGGCCAGTTTCAGTAAACTAGCTGAACTCTGCTGCTTTGAACCTGAAGCAGATGGAATGTATGACTGTCGTAAAATGGTTGAGAATGACTTGGTAGCAGAACAGAAAATTATTGAATGTTTACGCAAGCAAGCTGCTCAAGCAGAAAGTTTAGGGGATAGAGCTACTCGTTATCAACTCGAACAGATCCTACTGGAAACTGAAGAGCGCGCTTATCACTTAGATCATTTCTTAACCCACGATAGTTTAACTGTTGCATTTGTTGGTAACGGTAACTAGATTTTTAACTATCTGAACATAATTTAAGTTTAGCTAGTGATTGCTGTGAGTCACTAGCTCTTTTATTTTTCAGGAAAGATAATTTTCAGCATTCCTCACCCTACAAATGTTCCATGAAACAGCATAGAATTATAATGATGGATAATAATTAGCAAAATCTCTTGTGTATTAGACCCATTAATTCATTATGTCTAGTAACCCTAACAATCAACCGTGGATTATTACAATTGTTTTAGCACTTATTTCGGCAATAACTGCAATAACAGTAGCAAGAATTAACAACTCAAGCAATCAACCAACACCAACCCCTACATCAAGCAATCAACCAACACCAACTCCTACACCAACCAATCAACCCACAGTATCACCTAATGTCCCTATTATTTATTTAATAGATAACTCTGGAAGTATGGGTAAATGTTCAATTCTAGATAACCAGGGAAAATGTGTTAAAGATGCAGAAAAACCTTATAAAGTTGATAATGCAAAAAGTGCGGTACTTCAAAAAATAGATCCACAATTATCAGGGGCGGATTTAATTGATAGAAAAATTGGATTAGTTGAGTTTGGAAACTGGCAAGACTATGGAGATCCTAATATAAAGAATTTACAAGGGGAGGCTAAATCTATCCTTCAATGTAGAGCAGTTGAAACCCGAGTTGAGCCTGAATTAAATAATCGAGATAAAATTAAACAAGAACTAGAAAAGATTAAACCTAACGATGATGGTGTTACTCCAATAGCCTATGCAATCAATTATGTATTAAAGAATGTACTCGACGTTGATATTGATAACATTAATGTTTCTGCACAAATAGTATTGATAACGGATGGAGAGCCTAATTGTGACAATGAAGGTCAAATGGGTCTATGTGGAACTATTAGTGTACTAAAAGCTAGTACAGTAGCCCTTGAGCCTTGGTTTGTTGATATAATTGGACATAAGATTAAAACAAAGAAAGAAGAAAATGAGTTTGAACAGTGTGCTAAAAAGCATCCTAAATTCGTAACATATCATGGGAATATGACCACTAGGGACGAGTTGTTTAATAAATTAGATTGCGTCTCTTCTTATCCCGGTCAATGTAAGCCTTTTTAAAAAGTAGATAATCATATGGAGAGAGCAGGGGCAGCAAGGGAAGCAGAGGAGGCAGGGGAAGAAAGAATATTACTCTACGATAATAAGCGGATCTAGTATGATAATCGGACTCACTATTATTTACCATTAGAATTTACTTTAACACAATCTTTTAGAGGAGTGGATGCAATAGGAACAAAAGCCAAACCTCCTGCGTTTTCTAATGAATACTTATCTTTTTTACACACTTGAACCAAACGAACAATTCTATCAGGATTTCCATCTGCCCAAAATCGTAATTTATCTCCCGAAGTTTCGTAATTAGAATCTTCTTCTGCTAATAAATTGACTGATCTTAACTCATCTAATATGCTAGGCCGTGACACTTGTTTTTGAGCTTTTTCTAAGTTCTTAATTGTCTCAATTAGAGCCTGTGCTGCATCAAAACTGGTTGCCGTACGCCAGCTAATTCTTCCTTCCCATCTTTTTTCTCCATGTTTAGCATATTTTGTTTCATAGTTTGCCCAAGGAATGACTAAAACTAATCCTTGAACTGCCGATTTTCCATCTGTTAATGTTTTAGGACTGTAGAGAGAATCACCGCCTAATAAAGTTAGTTTTTGGTTTGGAGGAAGTTGAGCATTTTCTTTTGCTATTCTAATCGCCATAGATGTTGTTTTTGTTGAAGGAAATAAAATCAATGTATTAACTTTTTTGTTTTTAATACTATCTGCAATTACGTTTTTTATATTCAGTTGGTTATTATTAATATCGAAGGGTTTAATGACTGTACCTCCTAATTTTTCAAATTCTGTTTCAAAAGCTTCTTTTAAACTGATGCTGTAGGACTTCTGATTTTTCCCGTTGTCACTATTATCATAAAAAATAATAACCTTATCGTGACCATTTGACTGAGCATATTGAGCCAGTTTTTTTGCTGCTTCTGCATCGGAAGGAATAGTTCTAAAAAAAACTGAACTGTCTAACCCTGTACTACTACTGGTAGGAGAAATCATTCCTAACCCGACTCTTTCATAGATAGGTACAGCAGCTAAACTTGCTTCACTAGAATTATGTCCAATGACCCCTATAATGTCTTTATTGTTTGCTAATTGTTGGGCGACTTTTTTAGCAATATTCTCCTCATTTCTATCATTGACAATAGCAATTTCTAATAATCGCCCATTCACTCTACGTTCTTGATTAAAAAAGTCTTGTGCATCCGCGACTCCTCTTAATATTTCATAAGCTGAAGTTGTTTTATTATCCACAGGAACAACCGCTGCTAGTTTGAAAGGATTTCCTCGTTCACGAGCAAGAGAATTATTGAGATAAATCTGAGGTTCTGGGTCATTTGGTCGATTATTTTTAGCTTTTTGAAAATGAGAGATTGCAGTTTGATAATCTCCTTGTTTAAAGGCTTCTATTCCTCTTTCTTGATCAAGATTTCTTTCTTCACGAAATAAAATATTTTCCCCACTACTTAATACCACTAAACAAACATCATTCAATTTGATTTTGCCAAAAGGACAATTTCTTAATTTCCAAAAAAATATAGTCCCCATCGCACCAATTATAATCAATCCAAATAAACCAGAAATAAGAGAAATTTTTTTCCATTTTGTGGCTCGTTTTTGCTGCATTTTTGTAGCCAATTCTTCACTAGCACTTAAATATTGATAATCTAGCTCAATTAAGCTTTTATCTTCTGCCCATTGTTTCGCTTGTTTTAGCTCGTCTTCTTGTAATAAATGAGAGTTATCTTGAAAATTTGAAGCAACCCAATTATTCAATTTTTCTGCATAAGGACGTAAATTTTCTATCTGTTTTTTTACCCATTCATCATTAAAAATTTCTTGATAAATGCGATTAAAAACCTTAAAGTACAATTCTTGGTGAGATTGTTGATCTTCAACAATTAAACCAGTCAAACGTAATTCTAATTGTTCTGAACTACCATCACTTTTTAATTTTCCTTTTTCTAAAATATGCTGATACATTCCTAACATTTGAATAGTTCTATTCTTCTGGCTTTGAAGTATTCGCGCTCGAATCGTTTTAAAATGTTGGGGACTATCAGATGTTTCCCAATGACTAATCATGCGCCAACGAACAACTTCTTCTACACAATCGGGTTCATTTTGAGCGGGAATATTATTAGGAGAATTGGCAATTAGATAACAAAGTTTTTGAGTTAAAAAAGGTTGCCCCCCCGTCCAATTTAAAACTTCTTTGAGAACAGCTTTAGGATTTTTTGCTTTCTCAGATAATCCTATCGCTAAAGGTTTAATTTGTTCGACTGAAGTAAACCCTTGTAATTTAATATTACGACCAATATTAAAAGGGGTTCTTTGTTGGTCTTTGATTAATTCGTTAGGTGTAGTTACTCCAATAAGAGCAAAACTTAAGCGGTTATAATTTCTATTTTCTGCTCGTTTGTTATAAAAAGAGCGAATTAAGGCTAAAAAATCATCGGTAAAATCAAATTTCAGTAGGGTATCAATTTCATCAAGAAAAATGATGATATTTTGAGAAATTTGCTGAAGAAGAATTTGATCAACAAATTCACTCAGACGTTGTACAGGAGAAAGGTTACTATGAGATGACCACCAACTCCCTAAATTAAGATTAAGATAGAATTCATCCCATAGATGATAAACAAAACCTTCATACCATTTTTCTTCTGTTGTTTGCTGACTCCCAATGGTTGATAAATCAATGGCAACACAATAAAAATTATCTTGTTGCAAACGCCCCATTGTTTGTACAACTAGACTTGATTTTCCCATCTGTCGTGAGTTGAAAACATAACAATAATCTCCAGCTTTTAAACCTTCATAAAAATCATTATCAGCTTCTCTCATTATGTAACTGGGTGCATTGCTTCTGAGAGTTCCTCCCACTTGATAGCGAAAATTTGATAAAAAATTGTTAGGGTGATTATTAGACATTTTCCTTAATTTTCTAGGTAAGTTACTTGTTGTTTTAAATATTGACGATATAATTCACAGCGAAGAAAAACTAGATTACCTTCTCGTTTGATCAGCCCTAATTCATCTAGAATTTCTTTTATTCTTGACTCGAATTCTTTTCCTTCCTTATGGTTAATTAATTGTTTTAGAGATTCTAATAACGATGAATGACTAGATTTTAAAACTTCCATATTTTGTATATTTTTAAGTTTGGTTTTATTCTCTTGATTAGTCTCAAGGGATAAGTCTCTACTCATGTTTTTATTTTCTTTATCTATTTGCAGTTGTAACTTTCGCAAAAGATCAACTAAATAACTCCCATAAATTCCTGTTTCAGTCGTAGCATCTTGTAAAATTTTATCTAGGTTTGTTCCCCATCTAGCAACGGTTTGGACAGCTTCATGGATTAAATAAGGATGTCCTCCAACAAGTTCCATTAACGCTTTTATTTGCTCATTTTGTAACTTTAATTTATATATTGAACCTAATTGTTTCACCTGCTCTTCGGTAAATTCTTCTAACTTAATATGGGTTCCAATATTTGCTAAGGGAGATCTATTTAAAGTATTGAGAGTGTAGTCTTGAGACTGCACAAGAATTAAGCGTAAGTTATCCCATATTGGACGTATTGCTGCTTTTTCATGCCAGGTACGTAGTAATGCAAAAAAATCGGAAGCCACAGTATTATTAAATTGGGAATCAAAATCAAGAGAATCTAAATCATCTAACCCTAAAACTAATGGCTTATTTCTTGATAATAAATATTTCTCAAAATAAGTTGTACATTTAACGGGACTATCCCCTAAAGATGTTTCCCAAAATTCTTTGAATTGCTCTTGATTACTGATGTTATGATTATCTTTATTACCAATGCTTTCTCCTGATAGTAAAAGCGTCTGCGTAACACTGGTACACAACCAATATAATAAATCGTCTATGTTCTTTTTATCTTTTTCTTGTTTATCTTCAGTATAAAAACTATTTTTGGCTGCTAGTCGCACAGACAACACCACGCTTCTGTACTCTTGTTGAATAATATTTTTGATAACTTGAGATAGTAACATTGTTTTACCCATCTTTGGAGGGGCTTTAATGACAAGCAATGCACCTGGTTGCCTAATTTCCTCTTGACAAACTTGATCAATAGGATGTCGTTCAATGTAGGTATCTCGTGGAGAGGGAAGAGGAGTAGAATTATTTAATAAACTGGGTTGATATTGATGGATCAATTTTTCTAAGTCACTAAAACGAATTCGACTTTTTTCCGGAAATAGATCCCCAACCAATTCGTCATAAATAGCAGAAACGTGCTTTCTTAAGGTACTCTCAACAATATCGAGCTTATTGGCGATTTCTTCGTAAGATTTCCCCGTTAACAACTGATTTAAAACCTCTCGGCGACGAGGCGATAAATTTTCTAGTCGTTTGTTAAATACTTCTTGATCCATAAGATAAAAAAAATAAGGTTAGGGATAAGACAAGATCCACTCAAGTAATGGTTCACGTCTTGATTTGCTATTTCTTCTAATATAATAGAACAAGACTATGAATTATAGTAACAATCTGTTGACTACATTCTATAGAATTAGCTACAAGATACAAGAAAGTGCAAAAGTATCCCATTTTATACCTTAAAAGTTCATAAACACTTAATTTTATTTTGTTTTTGGTTTATATTTTGTTCCTATATATAATTATTTTGCGTATTCGAGGCTATAAAAAAGGTTTATTTTCTCTTATAACCATAACAATACTACTTAAAGGTACACATTAGTTGACTTTTTTAAGTATTTTGTGCTATGCTTTCCATAAAATAATAGCTTCTTTAGAACAAAATATCCCTTACCATTAGTCAAAGTAAAGAATTAATCAAGGTTGTAAGAATTTTTTAAATTTTCAAGATCCCTTGACTCTCAAGTTTCGACTATCATTTAACGGTACTAATTTGTCTGGAAAGAAGAAATAAATCACAACTGCTATATTGAGTTAATTGGTCAAGGATGGTTATAAATCATGAATTGCCCCACCATAACACCAAGTAAACAGCCCTTAAATTTTTGGCAACAAACGGGTTTAAACCTAATTTCTCGTCTGCATGGGGGACGAGATCTGATTTTCGCCATAGACTTAACTGACAGTGTAGGCTTAAATGCAGAAGGGAGACTTCGACTAAGACAAATTATTGAAGATAGTTTACAAAGAGGAGATACCGTTTACGTTGTTCCATTTGCGACCAATGTATTGCCTAATCAACCAGCTATTAAATATACAGGGAAAGAAACAGAGATCAAAAAGATTTTAGAAACGATTCCCTTGAAAGCGAATCTTAATTATCGTAATGCTGATATTCAGTTAGCAGAATTAAACATTTATAAAAAACTGGCACAACTCAATCAATGTAGTTTACATCAAAAAGAACCCCTTCATCGTCAAGCTGTGGTTTGGGTAACCGATGCGCCCCTATTTACAGAGCCAGGAATTACCCGAGACATATGGATAGAAACCCCTTGGGACAGTCCTTTTAGAAATGCGAATTCTCAACGGAGTCAAGAAAGAAAAGCTTGGTTAGAAACCCTTCCTTTACAAAAGCGTGCTAAGACAATTTTCAATGATAAAAATGAGCCTTATGAGCTTACAGTTGTTGATATTCCCCCTACCCTACAAGAGTTCTGTACCCCTGTTCCTGGTGGACAAGAAACTTGTTTAGTAACTCCTTACTTGATCCAACAACTTTGGCTACCAACTTCTCTATTGGGCCTCGGAATTGTAGGAATCTCGATTTTACTAAAAACTTGGTTATCATGGCAACAGAAATGGAAATTGAAAGTTGATTTTTATCCTAATAGTTTAGACGAGGAGAAAACGTTGATTTTAGGTAATAATAGACGTATTTATTTAGGAGAAGACGAACCCAATACAATACAAATGCCTGATTCAGAAACAAGAGGATATTTAGAAAGAAAAGGTAATCGTTTATTTTTAGTCCCGTTAAAAGACGCTTCTCCTATTTTTCTGCGAGGGCAAGAAATTAATCAGCGAATACAACTTGCTGGAGAAAAAATTATTTTAAATGTTTTAGATCAACGCAGAAGAAACCAAGAAGTTGAAGTTTCAATTCAAGTAAAAAAATAGATTATTGGAAAGCAACAATGACACAAGCAACTAATGCTAGACAACAATTTCGCGGAATTAATCGTACCATTTGTATCGGTTTAGGAGGAACAGGTCTTGACATTTTAATGAGAGTTCGTCGCTCAATTGTCAATCGCTATGGACACTTAAATAATCTTCCCATTGTCAGTTTTGTTCATATTGATACTGATAAATCTGCCTCTCTTGCCTCTAGTTTACGCACTGGAAATGTTCATCATGGGGTGGATCTAAGTCTCAAAGAATCAGAAAAAGTCAGTACCACCATGAGTGCGATCGAAGTAGAAAATTTCAAGAACGGATTAGAGCGACGTTCTAGTTATGATCGACAAGGCCCTTATGATCATATTAGCTTGTGGTTTCCCACAAAATTATTAGGAAATATCAAGGCCATTGAAGATGGGGCAAAAGCGATTCGGCCAGTAGGAAGATTAGCCTTCTTTCATAACTACCGAAAAATTAAAACTGTCATTGATGCAGCAGAACGTAGGACAAGAGGCCATCAAGGCACTCTTTTAAAATCAGGCATTAGAGTTAATGAGAAATTAAACATCTTTGTGGTGGGTTCTTTGTGTGGGGGGACTGGAAGCGGAATGTTTCTGGATATGGCCTACAGTCTCAGACATGATTATAGTAATCAAGGGGCGCAAATCGTTGGTTATTTGGTGATAGCACCCACCCTTTATACTCAATCAGCTAATCCCAATCCTACTATTTTTGCCAATACCTATGCTGCTCTTAAGGAGCTTAATCATTACAGCACCCCTGGAACTCAATTTAATGCTTGCTATGATATCCAAAATGTGGTGGTTGTCCAAGAAGAGCGGCCGCCTTTTGACTATGCTTATTTGGTGTCCGACCAAACCTCTAACAACTACAAAATAATAGATAAACGTAAGCTGTGTAATGTCATTGCCTCGAAAATTGCCCTAGACTTTTCAGGGGAACTAGCTCCTGTTGTTAAAGGACAACGAGACAATTTTGCCCAACATCTTTTGCAATGGGATGATTATCCTCGACCCAATATACAGAGATATCTTGCCTTTGGGTTAGCTGCCATTTACTTCCCACGAGATTTAATTGTTCGCATTGCTCTGACTCGTATTAGTCATAAGTTGGTGCTGTTTTGGCTATCTGGTTATGATCAAAGTCCAGATCCACAGAAACTACTCGAAGAATTTTTGTTTGGTTGGCACACAGACTTAATTAGAAAAGAGGGATTTACTTATCGTTTAGAGTCCACTCCTCAAGAAGTTAATAAAACTTTCTCTCAGGCAATTAGTAATTGGCGAAGTAAATTAGAAGGGATGATTGATGAGTGTAAAAGTCGAGATGATCGGGTTTCTTTGACTCAAAAATTACCCAAAGAATTCCGAGACCAATTTCGCAGAACTCAACCAGGAGAAACTGAAAACACTAGAGGAATTTGGTTAACTCGAGTACAGCAAGTTCGCCCCACTATTACGAAAGAACTGAAACAAGATATTGACCAATATCTCGAAAGATTACTGACTCCTAGCAGTGGTAACTTTTCCATTAAGAGTAGCCGAGATTGGCTAGATACCCTAACCGTTGAACTAGATAATCATCAACATCTTCTTGAAGAAGACATTCAAAATTACGGCGGAATGCGTTCTTTAGAAGCATTAGAAAAAAAATGGCGGGATACGAAGACAATCATAGATGATATTGAGAAGAAGTTTAATCTCTTGGGCAATAAAAACCGAGAAATTCAAGAGGAAGCTAGAAATGCGATTCGACAAATTAGTCAACTGATTGAACATAATTTTAAGTTAACCGTAGCTCAAGAAGCATTAGAAATTGTCAAAGAATTGCAACAGTATGTTCAAGATTCTGTAACGCAACTAGCTGGATTTTATCGTCTTGTGGATAACTTAGCTAGCGACTATGAAAAAGAAGAAGAACATTGGAAACAACTAGACTTTGATGAAATGAGCGGTGAAGCTATTTTTGATAACGAAGACATCGAAAGCTGTTATCAAGAATTGCTTCCAGACAAGGAATATCGGGAGCAATTAATTGTTCTCAGCAAAGAGATCACAGAAGCGTCAGGAAGAGGACAATCTCTCGTTGGTTTTATTGAACGGAATACCTTTGGGGGATCTTATACAGATCGTATTACCCAAGAACAAATTCAGCAAGATATTAATCTAACCATCGATCGTTTATTTGGTTCTCGTAGCTTAAAGATTGTCAAATCTGTGATCAAACGTTTTCTAGAAAGCTATTCAATTTCTGAGCGATCGCATCGCTTTAGTGATATTAGAAGAGAAGCCGAACCCCTTTTATCTCTTGATACAAAAGATCCTTATTTTCGGGATACTCCAGCTAAAAAAAGCGATTTAGTTGGCTTTCATGATACGAACAATCAAGAGGTTCAAAACTTTAAACAAGTTTTAACAAGAGACTTAGCAATTACCGAAAATATTCTCAAATCAACCCAAGCAGAAGATGAGATTTTGTTAGTGACTGAATACGCTGGGTTTCCCCTCAGATTAATCGACGGATTATCAACAATGCGTCAACATTATATGCGGGAAAAAAATGTCATGAATGCTTGTCTTCATAATGAAAATGATCCATCAAATCCTTTTATTGATATTATTCCCCCTGATGTTAAGACCATAGAGAAATTAGAAGATATTTTCTATCCTTGTCTCGCTTTCAAACTACTTCGAGAAAATTTTCAAGCTAAACAGTTAGAATTTGATCATTATGACCAAATACGAGACAGAAACTATACAGCTTCTCTCAGTTTAGTCTGGAATCAAGCATTAGAAACAATGTCGGAACGTCAAGATCTAACGGCTGCTTTGGAGAAACTCCTTAGACAAGCAGAAATGGAGATCGAAAAACAATCTTCCCGTTGGTATGAACATTATCTTCCCCGATTACGAGAATTTGTTGATCAAGTTGATCAACTTCCAGAAGATGATCCCAATTATCCCTACAAATCAACGGTTGTTGGAAACCAGGGAACGACTGATTTAATTGCCAAAGAAGGAGTAATCATTCGCTTTGAACGTCGTATGAGAGAGAAAGTGAAAAAGTTACAATCTGCTCAAGAAACGCCGAATTCAAAACCTAACACGCAACAAGAAACATATACCCAACAAGGAACATCCAGTGACCCTAATGTTACGGATGAGGTTATTGATGCTGAAATAGAAGAACCTAACCCTAACCAGAAAAATCAACAATCTTCAACTAATTCTCAAACTTATTCCAATCAAAATAAACAATCTAATGGTGATTTTATGACACAATTAAAAGAATTAAAAAAAATGAAAGAAGACGGTGTTTTGAATGACGAAGAATTTGAAATAGCAAAGCGAAAACTCTTAGGAACTTAATCAGGAATTTATATCATGCAACAATGGTTAATACTTTTCCCGAAACCTTTACTCTTTTTGACTATTTTTGTAGTCATTTTGCCTACTTTTCTGGCTATCTTTTTTCGTCTTAAACTTTATGAATATCTCTTAAACTCCACTCAAAAAGTTCAATATTTAATTCAAGCTGGAGCAAGCCAAGCAAAGTCAGGAAGAGACTATCGAACTCTTCAACCGAAAATTGTTGAAAATCTAGAAGCCAGATTTGATGAAGCAAATATATATTTAGAACAAGTTAATACCTCTGCTTTAATTGATAATCTTTACAGTCAAGAAAAATTAAATTTTTGGGGATTAAAAATTGGCTGTGAACTGATTGAATATTGCTGTCGAATTTTACCGAATCTTTTATTATCGTTTGGTTTAATTGGCACTTTTTTCGGGATTACAAGTAATCTTTACTATCTTAGTCAAATAATCAACCAAGTTGATATTACTAAGGTTAATCAGTTGGTAGAAGATATACAAAAACCTTTACAGGGAATGGGAATCGCTTTTATTACTAGCTTAATTGCAATTTTTTGTAGTTCTTTATTAACCATAATAAACTCTAGATGGAATACGAATATTGCTAAATATCAATTTATTAGTGCTTTAGAAGATTATCTTGATAATATTTGTTTTCCTGCTATTCGTCCTCATAGTCGTATAGATAAAGCAGTTGATAGTTTAGAGCATAAATTCGATAGTTTTTTAACGAGTTTCCGTTCCACAGTACGAGATGCAATCAAAGAATCTTTGGGAGAACAAATTAAAGAAATTGTCAATGTTAATAAAGAAAGTGCTAGATTAGCAGAGCAAGTTTATAGTGGATTATTAAACGCTTCGAGTTCTCTTGATAGTGGTGCTAGAAAATTTGAGGAAGCAGCTAATACCATTGAAAATAGTGATTTTGCCGATAAATTAGCTGCAACAACGACTAATTTAGATATTACTTATAAAAATTTTGCTCAATCAACTTCTTTTTTACAAGAATCAACACAACTAATCAAAAATTCCTTAGAAGCATTTAAAGTGTCTGTTGATGAAATGATTGGTTTAGGAGAAGATATTAAAAAGCTCAACACAAAATGTAATGAAATTCTTGAAGTGAATCATAAACAAATTGCTGCTGAAAAAACAATGCTCAGTGATATTAAATCAGAACTTGCTAATTTTACCAACGGCTTAAATAATTATCAACAACAAATTCAAAGTGATTTACAGAAATTGGGAGAAAGTTTAGTAACTCATATCACTCAAGAAATTAGGAAAAATAATCAACAAGTAGAACAAATGAGTCAAACGGTTCAAAGTGATTTTCAGAAATTAGGAGAAAGCTTAGTTACCAATGTCACTCAAGAAATTGGAAAAAATAATCAACAAGTCGAAAAAATAAGTCAAACAGTTAATGGATATATTAGTAATTTGAATCAAATTCAATCAGAACTTAATCGATTAGTGATAACCCTACAAGGATATGAAGGAAATCTAAATACTCAACTCCATAATTTAGGCGATCGCTTAATTTCAACCGTAGATAAAAACGCAAGTAATAGTAATCGTCACTTATCAAATTTAGAGCAACTGAATGCTTACCTTGGTAAACTTCAAGAAACTCAATTATCAACGAATAAATTGCTAGAAAACTTAACAAAGTTCAATTCTGGGAATTCAGATAATCATAACTCAACAAGAAATATGAGAAATTTATTTAGAAAACCATCAACAAATGAACCAACTATTCGCCGATTTCAAGATCCCCCTGAATAATGGAATCAATTAGTTATAATCTACAAAAAATAGAACTTAAAAATTAAAACCTATGCGTCGCAAACGAACTCAAATTCAATTGTCTCATGATGAATTTAACATTTGGTCTGCTTTTACTGATTTGATGGCTAATGCTTTCATGATCCTGAGTTTTTTCTTGTTATTAACCTTCTTTAAATCAGTTGTTTCTCGATCAACTGCTGAAACTGCTCAAACTAACCTAAGCGATGCTCAAGATAAAATAGAGCAATTGGAAAAAGAAAAAGCCTCTTTAAACCAACAATTACAGCAAAAATCATTTGAAATAACACAACTAAACAAAAAAGGCAAAGCTCCACCTGTCGTTATTATAGAAAACTCAGGAGACTACAAATTTAGCTCAGGAAGTGCTGAATTAAACCCGAAACTAAAACAGTTTGTCAGTAATAATCTTGTTAATATGATCGAAAGAATCGCAAAAGAACAAGATCTTTATGTAATTGAAATAATTGGACATACTGATGGACAAGTCAACGTTGGTGGTTTTAGTAATTTAGATACTCTTCTAGAAAGAGTTGCTAATAACGATAGTTCTTTAAATGATCTTCGGCCCGCTTCCAACGCTGACTTAGGATTAATGAGAGCCTTAGCTGTAGTTAAGACTCTTCAAGAAATTCAGAACACAGGTCGTTTACAAGGACTACAATTTAGAGCTTATTCTGCTGCACAACTTCTTTTGCTCAACGGAAAATTTGCCCCCATCAACCGATCACCAGAAGCACAAAGAAGACGGATAGAAATTCGTTTTTCTCCTCTTGGTCAAGCTCAAATAATTAAATAAAGCTGATCTAAGATAGACTTAATTAATGAATTCCCGACATTCCGTCCAAAATAACAATCGCAGAAACTTAAATTTTTATTAATTTAACACGGTTATTCTAACAGGAATTCTCCCTGATTTTAGGGAACCAATAGCTCTAAAAGCAGTTTGAGATAAATCTAGACTACAACGACACCGATCTACAATACGGACAATCACACTTTTTCCTGTTTTACGATTGGTCACTTTAACTTTTGTACCAAAGGGCAAACTGGGGTGGGCTGCCATCATGGCATTATTATTAAAGCGTACCCCTGATGCTGTTTTCTGTCCTTGATAATGAGAAGCATAATAAGTCGCTGTTTGTGCCTGTGCGGGCATGGCAGCTAACGCTATCATCAAGATAGATAATGATACTTTTTTCACGGCGTACTCTTCCTCACTATACAATGTTGGTATAGGCTAATATACCTAGTTGTTTTTCATTTGTCTAGTTGACACAATAGTAGGTTCTATGGCTACAGATGAATAAAGTCAGGATAAAGTTCCATTAAAATCTTTACAGATGGCCAGTTAAACCCCTTTTAATAAGCATAATTTAGTTCAATGTTTAATTATTTGCATCAAGTTGTTAGATTTCCTATATTCTCTAGTTTAGACACTTGTAAAAAAAAGAATACTTTGATTAACTTATCTTCATTAGGATTATCATTGTTAGTGATTAGTTTAGTGATAGGTTGTAAGCATCAATCTTCTACTGTTCCCATTGAATCATCAGTGGTGACAGTAGATAGTGTAGAAATGGTGCAGCAAGGCATCGAAAAAACTAGACAGGGTAATTATGAAGCAGCCGTAGACAATTTTAATCAAGTTCTTGCCCAAAATCCTCAAGATATTAACGCTTATTTTAATCGAGGTTTTGCTTATAGTAGTTTAGGTCAATTTGAGCAAGCTTTAGCAGATTTTACCCAAGCGTTAAAATTAGATCCCCAAATGGTTCAAGCTTATGTCAACCGAGGCAATGTTTATCTACAATTGGGAGAAGATGAAAAGGCGATCGCTGATTATGAAAAAGCATTAAAAATCAATCCTAATGATGCCTTTGCTCAAAATAACTTAGGATTGGCTCATCTTAACTCAGGAAGTCCAGATTTGGCGAAAATTGACTTTACTCAAGCGGTAACCATTGATCCATTGTATGGGGAAGCTTATTATAATCGAGGGTTAGCGTTTATCGATTTAGGGGAACAAGAAAAAGCGATCGCTGATTTCCAAAAAGCGGCCGAGATTTGGGAAGAAATGGGAGAAAAAACAGCTTCTCAGGCTGCTTTAGCAGAAATTAATGCTTTAAAAAAGGCTAGTAAATAACGGTCAGTCAAAAGAAACTTTTTGTTAAAATATCTCAACTTAAGCCATTGTAAAATTATGATCAAAGAGTAAAATTATCTTCAATTCGTTAATTTATTTGTTATGACCATCACTTTAAAAGTTCCCAGTATTGCTTGCGACGGTTGCGCCGATACCATTACTAAAGCGATTGAAGGACAAAAACCAGAGGCTAAAGTTTCCGTTGATGTTGACTCAAAAATGGTAACTGTAGAAACTGATGCTTCCACAGAAACCATTAAAGAAATTATTACCGAAGCAGGTCATACGGTTGAAAATTAGACAGTGTTGATTGGTAGGGTGAGTCACTTTTTAGACATTATCAAAACTTTCAATAATTGTCTATTTTTTCACCCTATTGTCATTTTAAATGTTGAAATAATGAGAAAAACTTACGGGTCGATTAAAAAAGGACATATTAAAGGATGACAGTTAGACCATTTCATATTGCTTTTCCAGTGATTGATCTAGAAAAAACAAGATATTTTTATGAGATGATTCTAGGTTGTAGAGTAGGGAGAACGTCAGAATATTGGATTGACTTTAATTTATTTGGCCACCAAATCACCGCACATCTTTGTTCGGATTATATTGATGAGGTTCCAGTTAATTTAGTCGATGGAAAACAGGTTCCTGTTCAACATTGGGGAGTAATTTTAGAAATGGAACAATGGCAAGTTTTGGCGGATAAATTAAAAGATACTCAGATTAATTTCATCATTGAACCCTATATTAGATTTAAGGGAGAAGTTGGAGAACAAGCGACGATGTTTTTTCTAGATCCTAGTGGTAATGCTCTTGAATTTAAAGCATTTCATGACGATCAATCAATCTTTGCTACATCCCGATAATTAATTGAAAATGTTATAATATAATTACGAGATAATGATAGAAAATGATGCTTTGATTTGGCTAGAAAATTGGTACACGTCTCAATGTGATGGAGATTGGGAACATACTTATGGAATTGATATTAAAACTTTAGATAATCCAGGTTGGCTAGTGATTATTGATCTATTGCAAACAGAACTTGAAAATTATAAGTTTGATGAGGTGTCAATTAAACGTTCTAATAATGACTGGATTCACTGTTGTTTAAAGAATGGAAAGTTTCAGGGAGCAGGGAGTTCTTTTAATTTGTTAGAGATTTTGAATGTATTTCGGGATTGGGTTGAGTCAAAAAATGACAATTAACCTCAGTTCGGTTTAAGGAATTTATACCAGTTCTCAAAAGTCACTGGAGACTTAATTGACAATCTTCTCACCCTGCTTCCTCTGCCTACCTCCACTAACAATCTCTATGATGAATAAAGAGAATTGGTATTAGCTGGCTTGGAGAGTCGTACTAAATCCTGTTGCTATACTTGTTTTAATAATCAATAGCTTTGGACTTGAAGACCCTCCTACACACCCTACACCCTATACCCTACACCCTGCGGACACTTTAAGCTTATTGTCATCCCCTGAAGCCACCTCTTTTGCTGAGTCAGTTTCTTGAACCGATGATAAAGGAGCAAGAGGCTCATTACTAAATTGGCTATGTTGAGCATCAACACGATGAGCTTTCTTAACAAGAAAATCAAAAAAGACATCATTCAATTTCAACTCAAGAAACATTTGATGGGGATCAAATAAATGGGTTTTTGGCAATTTTTGTCCTAATTCTTTGAGAACTAAACCAAGAGGAACATTAATTTTCTCTTGTAGTTGAAGATAACGAACAAAAACAGGAGCAAAAGCAGAAATTAAAGAGCCAACTCCACCACGAACTTGCCCCCAACCGATATAATACAAGCCTTTATAGTCTTCGAGGAATACTTGTCCGTAGCATTTGACCAGTGATCCTTCAACCCGTTGTAATTCTGGGGGAAGAAAGGGATAAGCTAAATGAAACCCTGTGGCACAAACAATCAGATCAAATTCTTCAGTGCTACCATCCTCAAATTCCACTTCCCAACCATTAAGGCGACGAACGGCTGGTTTTGGAGTAATACGACCATGTTTAATATAGTAAGGGACTTCGTTATTTAAGGTGGGATGGCGATCAAAAATCCGATATTTAGGTTCAGGTAACCCGTAACTTTGATGAGTCCCGAAGGTTAAACGAATAATGCTATAGATTATTAATCGCTGTAACCATTCAGGCATCCACCATTTAATCAAGTCCACCACCGGAACCCCTGCAAATGATTTGGGAATAAACCAGGGAGACTGACGCATACTCATCATACATTTAGCCCCTACCCTAGCAGACTCCGCAGCTACATCACAGCCAGAGTTTCCTGAACCAATGACTAACACTCGTTTTCCTTTTAATTGCTCTGGTCGCTTATAATCCTTAGAGTGGATAATTTCCCCATTAAAAGTGCCTTCAAACTCAGGAAAGCGTTTACACCAGTGATGGCCATTACACAGTAACACTCCTTTATAAATTCGTTGTTCTTCATTGGCAAAAGTTACTTCCCATAAATTATTTTCTATGGGTCGAACATAGGTAACTTTGCGATTTAATTCAATGTGGGGACGTAAGTCGAAGTGCTCAGCAAAATTATGCAAATAATCGAGCATATTTTTCGCGCTCGGAAAATCCGGGTAATGATCCGGCATGGGAAAATTACTGAATTGAGTAATCTTGCGGGATGAAATGATATGGGCGGTTTGATAAACCCCATGATACCAATTACCTCCAATCTGATCACTGGCATCGATTTGATCGTAAGGAATATCCGCTTGTTTTAGGGCCTGCGCCATCCCTAAGCCCACAAAACCTGCTCCGAGAATGAGATGTTTATGACGAGTATCGAGATTTTCTTGAATTTCGTCATGATTAAGTTTCATCAGTCTAAAACCTCTTTTTTATAATGATTTAAAAGGAAATTGAGCAGAGACAGAGAAAAAACAGGAGTTATATAGTTTCCCCCGATTTCTTCTGCCTCATAATAAATGTTAAAGTTACCAATGATTTAGTTGGCTGGTTTAGCACCACAAGCCATTAACCAGATTAAAAGCACAAAAGGATTGTCAGAAGCTAAAAATTCTTCTCTTGATTGATTGAGACTAGCGAATTCTTCCTCTGTCATCAAACCCATTTTCACTAAACGTAAAAATAAAGTCACGTTCAAAGGATGAATAGCAAAGGGTTCTATCCCCAATTCATCACTGTGAGCAACCACCGCTTCTAAATCCAAGTTTTCAAAGCCGGCTTCTTGCAGAACACGCCAGAGATAGCGACCAATTCGGAAATTACCTCCTAAAGCACCCGAAGCTTGACTAAACTTATCAATCGCTACAGCAAAGCTAGGGGTTGGGGGATCGAAGAGTCCAAAAATATCTGCATCGGTATCCACAATAACCAGTTTTCCTCCTGGTTTGAGAATCCGTCGTATCTCTTTTGCTGCGGCCACAGGTTCAGGAATATGTTGAAAAATGAGACGAGCAAAGGCAAAATCAAAGCTATTATCTGGTAATCCCGTATCTGTAATCGAACCTTCAATAAAGTTAACGCGATCGCTTCCTTTATCTTTTAAGTAAGTTTGTGCCTGTTGCACCATGAAGGGATCTAATTCCACAGTGGTGATTTCACTGTTGGGTAATAAGGTACACAGTTGTTCTGTGGTGAACCCTGGACCACTCCCCACTTCTACCACAGACATTCCATCTTTGAGGCCAAACCACTCTAAAGTTCTGGCTTCTTTTTTCCAAATAACCGTTGCTTGGGTTTTTAACCGTTGTAATTCTGCTTCAGGGGTAATATTATGTTTTTGAATGTCATAAGAACCAGTAGAAGTCATTAGAAAAATTCCTCAAAATCAACTCTATTTCTTGCTATTTAGTTTTGTTTAGACCCTTGAGCGTTGCCTATTATTTTTAGGGTTTTACTCATGGGTGTTGATAACGGTTGCTTAACCAGATATCATAGTAGAAACTTCTATTTCTTTCAAAATTGTCTCTAACAATAGTTTACGACTTTTTCCCATCAGAAACATATGATTTCCTGGAAACATCATAAATCGAAACCCGACTTGGGTCTGCTCTGCCCAGGATAGTAAATCCGCTTGTTTAATTAGAGAATCTTCTTGTCCACAGAAGGCAGAAATGGGGAAATTTAGGGGGGGATTTTTAGCATAAACATAGCTTTTTAATAATTGTAAATCAGCTTGAAAAATTGCAGTAATTTCTTCCATAACAGAAGAATCATGGCGTATTTCTTCAGGAATTTCAGATAGGGTTAAAATATCTTCCAAAGAAAAGTTTTTTTGTTCAAAAGCTGTCTTGAAGTGTTGAGGTGCAAGACTGCTACTGATGAATAAATGGTGGGGATATTTTCCCTGTTGTTCACGAATTTTTTGGGCTAATTCAAACCCCATAATAGCCCCCATACTATGACCATAAATAGCAAAAGGTTTATCTAAATAGGGGGTTAAAATCTTTGTTAACTCTTGAATTAAGGTAGCAAATTGATTTGCCTTGTTTTGTTTGGTATTATTAAATTCTCTCGGTATTTGTATCGGAAAGACCTCAATTTTAGGAGATAATTCCCTTGACCATTCTTGAAATAGGGAAGCATTTCCCCCTAAATGATGCAAACAAAATAAACGATAGTCTGCTTGAGGTTGAGGTTGATACAATTCCAACCAATCATGAGATGTATCTTGCTCAATTGAATCTGTTTTTTGAGTTAGTTGCTCCATCAATTCTTTGGTTAGTTTGGCTGGAGTAATTGTATTCAAAAGTTTTTTAGGTGAAAAGGTTATATTTAACTCTTTTTCAATCAAATTTTTAAGCTCAATTAACATCAACGAATCAAACCCTAAGAGACTGAGGGGTTTTTCAGGATCTATCCGTTGTGACAAAGGAAGTTTAAGAACCTTCAGCACTTTTTTGTCAACGTAGGCTGTTAAAAGCTCTTTTTGCTCAGACTGCTCAACAGTCTGTTTTAAAGTGTCTCTAAGTTGATTTTGTTTAATTTCAGAAGGTTTGACTTCCTCTGAGTTTGCGGTGAGGGATGATTGAACATAAGTCCGCTTATCAGATAATTGAAGCCAATAACGTTGACGTTGGAAAGGATAAGTGGGAAGAGAAATAGGACGAACCTCAACATCTTGATAAAAATTGTCCCAATTAATGGGAGTTCCCTGCACATATAAAGTGCCTAAACTTTCCAGTAGGGTTTGCCAATCAGAATATCCAGGTCGTAAACTTGGTAGCCATAGTCTTTCATCTTCTGGTAAACAACGACGACCCATACCTAATAAGATGGGTTTAGGACCCATTTCTATAAATCCATCGTATCCTTGTGCTGCTAAAGTTTGCATCCCCGTCAAAAACCTAACTGGTTGTAGGATATGACGACTCCAATAGTCAGGAGTTGCTATATCATCACTGGCTATTTCTCCCGTCAAATTAGAAATAATTGGGATTTTAGGTGTATGGTAGGTAACTTGTTGAGCCACTTGCTCAAACTCTGCCAACATGGGTTTCATCAGAGGAGAATGGAAAGCATGGGACACTTGTAACGCTTTAAACTGAATTCCTTTGCGTTCCAGAATCGTCGTTATAGCCTTGATGCTATCTCGTTCCCCTGAAATGACTACACTATTGGGTCCATTAATAGCTGCGAGGGCGACGGTTTCTCCATAGGGTTCAATTAAAGCCTGTGCTTGCTCTTCAGGGATAAAAACAGCCACCATTGCCCCATTTTCAGGCAAAGCTTGCATTAAACGAGATCGATACGCTATGAGTTTAAGTCCATCTTCGAGACTAAATACCCCTGCTAAACAAGCAGCCACATATTCCCCCACACTATGGCCCATCATGGCTACCGGGTTCACCCCCCAAGCTTGCCATAACTTAGCTAAAGCGTATTCAACAGAAAATAAGGCCGGTTGGGTGTACATGGTTTGGTCTAAAAGACCTTTATCGCTTCCCTTATGTAAGATATCTACTAAAGACGTTTCTAGGTAAGGTTGTAATAAGCGATCGCACTCATCAATAATGTGACGATATAAAGAGGACGTTTCGTACAACTGTTGTCCCATACCAACAAATTGTGATCCTTGCCCTGTAAACATAAAAGCCATTTTCGGGATTTTACGACGATGGGCTGTTCCCCGAATAACCTGTTCTTCTCGGTTGTTTACTAGAGTGGTTAGTTGTTCTTGTAATGCCTCAGCAGAAGAGGCAACCATCGCCAGTCGATGCTCAAACTGCGATCGCTTGGTATTAGCGGTGAAACAGACATCTTTGAGGGCAACAGAGGGATGAGTTTCGAGAAAGTTTTGATACTGTTCAACCAAAGCTTGTAAGGCTGTTTCGCTTCGGGCTGATAGGGTTAATAACTGATAAGGATGCTCAAAAGAGTGATGGTTGGTGTCCTTACTCGTCCCCACTGAGTTCAAGGTAGGGGGTTCTTCTAAGATGACATGACCATTGGTTCCCCCAAAGCCAAAGGAACTAACGCCAGCCCACCGTTTTTCCACTGCAATAGTCCAGGGGGTGCATTCTTGGGGAATGGTAAAAGAAGTATCTTTAAGAGAAATGTAGGGATTAATTTTTTTAAAGTGAAGATGGGGAACAATGGTTTGATGTTGAAGACAGAGAATGGTTTTGATAACACCAGCCATCCCTGACGCTGACTCCAGATGGCCAATATTGGTTTTTACCGAACCTACCCAACAAGTTTGCTCCGGTTGTCTGCCTTGTTTAAAGACTGTGGTAATGGATCTAAATTCTTGAGGATCTCCTAAAGGGGTTCCGGTGCCGTGGGCTTCAACATAACTAATTTGATGAGGGTGTAAGTCTGCGTTTTGTAAAGCTTGACGCATTACCGCCTGTTGGGAGGGTCCGTTGGGGGCAGTCAGTCCATTGGTTAAGCCATCTTGGTTAACCGCCGACCCCCGAATAATCCCTTGAATGTGATCCCCATCTTTAAGGGCATCGGATAGACGTTTCAGGATAACGACACCACATCCTTCCCCTCGAACATAGCCATCAGCCGAGGCATCAAAGGTTTTACAACGACCATCAGGAGCCATCATTCGGGCTTGAGAAAAAGTAATTGTCACTTCTGGGGAAAGCATTAAGCTTACGCCCCCGACAATACAGAGATTAGATTCATGAAGCCGTAAACTTTGGCAAGCGTAGTGAATAGCTACTAGGGAGGAGGAACAGGCAGTATTAATGGCTAGGCTTGGCCCTTTGAGATTGAGAAAATAGGATAAACGATTAGCCGTAATCGACATATTAGTTCCAATACCCGTGTAAGCATTGAGCAACTCAAAATCTTGACAACTCATACGATTGTAGTCGCTGTTGCTTATGCCGACAAAGACCCCTGTTTGAGTACCAGAGAGTTGACTGGGGACAATTCCTGCATTTTCTAAGGCTTCCCAAGCGACTTCTAGGAATAACCGTTGTTGAGGATCTATTTGTTCTGCTTCTCGGGGTGAAATTTGAAAAAAGGTAGGATCAAATTGATCCACCGCATCCAGAAATCCTCCCCAACGGGTACTCATTTTTCCTGGGGTTATGGGTTGAGGATCATAAAAATCATCAATATTCCAGCGTTCTGGGGGAACCTCTGTGATGCTATCTTTTCCCTGGGTTAACAATTTCCAGTAAGATTCTACATTGTTGGCTTGGGGAAAACGACAGCCTAGGCCAATAATTGCAATATTTTCTACCATAATCTTCTTTCGCTCATCGGCAATTTCGAGACATCTCAGAAATTGTTAACCCATAGATACCAGGGTATGGAGGACAAAGGCCACAAAAGTTCATGATCCTTTAGGGTTAATGATCATGACCTTCTTAAATAGTCTCTGGTTCTTAATTTAGCTGTTTTTGATGCCATTGACTTTTTCTACTATTCTTCAAGGGTTGAAAGAAGAAGCATGGCAAGCAGCTAAAGGTGGTGATGGTTAAGTTTATTAATGATTGTCTGCTAAGTAACCGCATAGGGTTTCAATGGTGGGATAATCAAAGAGTAAGGTCGGATCGAGATCGGTTCCTAACCATTCTTGTAAATCCCCACTGAGAACAACGGCTGCTGAAGAATCGAGGCCATAGGTTTCAAATGTACTGGTAACATCTATGGTTTCAGGGTCAACCTCTAATAATTTAGATAAGTAAGAAACTAACCAGGTTTCTATTTCGGAATAGCTAGGTTTTTGAGCCTGTTGGATATCAGAGACTGCTTGTGCAGGGGTTGTAGATTGTTGAGGATTCATAAGCTTTTTGTTTAATAAATTTAGATTAAAGAAGGGATAATTTAATTAACTAATGATGAGCTAGATATTTAACATGGGACATTCAGCAAATTTTAGCTTGAATGATTCCATTACTAGGGATTTTAACATCCTTTGCGAGACTTATCCATTTTATAGCGTTTCCATTCAAGACTCTCTTAATTGGTTTTAGAGAAGCAGAGCATAAGAGTAAAGAGGGTTGTCCGATCAAAAAAGTCATCACATCACAAATTTATATTTTTAACTGACAAATTTATAATTCCCAGAAACTTCAAAAATATAACATTCAAAAAAAATAGAGTCTGTAGTTTAACAACATAGGTTGCAACTTTCGTTAAACTACTGGAGACTTAGCCATTCCCTAGACTCTATTAAGCGGTTTTTTGTAGAGTAACCTTGGGTAAAGTGGGGGTTTTTTGGGATAAATCATCCAACATTTGTTTTAAAAACTGCTCTTTACAGCGATAACGTTGAATTTTGCCACTAGAAGTTTTGGGAATGGTTGCTGTTCTAATTAAAACAATCTCATGAACTTGTAAGCCGTGATATTTAGCTACCGCTTCTCGAATGGCACTTTTAACTTCATTTTGATTGAGTTTTCGTAAATAGGTTCGCTCGATTTCTTGAACAATAATTAATCGTTCGTTACCAGTATCACCCACCACAAAAGCACCACCACAACTAGCTCTCAAGGCAGGATGACTTTGTTCTACGGTTAATTCAATATCTTGAGGATAATGATTGCGTCCTCTAATGATAATGACATCTTTAAGTCTTCCGGTGACAAAGAGTTCTTTTTCTGAGGAGAGAAACCCTAAGTCTCCTGTTCTTAAAAAGGGACCTTCTTGGGCGTCCGATAGATAAGCGTCAAAGGTTTCTTCTGTCTTTTGAGACTGTTGCCAATAGCCTTTAGCTACACTATCTCCTGATACCCAAATTTCTCCTACTTGATTATGATCACATTCACGTAAAGTATAGGGATTAACAATTTTGATTTTTTGTTCTAACCATTCGTGGCCACAACTGACTAAGGTTCGACTATGGGGGTGTTGTTCCTCAACTTCAACAACTTGATTTTCTTCTAAGGCTTTTTCGTCTATGGTTTTATACTTTGGAGCATTAAATGACATTCCACCGGTAATAAATAAAGTGGCTTCAGCCATACCATAACAGGGATAAAAAGCTTTTTTATCAAAACCACAGGAGGCAAATTTAGCAGCAAACGCTTCTAAGGTTTGGGATCTGATGGGTTCAGCGCCGGTAAAAGCCACTTCCCAACTGCTTAAATCTAAGGTTTTGATTTGTTCATCGGTTATTTTTTGTACACAGAGATCGTAGGCAAAATTAGGCCCGCCACTGGTAGTTCCTTGGGATTGAGAAATGGCTTTTAACCAACGATAGGGTTTTTGCAAAAAGTCCACAGGAGACATCAGAGTACAAGGAATTCCCATATAAAGGGGTTGTAACACATTCCCAATTAGTCCCATATCATGAAACAAGGGCAACCATCCCACTACCTTACTGGCGGTAGTATGGCCAAATGCTTGCTGAATCATCTTTTGATTATGTACTAAATTCCCATGACTAACCATGACTCCTTTGGGGTTGCCAGTGGAACCAGATGTATATTGTAAAAAGGCAAGATCATCTTTATGAATTCTGATGGGTTCAAAGTGATCAGCCTTCATTCTTGTTGGTAAGTTGTCTGTGGCTATCCACTGAAAATGATCGAATTCTGGATATCCAATGATGCTGTTTTCTAGATTATTTTTAATGGTACTGGTGGTTAAAACTTCTTTGGCTTGGCAATCATTGATGATGGCTTTTAATCTATCAAGGGATTGATTTCGTCTTGGTGGATAAATGGGGACAGCAACGACACCAGCATAAAGACAGGCAAAAAAGGCAACAATAAAATCAATACCAGGAGAATACATTAATAAAGCTCTTTCTCCTTGTAATTGAGATTCATGAAGAATGGCAGCAAGTTCTCTAGCTTTCCTGTCTAATTGTTCATAGGTGAAGGAACATTGTTCCGTTTCTCCACGGTCTAAGAAGGTATAGGCTGTTTTTAAGGGTTGATAACTTGCTCTTTGTTGCAGAATACTAACTAAGTTTCTTTCAGAAAAAGGTTCCAAAAAGGGAATATTCGTTCTTTTAAAGGGAACTGAACCTCTAGGATTATCGTTAAAAAGATACATAATTTTTTTCGCCTCACGCCATAGTTAGGGTTGTAACCTTTGTTGCTCGTATCGTAAATAGAAAAAGTAAAAAAGTGGTCAAAAAAGTCGTAAAAGTGGTAAATCACTAAAAAATTTCTGAATTAATGACTTCTGAGTCTTATCGAAAAATTTACATTTGAATGTTACCTAAATCTTTACCTTTGAATCTTAAGGCGTTAACTTTGCCTCTAACTCAACTCAGATTAAGTTTGAAGGTGCAAGATGTCAGTAAAGATAAATAGTATTTAGTTTTAAGTTTTTTATCATTTTTGTTAATTTAATTTGAATCTGAAATAAAAGGATAGTTAAGGGAAGCGTTTTTACTCTACTGAGCGTTCCCAAAAATCAATTCTATTTATGATACATATGATCTTTTTGATAACCATTGGAGCCAAGTCAAATGACATATTCTCTTTTCAAAAAACTCAAGCCTCCATTTAGCATGGGGATGGTGATTACCCTTTTTGTCTTTGTTGGAGCCATTTTTTTAACTTTGCTTCTGAAACCTATGCCAACATGGGCAGCGGTAGTTGATTGTCAAGCAAGTCGAAGTGGAGCATCTAATGTACTGTACCTTTATTACCCAACTAGCCAAGACAATAACTTTCCGACAGAACTAAGTGGGACAACAACTGGCCCTGTGCCAGCGTTCACTGTTTCAAATTTAGACCCAAATATTGGCACAACTGCACAGATCAGAAATGCCATTAGTGAACGGGTGAGATTAGATTATTGCGAGTTCGATGTTCAGGTAGTGCAGGCTACAAGCAGCAATGGGACAACCAATCCGACACCAAATGACGATCGCTGGCAAGTTGTTGCCATAGGGGGTGATGCTTTTGACAGTCGAGTCCTATATGGGATAGCACAAGATGTTGATATCGGTGATATGGATGAGATGGACTTTGGTCGGGTTTGGGCTGACGAATTTGGACAAGAATCAGAGTCGGGCGGTGCAATTGAGGGAACACTGGTGGGTGCGAACTCTACACTAGAGCGATGGGCTAATGCCATTGCCGGTACCACCTCTCATGAAGCTGGACACAACTACGGGCTTGGACATAGGGACTCCGAGTCGCGGCCGTCTGAGGATGAGCGTCAAAATCATTTAATGGCTTCATCTGCCACCTCAACTGGTGGACTAACGGGAGAGGACAGGGCAGAAGATCGTCATTTCAGCGACACCTCTTTCGAGATTTTAGCAGGCAATATCGGACTTTACGAGCAAACCGTAAGTAACTGGGATTTTATTAACCCGAATACTTCTACCGCCGACGGTTTTTCCATAACCGTTTTGGTAGCACAGGATGCAGGTACCCCATCAGTGGGATCAGTTTATACTGGTGGGCTGAGTCCATGGAATAATGTCGATCTCAGTGCCAACGGCACTGACATATTTAGAGGGACTGAATATGACCGATATGAAATCACTTTTATTGATCCCAAAAATTGGAATAATGGAGATCCAGGGGAAATCGAACCTGGAGTAGAATTTCATGTGGGCGTTGGACTGACAACGAATTACATAGTCCGTAACGTCACACTCTTTGCTGGGGATAGTCCCCTAGAACTAAACCCAAGGGTAATAGGCTACACTCCTGATGGTTCCTTCGATCCAGCCACAGGTGACTATCATTTGACCCTATCTGTCCCTGATCCAGAAAATGGACCTCTAATGATCTCAGATGTTCGGATTCGGCATATCCCCCGAACCATAGACATTAATGAGATGGTAAACAACGGGATTCTGAGGGGGATTGATGGTCGAACTATCGTTCCTTGGAATACTCGTTTTGGGGATAGTCCTTTTGAATTTACGAATGAGGCAACTCTAGGGGTTGCTAACCTAGCCGAACCTCGTGCCGTCGATTTTATGCTGACTCCTGAACCTGGATGCGTTCCTGGTTTACCTGATATTCCACCAGTTGAGGATGGTGGGATATTTGAAGTCAATTATTGTCCTGAAGGGCGAGTTCTCGGCTTATTCCCCTCCGCTAGAGTTTATGTCGAGGCGACTGTCACAGATCCCAATGCACGGTTTTTCGACCGTGATGCAGGAGAAATGGTTACTGGACCTTTGAGTGAGCGGATTTTTATTCAGTTTCCTGGTGCTAAACCTGATTTGAATGATAATGGTGTGGATGATGCCATCGATATTGACAATGGCACTTGTACCGATACCAACGAGAACGGTGTCTGCGATGACGCGGAACCAGATCGGTTTAAATATGCTGCCAAGCTCGTTTGTGGTAAGCAAGAGGATATCGATAACACACGGCTTGTTCGTGGCTTCTATGGCACAGCTATCAACATCTTTAATCCTGGTTCAGAGACAGCACGCTTTACCAAGCGTCTTGCCCTTAGCTATCCACCGGAGGAGCAAATGGCTGGGAAGACATTTTTGATTGCCGAAGATCGCTTACCACCGGATCATGCTTTGGAAGTGGACTGTATCGATATTGAGCAGCGATTGTTCCCTAACGGTTTACCTGAATCATACATTAAGGGGTTTGTTGTGATCGAAAGTGATCACAGTCTAGACGTAACTGGAGTTTATACCAGTCGATCTTTACCAGTTGTCCATCACTCAGATTCCTGTGGTGATGATTCTTGTCAAGAGCAGCACTGTAGTAACTATAAAGATAAGCATCACAGCAGCAAGTGCGCCTCTTCTGACTCTGAAAGTGTGAGCATTGATGTTGAACAGATTCGTGAGCGAGTCATTAAGTCCAAAGAACCCCCAGTGGAACTATGTCCCGATCTAGCGGTACTTGATATCGGTCGCCCGCAAGTTCGCTGTCCCCAGGGCGGTGGTAGTTGCCAAACGAAAGTTGAAATTCTCATCGGGAACCTGGGTAATGCAGCCAGTGGAGCCTTTGATCTACGTACTACATTCGACCCACAAGCTTCTGTAGTGGTTAATCAACAGGTATCCCAGGGATTAATGCCTGGTGAGCAGCAGACAATCGTGGTAACGACTCCCCCTGGTGGCAACTGCTTTGATCCAAATTGTTCCATTTCCGTTGTAGTTGATCCGAACAATCGCATTCAAGAGTGTCGCGAAGATAACAACACTGGGATGGAAACGACTCAAGGGTAATGCAATACTGCTCGGATAAGCTTGAAAAATTGATGAAATGGGGAGTGTGGGGAGTGTGGGGAGTGTGGGGGGAATTAAGCTTAAAACATGATTTTCTCTTCCCACCCTTCCCCCTCTTCCCTCTCTCAACAGATAATTTTGTTAACCGAGTAGTATTTAAGGGTAATGGTGCATTCCATCGTTAAACTAACATCTTGGATGGCATTTTTCAGTGGGGAACTCATCAGTTCCTCACTGGTTTTTTTGATAAAAAACTAGGATTTTTTAATTCTCTACCGTAGGCCATAAAATCACTCAGAAATGTATTAACATGACATTAAGCCCAAATGCTAACAATTTCCTATGCTCTCTCACATTAAAACCCTTGCTGAAGACTTAGCACCCAGACTGGTTGAAATACGCCGTCATTTACATGCCCATCCGGAATTAAGTGGACAAGAATACCAAACTGCGGCCTATGTGTCTGGGGTCTTATCTTCTTGTGGAATTCATGTCCAAGAAGCGGTGGGAAAAACAGGGGTTGTGGGTAACTTAGAGGGAAATGGGACAAAAAAAGGCATTTTAGCCATCCGCACCGATATGGACGCTTTACCGATCGAAGAACGAACCCAACTAGATTTTGCGTCCTGTAAACCTGGGATAATGCACGCCTGTGGTCATGATGTTCATACCACTGTTGGCCTGGGAACTGCCATGATTTTATCCCAGTTACGACAACATTTACCCGGTAACGTTCGCTTTCTTTTCCAACCCGCCGAAGAAATTGCCCAAGGCGCAAGTTGGATGGTGCAAGACGGGGCAATGCGGGATGTGGATGGCATTTTTGGGGTTCATGTGTTTCCCTCCCTTGAAGCCCGTTCTGTGGGGATTCGCTATGGGGCGTTAACGGCAGCGGCCGATGATATTGAAATCTTTATCCAAGGGGAGTCCGGTCACGGGGCCCGTCCCCATGAAGCAGTAGATGCTATTTGGATCGCCTCTCAGGTGATTACGTCTCTACAACAAGCCATCAGTCGCACTCAAAACCCATTACGTCCCATCGTTTTAACCATTGGACAAATTACAGGGGGTCGGGCCCCGAATGTCATTGCTGATCAGGTGAGAATGGCTGGAACCGTGCGATCGCTCCATCCGGAAACCCATGCCAACTTACCTGAGTGGATCGAGGGGATTATTGCTACTGTGTGTCATGGTTACAATGCGAAATATGAAATGAATTATCGTCGTGGGGTTCCTTCGGTTCAAAATGATTTGAATTTAACCCAAATTTTAGAAGGTGCTTCTCGAGAAGCTTGGGGGAATGATCTTGTGGAAATCTTACCGGAACCCTCCTTAGGAGCAGAGGATTTTTCGTTATATTTAGAACATGCTCCAGGGAGTATGTTTCGCTTAGGGGTAGGCCATCAAGATAAGGTTAATCATCCTTTACATCATCCCTTATTTGAAGTGGATGAATCTGCAATTATTACAGGGGTTGTAACTTTAGCTTATGCTGCTTGCAAATATTGGGGGATTGATAATACTTGAGTTCGACGAAATTAGGTTACGGTGATGTTAGGGAGTCAGGAGTCAGGAGTCAGAAGTCAGAATATTTAATATTTTGGTAAAATAATCAATAATAAGGGAGGCAATTTTCAAGCAGTTACAGTCAAAATAAATCCTGTTCCCCATTCCCTCTCTAAACTAGCTAGTTTTATCAAAGGTGCAAGATCTGAGTAATAGGCAAGAAGATCATCAAAACTAATTAACCTCAGTTCGGTTTAAAGAATTAGTCAGTTGTGACAAGGCAGGAGGCAGGAGGCAGAAGGCAGGAGGCTAGGATTGAAACAATTGATATAATCAAAAATTAATGCTTAAAACTATAATAATTGATGTTTGATTATTAACTATTCCCCATTGCCTGTTCCCTGTTCCCGACTATCTGCTAAATTTTCTTATCCCGAACTCAGGTTAATTATGTTGGGTGGCATAATAGCCACCTTGTTACTCTTTGAATCTATTCTTATTTAAAGAATTTTTCTAACCGTTCTAAGGCTATCCAAAACCCTTCTCCTTCGTTTTTATGACCTTGCCAAATTTCAGGAATAAAAGAAGCATTGGGAGAAGTTTTCTTTAAGTCTTCTGCTAAGGCGGGAAAATCAATGTCTCCGTGTTCTATTTGTAGTCCTTCGCCGTCTAATCCTTGGGCATCTGCTATGTGTAAATGGGCGGTATAACGTCCCACTTGTTCGATGAACTGTTTGAAGGATAAATTGTGATGATTACAGGCTAATTTAGAGTGAGAAGTATCTAAACAAACTCGATAATTGTGGTTAGAACAAAACTCAACAATATCTTGAGGATCAACAAAGAGATTATGATATCTTTGTCCCCCAAAATGCCAGGGAAAAGGGGGCATAGTTTGGGGGATAATTTCCACTCCTTCTTTATCTAATTTCGACAAGCTATCTAACAATAAATCATAATATTTGTGCCGTTGGGTAATGGGCAAAGGTTCATCTAAAGTAAATCCACCGACGTTAGTAACAATTAATGGAAGAGATGCTTTTTTAAAGTAGGGTTTGAGTTGTCGAGTAATATCGATAACTCGTTGTAATTCTTGGATGGAATGGTTACGATAATCCTCATCAAGTGAACATAAATCTAGGACATGATCCCCTGCAAATAATTCAGGGCTATGCACCACATAATCAAGATCATAAACTTGTTCAAAATATGGCTCAATATCTTGTTCTAAATCTTTGTAACTTAGGTGAAATTCTAATAAATGTGGGTTGGATTTTGGCAACAATTTAGTAAAATCATGATAACGAACGGGTAGCCCCCAAGGGCGATCAAATTGATAGTTTTTAGCTGTAATTTGGGCTTCTTCTAAGTCGCTAGGAAAGAAGAAATCACCGACTTTAAAGGGTCGTTTTGCGGGTTTACCAATTAATTCTTTTTTACGGTTGGGTTGTAGTCCTTTCCCTGGACTTTTAATCTCGATCATTCCTTCAGTAATGACTTCACCAGGTTCTAAATTACAGTTAATAATTAAACTCTTAGCAAGGGTTTCTCGATTCATTAATTCCCCTTGGCTTAATCGTCGTTCTGATGAAGTTCCGAGGGCTTCTTCGACTTGTCTAATTCCCTCAACCATTACTATAAATTCATCAGGCAAGAGACTAACTTTATGGTCGTTTCCTTCCATTGTTTTGTCTAAAGTAAAGTGTTTTTCAATAACTTTTGCTCCCCTAGAAACCGCAGCGATCGCCACATGAATTCCTCGTTCATGACCGGAATAACCGACGGGACAATCGCCTAATTCTTTTAAGCGAGTAATATAGTTTAAATTGACATCTTTGAAGGGGGCTGGATAAGTGGAATTACAATGTAATAAGACATACATTGCTCCTAATTTTTGTAATAATTGAACTGATTGGCTTATCTCTGCTTCGGTGGACATTCCCGTAGAACAAATTAAGGGTTTTCCTGTTTTAACCAAGGCTTTTAAAAGTTCATGATTGGTAAAATCGGCGGAGGCAACTTTGTAGGCAACCATGCCATAATTTTCGAGAATTTCTAAACTATTGAGATCCCAAGGAGTACATAAAGGCAAAATCCCTTTTTCTTTACAATAATCAAACGCGTCTAACATTTCTTGATCAGAAAGTTGGAAACGGGATAATAAATCTAAGGTATATTGTGACCCTAAATCTTCACTAGCATCATCGGCATCTCCAGCGTTATGATAAAGAGATTTCATACTTCTTAGCTGAAATTTAGCACAATTTGCTCCCGCAGCGATCGCCTCATCAATTAACTGTTTCGCTAGTTCTAAACTACCATTATGATTGTTACCAATTTCTGCAATAATAAAGGTAGGAGACTCTTCATTAATAACGAAATTACCAATTTTAATTTCATCGGGACGTTTACGGGCGATCGCTACTAAATGATCGTTATCATCTAAGAGAGGAATAAACTCAATTTGTTCAGAAAAATAACTATTGATTTTTTCAGGATCTTCCTCAAATAAAGCGTATTTAAACTGTTTATTACTAATCGTAGAAACCGCTTGATTAAGATCGATGGTATTTTGTTGTACTAACCACCGTCGAAAGTCACCATCTGTTAACACACCTTCTAATACTCCTGATTCGGTGACAGAGAAAATGATACGACTTTTATTGTCACTAATCTTTTTTAGGGCGTTAAGAATACTATCTTCAGAGAAGACGATATATTTAGAGAGATTTCTATCGATTAACATAAGTTATATAGGGTTATATTTTGACGCTAGTGTTAAGCCTAATATAACATTGACTCTAAAATTCTGATAACTTCTCTTTATTTACGAAATATTAGCAATAAGACAAGGCTTTAAGCAACCCTTGAAATTTTAGTTGAATTTCCGCTAACTCTTTTGCTGGTTCTGACCCTTCTACAATGCCTGCACCTGCGTATAGTCTAGCATGATTTCCAGAAATTAAAGCAGAACGAATGCCTACAATAAACTCGCTATCGCCATTATAATCAATCCAACCCAAAGGAGCAGCATAAAATCCTCTTTCAAAGGTTTCGTAGCGTTTAATTTCTTGACAAGTTACCCCTGTGGGAAACCCAGATACAGCAGGGGTAGGATGTAATTGCGCTACCACTTCTAACGGATGAATATTAGGATTTAATTGTGTATAAATTGGAGTCCAAAGGTGTTGGATATTGGCTAATTTTAAAATTTTTAACGGAGAAATTTGTGGGGTTAATCCTAAAGTAATTAATCTTTGCACGATGAATTCAATAACTACTTGATGTTCTCGTCTTTCTTTTGTGCTTTTTAAAAGTTTTTGTGCTAAATAATAATCTTCTAGTTTCGTATTTCCTCTTGAAGTAGAACCGGCTAAAGCATCGGTTAATAACTGTTTATTTTTAAGGTTGATTAATCGTTCAGGACTTGCTCCAATAAAGCAATTATTTTGACCATTACTAATAGCAAAAATATAACAATCGGGATGATAATATCGTAAATTCTTTAAACAGTCAATGATTGAAAAATCTTCAGAACTGGTTAAATCTAAAGCATTAGCTAACACCAATTTTTGGAAGTGGTTAGCTTGAATTGACTGTAACGCTGAGGATACCGATGATTTAAACCCCTGTACCATTTCATAATTGGTCATCAGGTTAATGGGATTTTTGGGTTGTTTATTATTATTTTGGTAAGTTTTGATATTAGCAATTGATTTTAGATTATCTACGGTTTTATGAGCCAGTTTTTTTATATCTGTTTTAGCATCAATCAAAAGATTGAATATTAATAAACTCTTGCTGGGTTGTTGAATAATTTGAAGTTTTGGGAGAAATGCGAAAGCCGAAGGAAACGGAAATTCTAGTTTATTGATTTCAGAAAAAAAGGTGAATCCACAAAAAATATGAGGAAAAGAATTGGATAAATCATGCTGATTAACTTTAATAATTCTATGAAAACAATCCTTGACAAATTGTTGTGAGTATGTGAATCTATTCCCGATATTTAATTCACAAGATTCAGCGACACCGTAGCCTAAAATAGACTGAGTTTGTCCTGGATTTTCCCAATAAAAGTACATTTCATTCTTAGCAAAATTATTGATTTTTTTATAAGTCAAAAAGGCTAAAATAGATAAGGGATCAACTTTATCAATTACCTGAGATAAACTAACAATAATTGACTGATTGTGTCCATCTAAACTTATTTTATGGGTTAGCAGTAGTTGTTCAAGACGATGTTGATCATACCCGATATTCGTAGTCTCAGGAATGATTGGTGTAGAAACAGACATCGTAAAGTTATTTATAATTTGTTTCCTTGTAGTCAATTTTCTCGTTGAATAGATAACCCATAGGTACATTTATCCTATGGGTTGACGCTAATTGATTTTATGTTAACTCATTAACCAGTTCTTTGAATAGTAGTCTAGCTGCTTGAGAGTTGTGTATGAGTGTTTTTACTTTTATTAGTTGATTGTTTAAATTCTTTTAATTCATAATTGTTATGAGTTTGTATTAAAATTTGAGTGGGGATTGGGTTAACTCGATCACAGCATCAAATAGGAAGTTTTCAGACCATTCTTGAAGGGCGATCGCCAGGGGTTGACTATCAAGGGGAATTTGATTAACTAAATCAAGTATGCCATCGTCACTACATTCTAAAGCTGCTTGATGAAGTTCTTGTATCCATTGAGGCGGCATTTTTTCCAGAAGAGACTGTAATTGAGAGGTGGTTTGTGCAGTTGATTGTTGGTTATGTTGAGAGGAAAGGGTTTGGGGATCTAAGTCTTGATAGATATATTGAACCCCAAGATGTTGAGCAATTTTTTCCCATAATACCTCTTCTCGGAAAGGTTTACGCATAAAATCATCACACCCGGCGGATAAAACCAGATTTCGTTCCTCTTCAAAAGCACTAGCAGTTAAGGCAATAATAACGGTTTCTTGTCCTTTGGGGGTTGCTTTGATGCGTTGGGTTGCTTTATAACCATCAATAATAGGCATTCTCATATCCATCCAAATTAAATGAGGTTGCCAACGTTCCCAAACCTCTAACGCTTCTTGGCCATTACTAGCTTGACGAACATTAAATCCCATTGATGATAATAACTTAACCAATAGGATACGACTTTCAAGGCGATCATCGACGGCCAAAATACGATAGTTTGGTTGGCCAGGAACTAACCCAATGACTCGGCGATGGGGTTTATTAATTTTAATACTATTAGCATGAACCAGGTTGGCTTGAATCGTAAAACTAAACAAACTGCCTCGGCCTAATATACTACTAACCGTGATTTCTCCTCCCATTAATTGGACAAATTTATGACTGATAGGCAACCCTAACCCTGTCCCTTCATTGGAGTTACGACCAGTTTCGGTTTGTCCGAAGGCTTCAAATAGTTGATCCACTTCTTCTATGGCAATACCAGGCCCTGTGTCTTCTACTTCAAAGGTTAAGATAATGGTTGGATTTTCTGTAGTTGTTTCACTGGTTTTAATGCGTAAAATCACTCCACCTTCTTCAGTAAATTTAATGGCATTTCCTAAAAGATTAATCAACACTTGTCGCAGTTTTCCTTCATCGGTCTCTATATATTGGGGAAGACCTGGATTTTTTTCAAAGAGGAGTTGTAAGTTTTTTTCTTCTGCTTTTAAATGCAGCATGGATTCTAGGTTATCAAGCAAGCGATGGAGATCGAATTGAGTTGTATTGAATGTGGTTCTCCCTGCTTCAATTTTGGTCATCTCTAAGATGTCATTGATTAACTCTAATAAATGTTCTCCACTGCGCCCAATAATCTCTAAATTCTGTTTGTGTTCTTCTTTTAAACTTTGATCTCCTTGCATTACTTGAGTAAAGCCTAAAATAGCGTTTAAAGGGGTACGTAATTCATGGCTCATACTGGCTAAAAATTCACTTTTAGCACGGTTAGCTGCATCTGCTTGTTCTTTGGCTTGTTTTAGGGCTTCTTCTGCTTGTTTTCGTTCAGTAATATCTCTAATAATAGCTGTAAAAATTGTTTTTCCCCGTAACTTTATTTTCGAGATAGAGACTTCTGCTAAAAATTCTGTACCATCTTTTCGCTGACCAAAAACGGGACGACGACCTCCCATTTGTCTTGCTGTTTCTGAGGTGTTTTGAAAGTTAGTAACATGCTGATAATGATCATTAGTAAAACGGGAGGGAATTAACATATTAAAAGGCTGCCCTAGCACTTCATCAGAAGTATAACTAAAAATTTCTTCAGCAGCATGGTTAAATAGAGTTATTTTTTGTTGTTCATCGATAGAAATAATGGCTTCGTTTGCGTTATCTAAAATTCCGGCAAACCTTGCTTGGGACTCATTTTGTGCTTCTTCGGCGATCGCTCTTGCTTCGGCGATCGCCATTAATTCTCCGACTAATTTTAAGAGGTTAACATCTTCTTTTGTCCAACTTTTATAGATATTGCTATCAATACCTAAATAGCCAACTGTTTGACCTCCTGTCATCATGGGAACCACTAATAAGTTAGGGCTTAAACTGTTTTGATAGGCTTCTTTTTCTGCGATTGCTTCTGGGGGAAAATCGTCTAAATTGTTAATACAAATTGATTTTCCTTCTATCAGTTGTTGAAAAAACCAAGGAAATACTTCCAAGGAAATATTTTGAGAATCATGGATGATAGAAGGCGTATATTGATTACACCATTCGTGTACCATACTCCAGGCTTTTTCTTGATTGGAATAACGGATAATATAACTGCGATCGCATTTGGTAAATTTTCCCAAAGCTTCTAAAATAAAATGAACTGCTGTATTTAAGTCAAGATCGATTAATTGTCTAGCAATATTACTGAGTAAAGCATCTCTTTCGGCTTGTTTTCTAATGGCTTCTTCTTTTTGTTTGCGATCGGTAATATCTCGACTGATACCAATGGTTCCCATTAACTTACCTTCAGGACAACAGAAGGGGGTTTTTAAAGTATCCACTAAGCGACGATTTCCATTGGGATAGGTGATCCATTCTTCATTACGACGAGACTGTTTTTGTAGCATCATAAAGCGATCCTGTTCACGAAATCCTATGGCTTCTTCTGGGGAAAAAAGTTCAAAATCGCTTTTACCAATAATATCTTTTCTATCTCGTCCTGCAAATTTTTCAAAGGCATTATTACACATTTTATAGACTCCTTTGGAGTCTTTACAAAACACGAGATCAGGGATACAATCTATCAGTGATGTTAATAATATTTGTTCGTTTTTGCGATCGCTGATATCTGTATGGGAACCCGCCATTCTTACAGGGGTTCCAGTTGCGTCCCATAAAGCTTTTCCTCTAGACAGAATCCATTTATAATTACCGCCTTTACATTTTAAACGAAATTCTGCACTATAATGATCGGTTTTTTTAGCAAAATGATCTCCTAAAATTTTCATCACCTTTTCTGCATCTTGGGGATGAAGTAATTGTTTCCAAGTATCTATATGATTGGGTAAGTTTTGATCGCCGTAACCTAACATTTCTTTCCAACGAGGGGAAAAAAACATTTCATCGGTTTTTAAGTTCCAATCCCAAATTCCTTCATTAGTTCCCTCTAATACTAATTGCCATCTTTCCTCACTTTCTCGTAAGTTTTCTTGCATGGTTAAAGCTACTTGTTGATCAGCTTTTAAGCGGATAATTTCTGCTTGTAGTTGCTGAATACGTTTATCTTTTTCTATCTCTGAAGAGGGATGATTCATTGTCTTTCTTTAAACTCAAATCTGGCACTTTTTTAGGCGTTTCTAGTATTAATTTTAGTATATTTTTTATTCTATTAAACTGATACAAAATACAAATTAAAGGCAATTAATCTGGGAAGATTAAGCGTTGATTTATTATCTCAAACTACCCAAATGATTGCCTATTTTCTCAATTATTGAATGGTTACTAACTCTATATCAAAGGTTAAATCTTTTCCGGCTAAGGGATGATTGGCATCTAAAGTCACTTTATCATCACTAATATTAGTTACCATAACAGGAACAGCTTGACCACTAGAATGACGCATTTGTAACTGTTGTCCCACTTCTACGGATAAATCTGATGGCATTTGTGTTTCATCTACCACAATCACCAATTCCTCTTGATAGGGTCCATAAGCTTGTTCTGAAGGGATGATAACACTTTTGCTATCTCCTGGACTCATTCCCACGACAGCTTCTTCAAACCCTGCAATCACTTGACCTTCTCCAAGGGAAAATTGTAAGGGATCGCGATTCACAGAAGAATCAAAAACTGTCCCATCTTGCAATTTACCTGTATAGTTGACTTTGACTGTATCTCCAAGTTTAGCTTGTACCATATCACATTACCTGCTAAATTGATGTGTTTAATGAAGGGACTTTTTCACGGTAGTTTTTTTCTAGCAGTTTTGTCAACTTTTTATGGTATTCTTAAAAATTTATTAATGATTAAACCTTCATAAATCCCATTTTCTATGAAACCAACCATTGAAACGTTAAATTTATTTAAACTTGCTTCTGGTGACGAATTTTTTTTGCAACTGTATAAGTTTGTGGGTAAAAGAAGTAATAAAAAAGTTTATATTCAATCGAATTTACATGGATCAGAAATTGTCGGTAACGCAGTTATTACTCAATTAATTGATTGTTTATCAACCCTCAAAAAAAGTCAAATAGATGGTGAAATTTGGTTAGTTCCTGTGTGTAACCCTTTAGGAACGAATCAACGAAATCATTTTTTTTCATCGGGACGATATAATAGTTATGATGGAAAAGATTGGAATCGTATTTTTTGGGATTATGAAAAGTTTTGTTATGATTTAGATGAGTTTGTCCAACAAAATTTAAAGTTTGATTCTTTAACGATTCAAGAAAATTTTTTACAGCAACAGAGGATTGCATTTAGTAAACAATTAGAGAAAATTAATAATCCCAGTAGCGCGCCTTTATTTGAACAGTACCGTTATCAATTACAATCTTTGTCTATGGATGCTAATTATGTTATCGATATCCATAGTTCTAGTAATGAATGTATTGATTATCTTTTTTGTTTTCCTGGACAACAGCAAGAAAGTGCAAAATACTTTCACATAGATTATGGTATTTTAATGGATACTTATGATGGGGATGCTTTTGATGAAGCTTTTATGAAACCTTGGTTAGCGTTAGAAAATAAGTTTGAAAAATTAGGAAGAAAAATTAATATTGACCGAGAATCTTGGACATTAGAATTAGGTTCGGGAATGAAAATGGATCCTGAATCCGTTAATATTGGAGTTAATGGTATTAAAAATTATTTAGTTAAAAAAGAAATTTTAAAATTAGAAAATTATTCTTTAATCCCTCAAGATATTACTTTAGTTTCTCGTCAAAATATTAGAAATTATTATGCACCAACTGGTGGCATGATTCAAAATCGATTATCTCTAAAAACCCAAGTTAAAGCTGGAGACAAACTATACGAAATTCTTAGCTTCAATAAACAAGGCAATTTACCAGAGATAATTAATGTTTATGCAGAAAAAGATGGCTTTATTTTTGATATTTCCACTAATTATTCTGTTAACCAAGGAGACTATGTTTTAGCCCTTTGTAGTCATGATTTAAGCTAAATAAGTTAAGTTTTAGTTGTTAGCATTTTTGGGTTGTTTATTGATAATCAGCGACTGATTACCTAAAAAAATGTTACAATAGGAGTTTACTTGTTATTTGTAAAACTCCCGTAACTATGAGTTTGAGTTGGATCCGTCGTGCCGATCGCCTAAAAGCTTTACCGCCTTACGTTTTTGCTAGATTAGATGAACTCAAAGCCAAGGCCAGAAAACAGGGATTAGATTTGATAGACTTAGGCATGGGAAACCCCGATGGAATGGCACCCCAACCCGTCATTGAAGGGGCGATCGCAGCCTTACAACAGCCTCAAACTCATGGCTATCCACCCTTTGAAGGAACCGCCAGTTTCCGTGAAGCCATCACTGCTTGGTATCATCGCTGTTACCGAGTGGACTTAGATCCCAGTAGCGAAGCGTTACCCTTAATTGGTTCAAAAGAAGGATTAGGCCATTTAGCTTTAGCTTACATTAATCCTGGGGATGTGGTGTTAGTTCCCAGCCCTTCTTATCCGGCCCATTTTCGCGGGCCCTTAATTGCCGGTGCTGATCTGTATCCCATTATTTTATCACCAGAAAAAGATTGGTTAATTGATATTAATTCTATCCCTGAAACCGTCGCTAAAGCAGCCAAAATCTTATATTTTAACTATCCCAATAATCCCACAACAGCAACAGCACCAAAAGCCTTTTTTGAAGAAATTGTTAAGTGGGCAACCCATTACGAAATCATGTTAGTTCATGATCTTTGTTATGCTGAATTAGCGTTTGATGGTTATCAACCTACTAGCTTATTAGAAATTCCTGGAGGGAAAGACATTGGTGTGGAATTTCATACCCTTTCTAAAACTTATAATATGGCGGGTTGGCGTGTGGGTTTTGTGGTAGGAAATGCAAAAATTATTCAAGGGTTAAGAACCTTAAAAACGAATCTAGATTATGGTATTTTTGCTGCTGTCCAAGCTGCTGCTGAAACCGCTTTAAACCTGCCTGATACTTACATTAAACAAGTTCAAGAAAAATACCAAAGGAGACGAGATTTCCTTATTAAAGGATTAGGAGAACTCGGTTGGAATATTAAACCTTCTCAAGCAACCATGTATCTTTGGGTTCCTTGTCCAACTCATACCAATTCAACGGATTTTGCCCTTGATGTTTTGGAAAAAACGGGAATTGTTTTTACCCCTGGAAATGCTTTTGGAGAAGGGGGAGAAGGGTATGTGAGAATTAGTTTAATTGCTGAATGCGATCGCTTAGGAGAAGCATTAAACCGTCTTAAACAAGCAGGAATCTGTTACTAAGTTCATTAAAGGTAGGATCTTCTATGAGTGTTGAAATTAACCCTTATTTAGTAGATTGGGAAATCTTAGTGAAAAAATGGACAAAATACCAAAGTCTGGAATTTTGGTATGAAGCATTAGAGGAAGAAGAAGATTGGATTCAACCTTATGAATTTTCTTGTTTATCCTATGTGGCCAGAATACCCCATCCGTCTATACGGTGGGGACGGTCGCTCAGATGATTTGCCGTCGCACGGCAAATCCGCTCTTATTAACCCCTTTATAAAACCCCTTACTAATAGATCATGAAGGCAAGTTTAAAGGGAACGATTTCGTAGTAATTCTGAAAGGGAATTCTCGTAGGCTCGAGCTTTCTTAGCGATCGCCAATAACAAGTCCTAGAGAAGATTATTGGCTGCGATCCCGAAGGTATCTGCTCCGCAGTGCGCAAAGCTTAACCCTTAACAGAGCAAGTAGAGATGATAATTAAGCACAGACTGGGTTGTTTTCCCCGAGCTTTTCGGGGTCAGGCCACCAATGATAATTGGTCAAAGCAGAGATTTCAGAGGTCATAGTGGAGAGAATACAGCATCTATGAGCCAAAACTTCCTCTAATTCGTCTAAATTATCGAAAGTTCCATTATAAATAAATAACGACTTTTTAGTTCGTCGCTGTTTAAATAGGGTTCAAGATGAGCTTTTTTAGACATCTGCCTATTCTAGCTTATAAGGGGGGGTAACAAGAGCGGATTTGGTATTAGAAGCCCCGCATGAACCATAGCAGAATGCGTGGGTAGTTCACACATCTTATGATACCCTAGGGACTTAAAAGTGTCGCCAGGAAACTCACACCAGTGTTTAAACAAAAATCAGCTATCATTCTCTTACTCGTCTTTTGTATCGTCGTAACCATCATTGGTATCGTTCTTTTACGAGAACTAGATCCCGAAAAATTACAAGTTTGGTTAGCAGAAATGGGTATCTGGGCTCCCATTCTCTATATGATTCTCTATACTATTGCTACCCTATTTATCCTACCTTCTACCCCTCTTAACTTAACCGGTGGGGTGTTATTTGGCATTTGGTGGGGAACCCTGTGGACAACCCTTGCTGCTTTGTTAGCTGCAGTTATGGCCTTTTTGTTTACTCGTACCATTGGTAGAGACTATATGAGTCGCAAACTAGCCGGAAAATGGGAAGCGATCGACGGAGAAATGTATCATGGGGGCTTATTCTATATGATAGCCATCCGTCTCATGCCCATTATTCCCTACGGTATTGTTAATTTCGCAGCCGGACTGACTTCTATCCGATTTCGAGATTATTTCATAGGAACAACCGTAGGAACTTTACCCGGTATTTTACCCTTTGTCATGATGGGTGCCGGTTTTCAATCCCTTTCTCAAGGGGATATAATGCCCTTGTTACTGTCCTTGGCCTTAACAGGCATTTTAGTAGGAGGAGGAACTTGGTATAGTCGTCGTCGTCAGTTCCCTAAAAAAAGGGTTGACAAAGTAACTCAAGATCATTACGAATGAGCAACATTATAACAATTTACTGAGTTTGTTGATAGGCGTTTGCATCGATAATAATAATTGTTCGTACCTATCTAAAATGAACTCAAAATTATAAACCTTTTTAGCATAGTCTCGACCCTTTTCTCCCAGAGATTTAACCAATTGAGGATTTGAGTATAAATGTTCTATTGCTGAAGCTAACGCTTCAGCATCTTCTGGGGGAATTACTAACCCCCCACCACTTTTTTCAATAGCCCTAGCTGCCGTGCCATTAGCAGGAACAGAACCAATTATTGCTCGTCCACTGGCTAATAATACTTGGATTTTTGACGGCATATTAAAGGAAATTACGTTGTGTTTTTGCATGACCATCCCCACATTAGCGGCTGCTAACATTTCAGGTAACTTATTTCTAGGTTGGAAAGGTTTTAAAATAACATTGGTTGCTTTTTTTCGATAACAATATCTTTTTAACCTTTCTAAAGCTTCTTGTTTGCCTACAATAACAATACAAATATCATCAATATGACTTAACTTAACTGCTGCATCGATTAAAATTTCTAAAGGTTGAGTCAAAGCAATATTGCCAGAATAGAGAACAACGAATTTACCCTCAAGATTATTTTCTTTACGAAAGTAATTATTCTCTTGTTCAAGAGGTTTGATAAAGTTAACATCTACCCAATTAGGGATTTCTACAATTTTTTCTTGAGGAACTTTTTTTCCTAAAAGATTTTCTGTAAATCCATCACTAATGACACTAATTTTTGTAGCGGTTTTATAGGCAAAATTTTCTAACCATGTAAACAATCGAATCATTTTGGGGTTACGAATTAGCCCCACATGAACTGCTGCATCTGGTAAAATATCTTGTAAATTCAAAACAATCGGTGTTCGATATAACCAACTCAGAATCGCTGCTGGAACACAAACAGGTAATCCAGGAATCGTCAAAAAAATGACATCAGGACGAGATCCATTTAATACCTGAAAAAAACTCAAAATAACAAAACTAATCTCAAATAAAGCCCTATTTTTAAAATTTCTTTGACGAGAAATCCAAACAAAATTCCGTTGGACTCTAACCCCATTACGCTTTTCGGTTAAATACAACTTACTTCGATACTCTGGGGCAATCTCATTATTAGGATACCAAGGCATGGCTGTAACCACTCGCACTGTATGTCCCTTTTTAACTAACCCTTCCGCTAACTCTGTCATTAAAGGGGCAATACCGATGGGTTCGGGATGATAATTATACGAGTAAATAAGGATGTGCATATCCTGATGATTAAAATTTAAGATAAAGTAAACAAGTTTATAATAGAGTGATTTTACGAGCTACTAGCCGTTAATCATAAGATATCTTAGTTAAATGTAAATATGTATTTAACTCCAATCTCCTTTATTCAAACTCAATCAACCCTAAAGGTCAAGAGATGGACGATGAGACTTAGCCTAGATTACAATAGAGTCATTAAACAAGAAATCCCTAAAAATGGTTAATATGGAAAGTAGGCGACCTACTTCCCACTGCGATTCATGAGAGCATCTTCTGATAATTATCCTAAAGCGTTGATTCGTCCCGTTCAATATCGGGATCTTGGCTGGTTAGAATCTATTACCACTGAAAGTAACCATATTGCTCAAAATTCACTTTCTTTTCAAGAACAACTGCAACAAGTTAGACGTTGGTTTGGACTTCTCAAGTTTCTTAGCTGGTTTCCCAACAGCTTTCAAGATCATTTTCGCGTCTATGTGGCTGAGTTACCCCAAGGATCTGATCAACCCTTAAAAGGATTTATCCACATTTCCCCTTTTAATATAGGACGTAGTACCTGGCGCGTAGAACGGGTTATGGTCGCTTGTGATCAAGGACAACCAGAGTTATTAACCAATCCTAAAGGGGTGGGTTCTCAACTATTACGCCATTGTTTAGAAACTATCTGGGAAGCAAGAACTTGGGTCTTAGAAGTTAATATTAATGAAAAAAATACCTTAGCTTTATATCGTCAAAATGGGTTTCAGCCTTTAGCCCAATTCACCTATTGGTTATTAGACTCCAATTTATTACGAAGCTTATCTCAACAGAATTCAGAGTTAGCGAATTTACTGCCAGTTAGTAATGCTGATGCTCATTTATTGTATCAGTTAGATTGTGTTTCTATGCCCCCTTTATTGAGGCAAGTTTTTGATCGCAACCCACAGGATTTTAAAACTCGTTTTTTAATGGGATTATGTTCAAAATGGCAACAATGGTTTCATCAAAAAGAAGTCGCTCAAGGCTATGTTTTTGAACCCCAAAGAAAAGCGGCGATCGGCTATTTTAAATTAACCCTTTCTCAAGATGGTTCTCAACCTCATCAAGCACAGTTAATTGTTCATCCTGCCTATACTTGGCTTTATCCAAAGTTGTTGGCTCAAATGGCACAAATTGTCCAGAAATTTCCCAGTCAAAGTTTAGAACTGGTGTCAGCCGATTATCAACATGAACGGGAAGAATATCTAGAAAAATTAGGCGCAAATCCTATAGAACATACTTTATTGATGTCTCGTTCTGTGTGGCATAAACTCAAAGAAGCTAAACCTGAAGGACTCCATCTATCAGAAATGCTACAAGGACTACAAGCAGTCCCTCGTACCCCTATTCCTAGTCGTTTTTCCTGGGTAAAAAAACCAATCAATCTTTCAGAAAAAAGTAAGATAAATCCTCAAAAACATCATAGCAATGATGATCATAAGTCTTTTGAATCTTCAGAAAAAATAGATTCAGATAACAACATTTGAGGAAGTCTAGCGATCGCTCTTTTAAAAGGTTGAGTATCATTGGTAACTCTCACTAATACTAACGCCCCTTGTACCATCATTAGTGCATCTTCCGCTCTTTGTCTGGCGATTTTGGGGGTAACTCCTGTTTCTTGGACAACCTTTGTCAGCAGATCAAGCCAATGGTTGAGAGACGCTTGTAACTGTTGATGAAATAAATTATTGGCTTCTCCGACAGACATAACCGAAAGAACACAGGGAATTTGACCACTGTCATAAAACTCATCTAAACCTTGACTCATCTGTTGAATACGCTCTCTGGGCGGTTCCTCAGATTGCAAAGGCGTAAACACATTTTTATCAAACCACAGCGCAATATACTCTAAAACAGCCTCTGCCATTTCTTCTTTACCCCCTTGAAAATAATGGTAAAGGCTGGCCTTTTTCAAGCCAGTGGTATCCGATAATCGCGAGATAGTCGCCCCTTCATAGCCATATTGTCGGAACACGGAAACCAGTTGGGGAAGGACTTTTTCTTTGGACATGGCTGAAATTTGTCTCGTAAGGTGTTTCTAATTTTACCGAATGTTCGTTAGTAAAGCAATGGGTTATACCAGTTCTCAAAAATAACTAGAGATATCTAGTTTAGGGTGTGGGGTGTAGGGTTTATTCTCCTCGTCTCCCAGTCCGAAGGGCTGTTAAGAGCAGTTTTCAGATCAATAGATTAACGATCAAAATACAAATTCTCCCCACACTCCCCACCCCTCCCACACTTCCCACACTCAACTTAACTAGAATATTGATACACCCAA
>JAAUYD010255145.1_pt1 | contig 85638 bp, 87 predicted proteins | sample 7278101 | NCBI WGS metagenome assembly JAAUYD01 (sample SAMN14350128, study PRJNA611818) | marine sediment metagenome | isolation source: surface marine sediment (0.6m) | place: French Polynesia: Moorea | collected 2018-08
CCCGAAAGACATAATGGTTGATAGAAAAAAATGACCTACCCCTTGTAAACGTGGGTTATGATTGAGGTGCAAACCCAACAACCACAGAGCCAAAATCAAGGAGGTAGGTCATGGCAAATGTAAAATTTATCGGTCTTGATGTCCACAAGAAAACCATCTCAATTGCTATTGCGGATGCCGGCAGAACCGGAGAGGTACGTTACTATGGCGTCATTACAAATACGGCCAGTAATATCTCCAAGTTCGTAAGAAAATTGAACTGCAAAAACCATCAACTGCATTTTGTTTATGAAGCCGGCCCTTGCGGCTATGTCATTTACCGGCAATTGAGAGACAAAAATATTGATTGTATGGTGACAGCACCGTCAACAATTCCCAGAAAGAATTCGGATCGGATAAAAAATGACCGCCGCGACGCCATGACTCTCGCCCGGCTGCACCGTTCCGGTGAATTAACGCCCGTCTATGTTCCCAGTCAAGAGGATGAGGCGATCCGAGATTTAACCCGTGCCCGAGAAGATGCCCGCATGGTAGCGAAAAAGGCCAAACAACGCCTTAGCGCCTTTTTACTCCGTCACGGCTATGTATACTCTGGAAAGACGCGCTGGAGTAAAACCCATATGAACTGGATCATCGATATCAGTATGGCACATCGGGCCCAGCAGCTGGCCCTGGACGAATATATCGAGGCGCTTAACGAAGCATTGGGTCGGGTGGATCGACTCACTGACCAAATCCGAAATTTCGTGATTACCTGGCGAATGGGGCCCGTAGTCACCGCACTTCAAAGCCTTCGTGGTGTCTCATTAATCGTGGCGGTAACCACCGTCGCCGAATTGGGTGATCTGTCACGCTTTGATCACCCAAATCAGTTAATGGCCTATTTGGGCCTGGTGCCCTCCGAGCACTCCAGTGGTGAGCATATCAAAAGAAAAGGCATCACTAAAACAGGCAACAGCCACGTGCGACGGGTCCTTGTAGAAGCTGCCTGGGCCTACCGGATGCCGGCACGTCGCAGCCGCCCTTTGCGTAAACGACAGCAGGGATTGGCTAAACCGATCTGCCAAATATCCTGGCAGGCGCAGTTGCGACTGTGCGGCCGCTATCGTCAGATGATGGCTCGGGGGAAAAACAAGTCCGTTGTAATAACTGCAATTGCAAGGGAGCTTGCCGGTTTTATCTGGGCCATCGCCAAGCAGGTACCGGCATAAAACAACTCTTTGGTGGTCACTGGGGTGCTTAAACCATTTTCACAGAACAAAAGGCAATTAAAGGTAAAAACCAAATCCAACCAAGCTGTTGGTAGGAGCGTGATCTCGGTAAACGGAGAATCCTCGACTCAACTTAAGATTAAGGCCTTTGGCCGAATCTCTGACGAAAGACAGAGGCAGCTCCACGACGAAATATGAAATGCGGTATCCAATCCGCGAATATCAGTATACGCAACCGTCGTCAAAATGATCCCGCTCCAACCAACAACTTGGTTATAGGAAACACCCTCTGTTTTTGAGGGGATGAAGGTCTGTTTAGATATTGACAACTATCAACCATATCAGTTGAGTTAATAGATGCAGAAGTATTCAGCTGACCGCTGGGAAATCATAAGGATTTCCCAGTTCAGGTCAGTCCTGGTGTTAGGCGTTTATCGATAATTAGCGTGTACGTTGTTTACGAAAAATTCAAAGCCGAGCGCATTTATACGGGCTGTAACATCAGCTCGCCGTGGACCAGGAAGTATTCAAGTTCTTCCACGAATGCGGGGATTTCATCGGGTATCATTTCAATTAAAGCGTTACCTTTCTCGGTAAATGCTGTCAAGGTGATGGTCCATGTTACCTTGGTTTTGCCGCCACGCAAATCGACCAGATCGAGCTTCATGTGTTCGATAATGTCCTCGTTCTCGTGAAACATGACTGCCTCTACGAGCCTATCAGGCTCCACCCGCGTCATCGTCCATATTCCAGAACCAAACAAATTGGAGGCAGGCGTCCGAAATACACAAAGCGGCTCGGCATATCCCGTCTCGGTATAGACGAGATCTACCGTCCATCCGTTGATCCAGTCAGCCTCGCGAGACGGACATAGCTGTTTGAATACGATATCAGGCGGAGCGCTGAAGTCTCTTCCGAATACCAATACCTTGCGGTTAAATGGTGTGTTTCTATCCATAAATTCTTTGGTTATTTTTTCAGATCTTTTAGTATTCATTTTTTCTCCTCATTAATAAAGATAGTAATTAGAGTTTAGATGCTTAACACAAAGGTTAAAAAAATTTAGCTTAAATCATCAATCGCTTGCTCCATATGGATTAAAAAATTTAATACCACCTCCTTTTCGTTAGCGTTAAGTTTCTCGAGGTAACCAACCTGAGTCTCGATAAAGGATGTCTGGCTTGATTGACATACTTCATAAATTTTTATGCCAAATTCCGTTAGGGACAACTTCAGTTCATTTTTACTATACGGATCTTTTGTTTTTACAATGATCCCCTTTTTTTCGAGACGCGTAAGTGTCTGAGATACCGCCCCTTTCGTCAGTCCTATTTGCTTGGAAATATTGGTGGCATTTGTATTAATATCGTTCTTAATCACCAACATTAAATGGACCTCAGAGGGGTATAGGGAAACCCCCTCGTATCTCACGATGTTTTTCTTCTCCTTGAATATTGTTTTATTTATCACTCGAAAGATCTGATCTACGATTTTTTCTTGAAGTGATTGCATGGCTTCGAATATAGTATCTAAACACGGGTGTGTCAATCCCTAATCGGAATCTTTTTTAATGAAGGAGATAATTATATAAGCATATGAAATTTATATAATAAGAACCGAACTTAATCAATCGATGAATGGCTTGTGATGTTTTTACATTGGCAAACGAATAACAAACTTGGCACCGTTGCTCCTTCCTGCCTCAGCCCACATCTCACCACCATGGTCGTCGGAGATGATGAAATATGAGACCGATAGACCCAAACCTGTGCCTCGATCCACGGGCTTGGTGGTGAAAAAAGGCTCGAAAACCTTCCGAAGCGTTTTTTGATCCATACCCGGCCCATTGTCCTCTATCTCCACCCGTACCCAGGCGCCATCGTCTTTTACGCTTAGGATAAACTCAGGATTCAATCCCAACTTGGCTTCCGACATCGCCTCGGCGCCATTGATCAAGACATTCATAAATACTTGCTGTATTTTGCCAGGATCACAAGGCACCCGGGCCTCCGCCAGCTCGTAGGCAGTTGTAATATGAATCCGTTTAAAATCGTAATTCTTCTTCATATCATAATCGGTTTTTACGAGTTCGATGGTCTGGTTCAGAAGATCGCAAAGATCGTGGTTGGACTTGGTACCATCACTTTTTCGTGAAAACTTTAACATGTTTTTTACGATTCCGGCCGCCCGAGTGGCGGAGCTGCGGATGTTGTCGATCATCTCCGGTAACCTGCGCAGCTCCAAATAGGATTTCAGCGAGGGCATGAGCAGTCCGGCTGTTTGGGCCGCTTTCTGGTTGGAGGGAATATTGGTTAGGAGTCTGTTCTCCAACACGCTTAAATTTTGAAGAATGCCGGCCAACGGATTGTTTATCTCATGCGCCATTCCTGCCGCCAGGCCGCCGACGCTAAGCATCTTTTCGCTCTGGATCACCATGGCTTAAATTTTTTTGTGATTATGCTTTGATTTTTCAGTTAAGACTCACTTTACAGATAAAATGCGCACCGGATTGTAGGCGGAGAGAACGTAATCTGGGGATGTCGGCTGTTATTTCACCAAATGAGTAAGTTTGTCGAACGAATACCATCTCTATAAATGATCGCGGTATGTTATGAGTGACACCGTGTGGTGCAACCGGATCATTCGGGTTAATGGACACGATAGTTTATTCGATTGACAGATTTGATTATCGGAAGTTATCCTATCAGAAGACCACTCTTCTAAACCTCTCCCTATCCCGTACTTTGATATAATTACATTCTAAGTCACTTAAGTAAGGAGTTTATCATGGCAGTTACGGTTATGATTCAAAGAAATTTTAAGGATGATGAGAAAGCAAGCCATCTTGCTCCCCTGATCGTAAAACTCCGATCCTTGGCCACGATCCAGCCAGGGTATATCACTGGGAAGACGTTCCGATGCATTGATTGTCCAGGTGAATACCTTGTCATTAGCACATGGAGCAGCCTGGATGACTGGAAAAGGTGGCTTAACAGCGAGCAACGTAACAAGATTCAACAACAGATTGATGATCTGCTGGAAGAGAAGACTGAGTATCGAATCTATGAACCCTTGGCTGGTGGGATTGCGCCGAGATTCATGAAGACGGAAGAATAATGAAGGCTAGGTTTGTAAAATGGCCGAATACGATTTGAATTCTCACACTAGTAAGATAAGGTAATTCTAATAGAGCTGAATTTAATGGACGCCATCCATTCCCGAAGCTGCCTGGTTGTGTATTCAGGTCCTTTATCAGAGCGGATACAGGCTGGGACGTCATTCGATAGGAGCAAATCTGCCAGGCTGTAAAGGGCGTGGTTTCCCTTTGTAATGATTTAGCGCGGCAGGTTTACTGCGAGGACATTTGAGATTAAAAAACAGGAGGGAAATTCAGTTTGAGACTTCTTACCACTGGTAAATGATACATAATTATTACAATTGTAAAAATAATTATGATGATGGCGATGATATTTTTTAAATAAGTATCTATACTATTGGTTAAGTTTTTTTTATCGTCACCGTTACCAGTAAATGGGCTCATGAAATATAAATCCCTCTCGTGCCGTTGGCTCTCTTATCCACTATAAGTAGAACAATTCATGGTCCATTCGTTATACTCATTTTTTCCGGGTATGTTTTCAATCCGTTCTATTGCAGCCATAAAAAAGCTGTAATCAGGGAGCTGTTGTAAAGCGTTGAAATGAGCTGCGCGACTCGCTGTCATACTCGGCAAGATCATCATCGGCGTAGCCATCATTGGGATCAATATATTTTGCTCTGACTCGCCATTCATATGTCATGGCAGGATCCAAGGTCGCGGTATAACTGGTTAGATCTGTAGTGACATTGACTACCCTTGAACCGCCTTCTTCATAGACTCTCAATTTGTAGCTGTTGGCACCGGCGACCGACTCCCAATCAAAGGTTACATTGGATGTGACACCTGTCGCATTCTCTGAGGGGCTAAGTAGAAGCGGTATGTCCAGAGGTGTTGACGGCTGCAAATAGTCCGTATAGAGCAAATAATTGCTGTCCGCATCAATTACCTCAAACGTGTGAAAACCACTTTTCGCCGTCGCGATATCGAACTCCCACCAAAAGCCTTTCCAACCTGTAATGGGATCCCATGGAATACTAAAATCGACGATGTTACTTTCCGGCGGACCCGTCAGCGTAAGGGAGGCTATCTGATCAGCGTTTTCAGGCCAATCGCCGGTGGCACACGCAATGATTTCAACCGGTGCCGCGAAGGTCGTATTGGCAGGTGTAACTCTTGGATATACGCTTACAAAGCTTGGATAGACATCAAGCTGATCGCCATAAATTTTCCATTCACCGAGCCCGTCCCGTTTTAATCGCACCGTTGTTCTGCCCCAGCGCCTGATTGGCTCATTGGTGAGCAAATCGTGGTATGATTCCTGGTATTCTCTGAGCACATATGCTTCATCGTCAACAATATCAACATGTTCGATAGAAACAAACATATTGTAGTTCTCAATGTCCGCGAAAAAGCTGCGCCATTTCGCGAGGACCGCGGCTTTGTCATGACATTTTTCGGAGTACCCCTCATGGGTCATGCGCGTCAATTCAGCAATATCCCCGGCCTTCCAATTATTGATCCACTCTACATATGCTTGTCTCACCTCCTGTTCTTCATCTGAAAGTATGGATGGACTCAAGAAATAGCTGATTAATTCGCGGGTTTCGCCTTGCTTCGCAAATAAGTTCATATAACTGTTGGCATCGTTTTGTGCCTTGACAAAACCCACATCTCTAGCCAGCCACAATGTTTCGTAGCCGTATTCATCGGGTAGGCTTCCCAAAGGATAGACGTGGACCCGAAACTTAAGACAATTGTCAAATGTACCCGCGGCTATAGTGACATTTTCCAGCCCCATCAATTCCGCAGAAAATACCAAATCTTCACTATCTCGGGTGCAGACGGTTACGTTGCGGTCTCCCACTTTGCTCACAGCAGCAGCCAACAGGACCGGTCGTGAAAAAGTAACCCATTGGGTCGCCAAACTCCAGGACCCATGCAGACGTAGACCGTTTCCATCGTTGGTCCAAAAGTTAACCTCAGCGTCACGTGTATCTACCATTGCTGTGGTAGATACGCCGTTAATCGTGTATTCATTTTCATCCGTAAAAAGTGTCCACTTATCGGTTTCCCACCCAGAGGACACCGGGAAATATTGATTTACTGAATACGAATTTGAGCCTCTGTCCTCACCCCCGATGCAACCAACAGATGTTAAAATGGACATCGAAAATAGCAACAATAGGAATGAACAGTTAAACTGCTTACATTTGCTGGCTGTCGACTTCATCGATGAAAGCCCTTTACAAACAGCTCGTTTCAATTTTACCCGTCAATAGGTTGGAAAACGTACACTCACGAAAAGAGCACCGCCTCTAAAACTAAAGTCTGCCTTTCTCTATTATAGACAGAAAAAACAGGAACTTACATTGGAGGCAAGCGGAGCGAAATACCAGTTTCATCTTTAGAAATTACTGCATAATCCTTATTTTCTAAACTATTATCGGGACTTATGAAAAATACTTAACGCAATTGTCAAGATTCCCCGAGGCGTTTACGGAACTGTTTCTCAAGACTCCCATGGTCTTCAACGCTGCTTCCTTTGCCCCAAATACCAATGATCGGATCGTTCATCGATAGATTGATCCGACCGATTTCGTGCAGATTTTCGCTATGGGCTGGGCTCGCAACAGGGCTTCAACACTTGAGATGTCCGTAATCTCATCACAGCACACGTGGACCACCTCTCCCAGACTGCGGTGATCAGAGCACAGACGGCAATGATATGCCAAAAACAGATACCGCATGAACACGAAACTCGTATGGCCAACCAGGGCATCGTCATCGCGGGACTGGATTTCCGTCGCGAGGCTCAAGTGCTGCTAGACCCAATCAAAGAACGCTTCCATATCCCAATGTTTACCGCACTCACGAATGATGTCTTCATCGGGTAGACGGTTATCCGCAGATAGGATGGCGAGCCAATCGCCGTTGCATATGGCCGCACGAACACCAGATTGCAAGGCAGCCCGCTGCCCAGAGACCATCTGACCACTGGCAGGATTTTCGCCCGCTGAGGAGCTTCTCCACACGCCCATGTATGGGCATAAGCTCCAGAGGCTGACCTGTGAAGCGGTAATGACCGTCTTGATTTTGCGAACCCTCCCGATCACCGGCAGCTGATCGGCGAGCGAAGATATCGTGTCCGGCATGGTGAATTTGCTGTCCATCAGACGGTATGTGGCCATCAACCCTGTCCTTAGAGCACGCTCCACCATTTTAGATATCCGCTTGCCTTTTGGATGGCTTCGCGGCGTCGTTGACTTGTCTTCGTCATTGCAGCACCTCCCTCCGATTTTACAAGTCCCGAATTTAATTCCGAAGGTTGCGTATCTATATCTGCATCCGGTACGTTTACGATCGGTTAATACCATTGATCATCTGCATGTGTGGGGCCTTTCTTCACGCCTAGCGGCCTCCCGCTATCCCCGAATATTTGACAGATTCGATTGGCCAGAGGTACTCTCAATCTATCTGCAATCTAACGGTCTTATAACCGGTTAGGACGTCTAATGACGTCATCGGCAATTTGGGTCGGCCATTCATTCCCTGCGCCATTGGCGTCTTGGGGCCATTTGGTCTGGAGGCACGGCAATTCTGGCGCATGATGGCTGCCACATAATCTACAGGATGAGTGCCTGAAGGAAATAGTGATGATGGGATTTCGCACCGCAATCCGGATCGGATTTTTCTTGGTTGCCCTAAACCTTCTGATCAGCCCGGTTGCGGCGAATCCGCAACGGTTTAAGGATGTGCAGATCACTGTCGGCGTGCAGAATGTCTCGGCCATTGGAGGACCAGCGAAGGAACATGCGAAGACCTGGGAACAGCGTACCGGCGGCAAGGTCGTAATCGCCGAGTTTCCCTTCGGTGAGCTGTTCGAAGCGTATTACAGCGCTCTTTCCAAGGGGACGGGGGCGTTCGACGTGATCCTCTATGCTCCGGCCTGGGCCGGCGATTTCGCGCCCTACTTGTCCGAGATACCCACGGATGTCGCCGAGGACCCCTCCTTCGACGATATTCATCCCGTGTACCGTGAGCGTCTGATGCAATGGGGCAACAAGCGGATCGCCATTACCGTGGACGGGGATCTGTTTTCTGGCTATTATCGAAGAGATCTGTTTGAGGATTCGCTCCACCGGCTTGAGTTCCGCCAGCGGTACGGCTACGAGCTCGCGGCGCCCAACACTTGGAAGGAATATCGCGATATTGCCGAGTTCTTCACCGGCCGTCGAGGTCCAGACGGCCAGAAGCTATACGGGACCGTCGAAGCATTCAGCCGAGGTGGACAGCAATTCTGGAATCTGTTTTCCCGCGCCTCAGCCTATGCCAACCATCCGAATCATCCCGGCGCTCAGTTCTTCGATCCAGATACCATGCAGGCCCACATTAACAACCCGGCCTGGGTGCGGGCCGTAAAAGACTACGTGGAGATCGTGGATTTCTCTCCCGCAGGGGCCTTGAACTACGGCATCGTCGAGGCCCGCCAGCCGTTCGTGCAGGGACAGACGGCAATGATCCTCGACTGGGGCGATACCGCGCAGATTTCGGCCAATCCCGGTAAGTCCCAGGTTGTCGGCAAGGTGGGCTACTTCGTCCTTCCCGGCACGCTGGAGGTTTGGGATTACGTGACGCAGCAGTGGGACCGGATGAAACGGCCCCACAAGGCACCGTTTTTGGCCTTTGGCGGTTGGGTCGGCAGCGTCCCGAAGCATAGCAAGCAGCAAGCGGCTGCGTGGGACTACCTGATGTGGTACTCCAGCCCAGAGAACAGTCTGCGGGATGTCGTGACCAGCGGCACCGGTGTAAATCCATATCGGTACACACACTTCACCAATATCGACGCCTGGAGTAAGGCGCTCACGCCCCGCGCCGCCTCCGAGTATCTCGGTATGCTACGGGCAAGCATCGATTCACCCAACGCAGCGCTGGATCTACGCCTCCCCGGTTTCTTCGAGTACACCGAAGCATTGGAGATCGAACTTGAACGCGCCCTTAAGAAAGAGATCTCGGCACGATTTGCACTGGACCGGGTGGCTGTTACGTGGGAGCAGATCACTGAGCGTCGTGGTCGCGAGAAGCAGAAGGCGATCTACCGGGCCTCCATGGAATTGCCACCGAAACCACCTGCAAAGAAGGAAAAGTATGTCATCGGCTTCTCCCAGGCCACCACGACCGAGCCGTGGCGGCTTCTATTCAACAAGGTTCTGCGGCAGGAGGCGGCAAAGTATGCGAACATCGAACTCATTGTCGCCGACGGTCTCGACGACATTGACAAGCAGGTTCAGGACGTCGCCGCTTTCATGCAGCAGAAGGTCGACGCCATTCTGATCTCGCCCAAAGTCGCCTCTGACCTGACGCCGATTGTCAACAAGGCCCACCGCTCCGGCATTCCGGTGATTGTCCTCGACCGCGATCTCACCAACGATCAGTACACGCAGTTCATCGGCGGTGATAACCGTCTCATTGGAAACACTGCTGGCAACTACGCCGTCCAGCTGCTGGGCGGTAAGGGGAATGCGCGCGGCACCATCGTCGAAATTTGGGGCGGCATGGCGTCGACGCCGGCCCAAGATCGGCACCGTGGGTTCCACCAGGTCATCGATCAGGAGCCTGGAATTTCCATGGCCATCGAGCCCGCCGACGGTGACTGGAAGCAGGACAAGGGATACGAGATCATGGCCCGCGCGCTGGCCGAGAATGACCGAATCGATCTTGTCTATGCCCACAACGATCCGATGGCCTTCGGTGCCTACCTGGCGGCGAAGGACGAGGGGCGTGAGAAAGACACCTTCTTCCTCGGCATCGACGGTATCCCCGGGGAGGGGATCAAATGGGTTGCCGAAGGGATTCTGACCGCGACATTCCTTTACGACACCCCGGGCGACGAGGGTGTCCAGCAAGTGCTGCGAGTTTTAGCCGGAGCGCCGATCGCCAAGCGGATTACCTTGCCGACCATGACCATCGACAAGCATAATGCCGCAGACATCCTCATGGCCCATGGTCTGCGCTGATGATCTGCCGTTTGGGCCGTACGGGGGAGTAAACTTGAAGGCAATCGTTATAAGGGTATGAATTTGAACGCGACATCGAGGGAGGCACCTGCGAAGCTCGGCGTGTTGGGCAGCTTCGCCGGCAGGCTTTACCTGGCGTTTGGCGCCATCATCCTATTGACCATGATCACGACCGTGATCGGCCTGTTCTCGTTCAATCGTTTTGGGGAGGTTGTCCAGCGCACGACGACAGAAACGATCCCACTGGTCGTCGGTGCCAAACACCTGGCGGAACGGAGCGTGTCACTCACCGCATCGGCCCAGAGCATTGCTTTGGCCAGTGACAAGAGCGAACTTCAGGCCACCATGACCGATCTCGACGCGCTGCTTCGCGAGATCAACGCAGCGGTGGGTGGGCTGAAAGGCCGATCCGATCCCGACATCCTCAACGACATCCGAGAAGATATCGAAGCTCTGGCGACCATCCTGACGGCGCTTGAGGGCCTGGCCGAACAACGCTTCACGATGCGGCGGCGACACGACATATTCTTCGACCGAATCAACGAAGTGGGCGCCGATTTCGCCGATACATCCCATCCGGTGACATATGGGATCCACTCGCTAATGGGCCTGTTTGCCAACCGGGCGGGGCGCCGTGCGACGACTATGGTCGAACAGTTGGGCAAAGACGTCCGTCGGCCGGTGGCGATCATGATAGCGGCGAGGCGCACCATTGCGTCAATAAAGGCATCTACCCTTCCTGCCGCAGCTAGCAAAGAAATATTGGCCCAGGTGCGCCGGCCCTTGTTGGCCACCATTGTAGATGATTTAGAGAGCGTGTCTCGCCACACCGCCTCTCCCGAACTGTCTGAACTGGTGCGCATGGCGACGGAACTCCGGGATATGGAAAGCGTTGGCGACGACGACCTGGAACGCTTTGCCCGGCGATTGGACCAACAGGTGGAACGGGAGAGAAATGCCCTCATCGATGATCATCGGCGTGTTGGCCAGGAAACGCGCCAGGCGATCGTCCGGCTGATCGATATGGCGGTGAAAGAAGGTGGTGTCAGCACTGAAATCCGGGCTCTGGGAATCCACGTGATCAGCCTCCTTAATACCGTTGCGGTCCTCGAATCGGTGGAGGCGGTCTACGAGATGAGGGTGGGATTCGACCGCTCATTCGATGCGCTGCGGGATGCGCTGGGGGCTTTTGAGAAAAGTGCCCTCGCCCAGCGCAATCCGATCCTTGCGGGTAACCTCCGCAAGATCGAAGAGGACCTCGGCAAGCTGAGGCATGGTGAAATGGATCCGTTCGCGCGCCGCACCAGCGAGCTTGCGTTGCTCAACGAGATCGAAAACCGGCTGGCCGAGGGGCGCGAGGTGTCCGGTCGGTTGACCCGCAAGGTCAACCAACTGGTGACGGGTATCATGGCGGACGTAGAACAGCTTGGCATTGATACGGAAGGGCAGCGACTGACAAACAGTACGATCATCATTTTCGGAGGTGCATTTTCCGTGCTGGTGATTGTCGTTATTACCATCTACACCGCAAATGTATCACGCCGCCACGAAGCCGATCTGCATGGTGAAATTATGGAGCGGACGCGCACAGAAGCAGCGCAACGCCGGCGCACGGAGCAATTGGAAGCGGCAAACGTCGAGTTGGACGCTTTCGTCTACTCCATCTCCCACGACCTGCGGGCGCCGCTGCGAGGCCTTGCGGGCTTCAGCCAGGCGCTGATGGAGGACTATGCCGACAAATTTGATGGCAATGCATTGGACTACCTCACCCGTATCAGCCGCGCCAGCCAGCGCATGGGACAGATGATCGATGACCTCCTGACCTTATCGCGCGCGACACGCGGAGAGCTCCGCTGGGAGCGGGTCGATTTGTCTGCCCTGGCAACGGCGATTGCCGCGGAGCTCAAAGAACGCAACCCTGATCGCCACGTGTCGTGCGAGATCGCGCCCCAGGTCATCGCCTGGGGCGATCCCCGCGTCCTGCGGATCGTGCTCGAGAACCTGCTGCACAACGCCTGGAAGTTCACCTGCAAGCACGAAAAGGCCACCATTGTCTTCGGTACCGAGCGGTCGGGCGGAGACACGGTCTATTTTGTGCGCGATGATGGGGCCGGCTTCGACATGACCTACGTCGACAAGCTATTTGGCATCTTCCAGCGCCTTCACTCGATGAACGAGTTCGAGGGCACCGGTATTGGCCTGGCGATGGTCGCGCGTCTGATCCACCGTCATGGCGGCCGCGTCTGGGCCGAAGGCGCAGTGGAGCAGGGGGCAACGTTTTCTTTTACGCTGGGGACCTCACGTAAGGAGACACCAGATTCATGGCTTCGTTGAGCATTTTACTCGTGGAGGACAATCCGGACGACGAGGTCCTTACGGTGCGCGAATTGCAGAAGCAACATATCGTCAACGAGATCATCACGGTGCGGGACGGGGTCGAAGCCCTGGACTACCTCTTCGGCACGGGGCAATACGTCCGTCGCGACCTGCGCGACGTCCCGACCGTGGTGTTGCTGGATCTCAAGTTACCCAAAGTGGACGGTTTGGAGGTGTTGCGCCGGATACGGGCGGATGCGCGCACGAAACATATCCCTGTTGTGGTGTTGACGTCTTCCGATGACCAGCGAGACGTCGCCGAAAGTTACCGACTCGGGGCGAACAGCTATGTCTGCAAACCGGTCAACTATAACCAGTTTCAAGAGGCAGTTCGCAATGTGCATTTCTATTGGCTAGAGTTGAATGTACCACCGCCATCTGGAGAACCGTCATGACAAAACCACTCAAGGTACTCATTGTCGAGGATAACGCGGATGATGCGGTCCTGCTGGTGCGCGTCTTAAAACGTGGGGGCTTCGCGCCAATTTACACGCGTGTAGACAACGCCGAGGATTTACACGCGGCTATTGTCGGGTCATCGTGGGAGCTTATCATCTGTGATCACGCCATGCCGCAGTTCAACTCGTTTGCAGCCCTCGATATCGTCAAGGAAGCGGGTATCGATTTACCCTTCATCGTGGTTTCGGGCGTGATCGGTGAAGATGTTGCGGTGGCAACAATGAAGGCCGGGGCTCACGACTACCTGATGAAGGACAACCTGCTCCGCCTCGTGCCGGCCATCGAACGCGAACTGCAGGAGGCGGAAGTAAGGCGCCAGCGCCGGCAGGCGGAAGAGGCGTTGCGCAGAAGTGAGGAGCGGTTCAGAGGGCTTATCGAAAACTCTCCGTCGGCAATCTGTCTGAAGGATAAAGAGCACCGTTTTCGTCTGGTGAACAAGCGATTCGAGCAATGGTACGGCGTAACGGGGGCGGATCTGCTCGGTAAAACCACCCACGATCTTTTTCCCCAAGCGTACGCCGACGCACTTGCATCCCAAGATCGGGAAGTTCTTAAGACGGGTACGGCGGTTGAGGGGGAACTCACCGTACCATTTGCAGATGGGACGCTCCATCCGGTCCTCGTGAACACCTATCCCGTCTTCGATGCGCACGGGCATCCCGTGGGCATTGGCACGATCAATAGTGACATGACGGCCCGAAAGCAGGCGGAAGACAAGCTGCGCCGGCAGCGCGACATGCTGGATGTGACCCTATCGAGCATCGGGGATGCGGTGATCGCGACTGACCCGCAGAGCAAGATCACCTTCTTCAACCGAGTGGCTGAAGAACTCACGGGCTGGCCGCAGCAGGAGGCGCTCGGACGTTCTCTGGACGATGTCTTTCGCATCGTCCATGAGCAAACCCTGCAGCCCGCAGACAATCCCGTTGCCCGTGTCCTTAAGGAAGGGGTGGTTGTCGGATTGGCCAATCATACCGCCTTGATCACACGGCAGGATAAAATGATTCCGATTGCCGACAGCGGCGCACCGATCCGCGACAGCAGCGGCATCATCCAGGGGGTGGTATTGGTCTTTCGTGACATTTCCGAACAGAAACATTTAGAGGAGGTTTTATTCCGCGCCAGGAAAATTGAATCGGTCGGCGTGTTGGCTGGGGGCATTGCCCATGATTTTAACAATCTCCTCATGGGCATTATGGGCAATATATCCTTCGCAAAGATGCTGGTAAGCCAGGACACACAAGTATCGGAACGCCTCGTTGAGGCCGAGAACGCCTGCCAACGTGCCACCAAGTTAACCCACCAATTGCTTACCTTTTCGAAGGGGGGAGCGCCAGTGCGGCAGGCGGTCTCCATCGCCGAACTCCTTGAAGAGTCCGCCAACTTTGCCTTGCGTGGCTCAAATGTACGCTGTCTTTTTACCATTGCCGAGGATCTTTGGCCTGCCAACGTCGACGCAGATCAAATCGATCAGGCGTTTCACAACGTCGTTCTCAACGCCGCTCAAGCGATGTCAGAAGGGGGAACGGTTCAGGTACGGGCGGATAACGCTTTACTCAGCGCGGCAGAGGTCCCGCCACTGCCGGAAGGACGTTATGTCAAGATTAGCGTGCACGACCGCGGGTGTGGCATCCCGGCTGAGGTCCTGCCAAAGATATTTGACCCCTATTTTTCGACAAAGGAAAATGGTAGTGGGCTGGGGCTTGCCACCGTCTATGCGATCATCACCAAGCACGACGGTTTCATTACCGTTGAATCGGAGGTGGGCACGGGCACCACCTTCGTCATGTATCTCCCTGGCTCGCAGGAAGATGTCCTGCCGGTGCAGGAGATTCCAGAAGCCCCTCTCATGGGTAGTGGTAGAATCCTCGTCGTCGATGATGAAGAAGCGATTCGCGACCTGCTCAGCAACATGCTGACACGTATCGGCTACGAAGTAGACTGCTCCCCAGATGGCGCGGCGGCGATTGAGCTGTTCCAAAACGCTAAAGCAGCGGGTCGGCCTTATTCAGCGGTGATTCTCGATATCACCATTCCCGGGGGGATGGGCGGTCTCGAAACCCTCGAGCCCTTGCGAGCGATTGATCCGCAGGCGAAAGTACTGATTTCCAGCGGCTATGCAAATAATCCGGTAATGGCCAACTTTCAGCAATACGGCTTCAACGGCGTGATCGCCAAACCCTACACGATGCAGAAGCTACATGACGTCTTGCAGCAAGTGATTCAGGGTTGACCTGGCCAATTATCAGACGGCGATTGGACATTGGCCGTACGTATAATCTGCTTGCACGGTCCTGCTGGCCCTGAACTAAGAAGACTGAAAGGGCGCCACAAAACAGAATAATTGAAACAGCAGGGATCGCGATGATGTGAAGCCAATGACTGACCAGCCGCCATTGGAAAGTTCACCACCCAAGGCCCATGGGAGCGTCGCTCGATAGGGAATAGGCCCATATGCCTGCCGTGATACACTTCTGCATAAATCGCCTCAGTTTACCCAACATCCGTTTCGATTTCATCTCCAATGACGTGACAAAAATGAAAGCATCGCCCTACTCACCGCCTCAGGCTGTTCAAGCGTCGCTAAGTGGCCGGCTTCAGGAATTACCACAAACTCGGCGTCTTGCAGCCCGGTAGCAATTTCCCGCGAGCAGGCGACTGGCAGGGCGGTATCCTCCGCTCCCACCATTACCAATGCAGGGACCTTTATCTCCGGTAGTCGACCAACAATAAGATTCCGCGATAACAACGCCTGCAAGCCACACCAAATCGACGGCACATCCAGCTGCGTGAACCGCGCCTTCCACGCCAAAACCAGTGAAGTATTCCGTGATCTCGTCGTCTGACCGAACATGAGGGGCAATATCGCGGGAACGAATGGTTGCAGCCCGAATAGCCGCGCCCCCAACCCCAAAGCGCGGTACTTGATCTTCACTGGCAACGGCTCTGTTCCAGCATGCGAATCCAGAACCACCAATCCGGACACGCGCTGGGGATAGGTCAACGCCGCCCTGAGTGCCACCATCCCGCCGATAGAAAGCCCCGCCCAAATGGCCTGATCAATCTCCAAAGCATCCAGCACCGCAACAACGTCGTCCAATAGATCATACACACTGAAAGGCGTCTGGACGTGACCCGACTGGCCATGCCCCCTGAAGTCGACATTGATAACCCGCACGCGTTCCGCCAACACAGGCAATTGGGGCGTCCACATAGCCCCATCGCATAGAAAACTGTGCATCAGGACTACCACTATTGGGCCAGCACCCTGGTCTGTATAATGAATCGTTACGCCCTCGCGCTGAATGGCGGGCATGGCACACCTCTCTTAGTAAAAAATGGTTTCGACAGCCGTCAGATAAAACTACGGTCTACTGCCAAGGGAAGTGCAACGCCGGAGGTAGCACATCTGGAAGAAGGAGATTGGTAGGTGCCCGAGCAATGCTGGACAATACCCATTTGAGCTGAGCTGCCTTCACGCGTTGTGATACCTTTTTATCCCGATGTCATTTAATAGAGACCTAACGTGACTATCGACGCCGGAGAATATGAAACGTATCCCTACTCTCCTAACTGGGTTGGTTGCAGCCCCTCGCCGCAAGGGAAACCGGTAAATAAGCGTGAGAGCTGACCACTCATGATTCGGTCTTTTTCTGTATATATCGATAGATTGTGATCCTTCAATCCAAATCTAAATGGGGGTTCGGTATGCACGAAGTTTTGGTTTTTAGAACGCGTCGATTCTTCCTCCTCGCTTTGCTCTTCAGATTCGCCGTATCGGGAACGCTGGCGACCGCTGACGATACCGGAAAGCAGGTGGCAAAGAACACGGAAAAGGTTCGTTGCAGTGGAAGTAAACCAACGGTCCAGCTCGGTCCGCGCCCCTTTTACCTCGTCGACGATATGGAAGATGGCCGTCTAAAAAGAAAGCTTCAACGCTGCACCGAAAAATCATTAGGCCCGCCACCGTCAGCCTCTACGCCAATTGCATGGGGCTGAAAAAACGCCGGTAACCGGCGATCGAATACCGACCATGTCCCTTCTGACACATGGCCGGCTGATCACAATGTCATCTGGGTGGTTAAAAGGGCAGGGCCAGCGCGGCGCTGTCTTTTTTAGTGAAGGCGGTAAGGTTGATGCAGTGCTTGAATTGCGCCAATATCGGTGGTGAGATATTCACCCCCATATAGGAAAACCGTTCATCGATGGTGTCTTAATCCGCATCACCAATTGGTTGGCAGATAATATCCGCTATGCAACTGAGTTTTCCGCCACTTTGACAAGCTCGTCTAAATTCTGAAGTGCTTTGCCGGCCTCGAAACCACAGCCGCTCTGTTGACTGGCGATGAGGTAGGATGCGTAGGATCGACCCCAATCGTACATCGCGTTCAGTACCGGGACAAAAGATTCCCCGACGTCGGTGAGAGAATACTCAACCTTCGGTGGTACCTGACGGTATACCTTGCGGTGGACGAGACCATCTTTCTCCAGCTCTTTCAGGCTCTGTATCAGCATCTTCTCCGATATGCCAAATACGGCCCGGCGCAGTGCGCCAAAGCGCACCGCTCCATTTTGTCCCAGATGGAAGAGCACTTTGGGCTTCCATTTGCCGCCGATCACCATAATGGCCAGCTGAAAATAGCACCGAAACTCCACGTCGCCCGCTTTTTTTTCATCGCACTGATAGGTCATGATCCGCGCCCTCTCGCAATACATACCTTTTAGTAAGTACCATACAAAATAGTAGGTACTTGATTTTTATCCAATGTACCTCATAATGGCTGTCAAGTAAAGCGCACCGTTTCGTTACGCACGAAACCATCATTGACGGAGACGCGCAAGCCCGTCCCTGTACGAGAAAGGGAAAATCGAATGCATCCCATCAACATCACCATCTATTCCGATTACATCTGACCCTTCTGCTATATCGGCAAAGGTATTGTCGACCGATTGAAAAAGGAATTTCAGATCGCGGATCGCTGGCTCCCATTCGAGATTCACCCGGACACGCCCGTGGAGGGGGTCCTCTGGCGAGATTACTTTCCCGGTATGAATCCGGATCTGTTTTTCCAACAGCTCGACGATCGCGGGAAGAAGATGGGCGTACGCTTTGGCCCGCAACCGCTGATGAGCAATTCCCGACTGGCGATGGAGGGAGGTGAGTTCGCCAAAGCGCACGGAAGATACGACGCCTATCACGCGGCTGTGTTCCGGGCGTATTTCACCGACTGCAAGGACATCGGTGATCGATCGGTGATTCTGGAACTGGCCAAGGAGGTGGAACTCGATGTGGTTGCCTTGGATGCGGCGCTCGAAGGGAACATCTATCTTCCCCATCTTGTAGAGACGCGTCGAGACGCAAAAGCGAACGGCTTCAGCGCGGCCCCCACCTTCGTGATAGAAGGGTACGGCGCGCTCAGCGGTGCCCAGCCGCTCGATACTTTCAGAGATATATTGCGCGGGGTGACGGAAGCCGGAACCCGAGCAACGTCGGGCACCGTCCAGTAGACGCCGTTTGGCGATTGCATAGCTGAGGAGGACCTGATGCAGTACGAAGGAACGACCTACCGCCCACCGCCTGAGGCGGATACTCCGCTCCTGCAAGTAACGGTGGGCTGCGCCCACAACCGATGCACCTTTTGCGACATGTACCGGGACGTCCGTTTTCGGCAAATTCCACTGGATCAGGTCGAGGCGGACCTCAAAGAGTTACGCTGCATCTTTCCCAGCGCCGAACGCATCTTTCTGGTCAATGGGGACGCCTTTGTCCTGAAGACAAGCGCGCTTAAAAAGATTGCGGCGCTGATCCATCGGATCTTCCCGGAGTGTCAAACCATCAGTATGTACGCCTCCATCCGCGACATCAAGGCCAAGCGTGACGAGGAGCTGGGTGAACTGAAAGATCTTGGCGTCAACGACCTCTACGTGGGGATCGAGTCCGGCTGGGACATGGTCCTGGAACGGATCAACAAAGGCCATTCGGCTGCCGACGCCAAAGAGCAGCTCGAACGATTGAACCGAATCGGTATCCATCATATCGCCAACCTGATGCTCGGCGTCGCCGGCATGGGCAATGGTATTGAAAATGCGCGGCACACGGCGAAGCTTCTCAATCAGACCCAGCCCAGTCTGATCTGGGTCGGTACCCTGGCCATCTTCGAAGGGACGGCGCTGCACATGGAGATGGAACAGGGATCCTTTCTCCCGGCGACGGAATTGGAGATCCTGGCGGAGGAGAAAGCACTGATCGATGCGATTACGTTGGAAAATGTTCGCTTCTATGGTGTCCACCCGACCAATACGGTCCGCGTATCGGGAACGCTTCCGCAAGATAGGCGAGCCATGCTGGCCGCCATCGATGCCGGCATCGAAAAGGTCGGTGTCGAGACCCTTTCCGCGGCATTTGCACGTTCATCTCTGTAAGATGTGTCTTTCAACCTAAAGAGAGGAGCAATTCATGCCCCTGCAAACGACATTGGATGCCATGCGCGCATCCTTCGAATCAAAGCTTCCGCCCGACGCCGTAGCGACCATGCACCACGCCACCGAGGCGCTGCTGCAATCCGGTATTATGGACCGTGTCCTCAAGGTTGGCGATACGGCACCGCACTTCTCGCTGCCCGATCACAATGGCGACCTGGTTGGCTCAGCGGCTTTGCTGAACGAAGGGCCGCTGGTGGTTGGGTTTTATCGGGGCGTATGGTGACCGTACTGCAACGCAGAGCTGGCAGCTTTGCAAGAGATCGTCGCCGACCTTGAAGCCAACGGCGCTCACCTGGTGGTGATATCCCCACAGCTCGAGAAGTACTCCCGCCAGACGGTAAAGAAGGACCACCTTACCTTCAAGGTCTTGAGCGATAGGGGCAATGCGGTTGCCTCGCAGTTCGGCCTGACCCACACGCTGCCGGACCCATTGCAAAAACTGCACGATCAATGGGGACTGAATCTGGAACGGTTTAACGGAGATCCCTCATGGACGCTGCCCTTGCCAGGTCGGTTTATCCTTGATCGACAGGGAACCATTCTCCATGTCGACGTCCACCCAGATTACACGAAGCGGCCGGAACCGTCGGATATCTTGAACATCTTGAACGCCGCTTAACAGTAAAACCTGTAATTCCGTGGGCTAGTTCACGGTACGTGAACCATTTTCACGGTAAAGGAGACGCACGTGAGGGATTGCACCCAGGTTCAACTGATCTTGAGGTCCGATAAAGGCGATCTATCTTCCTTTTCTCCACTGCTGCAAAAAGGATTCTCCATAAAGGCGCGGACGGGCACCAGTTTAAAGGCGCTCTTTTGCGAACAGCTTGGGGTGGACGCAGTCTACTTTGAAGACAGAATCCAGACCATTTTTCTCGACGGAAAACCGGTGGACGACCCGGATAGCGCCATCGTCAGGGACGGTTGCACGATCGCCCTCTCCGCCGCCATGCCCGGTCTGGTCGGTTCGACCTTCCGACGGGGAGGTGCCTTGGCCGATTTTCGCAACACCATCACCTACAAAGGGCAGGCGGAACGATTGGGGATGGAGGGGGAGGGAAGGGTACGGGTCAAATTGTTCAACCTGCTGGTTGGTGAATTGGGGCCTGTTTTTCTCCATGAAGGCATATGGGTTGAAAAGCAGGACGCAGCGCGTGTGCTCAAAGCACTGCTCGAATTGCCGCACGCATCCATGGCGTCTTTTGAAAAGGACGGACGGACGGTCTCACATGACCAGCTTGCAGCGCTGGACTGGTCGGAGGAGCCCGGGGACGTGCATTTAAGTGTGCTGATCTAAGGGGGACCTCATGGATCAAACCATTCTGATAACGGGCGCCGGCTCCGGTTTTGGCCTCGGCGCCGCGTTGGAATTGGCGCGGCGGGGCAACAACGTCATCGCGACGACCCAAATTGTCGCTCAGATGACGGGGGTGAACGCTGCGGCGGAGGCCGCCGGCGTGACATTAAGCGTGGAAAAGCTCGATGTGTGCAATCCGACCGACCGTAAAAGAGCCGAAGAGTGGGGGGTCGATGTGCTGGTGAACAACGCCGGTATCGGGGAGTCGGGACCCATCGGCGAGATTTCGGCGGACCTCGTTCGGGCGAATTTCGAAACCAATGTCTTCGGCCCCCTTGAACTTACCCAGGGCGTGTTGAAAGGGATGCTGAAGAAAGGCAGTGGCAAAATCGTCAATATCTCCTCCATCGCGGGACGGATCACCATTCCCTACTTAGGCCCTTACTGCATGACCAAGCATGCCGTCGAAACACTTTCCGAGGCCCTCCGCGCAGAGCTGGAGCACCACCATATCAAGGTCGTCGTCATCGAGCCCGGACCCTATGCCACAGGCTTCAACGAACTCTTGATGGCGTCGAAGTACAGATGGTTCAATGATGCGTCATTGTTCGCTGGAGACATGGATCTAGTCAAAAAAAGCGAAACTGAAATACTCGAAAGCCAATTCGATTCGGGACCTGTGGTGGCCCAGCATCCGGACAGCCTGGTCGCATTGATTGCCGATGTGGTCGAAGACCCAGACCCCGCATTCCGTTACTGCGCGCCAAGCCAATGGAACGAGAACGTCCGAAACCTGCTCATCGAGAACGCAAATGACAGCGTGGGCAAAGGGTAAACGACTGCCCATTCGCCAACTCCAACCCATGGAGAAGCGCCAATGAACGGCACCAAAGGGGTCCCTTCAACCGCGCTGGGTGTGGCGGAGCCACTGGCCATATCGATGGGCGACCGGAATCCACGCCCCGACCTGGTCCAGTGCATAACGTCTGCATCCTGAATTTGACGGAACCCCCTTGATGCTTCTCTCGTTTGCCTGCGGAACATGAGATGAAAAATATCTTGATACTCTTCGGTCATCCGGCACTCCGGCGATCCACCATCAACGCGGCCTTGCGGGAGGCCGTGGAAACCCTGGACGGCGTCACCGTGCATGATCTCTATGCCAGCTACCCCGACTTCCTTATCGATGTGTCTCATGAGCAGCAGCTTTGCGAACGCCACGACATCATCATCTTCCAGCACCCCTTCTACTGGTATTCGACGCCCGCCATCATCAAGGAGTGGTTCGACCTGGTCCTCGAGCACGGCTGGGCATACGGATCAACCGGCAATGCCCTTCACGGCAAAATCACCTTTCAGGCCCTTACGGCGGGGGGGAGCCAGGAAAATTATGGTCCCGATGGATTGAACCTGTTCACCATCCGGGAGCTGACCGCCCCTTTCCGGGCGACGGCCAATCTGTGCGGTATGGACTGGCTGCCGCCCTTCGCCGTTCTGGGCATCCATCAAGGGTTGCCGGATCAAGCGCGCGTGCGCCATGCCGAGGCCTACCGGCAAACCCTCATCGCCCTGCGGGATAACCGAATCGACCTTGACCAGGCCCGTGCCGGCGAATGGCTCAACCAGGACCTGAACGGGATCATCAATGAGGTGTGACCATGGAAGCCTTTCTACTGAAACTGCTGATCTTCCTCGGTGCGGCGACCATCGCCGTTCCGTTGGCCCGCAAGTTCAAGCTCGGGTCCGTGCTCGGCTATCTGATCGCCGGTATCGTCATCGGCCCCTTCGGCCTATCCCTCATCGACAATATCGAAGCGATCATGCACTTCACCGAGTTCGGGGTGGTGATGATGCTGTTTCTGGTGGGCCTTGAACTCAAACCATCGCTGCTTTGGCAGATGCGCACGCCCATATTGGGGATGGGCGGCAGTCAGGTGCTGTTGACTTTTGCGGCCATTGGCCTGGTTAGCGCCTTCTTCCTGCCCTGGCAGCAGAGTGCGGCCATTGGGATGATTCTGGCCCTCTCCTCCACAGCCATCGTCTTGTCGACCCTGCGCGAAAAGGGGCTGATGAACACGCCACCGGGGCAATCGATCTTCTCCGTGCTCCTGTTCCAGGATCTGGCCGTCATTCCCATGCTGGCCCTGTTGCCCCTGCTGGCGACGGGTGCGCTGCACGGCGAGTCGCATCACGGCCACACCTTGTTTGATATCACCACGCTGCCGGTCTACCTGCGTGTCATCGTCGAGCTACTTGCCATAGGATTTATCTACGTGCTGGGCAAATATGGCAGCCGACCCATCTTTCGCGCCATCGCCGCCGCCCGGGTCCGAGAGGTGTTCGTTGCCGCTGCCCTGGCCCTTGTCATCGGTATTTCGTTGCTGATGACGGCGGTGGGGCTTTCGCCCGCCCTGGGAACCTTCCTCGCCGGAGTGGTATTGGCTGACAGCGAATACCGCCACGAGTTGGAGAGCGACATCGAGCCGTTCAAGGGACTGCTGCTGGGCATTTTTTTCATCTCCATCGGGGCCAGTCTAAATTTCACTCTCATCGGTCACCAGTTCTGGCGTATTGGGGGGCTGGTGGCCGGTTTGATCCTGATCAAAGCCATCGCTCTGATCGTCGTCGCGAAGATCTTCAAAATGCCGGTCAGCGAACGTCTCCTATTCAGTGTCGCCCTGGCCCAAGGGGGGGAGTTCGCCTTCGTACTGTTTCAATTCGCCAGAGGCAACGGCGTGCTGCCCCAGGCCGTTACGGAGCTGCTGATCTCCGTGGTGGCCATCTCCATGTTCCTCGCGCCGCTGCTGTTTTTGCTGCATGAACGTCTGATTGCGCCTAGGATGGGGAAAGATACCGCTGAGCGGGAGGCGGATGCCATCGAAGCCCATGAGCGATCCGTGATTCTGGCGGGTTTTGGCCGGTTGGGGACCGACTTGGGACGCCTGCTCATGTGTGCCGGCATTAAGCCGGTGATTTTGGACCACAACGAAGCCAATGTGGACGTGTTGCGTCGCTTCGGCTTCGAGGTCTATTACGGCGACGCCACCCGCCTGGATCTGCTGGAATCCGCCGGTGCCGCCGAGGCGGATTTGCTCATCATCACCCTTGGTGACCATGAAAAATCGATGGAATTGATCCAGCTGGCCCAGAAGCATTACCCCGACCTCAAAATCGCGGTGAATGCCGTGGATCGCCGTGCGGCTTTTGAATTCATGGATCTCGGCGTTACGACGATTCGACGGGAAACCTTCGGCACGGCGCTGACGCTGGGTCAGGATGCTCTGCAGCTGCTCGGCTTCGATCCCTACGAGGCGTATAAGATCCGACGTCTTTTCCGCAAGAAGGACAGGGACACCCTGCCGGCACTGTATCGGATCCATCGAGAGGATGAAGAGAAGTATATCTCCATGTACCAGCAGCACAATGCCAATCTGGCGGAGCTGATGTCAAAGGACCGGGAGATCGACATGGCGGAACTCGACAAGGCGTGGACTGCCGCCAACCCCGAAACCTGATGGATTAGCCGAACCCGTAAACCGCAAGGAGAGACAATGAAAAACGTATTCATCATCAACGCCCACGAGCCCTGGCCCTTCTCAGAGGGCAAGCTGAACCGCACCATGGCGGAACGCGCCGCGGAGAACCTGAAACACAAGGGCTACGAGATCCAGATGACCACGATGCAAGATGCGTATACGGTCGCGAATGAGATCGAGAAGCACCGGTGGGCGGATGTGCTGATCCTGCAGACACCCTGCAACTGGATGGGCGTTCCGTGGACCTTCAAGAAGTACATGGACGAGGTATATACGGCCGGGATGGATGGCCGCTTGTGCAACGGAGACGGCCGCAGTCGTGAGGATCTATCCAAACAATACGGGTCCGGCGGGACACTGACGGGCAAGCAGTATCTGCTGTCCATCACCTATAACGCTCCCCTGGAGGCGTTCGACGATCCAGACCAGGCGTTTTTTGGCGGACGGGGGGTGGACGACCTGTTCTGGCCCATGCACCTCAATTTCAAGTTTTTCGGGATGACGCCCATGGGCACCTTTGCCTGCCACGATGTGCTCAAGAATCCGGATGTCGAGAACGATTTTCTCCGGTTCGACGCCCATCTGGACCGGCTATTCCCATCCGTCGGGTAAGCGGAGAGGGCCATCAGATGACACAGGGAGGAAATGCCATGAACATTCTCGAACGGCGCAGGCCCGATCCCCTTCCCACCATCCATCCGCTGCCCGAGTACCTGGCAACTGGTCAGCGTGCCGAGTGGTACGCGGACACCAAAGCGGTGCTCCAGGTGCCGTGGATGGGGGTCGTCACCATGGCCTACGCCCACTACCCCACCTTTTTCGGTGAACTGTGGCGGGGGCTAAAACCATTGTGCCAAAGTCGCCCTTTCGTCGAGGCGTCTACGGGTCTGCGCCAATACGTCGAGTCGCGAACCATGGAATTGAACCCCAAGCCCCTCATTGAACCGCTCACTGCCGTGGGCTACGCACCGCGGGAGATCGATGCCATCCGGCAGATGAACACCGTGTTCTCCCACGGCAACCAGCTTTATGTCCTGATTGCGAGCATAGCCAGCCACCTGCTTGAAATCGGAGAGATGGCCGGAAATAGTGATGCGGCGCCCTTCGAAGGGAGACATGCACCCGATATCACGGTGCCCTTCATGCTGATAGAGTACCACCATGCGGACGGACCCACACGCGGTATCTACGCGGACATCAAGGCAACGCTGCAATTGCCCTTTGTCAACACCGATTACCGCGCCTTTGCCCGCTGGCCGAGCTACTTTGCGCTTGCCTGGAACGATCTCCGGGATCACGTCGGCACAGCCTTGCATGAAGCGATCGCCCGGGCGTGCCATGAGCGGGCGGCGACGCTGGCCGCCGAAGGGCTGCCCAATCCAGGCGGCCTGTCGTCATCCGCATTGCGAGAAGCGGCGGAGGCGGATGCCGGCCTGGATGAGATCATCCAGGTCTGCCGCTTATTCCAGTGGCTGCTGCCCGGTTTGATAACCAACGTCGCCTACTTTCGACATCAGCTGGCAGCCGTGGGCTGATCCGCTCCGAGGATGCGGTCATGGGTAGCGGTACTTTGGTGGGTCACAGCTGCTAATCTCACCCTTCGGGATTGGAAAACCGGCGCTACCGGAGGCTGACCTGCCCCACCCGCAAGGGCGTTCAAGTGCCCCCAAGGTTTGCTCCGGACGGCCCCTGCAACTCGCTGGTGCTCAGACAGCATGGGGTCTGTCGTCCAGAGCTGCACCAAGGGGCGCTAAAGCTGCTTGCTCACGTGGTGCAGATCATCCCCCGGTTTCGCCTCCCAATGGTTCGGTAAACCAATCTCGATATTGAGTACTATTCATAGGGAGAAAATTGGATATGAATCCTACAAAGAGCAAGACCAGACGACCTGATCGTTTGACCCCTGCCCAGGACCGCGCCGCTGGTGCCGTCATGGGGGTCCTGATCGGCGATGCCATGGCTGTCGGGCCGCACTGGTATTATGACCTCGACGAGATGCGACATGCCTATGGGGGACGGATCACCGATTACGTGCCCGTGCTTCCCAACCGCTATCATGTCGGTGTAGAATTGGGCGACGTCTCCCAATCGGGCCAGTTCAATCAGCTGTTGATTCAAAGCATCGTGGCCTGCGATGGGTATAGGGAAGGTGACTATACCCGCAGGCTGGATGAATTGCTGGATACGCTGGATGGAACGGAATCGGGCGGGCGATTTACCGAGCAAGCCGTGCGTGACATCTGGCATGCTCGCAAAGTACAGGGCATGGCGTGGCGAAGTGCGGGCTTTGCCTCCGTCGCGGAGACCTCCGAGGCCGCTCAGCGGGCGGTGGTGATCGCCGCCCGCTACGCCAACGACCTGATGCAGGCGGGTCGTCTCAGTGCGGATTGCGCCAAACTGACCCACGCAGACCCCTCCATTGTGACCGCGTCAACCGCCTATGGCGTCGTAGTGGCGGCGGTGATCAGTGGTATCCCGCTGGACGGACAGATTGGCTGGACCCTGCGCGAATTGATCAAAGACGGCAAGCTGCCCTTTACCCATGCCGTGTTGGCAGAAGAGCGCAAGGAAAACCTTGCGCCTGAACAGCCCACCCTGAATCTTCCCTTTCCGGATGTGCTCTTGGGAATGGGCTGGTGGATCGAGGCGGCGAAAGATCCAGGGATTCGCATCGAGCCGCCGGAGGCGGTTTCCAAGGTATACGGCATGGCCTGCCCCTTGATGATGGCGATGCCGGCCGCCTTCTCCATCGCCGCCCGTTATCCCGACTCCTTTGAGGACGCGATGCTCACAGCGATCAACGCGGGGGGCAACAATCTGGCACGCGGCACGCTGACGGGTGCCTTGAGCGGGGCGCAGACAGGCCTCAGCGGGATACCGGCGCGATTCATAACAGGATTGAAAAACCACCAACAATGGGTTGGTCTGGCCATCGAAATCGCGCGCAATGGGGCCCGGGATTTGTCATGAACCCATCCCTGTAACAATAAGAAGGGGGGCAAGATGGAAGGTGTCAAAGCACTCTATTTCGACGTCGGCGGTACCGTATTCGACTGGAAGAACACCGCCAAAGCACACATCGAGGCACTCGCGCGCAAAACCGATCAGACGGTGGACAGTGACCACTTCGCCCAAACCTGGCGAAGCGAAATGTTTAAACTCCACACCCAGGTGAGACACGGCAACCTACCATGGATGAATTCGGATGATATGCACCTCCTGGCTTTGGAGAATATGGTCACCGAATTTCCCCTTTTGGGCGATATCGACCGCCAGTCACTGGTTACGTCAACCTGGCATCGTCTCAATGCCTTTGCCGGAGCGCCCGAAGCGATCAACCGTCTGCGCACCCGCTATACCGTTGTCGTCCTCACGGTGCTGAACTGGAAGAGCATTGTCAGCAGTTCAAAAGCGGCAGGCGTACAGTGGGACGGCATCCTCTCCTGCGAGTTTCTGGGCGTTTACAAACCGTCATTGGAGGCCTACCGGAAGGCGGTGCGTTTACTGGCGCTGAAACCGTCCGAGGCCATGATGGTGGCCGCCCATGAAGGGGACCTGGCGGCGGCCCGATCTGCCGGCCTGCATACGGCACTGGTAAGCGTACCTGAAGCGGATCATATGTCGGAAGGGTTTGAGGCACCGGAAGTGGCCAATTTCGATATCGAAGCCCCGGATTTCGATGGCTTGTGCCGCGAACTGGGGGTCTAATGGAAGCATTTACCCGCAAGGTCATTTCGATCATCAAAAGCATCCCCGAAGGCAAGGTCTGTACATACGGACTCATCGCCACCATGGCCGGACACCCGCATGGCGCGAGACAGGTTACCAGAATCCTTCACACTATGAGCAAAAAATACGATCTGCCCTGGTACCGGATCATCAATGCCAACGGGTTTATCAGCCTTCCCAAGCCAGATGGGTATGAGGAGCAAAAGGCGTTTCTGCTCAGCGAGGGCGTCACGTTCGATGAGAAAGACCGAATTGATTTAAAGACGTATCTCTGGATGGGGTCAACCTAGACGGTTGCATTTCGTTCGGTGGGGTTGCTTTCTGAACCGAATGGATTATCATGACCCGATTGCATTTTTCAGTTGAAATCACGGCATGACGAGAACCTTAAGAATGGAGTATCGTTTTGAAAGTTATCGGATTCAACGGCAGTTCCAGGAAAAAAGGGAATACGGCCTGTTCATTGAACACCGTTTTCGCCGAATTGGAAAAAGCCGGTATCGAAACGGAGATGGTCCTTGTCGGTAAGGAAAAAGTCCAGGGATGTATCGCCTGTCACGGCTGTGTAAAAAGTCAAAATGAAGCCTGTTCCATCGAAGAGGATCCGGTCAATGAATGGATTCAGAAAATGAAAGCGGCCGATGGCATTCTGCTCGGTTCTCCGGTCCACTTCTCGGGTGTTGCCGGAACCCTGAAAGCCTTTCTTGACAGAGCCTTTTTTGTTTCCTCGGTGAACGGCGGTCTCTTTCGGCACAAAGTCGGCGCGGCGGTTGCTGCCGTTCGACGATCCGGCGGAATTTCCACGGTTGACTCCCTGAATCATTATATCAACTACTCTGAGATGATCGTGCCCTCTTCGAACTACTGGAATGTGGCCCACGGGCTGACGCCTGGGGAGATGGAGCAGGATGCTGAAGGCAAGCAGATTATGGCGGTGTTGGGCCGAAACATGGCATGGCTCATGAACGTTATTCGGCACGGGAAAGCGCAATTTCCAGCCCCTGAGTCGGTTGCCAAAACCTTGACCAATTTTATCAGATAGATTGTCTTTTCCGGCACATCACCTGCCAGGTGCCTGAGGCATGAAGGGCCGACACCCCCGTATCGTTGTCGGCCTTTTTCGCCGACCGCCGGTTTCACAATGTCTGCGGGGAGATTTGATGAATCGGCATCCATGTTGACAGGCGACCTACCTACTGATAGGTTGGCGCATCATGGATGACACACGGACGAAAATTCTTGACGTGGCGGAAGAGTTGATCCAGCGGGTCGGCCTCAACGCCATGAGCTACAAGCACATCAGTGAGGCCGTCGGCATCCGAAAGGCCAGCATCCACCACCATTTTCCGAAGAAAGCGAACCTGGTGGATGATCTACTGACGCGCTGCCATCTGTCCTATGGGAACCATTATCGACGAATCGTGGCAGGCGACGGAGATGCCGGTGACAAATTGCAGCGGTTGGCAGGTGTCTTTGAAGAAGGCTTGCAGAAACATCAGCTTTGCCTCGTAGGGATGATCGGCTCCGATCTCAATACCCTCCAGGCCACTTCGTGTCGCATCCTGGAGAACACGGTGCGGGACACGGTTGCCATTTTTTCCATCGCCTTTAGACAGGGGAGGGAAGAGGGGACGCTGGCGTTCAATGGTACCGCCGAAGAAACCGCCTTCGCGTTTTTTTCTTTCCTTGTGGGCGCACAGATCGCCGCCCGCGCCCATGGGGGGACGAAGATGTTTCGTAACGCCACGGCGGCACTGATTTCCGGTTGGAGAAAGAGCTGAAACGGTAATTCTCATAAGAATTGTTTACCACCGTATCTATCGACAAATAGGTATGTGTGGCAGCACGGCAGGTGAACCGGGCCGATGGTGTCGCCACTTTCAAAGTTAGGGCGATTTGAACAGCGGCTTGAAAAGCAATTTATCGAGGAACCAATGAAATTTATACACGTCAATATGACCTCGGGCGCGATCGCCGAAACGCCGGTGCCGGAAAAATATCAAGTGCTGGGTGGGCGTGGACTGACATCCATCATGATCAACGACCGGGTTCCAGCGGGTTGCGATCCCTTGGGAGAAGACAACCTGTTGATCTTTGCCCCCGGCTATTTAAGCGGAACACCACTGGTCAATACCGGACGCCTCTCTATCGGCGCGAAAAGCCCGCTTACCGGCGGCATCAAAGAGAGCAATGTCGGCGGGGCCATGGCCAGTGCACTCGCCAGGCTCGGCATCCGCGCCATCATCATCGAGGGCAAGGCACCTGAGGATGCCTGGCACCATCTGGTGATCGATCGAGCGGGCAGTGCGTCGCTCGTGGATGCAAGGGATTGTCACCGAATGGGCAACTACGCCCTGGTAGAACGGTTGCAGAAGGATTTTGGTGAAAAAAATGCGATCTCATCCATTGGCCCGGCAGGGGAAATGTGCCTGAAAAGCGCCTCCATTCAGACCACCTCTCCGGATGGTATTCCCAGCCGGGCAGCGGCCAGAGGCGGGCTGGGCGCCGTGATGGGGGCCAAGGGATTGAAAGCCCTGGTCGTGTCCAAGCAGGGCCGGCTAGCGCCTCCAATTGCGGATGCCGAAGGATTCAAGGCGGTCTCCAAGCGCTTTGCTGCGGCCATCAAGCGAGATGGTTGGAGCGGCCGCGTGCTTCCAGAATATGGAACGGCCAGCATTCTCGCCAACACGGACGCGTCCGGAGCGCTGCCGACACGCAATGCCAGGCAGGGAAGTTTCGAGGGCGCAGACAGAATAAATGGCGATGCCGTCGCCCATACCATCCGTCAACGCGGCGGCCAAACCACCCACAAGGGGTGCAGCCAGTGCATCATCAACTGCTCCAACGTGTATGTGGATACCGCCGGTAACCCCGTCACCGCCGCCTTGGAGTACGAAACCCTCTGGTCTATGGGGGCCATGACCGGCATCGATGACCTCGATGCCATCGCCCGACTGGACTTTCTCTGTGACGATATCGGGTTGGACACGATGAACACGGGGGTTGCGCTGGCAGTGGCCATGGATGCGGGCGCCATCCAGTTTGGTGATGCACCGGCAGCCATCGACATGGTGGCTTCCGTGGCCCAAGGCACACCAATGGGAAGGCGCATCGGCAATGGGCCGGAAGCGGTCGGCCATCACCTGAACCATTCCAGGGTGCCCACCATAAAGGGGCAGAGCATCGCCGGATATGATCCCCGAGCCATGCCGGGTATGGGGGTTACCTACGCCACCTCGCCCATGGGCGGGGACCACACCGCCGGTTTCGTGGGCGGTGCCAGCGGTTCGACCGATGTCTTGCGCAACGCATCCCAATCCGCTCAGGTCCACATGGCCGCCACCGACAGCATGGGATTGTGCATGTTTGCCCAGTCCGGCGGCATGGACAACCTCTTTCGCGCCATCGGCGCAATGATGGGAGCGCCGTTCGATGCCAAAACGTGGCAGCAGTTGGGTACCCGAATTTTGACGGCGGAAATCGACTTCAATCGCCGCGCTGGTTTGACAGAGGAAGCCGACCGCCTGCCGAAGATGTTTCACACAGAAGCGCTATCACCGCATTATGGCACCGTGCCCTATCCCGAGAAGGATCTGCACGGCACTTTTGCGGCACTCCGACAAAGGCTGGAGGCGAAAGAATGAAGCGGACCGAAGCCTACACCGGCTTTGAACAGGGGCCGATTCGGCCGCCCAGCGAAGCCGGAAGCCTCTTGATCCGTATCACCCGCAATTGCCCCTGGAACCGGTGCACCTTCTGTCCCGTTTACAAGGGAACGACATTCAGTCTGCGACCGGTGGAACATGTGCTCAAAGATATCGACAAGGTTCAGGGGTATGTCGACGCCATTTTGAATGCCCAACAGCAAAATGGACGGGTGGCCCAATGCAGCTACGCCAGCCTGGCCTTGAGCCCCAACGACCAGGATCGAATGGCACTGCATGCCGCTCGCAGTTTTGTGACCAATGGGATGACGTCCATTTTTCTCCAGGACGGGAACAGCCTGATCATCAAACCGGACGATCTGGTCCGCATCCTGGTGCATCTCAAGGAAGCCTTTCCCGCTGTGGCGCGAATCACCTCCTATGCGCGGTCCCACACCATCGCCAGAATCAGCGACGATGATCTTCGCCGATTCGCCGAAAACGGATTGAACCGCATCCACATCGGCATGGAATCCGGATCGGACGCTGTTTTGGAGAAGGTTCAAAAAGGCACGGACAAGGCAACCCAAATCCTGGCCGGTCAGAAGATCAAACGGGCCGGCATGGAGCTGTCGGAATACTACATGCCGGGATTGGGCGGCCGACAACTCTCTCGGGAAAACGCGGTGGAGAGCGCCGATGCCTTGAACCAAATAAATCCGGACTTCATTCGCTTGCGGTGGCTGGCACTGCCGGATGCAGCGCCGCTCACCACACAACACGCCTCAGGAGAGTTTGAGAAGATGGGGGATGTGGGAACCGCGCAGGAACTGTTATGGTTTCTAGCGTCACTGGACGGCATTACCAGTACGGTCAAGAGCGATCACGTCTTGAACCTGTTCCCCGAGGTGAACGGTACCCTGCCCGAAGACAGGGGGAAAATGGCAGCGCCCGTAAAGGCCTTTTTAGACCTCAGTCCCCAAGACCAGCTGATCTATTGCATCGGCCGGCGAACCCACCGGATGGTGCGGCTCGCCGATCTCGATGACCCTGGGAAGCGGCAGTTTGCCGAACAGATGGTCGGCGACCTCGGGGCCACCGAAGACAATATGGATCAAGTGGTGGATTCGATCCTGAAAAACTTTATCTGAATCCCTTTTGGCTATCCATTTTTCCTGGCGCCGAATAAACGCGAGAGGGTGCCCGCATTGCGATGGCCACATGAAACCTGAATCGAAGAATGCGATCCTGAGCGAGAGGTGCATAAATTGGCATCGTCAGCAGCCGAAAAATCGGGCAGTGTGGGTTCAGATCACTTTTTCGGCGATAGCTTCATTTCCTAACCGGAAGTCATGAGCGGATCTGTATCTTGGTTAAATTCTCCCTCAGGGTAGCGGAGTACCAAATATCGACGAATTTCTGGATGGCGTCAGCCTCTCCATCGCGCATCTTTTCAGCAACGGATTGCCGAAGCAGATGTTTCATGCTGGCAAACGCCGGCGGATGTTTAGCGGCCAAATCGGCGGCCACGCGAACGGCCGCAGCCTTGACTGCATTCGGTGATGTCATCTGTTCGATCAGACGAAGCGCCTGGGCCTCCTCGGCGGAATACATTGTGCCCGAATAAAGAATTTTGGTCGCGTTGCGATTACCCACTTGAAAGCGCAACATCTCGATGCTGCCCGCCAGGACCGTTGATCCGAAATCGATCTCGTTCAATGCAATTTTGGCGTTTCCCGTGGCCATTACGCGATAATCGCAGGCCAGCGCCAACATGCAGCCACCGGCAATGGTGTGTCCGTTGAGCGCCGCTACGACAGGTTTTGGAAAGAGAAACAGATCTGTATACAGGCTGGTAAAGTGGGTCAGGTAAGCTGTGAACGCTTCCCTGGAAAGCGGATACAATTCCGGAATATCGAATCCAAAAGAGAAGAAGTCGCCCCGCCCCGTCAACACGACCGCCCGGACCTCGGCATCGGCTTCCAGACACGCCAGCGTTTCCTTGAGCTTGGCGACTACCGTCCCGTTCAGCGCATTGACCTTACCCCGTTGAAGGGTCACGATTGCCAATTCCGCCTCGTGTTCGACGGTTACGATTGCCATCTTGGCCTCCCCAACTCAATCAATTGCGTAGAATAGACGGACAAAGTCTTGTGTCGCCCTTTTCCCCTTGCCCTGAAAAAAACAATTCGTATCGATCTTACGAGACAAGCCGTCTCCAACCAATATCTAAGCATCGGTTCAACCGGTATTTGCGGCTACCAGCATATTGAGCAGCCTCTCTTTGATGAGCGTTTCTGCTTCTGCCATGATGCCATCAATCAGTTCAGCGCAGGTCGGAATATCAGTGATGAGCCCGGCAACCATGCCACAGGACCAGGCCCCGGCGTCTACCTCACCATCCTGCATCACCCTGGGATACACGCCAACGACATCCTCGGCGATATCGGAAAACGCCAGATCAGCTCCCCTGGCGGCCTCTTTCTTCAGAACGCGTTCAACTGCTGGGTTCTTCAACACCCGCTCCGTATTGCGCAATGGCCTCATTACAAGGCGCGTATCGAGCTCGCTTGCGGCAATAATGGCGTTTTTGACATTTATATGAACTGGCGCCTCTACCGTTACGAGAAAACGCGTACCCATATTGATCCCCTCCGCTCCCATAGCAATGGCAGCTACGAGACTACGGGCGTCGGCCATCCCGCCTGATGCGACAAAAGGGATCTTCAGCTCATCTGCTGCCCGAGGGAGCAGAATCATATTCGGGATGTCGTCCTCACCAGGATGACCAGCGCATTCGAAACCGTCTACGGATACGGCATCACAGCCAATCGATTCTGCCTTCAAGGCATGGCGGACCGAGGTGCACTTGTGGATCACCTTCACTCCCGCTTCCTTGAGTGCTGGGAGGTAGGCCTGCGGATTTCGGCCGGCGGTCTCAACGATCTTCACGCCACCGTTGACAATGGCTTCAATATAACCGGGATAATCAGGAGAGGTAACGGTAGGTAGAAATGTCAGATTGACGCCAAAGGGGTTGTCGGTCATGTCACGGCAGCGGGCTATTTCCTCTGCAAGGGCAGATGGGGTTTTTAGCGTCAGGCCGGTGATGATACCAAGGCCGCCAGCGTTGGAAACTGCCGCTGCAAGCTCAGCAAGACCCACGTAATGCATACCTCCCTGTATGATTGGGTGCTGAATCCCAAACAATTCGGTGATTCGTGTTTTCATCATTATAAGATTCCCTCCTGGTCAGCTCTGGTGGTTTTTCCCAACACTGGTGCGCGGATGGGGTTCACTTTCTACCCGTCTAGATCCGCCATGACGATATCGATTAACAGGGGCCCAGATGACCAATTACCAGATTGTGGTAACTGGTAATTATACTACTTTTGGGTCATTTTCGGGTGGCCTTAAAAAGGCCTTTAGAAGCACTTTTGCGGGAACTTCGGACCAGTTTAAATTCGATAGTTGGTCTGGCGTAAGTTCCATGCCGTCCTTTTCTATTTTTATGATGAACGATCGAAGCGCAGCTAAACGGTCTTTCAAAATGGCCATAGCATCGTTCTTTTGCACCCATAATCCTTTTTTAAGGAATAGGGGGCCCAGTTCGCCTGCCAATTGATTGAAGAGTTTGATGGTAACCATCCCTTCCGTGGAGGGTATTTTCACGGTCTCTTTCTCCTGATGGGTGATTGTACTTCGAATATTGGTAAGATGCCCCCCCTTTCGTAATGATACCCCCACCATCCCGCCTAAGGCGATCGATAGGGCGATCGTAGCGCCGCCCTTTACGGTTGCCCTTTCCTCATCATCCAAAGGTTTTCCATCCAGTAGAAGGGTTTGAATCCGATGCTTTAAAATTTCTTCCGCAACTTCAAATTGGTCACAGAGCAATTCCTTAATGCTGCACCCAACCATTGCGTTTACCTGAAATCCATGGTGCAACACTGAGGAAAAGGCCACAAGGCTCGATTTATCTTTCTTTAAAAAAAGCGTGATCTGCATGGGTTCTTCCTTAGGCGCCTCCGGATATACCGAATGGGCATTTTTTAGTGCCATCCCGTAAGACTCTGTTAATATAATACCAAATACATGAGAAGTAGTGGCGTTTTTTCTGGTCGTGATAAAGACTCTAACCCACTAATATTCTAAGACTAGACATTCGGCTTTAACACTGCTATGAATAATCTCAATGATTTCAAAAAGTAAAGGGATTGTTCGTGACCAGAAAAGCAAATAAGATCTCGACCCGTCGGATTCGTGAAAACCGTGAGGCGTTTAGAGACTTTCTGGATGAAACCAACTTCCCCTGCTGGATGGGCGGTGACGACAATAACCGGTGGCTGTTTGCTGCCATGGGTCTAACTATCCATCTACATCAGCGCCAGGCGTACAAGCAAGGTCGATCAACGTGGAATATCAAAGAGCAGGTTTTAGGATAAACTCCCCGACCCCTGAAATAATTTGCTCGTTTCATTCCGCCACTTACCGACGGCAACTCTGTACCAAAAACGGTTACTGGATCGGATGCAAGCGAACGGTTTAGATTCTGCTTCAGGCAGTGGGAGATGGTCGGTAGTTTGAAGCCAACGCTTCAGTGGGACCCTTCATTGTTGCCGAGAGCGGTAGCGCTATTTTTTGCGGGCATACATATCGAGGATAACGGCCATGATGAACACGAAGCCCTTGATCACCTGCTGATAGTAGGAGGAGATCTCCAGGAGGTTGAGGCCGTTGGAGACCACACCGATGATGAACACGCCGACCATGATTCCCCAGGCACTCCCCCGACCGCCGAACAACGAGGTGCCCCCCAGCACTGCCGCCGCAATGGCCTCCAACTCGAGCCCCATGCCTGTGGTCGGCTGGGCCGACCACAGGCGGGCGGTGAGAATGATGCCGGCCGTGGCGGCGGCGAAGGCGCTGATCATATAGACCAATAGCTTCCCGCGGGCCACGCTGATGCCGGCCAGGTGGGCCGTCTTTTCGTTGCCGCCGATGGCGTACAGATTTCTTCCGGTTCTGGTATGCGCAAGAAAGAGATAGGCCGTCAGCAGAAGCGCCGCCATGATGATTACCGGCAGCGGCACGCCCAGCACCTCGCCATTACCGATGAAGACGAAGGCCGGATCAGGGACAGTGATGGGGCGGCCATCGGTGTAGACCAGCGTCAGGCCCCTGCCGATGGCCATGGTTGCCAGGGTGGCGATGAAGGGCGGCAGGCTCCCGTAAACGATGAGCAGCCCGTTGAGCAGTCCCAGGGAGATGCCGGCCACGACCGCCACCGGGATGGCGAGCCAGATGCCCAGCTGACTCTCGACAATCAGTCCAGCGGCGATGGCGCCGCAGAAGGCGGCCACGGATCCCACGGAGAGGTCGATCCCGGCGGTGAGCATGGTCATACCAACTCCCAGGGCGACGATGGCCAGGATGGAGGTTTGCAGCACGATATTGACGAGGTTTCGCTGGGTCAGGAAGTATTCCGTACTGAAGCTGAGGAAGAGGCACAAAGCCAACAGAATGAATAGACCGCTGAAGCGCTGAATCAGACCCCGCATCTCATCCTCCGGTGGCGTATGTCATGATCCGTTCCTGAGTGGCGTCTTCCCTGGAGAGGATCGCCGTGATCTTGCGCTGGCTCATGACGGCAATGCGGTTGCAGAGCCGAAGAATTTCCGGAAGCTCCGAGGAGATGATGAGGATGCCCATGCCCGATCCAGCCAGCTCTCTGATCAGCGCGTAAATTTCGTTTTTGGCGCCGATGTCGATCCCCCTGGTGGGCTCATCGAGAATCATGACCTGGGGGTGCATCGTCAGCCATTTGGCGATCACGATCTTCTGCTGGTTGCCACCGGAGAGGTTGATGGTTTTCTCCATGGCGCCGGGGGTCTTGACCTTGAGCTTCTCTATGTACGTCTGGGCGATGTCCATCGCCTTGCGCTTGTTGAGGAAGAGAAAGCGCGATATTCTTTTCAAGATATTGATGGTGATATTCTCGCCGACGGCCATCTTGAGCAGCAGGCCCTGCTCCTTTCGGTTTTCAGGGACCAGGCCGATGCCGGCCGCGATGGCGTCCTTGGGGGATTGGATCCGAACCTTGCGGCCGTCGACAAAGATATCGCCACTGTCGATGGGATCCACACCGAAAATCGATCTGGCCAGCTCGGACCGTCCGGCGCCCACCAGTCCCGCAATTCCCAACACCTCCCCTTTACCGAGAGAGAGATTCAGCGCTTCGATCCCGTGCCGATGTACGGTCAGATCAACGAGTTTCAGCGCTGTCTCCGTTGCCTGGATGGCCGTGACGGGCGTGTGCGCCTGCAGCTTGCGACCCACCATCTGCTGGATGATACCCTCGATGGTGATATCTGCAATTTCAGATGTGGCCACATAGCGACCGTCGCGGAAAACCGTGACCCGGTCGGCCAGCCGCTGAATCTCCTCCATGCGATGGGAGATGTAGACCACGGCGATGCCCCGCGCCTTCAACTCCGCCATCAAATCGAAGAGGATCTCGGACTCCTTCTCCGTGAGCGCCGAGGTGGGTTCGTCCATGATCAGGATCTGGGCATCCAGTGAAAGCGCTTTGGCCACTTCCACCATCTGCTGCTGGGCGATGGAGAGATCCTCGACCAGCGTTTGGGGCCCGAAATCGAGCTTGAGCCGCTGGAGATATTCTGCCGCGTCCTGGTTCAGCTTTTGCCAATCAACGAATCTAGGCACCTGCTTGACCGGTTCCCGGCCGAGAAAAATGTTCTCAGCCACACTCAAGTAGGGAATGAGGGCGAGCTCTTGGTTGATGATGGCGATCCCCAGGGTCTGCGCTGTTTGGGGATTGGCGATCTCCACGGGATTGTCCTTCAAATGGATGGTGCCGCCGTCCGCCTGGTACTCGCCGGAAAGAATTTTCATGAGAGTCGACTTGCCGGCGCCGTTTTCACCGGCAAGGGCGTGGATCTCTCCGGCGCAGAGGTCGAACCGCACCTCGTCGAGCGCCTTCACACCGGGGAAGCGCTTTGTGATGCCCTCCATGCGGAGAATACAGGGGCCGATGGCCATGGGAAATCCTTGCGCGCGAGATCCGTCCCGTCAGGATGGGATGCGGCCAGATGCGGTGCCTGAGCGACCGCATCCCATCCAATTCGACGGCCTCGAACCTCCCGTGTGCTTATTGGGTGACGAGGCTCAGGGGCACGGGGATGTTCTTCTCGACACTCTTACCGTTGAGAAAGTCCACGGCCGTTTTGACCCCCAGTTCACCGATCACCGCCGGCTGCTGGGCAACCGTGGCGGCGAGTTGTCCGGCTTTGACGGCGTTTACGGCATCGTCCACGGCATCGAATCCAACGAAGACAATGCCGCTGTCTCTACCGGCGGCCTGCGCGGCCTGGATGGCGCCCAGGATCATCTCATCATTGTGGGCGAAAACACCGCTGATCTCGGGCTGGGCCTGGAGGATGTTCTCGAACACCCGCAACCCTTCGGCCCGGTTGAAATTCGCCGTTTGCTTTGCGACGACGGTGATGCCCGCATTCTTGCCCATCACCTGGTTAAACCCCTTGCCGCGGTCGATCGCCGCCGAGGAACCGGCAATCCCCTCGAGCTCCACCACCTTGCCCTTGGCGGATAACTTTTGGACGAGAAACTCGCCGGCCAGAATGCCGCCGGCCACATTGTCGGAGGCGATGTGGGCCACGACCTCGCCCGAGCTTGCGCTGCGATCGACGGTGAAGACGGGAATACCGGCTTTGTTGGCTTTGAACACGCTGGGCGCGATGGCGCTCGAGTCGGTGGGATTGATCAGCAGCGCATCCACCTTTTTGATGATCAGATCTTCGATGTTTTTTGCTTCCGTAGCCGGATTGTCCTGTGAATCGGTCACCACCAGTTTGACGCCTGCGGCGTTCGCCGCTTTCATGGCGCCGTCCTTCAAGGTGACGAAGAAGGGATTGTTGAGGGTCGACAGCGACAGCCCGAGGGTAACCGATTCCGCCTGGACGCCGGCCGCACCGAACAGCAGGATCAACGCAACGACAACTGCCAATCTTTTCATAATGCCTCCTCTTTCTTTGAGTTTGCCGGTATCTCTCCCGGTGTTATAGCTTGCGCACCAACCCGTGAAGGATCAGCGCCAAGGCGATCACCATCCCCTTGACGATCCCCTCGTAAAAAGAACTGACATTGGTGAGGTTCAACGCATTGTTCAGCATGGCAATGATCAGCACTCCCAGCAGCGTTCCACTCAACCGGCCCTCGCCGCCGGCAAGACTGGTACCACCGATCACGACGGCCGCGATGGCGTCGAATTCGTACCCCAGCCCGATGACCGGCTGTGCGGAATCGAGCCTGGCGATGAGGATCATCCCGGAGAGGGCGGCCAGAACGCCGCTGGCCGTGAAGACGAATTTTGTGTAGAACCCAGTGGCGATCCCAGAAAACAGAGCGGCTTCGCGATTCTCGCCCAAGGCATAGAGATAGGCGCCGATGCGTGTCTGGGAGAGCAGGAGGTAGCCGGCCAGAAATACCAGGGCGGCGATGATGATGGGCATGGGGATGTGCGCGACGAGACCCGTGCCGAGAAACCGGAATCCTGCATCGAGGCCGGTCACCGGTTTACCGCCCGTATAGGCCAGGGCCAGACCGCGGGCGAAACTCATCATGCCGAGGGTGGCGATAAAGGGCGGCACCTTGATCCTGCTCACCAGCCATCCATTGACGAAGCCCAGCAGTCCGCCGAGACTGAGACCCGCAGTCGCCGCCAGCAACGGCGGCAGATCCCGGTGCATCAAATCGGCGGTGACGACCACACTCAGGGCCAGGATCGCCCCCACGGACAGATCGATGCCGGCCGTCAGAATCACCAACATCATGCCCACCGAGATGATCCCGTTGATGCTGGCCTGCCGCAGAATATTGATCAGATTTGCGGGGGTCAGGAAGCGATCGGAGAGCAGGGCCAACACCCCCACCATGATGAGGATGAAGATCAGCAGCCCGGATTGCTGCAAATATGCTTTGATTCCCCGCATCTTCTCCATAACTTTCCATAACCCCACTTCGAACCGCTAAAAGGCGACCCCCGCGACGAGCACGATGTTGGCGTAGGGCGTGAATTCACCCGTCCGGACAACGACGCGCGCCGTGGGCAGCAGCGCTTTGAACGCTTCATGGGATACGCTTTGGATTGGGATCTCTCCCAAGACCCCTTGGATCGCCGCAAAAAGCGTTTTACTGTCGGTGCCCGCCGTCTGGAGCTCTTCGGCAACGATAACGGATTCGATTTCGAGCTCCGTGCGGACCGCTTCGAGGGTTTCAAGGAAACCTGGAATCCCTTTGGTCAAAGCCAGGTCGATACGGTCGCTCTCCTTGGGGATGGGCAGTCCCGCGTCGGCGATCACCAGCCGATCCAGGTGACCCATTTCCGCTATCACCCGCGACAGGTGGCTGTTCAGGAGGGGTGTTTTTTTCATCGGTCACGACTCTGGTTGAGGGTTTTGTAAAAAGCGAGAACCGCTTCCCGGCGCGGGATGGAGGTCTGGGCGCCGACCTGGGTCACCGAGATGGCCGCCGCACTCATCGCCTTCCGCACGGCCGCATCAAGGGGATCTTTCTGGATGAGAAAGGCCGCCAAGGTGCCGATGAAGGTGTCGCCGGCGGCGGTGGTATCGACCGCCTTCACCCGCACCGCCGGGGTGAATTCCATCCGTCCGCCGGTGCAACTGAGTACCCCGGTCTCCCCCATGGTGATCAGGATGACCCCCGGGCACACCTTCGCCAGAGCGGCTGCCGCCTGCTTGGCAGTTTCGACATCGGTGACCGCGACCCCGGAGAGGCGTTCGGCCTCGGTCTCGTTGGGAACCAGGTAGTCGACGAAGCGCAGCAGTTCTGAATCGAGCGGCATCGCCGGGGCGGGATTCAAGATGGTCGTGGTCTGGTGGGCCTTGGCGATCTCCATCGCTTTGCCCACCGTCGCAAGGGGGGTCTCCAACTGACAGATCAGGATATCCGCGTCGATGATGGTATCCCGCGCGCTCGCTATCATCTCCGGCGTCAGGGCATCGTTCGCCGCCGGGGCCAAGATGATGCGGTTCTCGCCGTCGGGCTCCACAACGATGAGGGCGACGCCGGTGGATTCGTTCTCAACCTCCGAAATGTGGTGGATATCGATCTTTTCGCCGGCCAGATGCTGGCTCTGCTGCTGGCCGAAACTGTCGTCGCCCACACAGCCGACAAGGGCGGTTGGTACCCCCTGCCGCGCGGCCGCCACCGCCTGATTGGCACCTTTCCCGCCGGAAATCATCCGAAAAGGGCCCCCTTTGAGGGTTTCGCCCGGCAACGGCAGCCGATCCGAATGGATGACCAGGTCCACGTTGATGCTGCCGACGACGACGATCTTTGCGCCCATGTCACGCCCACCTTTGCTGGGGTTTCCGTCCTTCGTTACCCACTGTGATCCCATTGCCGCTCCCTGCATTCTCTTCTATGGGTGACCCTGGCGCACCCATGCCGTTTCCAGCGGGGCGCAGGAATCACGCACCATCAGTTTGGCTGCCAGCATTCTACGGCGCTGGGGGAGCTGATCATTTTTGATGCGCTCCACCAGCCATGCCGTCAACAGGCGCCCCATCTCCTGTTTCGGCTGCGCCATGGTGGTCAGCCGCGGGAAGGTGAAGGCGGACCAGGCGATGTCGTCGAACCCGATGATGGAGAGCTGCTGGGGAATGCCCAAGCCGCTGTCATGGGCCGCCTTCAGGGCGCCGATGGCCATTAGATCGTTGCAGGCGAAAATCGCCGAGGGCGGTTCACGGTGCCGCATCAGGGCCTGACAGGCGTCATAACCGCTGCTGCTGCGGAAATCGCCATGGCGGATCATCTCCGGATCCACCGCGATGCCCGCCGCCGCGAGGGCCCGCTGGTAGCCGGTCAATCGTTCGAAGCTGGGCGTCAGCTGGCGTGGTCCTGCAATACAGCCGATGCGCCGGTGTCCCAGCGAAAGCAGATAGTGGGTGGCTTGCAGCCCCCCGTCGAGATTGTCCACCAGCACCTCGTCGGCCTTGACCTTGGGAATCTCGCGATCGGCAACCACCCACGGGATCGATTGTTGGGAGAGCAGGTCGATGGAGCGGGGATCCTTTCCGGCGGAGATGAAGGCCAATCCATCGACCCCCTTTTCGATGAGCAGGTGCAGATAGTTCAGCTCCTTGACGGGGCTGCCGTCCGAGTTGCACAGGATCACATTGTACTGATTGTCGAAGGCCGCGTCCTCGACACTTCGGGCGACTTCGGCAAAAAAGGGGTTGGAGTTGTCCGGGATGATCATCCCGATGGTGCGCGTCCGCTTGGTTCGCAGACTGCGTGCCGGCCCGTGAGGCTGATAATTGAGCGCAGCAATGGCGTCCATCACCTTGCGGCGCAGGTCCTCGCTGACATAGCGGGTGTCGTTGATGATGTGGGAAACCGTGGTGGTGGAGACGCCCGCACGGAGCGCCACATCTTTCATGGTTGCCATTGGGGGACCTGTAGATATTGGGAAGCAATCGATTGCGCAATCGATTGCTATGTACAAATGTGTCGTGGTACATGTCAAGTAAAATGATGAACGCCGCTCAGCAGTTGAATGGTCGACCGGTATTCAGGCAGCACGACGTCGCTGGGTGGGTTGCCGCTTATTTGAAATGTGAGCGCGTGATGGACCTTGGATCAGAGCTAACTGTGGTTCGCTCTGCAGGCGCCTGGAGAGATCCCTTTGGAGCGGCCGGCAGGTGCGGCCATCGGGGGCGTGCTTCAGGGACATCTTTTCACGATCTAAGCGAAAAGAATGCCCCTGAAGCACGCGGTTAGAAGAAACCGGCGGGACCCCTGCACTGCGGTTGGCATGGCGGACCCTTCCGTCGCAGGGACCGGCCGATTGCCATCAGGGTTGCGCCCTCTACCGAGGCTCGTTGGAGAGGCTGGGGGGATGCCCTATATCTACGTCCGATCCATCGGCGGCGGGCCCGCATCCCCCATCTCCGCCACGGGAATCCCGTCCGGCGATGGATCGACGGATGGCGGCCCGGCCGCTCCCAGATCAAGATCGTCATCCCCGCCATTCGCGGCAGTCGCGGTTGCCGCTTCGATCAGACTCGGCGGCGCTGCATCCCCCAAGTCCGCAAAGTCGTTCATTTCAGCCGTCGCGGTGCGGTGCGGTAAGGGGGGCGGGCCCGCACCGGCCAGATCACCCTCGGAAAGCTCCCGAGCGGCATGGGACCGCACGGCCTCCACGGGCGGCGGCGCGCCTTCGGCACCGGTGGGCGATGACACCTGCAAAACGTCTTTGCTGTCTGAATATGTAACGGTGAAAGTCGGCATTTGAATACCTCGCATTCAATGATTTCCCGATATTGGAAACCGGGTCATGTCGTCAATGATCCTGTATTCGCCACCGCCGTTAACTCATGTAGGCGGCGCTGACCAGTTCATCGCTGCCGATAAACACATTGACCTTTTTCCCGTTGGCTTTGGCCGCGTTTAAAACGTCCAGGACATTGGTAACGCCGTCCGCTGAGGTCGGGTTGATTCTTTTCCAGCCGCTCATGCCATCGATGATGGCGTAGGCCGTCTTGGTGTTGACATGCGCATACACGGAAACCACTGATTTGTTGTTGTGCCACATAATGGGATCCTCCTTCATGACGAATGTTGGGTTGATACAAAGGGGTGCGCTTTTGCTGCCACAGCCGAAAAGGCGTTGGTCAGTTTGCGTGCCGTTACACCATATAAACGGCGTAAATTTGGTTGTCAGAACCAAGGTAGACATTGACCTTATTGCCTTTCGCGGCGGCCGCATCGAGGATGTTCAGAACGTTGGTGACCCCATCCGCTGATGTCGGTGCGATCTTTCGCCAGCCGCTAAGGGTCTCGAGGATCGCGAAGGCCGTATTCGAATTGGCGTGGGCGTAGGTGTGCACCACCCGCTTGTTGTTTATCCAACCCGCCGCCGCTGGAAACGCGAAGGTCATGGTTGTCCCGGAAGCGGAGATCTGGGCAATGTTCAAGCCGGAATTACTGCCATCCCACCACTTGCTGTCTGGACTCGTGCTGTCCGAAAAGGCGACCTTGTCCGGAGCAGCGTACAGATCCTCAGCGTCACCGCCATTGGCGTTGCCCTCCAAGTCAAAGCGGTTGTCCGCCTGAATCAAGGAACACTCGTAATGCTTGGCCGGCGTCATCTGCTCATTGTCGTTGCTGGCCGTCTCGTCGACATGCCAGATGGCGAGCCCCGCATCGGGCAGGAAGGTGTCGCGGGCACTTTTTTGCCGGTTTTCGATGATGAAGTATTCCGAGGCGCTTTTCGGGTAGATGCAGAAGTCGTTGTCGGCCGCGTTCAGGGTGACCGTGATGCCTGGCGTCAGGGTGGTGAGCTTGGAGGTCCAGCCCGCCTCGTTTTTAAGATAGGCGCAGACCTGGACTGGGTTCTTGTTACTGCCGCCGTAGCACATGAGGCAGAAGTGTCCGACACCGGCGGATTCGCCGCCATAGTCGTAGAGATCCGGAAAGTCGCAGATCATGTGCCCGTTTTCATGGCAGAAGGTGCGCAGGGTCAATTCGCTGCCCATGTTGGTGATTTGATAATCATTGAACTTCTTGCCACCGCCGGCATCGAAGGGCGTGCCCAGAGACGATGCGTGCGGCCAAAGCCCCTTGGCCCAGTTGTTGACCGTGGGTCCCACGTAAAACACGTTCAGCGCATAAATGTACCCGTTGGCATCACTGGTCAGTTGGCTGAAATTGTATCCTTGGGCTTTGAGGTGATTCAATGCTTCGCGTATAAGTTCGCGGGCCCTTTTTCCGTACGGCTGTGAGGGGTCGCTGTAGTAAGAGCGATTGTGAGCTGCCGTGAAATAGGCGGTGACCTGATTGGTGTAGGTCAATCTGCCTCTCGAGTTGTCCTGGAAGTAATCTCTCACCGATCCATTGTTGCCGAAGCCGGTGTAGCCGGGCTTGTTGCAGAAGTCTTCGACCTCCTGACGCGAAATGGTCGGCGCGACATCGGGGAATTCGATCAGAAGACACAGGCCCTTGTAATTGCCGGTGGTGACATCGGCCCGGGGCATGGCGTCCGGGGCGGCCGTTATTGACCTGAGAGTGCGACGCTGCTTTTTCGCCTCGCGCCGGAGTTCCCATTGCGATCGCTTCCGCTGCAGCATCGGTGCACTCAAGGCCTTGCGCTTGGCCGCCTCCCGGCGAATGCGAAGATGCGGTCGCAGTCCCAGCGTCGCCGGATCGATTTGGTCGACGCTGGCGCCGGACGAAACGAGATCCTGCTTGTCCTCGGAGAGATCGGCGTAGTGGAAAAAACCACTCTGCGGGTCCTCGGTAATCGTATAGCCGTCGAGGGTTTCGAAAACGGCGTAATGCTGATTCCCGGTTCCCCGCACCCTGATGGTACTTCCATCAGGGTTGGTGAAGGTGAATTCCTCATTGAGAAATGGAGCTGGCATTTCATTTTCCTCCTTTGATGATGGGTGTCGAGATGTGGCAGACCGTCGGGAAACGTCCACTCGGACGCAGACGGACTGCAGCGCCCACCGCAGAGCCGTCCACACCTTGTCAGGTGTGGGTGTCAAATGCCTCCTTTCCCTCTGCGGATCTAACCGGTTTTCCGTGATTCTCCGCACACGCGTGGAGAATCGCCGAGATAGGCGCGGACCGCATGTTCCGACGGTATCCGAAGCAGCTCTCTTGAACCGCGGTCCTCGTCTTGGCTGAAAACGAGATGGCGATAAAATAGCGGTCGCTGACACAACGCCGCATCAGAAGCGGCGACCTTCGCGCCACTGCCAGACGCCTGGCGATAAGGGTTGCACGCACAACGACTGCGAATATGGCCGCAGCAATGGGGTGGGCGCTACCGCGTGTCGGAGGGGCGTTCGGAGCAGGTGCAGTTCTACACAGATGATGGATAGGCGGGCGGCTGGGATGACAAACGCTGGGCGAGACGCTTGGCCACCTCATAATGTCAATAGACGTTATTCGGCCACTTCCGGCAAGCTGTCACTTCACCATCGTGCTGTAACTTTTTCACATGATGCTGGCGGTGTTCGGTGCTGGGCTTCCGCGCCGGCTGCAGGAAGGCGGCCGGCATTGAAACCATAAGGTCTTCTTGAGGGGGGCGTCGTCAGACGACCGGTGGGATTGGGGGCTTCGATCGGAAAGCTGGCGGTGGTACGCTTGGTGTCAAGTCGCCGGGTCGACACGTTGCTTGGGAGAATTACGGTTTCGCTGTGCTTCTCGCTTTCTGTATCGAAACCACTTGCAGTATCTTTTCGACCTCGCTGATCAGCTCCTGTTCAACGAGCGGATTGGCGACGAATCCATAGGGCCCACCAAGCTTGACCCGCTCCACCGCATTCCGGTCCAGTTCCGTCGACAGGAAGATGATGGGCAGGTGATTGCAATGCAGTTGAATGAGTTTTGCCGTCATGATGCAATCGGCCTGTTCTCTCGGCCTGGCACCGATCAACGCCAAATTGGGACAAAAGCGGGTCACCATCTCGACGGCTTGCTCGACGCGATTGGCAATCCCCAAGACCTGGCAACCAATACGTTTCGCCTTGCTGGCGATATCGGCGGCCACGAAGGCATCGTCTTCAACGATAATGACCGACACCGACTTCATCGCAGAATTCCTTGACCATTTTGGATTTTCGTTCGTGCATCCAGTGCATCAGCGAGCCTAGTTAAAAGCTTTGCGTCTTTTCCACGCTTGTCAAATGACCCTGCAGCTATCAGAGTACGGGGTGACGAAAACCGGTGTGGTGTGATGCACCCCCCAGACTATCGATAGATATACCCAATAATTGGGTAATAATATTCTCAACACCTCAAGGGCGTTTGGGCCGATCAACTGCGACAACTACCCGAATATAATAAAAAATAAATTTTTATACGATCTGGCCCCCCAATCTGCACGGCAATTGCAGAAAGAATGGTTCGTACCGAATCAACCCTTAACGGCGGACCGATCAAACGTACGGCATGACGCCGAACGTACGATCCGAAGCAAGGAGGACAGGTCATGGGTTCGATGAAACGCTGTCCCAATTGTGGGGTGAAGACCTGGGATGGAAAGTTCTGCGCCGGCTGCAAGACCAAGCGAGACAGGATCTTCATGATGACGGGCGTCAGCCACGGGCACTACTATATTCAATACGGTGAATTGGATCGCGAACTCTCCGTGCTCAACTTTGCCAACCTCTTGAAGGACGCCGAAATGCAGAAACGGCGTGGCGCTCACATATAACCGTCTTCCCCCGCACGATGGCCGGATGGACTGCAACGGATCGCTCCGGCCAGCTGCGTCATCGGGCCCTCTCACCCACTGAAGAGGGCTGGCGGCGCCAATTAACGGCCGATCATAAGGATTCCCATCGACGTCGCTGCGAGCCCCTTTTTATCCGTTGGGCGGCCGTCCCATCCTCGCCGGAGAGGTGACCTTCGCCGCTCTGGCAGCGCACTTCCCCCATCGCACCTAATCCCGCACCCGTTCGCGAATCGCCTTCATGATCCCCAGGCAGGCCTGATTGGCGTCGGCCACAATGGCCACGTCGGCGAGTTTCATCATGGTGGCGCTGGGATTCTTGTTGATGGCGATGATGAAATCGGCGTCGGCGAGGGCGGCCGTGTGTTGAATGGCGCCGCTGATGCCGAAGGAGAGCAGCACCCGCGGCGCGATATTCTTGCCGGCCTGACCCACCAATGCCTCATGGGGCGCCCATTCGGCGTAGACAACGGGTCGCGTGGCGCCCACCTCGGCCCCCATCAGGGTCGCCAGATCGAACAGCTTTTTAAACTTGCCCTTGCTGCCCATGCCGCGTCCACCGCAGATGACGATGGCGGCGTCTTCGATGCGCCGTTTTTTGGCGGGGCGGTGTTCCGACGTGATGAGGCGCACTCTCTGCTGTGGCAGATCTGCGGGTAGGGGCAAGGAGAGCACCTCGCCGTTGGCCCCGTCATCGTGGGGCAGCTCCTGGAAGGTGCCGGGCCGGACGGTCGCCATCTGGGGGCGGCCGTGGGGGGTGATGATCTTGGCGATGAGGTTGCCGCCAAAGGAAGGCGCCGTCTGGACGAGCAGACCCGCCGCATCGATCTCCAGGTCGATACAGTCGGCGGTCAGACCTGTGCCGAGCTTCTTGGCGACGCGCGGCGCCAGTTCCTGGCCGAAGCGGGTGGCGCCCACCAGGAGCGTCTCCGGCCGGTGCTCCCGGGCCAGCCCGTGCAGCAAGTGGGCGTAGGTCTCGATGGAGTAGGATGCCAGGGCCGCATCGTCGATGACATAGACTTTCTGGGCCCCATGGGCGATATATTCCCCCACCCACTCCTCCACCCGGTGGCCCAATACCACCGCACTGACTGAACCGCCGGTGGCCGCAGCCAGGTCGACCGCTTTGGCGAGGATCTGGAGGGTGACCCGATTCTGGAAATAGTTGCGATAGTCGCCGAATACCCAGATCTCTCCGGTGTGCCGCGGGGTCATGGCTTGCCATCCCGCCGATGGGCATCGGCCTGCAGGTCTTTTCCCATGGCACCGCCGATAACCTTGCCATACTCGTCCAACAATTGGGTGACGACCTTCTTGACGGCGCCCTTGAGGACGCGGTTGTTCTTGCCGCTGGTCGGTGAATAGACCTCGATGATGCGCGTGGGGGAGTCCCGCAGGGCGCTGAACCGTTCGCCCAATCCAAGCTGCCGGACGTCCACCCGATGGATGTCGGGATTGGCGAAGGCGCGTTCAATGCCATCGAGGGCCAGGTAGCGGGGCGTGTAGGCGGTGAGGTCAACACTGATCAGGCCGGGCAATTCCATCTCCAGCTCCTCATAAAAGTCGTCCACGTGGCGCTGCACGCGAACCCGCCGCCCCTCGATGTGGATCTCCTCGGCGAAGGTGATCGCTGGGATGTCGAGGGTCTCCGCCAGTTGGGGCGCCACCTGGGCGGTCTCGCTGTCACTGGTCTGGCATCCGCAGAGAATCAAGTCGTAGCCCGCGATCTTCTGCTGGATGCAGCTCGCCAGAATGCGACTGGTGAGGTAGGTGTCGGCACCCGCCATCTTCTTGTCGGTGAGCAGGAAGCCTTCGTCCGCCCCGAGCGCCCTGGCCTGATGCAGGACCTCCTCGGCCATGGGCGGGCCCATTGTGATGACCTGGATGCGGGCCGGTCGCGTCGCCTTAATCTGCAGGGCGGCTTCCAGCGCCCGTCGGCTGGCGGGGTCCATCATCCCCGGGGCGAGCTCGCGTTTGAGGGTGCCGGTCTTGGCGTTCCAGGGAAGTTCCGACACCATGGGGACCTGCTTGATGCATACGATGAGATTGAGCATCGGTCTGGCCTTTACTTTCCGTCGCAGGGCGCCGTCGCGCGATCAGGTCGGCTGAGAGAGGATCGACCGGGCGATCACCATCTTCTGCACCTCACTGGTGCCTTCGTAAATCTGGGTAACCTTGGCATCCCGGAAGTAGCGCTCCACGTCGTACTCTTTGCTATAGCCGTATCCGCCATGAATCTGGACAGCCACATCGGTCACCTCCTTCGCCGTCGTACTGCAGTGCAGTTTGGCCATGGCGGCTTCGGCGGAAAAGGGTTTGCTGCTGTCTTTGCGCGCCGCTGCGCGGTAGAGCAGCAGTCGCGAAGCGTCGATCTGGGTCGCCATCTCGGCCAGATAGTTCTGGATGGTTTGGAATCTGGCCAGGGGCTTGTTGAACTGCTGGCGCTCTTTGGCGTAGGCGACCGCGCTCTCGTAGGCGGCCTGAGCGATACCGAGGGCCTGTGCGGCGATGCCGATGCGGCCGGTGTCAAGCGCCGTCAGGCCGATTTTGAGGCCTTCGCCGAGGCGGCCCAGGAGGTGGTCTCTCGGCAGCTGACAGTCCTCAAAAAACAGCGACGACACCGGGTTGGCCCGCATGCCGCAGAGATCCTCTACTTCGCCCACCGAAAAGCCGGGTGTGTCTTTTTCGACGATGAACACACTGGCCCTGCTGTGCGCCGCATCTGCTTCCGAAACGGCGAATACCAGGACGGTGCCGCAGATCCCCCCGTTGGTCACGAAGATCTTTGTACCGTTCAGCACGAAGCCATCCGCGTTCTCGACGGCACTGGTCTCGACACCCCCGGCGTCGGAGCCCGCGTTGGCTTCGGTCAGGCAGAAGGCGCCGATACGGTCTCCGCGGGCCATTGGGGGCACGAAGGTTTCCTGCTGGTCCGGACTGCCAAAGGCTAGGATGGGGTAGATCCCGACGCTGTTGTGAACCGTCACACAGAGGCCCAGTGCGGCGGACACCCGCGAGAGTTCCTCGACGGCGATGGCGTAGCTGATGGTGTCCAGTCCTGCCCCGCCAAAATGTTCGGGTACCTGGAGGCCGAAGAACTTCAGCGGCTTCATCTTCTCGACGATGTCCCACGGGAATTGCGCTGCTTTGTCCAGGTGAGCGACATGGGGTTTGATCTCGCTCTCGGCGAACTCTCTGACGGTCTTGCGAATCAGCTGGTGCTTCATGCAGGGATTGAAGTCCATGCGGGGCCTCGTCTCCTTTGGCAAGCGATACTGCATCCCTATAGCCCGTATGGCATCGGCAGGCAATGAAAACTGCGCCGTAAAGCGGAGAGACCGGGTGTCATCTTCAGTCATTATTTTCAGACGTTATTTTCAAACCTTATCTTCAGACATTATTTTCAGACATTATTTTCAGACATTATCCCAGACGTCATCTTGCCAACGAAAAACCCATCACCGACGTGAATCAAATGAATTCAACTCCTTCGGCGCGATCCCGATCAGCGCTCATGGATCGGGGGAGATTGGATGGTTGACAAGCTTCGGGCACACCGCTAAATTTGTCAGTGCAATCATTGCATGCTGCGAGTCGTCTCCCCGGTTGTCCTATCGCTCCGCTAGCAGCGGATCTGTCGTCGCCCTCCTCCATATTGGTTCATTGCTGTGCAGCCGCCCATTACGGTTTTGCGCCATTCGCGATCCAGCCGCTCGCTCGCATGCACCCGTCCGGCAGCCCATTGTGAACGCCGATCTCCATTTACCTGCAGTGCGACCGACAATCTCCTTCGGTGAACGTCCCTTTTGATCTCAGATTGGGCATGGGCCTCCCCCGCCTCCGGCGGCTGTCGGACCTGTCGTCTCCCGAATGGGTGTGTCCACTCGGGGAATCCAAAGCGTCGGGGGCACCCGACAAGCAAAGAGGAGGGGATATGCGAAACGTTATTGTGGAGATGAAGGCACCGATGGGTTTGACCATGGACGCCGCCATGGCGATGCCGGCCGCCAAGATGGCGGGATTTACCATGGATGCCGATTTCGAGCCCATACCGGTTGAGGCCACCAAGAGCGTGGCCGCCGCCATGGACGCCACCAGCGAAGAGGTGGTGTTGGTGCGCGGGGTCGTGGATGAAAAGGAGGAGAAGAAGCTCAAGAAGCAGGACAACGTGGTGAATGTGTGGAGCGACGCACGCATCGAACCATTCCCGGAAGATGTCTGCGACGACGCCAACTCGGTGCTGCGCGAGGAGGGACTGGCCGATCTGCTTCGCAAGGCGGATCTGGATTTCTTCGAGGAGATGCCGGTGGTGGAGGAGGGGGCCGAGGTGCCGACGGCCTTCGATCTGGAGTTGGCGGCGCCCTGTCAGCCCTGGGACTGTCAATCCACCGTGGCCAAGGGCACCATCGAGGACGTGGCCCGCTACCTGCGCTGCGACCGTCTGTGGGCCAAAGGGATACGGGGACAGGGCGTGACCATCGGGATCTGTGACAGTGGGGTCAACAAGACCAAAGTGAGCGCCTGTTCCGGCGGCTGGTCGCCCTCTTCGGGATATGTCCCCGGCAACGCGCCGAGTACGAGTCACGGCACCATGTGCGCCTTCGACGCGGCCGGAATGGCGCCGGATGCGGAGATTCTCGACATCGCCATCCTGCAGAGCTCCAGCGGGGGGATCTCCGGCCTGCTCTCCGATGCCATTCGCGCCTATCACTGGGCCCTGGGAGAGTATCAGCGCGGACGCAAGCCCATGATCCTGAGCAATAGCTGGGGAATGTATCAGAAGGCTTGGGCGCCGGATTACGCCACCGACGCCAATCATCCCTTCACCCGGAAAGTGGTGCAGCTCATCAACGCCGGCATTCTGGTGACCTTCGCTGCCGGCAACTGCGGCTCGCAGTGCCCCAGTGGCCGGTGCGGCGCGGACAGCGGCCCAGGCCGCAGCATCTGGGGGGCCAATGGCCATCCCGCCGTGATCACCGTGGGGGCGGCCAATATTCTCGATCACTGGATCGGCTATACCAGTCAGGGGCCAGCCGCGCTGGATCCCCAGAAACCGGATTTCTGCGCCCCCAGCCACTTCAAAGGTGCCCGCAGTTCGGACAATGGCACTTCGGCGGCCAATCCGGTCTGTGCCGGGGTGATCGCCCTGCTCAAGTCCCACGACCCCAAGCTCACCCAGCAGGCGGTCAAGGAGGCCCTGGGAGAGACGGCCAAGAATCTCTGTGCGCCGGGGTGGGATCGGAACTCCGGCTTCGGCATGATTCAGGCCGAACGCGCTTTCAACAAGCTCAATTTCTCCCCCACCATCGCTCACGCCATGTGGGTCCACGGCAGCAGCGTTGAAGCGGAGTACCCAGAAAATCTTCCGATCCAGGTCCGAAAAGGGTACTATACGATTTTTGAGGGCAAAGCTGGCACCCGCAACTGGTTCCACTACGCCATCCCCACACCGGTGATCGTCGGCAACAGCCGGCTGCGGCTCGATTCGGTGATGGTCAAATTCCTGGCCCACCCCGATGTGTGGATCACCAATGTCCACATCTACGATGGCTACCAGAAGATCAAGGCTTACAACGGCTTGAGCCTCACGGGCAATCATCTCTTCGAGCGCTTCGACGTCCTCGATCGCTATGTGGGCTTCGGCATCGGGATCTCTGTTGGGGTCCGTTTCGGTTCCGACACGAGCAAGCGCCACTTTGTGCGGTTTCTCAGCGCCGGAGCGGACTTCATCGTTTAACACACGGGTACCACTAACGATGTTCATTGCCCGTCCCGTCCGCGGGAGCGTCCCGTGCGGGGCGGGCCACCAGGGAATGTCCCATGGAGCAGAAACAACGCGTACTGATCGAAATGCGCGTCCCCAAATCCCTCTCCGATGCAGATGCGATCGCCTATGCCCGCCGTCAGATCCAGCTCGCCGACTTCGAGCTGGATGCCGGGTATCCGCCCGTGCCGTCGGCGCCGATCGCGGATATTGCCGCAGAGCTGGACAACGCCGGCGAGCACCTTCTCACCTTGCGGGGGACGCTACCGGTGGCGCGTCGATCCGAGTTGGAAAAACAGCCGGGGGTGGTGTCGGTCTGGAGCGATGCCGAGGTGGCGCCGTTTGACGCCCCCTGAACACGGCGAGGCGGTGAGGGCTGCGGTCCACGACATCGCGTCGACCGCGCACGTGCCGGCAAGGACGCCGGTCAGAAATAGGTGCGCAGCAAGGTCTCGTACTGCTCCTGGCTGAGGCGGGCGCTGGCGGCGGCCCGCAGACCGAAAAACTTTCCGTCGCGGGCAAAGAGACGCAGCTCCTTCTTCTGCAGCGGGACCTGGCGATACGCCGCGGGCAGGGGGTAGGATAGATCCTCCTTGAAGTAGCGATCAAAGATCATTCTCACCACGGACCGCGGGTCGGTGCCGGTAGCCGTCAGCAGACCCTGGGTGAGTCCCTCGAAGGCGGCGTCACGTACCTCGTAGGCGAGGCGTAGCACGCCATCTTCAAAGACGGGATGGAGCGCGATCGTGGAGTGGAGGGTTTGGGTCAGCGCCAGACTGCTGGTGAGGGCCTGGCGGTAATCGGCGGTACTGCGGACCAGGATACGCCCTTCGGCGTAGCGGCAGCGGACGTTGGCGATGGTGACCGTCTGTGCCGCACCGCTGCGCTTGATGCCCGTAATCAGCTGGGGCAGGCGGGCATAGAGCCGGCGCAGGTCCACGTCCAGGCGCAGGTCGGTATTGTACGGTCTGCCCGCCGGCCTGCGCTGGGATTTCAACGTCGCCGGGAGATGGAGCGTTCGCCCCTCCACCACCACCGCTAGACTGGTGCTGAGGCGCGTTGGCGGAGGGGGCTGCGCCGGTAGGGGTGTCACTGGCATCATCACCCAAAGGAAAAGGATGCCCCATCCAAGGTATCCTGCTGATCGCATGGCGGGTACCCTATCGTTGCGTGGTCCATCCAAAAAAGCGGCGCCCGCCGCATGGCGGGCGTGTTCGTTTCGGTTCGCGGGTGCAGGGGCGTTGGGGCTGAACCAGCCCGGTGCTTACACCCCTCAGGTGCCCCCGAAGCCGATGGTCACTTCCGATCCCTTGACGATGACGGGTACTTCACGTTTGCCCCGCGATAATTTGAGCATCTCGTCGAGACGGGCGGTCGATTGCTTCACGTCCACGTATTCGTGCGTCGGATGAGCCTCCCTGGCCCGGGTGGTGTACGGTCAGCCGGCCTTGCCATAGATGATGATCTTTTCCGTCATGGTGCACCTCCATTGGATGTGAGATGGTGAGTGGAAGCCTCCGGGAAGTATGACCAGGGTTCGGGGCGTCCATTGCAGTTGTCGCTGCAGCAACGTCGATGGGATGATTTGCGTCGATCCTACCATCATGGTCTCACTGCACAAGCTTTTTCTACAGCGCTGCAAATGGTTGATTCTTTGATCGCATTTAGATAGGTTGATGGGCCAGTCGCTGCCGATCCAGGAACACACCTATTGGGGAGTTGTATGAGATTCGATGCCGTTCAGGTGACCTCCGCACCCGGTGCGCTGACCGAGGCGGTGATCAAACAGATCAAGTCCGGCGACCTCGCGCCAGGTGACTGCCTGCCTTCTCAGCGGGAGCTGGCCCGTCAATTCCAGGTGGGACTGGGGACGGTTCGCGAGGCGATCAAAACGCTGGACGCCATGGGCTATCTGGAGGTGATTCGGGGCAAGGGCACCTTCGTTGCCGCCACCGCGCTGGAGAAGAACAACGGCACCTCCCGGATAGATGAGACCCTCAAGGCGGTGTCACTGGCCGACCTGATCAAAGCCCGGGAGATCGTCGAGTGCGGTGCCGCCCGGCTGGCGGCCGGGTTTGGTGATGGCGAGGCGATCGCCCGCCTGGAAAAGATCGTCGCCGAGATGGACATCGCCAATGAAGATACGGACGCTTACTACAGGCTCGATTTCGACTTTCATTTGGCAGTGGCCAAGGCCAGCGGTAACATGGCCCTCGCCGAATTGGCCAAACTGCTGGTGGATCAGGCCCATGACAACATGCATTTCATGAGCGAATCGCTACACATCGCCATGACCTTCAACATGGAAAAAGCGGTTCGCACGGCACGCGAAGTGGTGACCCATATCGCCGCTGGTGACGGCGCGGCGGCCGCCCACGCCATGCAGGACCATCTGAACATCGTGACGCAGGAGCTTTCCAAGGAGTTCCTGGGGAGATCTGCACGCTGACCCGCTCAGCGCTCCGCATCCCCGCCCTGGTTCGCTTTGTCCCGCCCTTCGTTTCCGCCCGCCGATCGGTATCACCATCGCATTGTCAGCCTCCCCTGAGCCCAGTTTGAGGAGCGCGCGACCTGACGGCGCCCCTTTGAAACCTCCGCCCCGATGGCTGCCTGCCCCCCTGATAGGATGGCACGGACACCGACACGCGCGAGATGCAAAAAAGGGGTTGACTTTTAAGAAAGCGGCCATTATTGAGTCAATAAGTTAAAGAGTTAATGAGTTCAGAACAGTTGTTTGGTAGTACAGCCGCTCCAAGGGGGTGTTGCTACCGCCGCACCTGCGCCAGCAAAGGGCGGGACCTTCATGGAATTCATGGCCCTCCAAATCGATTCGGCGCCCGGTGTGCTGGTGAACCAAATTCTTCGCCGCATCACCACCGGCGAATTGCCACCCGGCACCTGCTTGCCGTCCCAGCGAGCCCTGGCCAAGATGCTGGGCGTGGGGCTGGGCACGCTCCGAGAGGCGATCAAGGTCCTGACAGTCATGGGCCACCTCAAGGTGATCCGCGGCCGGGGGACATTTGTCTGCGAGGCGATCTCCCCATCCGGGCTATCGGAGCGGTCGACTGCCCACCGCGCGCAGCCCGGCGCGCCGGAGCTCTTTCAGGCCGTATCGCTATTCGATCTGCTGCAGTCCCGCGAAATCATCGAGTGCGGGGCGGCCCGTTTGGCCGCCCAGGTGTCCTGTTCGACCGGCATCGCGCGTCTCCAAGAACTCGGCGCCCGAATGACCAGCCGACCGGGCGACATCGCTACTTACTACCGCAACGACTTCGATTTTCATCGTCGCGTTGCCGAAGCCACCAACAACCGTGCCGTTATCGAGATGGTGGAACTTCTGGTGAACCGCATCCGTCGGCGCCTGGATTTCATGAACGACGCCCTCGGCATCTCCATGCCCCTGAATATCCGCAGCTGCGTCCGATCGGCCCGTAAGGTGATCGCCTGTATCGCGGCAGGAGAGGGGGCGTCGGCCTCCCAGGAGATGGCGGGCCACCTTGGGGTGGTCCGGCTGCAGCTCGATCGGGTCTTCAGCGCCAGGGAGCGTGGGGGATACCGGTCAATCCCGCCGGGAGCGGCTCGAGGGGCCAGGAAAGAGGGGCGCTGAAGGGGGCGTGATGCTTCTTAACCCCACGTCAGAAGGAGAGTTCGGATGGAATTGCGGGTAATACATGAACGCTGCTCAGGCTGCGGCACTTGCCGTTTGACCTGTGCCTTGGAGAACTTTCGCGAGGTCAATCCGGCCAAAGCGCTTTTGCGCATCCGGGGCCGGTTTCCCGCGCCCGGGGATTATCGCATCGATCTGTGCGACCAATGCGGCGAGTGCGCCGAGATTTGCCCGGTGGAGGCCATTACCCAATTGAATGGCGCCTATCGGGTGGATACAGAGGCGTGCATCAATTGCATGGTTTGTGTGGACGCCTGCCCCAAAGGGGTTGTCATGACCCCCCATCAGGATGAGGAGCCGGCCATCTGCACGGCCTGCGGGGCCTGTGCCGCGATCTGTCCGCGGGAGGCCATCATCACTGCACCATCGCACACGCTGCAGAAGGAGGCCGGATAATGCGCTATGGCTACGCAGGCACCATTTTGAGAATCGATCTCGACAGCGGCGCTATCCAAAAACAACCCCTGCCAGAGGCGCTGGCCGATAAGTTCATCGGCGGAAGGGGGTTTGTGGCCAAGACCCTCTTCGATGAGCTGCTGCCCGACATTCAGCCCTTCGATCCCGAAAACCGCTTCATCATGGCCACCGGCCCTCTAAGCGGCCACCTGCTGCCGGCTAGCGGCAAGACCCACTTCGGTGCCAAATCGCCGGCCAACGGCGGCTATGCCGACAGCAACATGGGGGGGCATTTCGGTCCCCAGCTGAAATACGCTGGCTACGATATGCTCATTCTTACGGGCAGGGCATCGGCGCCCAGCCTCATCGTCATCGAGGACGCTTCGGTGCAGATCCGCTCCGCCGAGGCGTATTGGGGGCAGGGCGCCATCGTCGCCGAAACCCAATTGAAAAGGGACCTCGGTGACGATTACCAGATCCTCACCATCGGTCCGGCGGGCGAAAAGCTGGTCCGCTATGCCTGCATCTCCCACGATTTCGGCCGCCAGGCCGGTCGCACGGGGATCGGCGCGGTTCTCGGGTCAAAGCTGGTCAAGGCCATCGCCATCAAGGGCACCGGCAGCCTGCCGGTGCACGACGTGGAGGCCGCCTACCGCGCCGGTAAGGAGGCCTACGCCAAGGTGACCCAAAAGCCGGGCTTCAAGGAGTGGGTGCCCGAGGGCACCGCCGGCATCACCGATTTCATCAACGAGGTGGGTGTCTTCCCCACCCGCAATTTCCAGAGCTCATACAGCGAGCACCATAAGGCGATCAACGGCAAGGCCATTTTGAAGGAGCTCAAGATCACCGACAAGGGGTGCTACGGCTGCCCCACTCCCTGCGGCAAATACGGCCACGCCAAAACAAAGTCGGGAGAGGCCTTTGTCGAGGGGCCCGAGTTCGAAACCATCGCCCTTTTCGGTGGCAATTGTCTGCTGCCCACCATCAGTGATGTGGCCTATGCCAACTACCTCTGCGACGAGCTAGGGGTGGACACGATCTCCGCCGGCGTCGTCATCTCCTGGGCCATCGAGTGCTACGAGAAGGGCATTTTGGGCCGGGAGGAGATCGGCCGCGAGATCGCCTTCGGCGAACTGGAGACGGTTGAATATCTCCTCGCCAAGATCGCGGCGCGGGAGGGGATCGGCCATCTGCTGGCCGAAGGCGTTAAAGCGGCCGCGGAGAAAACGGGGCAGGGATCGGATCGCTTCGCCATCCACGTCAAGGGGCTGGAATGGTCGGGGTATGAATGCCGCAACTCACCCTCCATGATGCTGGCCTACATGACGGCCGATATCGGCGCCCATCATGCGCGCGCCTGGGTGGTGGGACATGACCTGGCCGGCTCCTGGAGCGATGTCAATGAGATGATCGCCAGTGCCGGTGAGGGCCCCAGAGAGTTGCCCGAGGCGGTGGTCAAACCCGAGTGCGCCGACTACGTCATCGAGAGCCAGCACGTGCGACCCCTCTTCGATGCCCTGGGCATCTGCCGGCTCCAATTCATGGAGTTGGGATTCGAGCCGGAGAACTACGAGAAACTGTTTCACTGTATCACCGGACAAAAACGCACCTGGGAAGAGCTGCTGGCCGTTTCCGAACGGATATGGACCCTCACCCGGGCCATCTCCCTCAAAGAAGTGCCCGGATTCGGCCGCGCCTGGGACTTTCCCCCCGAGCGCTTCTCCACCGAACCGATCACCAGCGGGCCCAACAAAGGGCGGTTGCTCTCCCGGGAAAAGCTGGAGCGGCTGCTGGACTGGTACTACCGGGCAAGGGGCTGGGATGCCGAAGGGCGGCCAACCCGGGAAACCTATGCGCGGATGGGCCTGGCGGACGAGGCCCATGTGCTGAGCGCGATGGGGCTCTGCCGGCCCGAAGCCGGGTAACGCCGGCAGCGGCGGCCCATCAAAACCCTGAGTGTCGAGGAAGGACGAGACCATGCGAAAAATCCTGACCCCAGAACCCTTCGCCAACAAGAGCGCCGACGCCGTCGTGATCGGCGGCGGCATAATTGGCGTCGCCACCGCCTTCTGGCTGTCGCGGGCCGGCTTGAAGACCATTCTCGTGGAGATGCGCGACGGCTTGTCGACCCTGACCACCACCGCTTCCATCGAGAGCTTCCGGGCGCAGTTCACGGAACCGGCCATGGCCGCCCTGGCCCTGGAGTCGATCCAGGTCTGGGAGAACTTTGCCCAGGTGACGGGTATGGAGGGGTATGAGATCGATCTGCACCACGGCGGCTACCTCTTTCTGACCACCGACGAGGCCGCGGTGGCCGATGTCCGTTCCACGGTGGATGGCTACCACAAGGTGGGGGTCACCGATTCGGAGTTTTTCAGCGGTGAAGAGGTGCTCAAACGCTGGCCCTGGCTTTCGCCCGAGATAAAGGCGGCCGCTTACCGTGCCAAGGATGGCTGGTTCTCGGCCCATGAGGTGACCCAGGGCTTCGCCCGGGCGGCCGCGCACGCCATGTTCTATCTGCGCACCCGGGCCACCGGTATCGAGACCGATGGGAAGGGGGTCGCCGCCGTTCTTACCGATCGGGGCCGCATCGCCACGCGCGTGGTGGTCAATGCCGCAGGTCCTTTCGCCATTGAGGTGGCCCGCTGGGTGGGGCTGGAGCTGCCCATCTACCAGATGCGGCGCCAGCGGGTTTTCGTGGCGCCGCACCCCAAGATTCCCAAGGAGGCCCCCCTCGTCATGGACGTGGACAACGACTCCTACTGGCGGCCAGAGACTGGCGGCGCTCTCCTCGGCTGGCACGACCCGGAGGAGCAACGCAGCGATCCCATGGAAAACCCGCAGGGGGACTGGGATTTCCCCGCCATGAACCTGGAGAAGGTGGCCCGCCTCAGCCCCTTTTGGATGGAGGTGGTAGAGGATCTCAAGCAGGACGATCTTTCGGTCTATGCCGGTCAGTACGTTCATTCCCCCGACGACCAGCCCATCCTCGGACCGGTCGCCGGGATTCCCGGTTTCCACCTCAACTGCGCTTACTGGCCGGGGGTGATGCTCTCCGCCGCCGCCGGGCGCTGGACCTGCGACATGATCACCGGACGAATGGATCCCAAGTCAAACCCCTTGCGCTTCAGCCGCTTCGCCGAGGGGGTCACTGCGGCGCCGGGCGCCTTCATGCGGGGACGCCATTGACGTAGGGATGCGGTCTAAAACCTTTTTCAGGCGGCCGGTGAGGCGTGCTGTCACCGGCGCAGTTTAGGCAGGTAAGACATGCAGCGATTCGAATACTTCGGGGCGGAGGATCTACGCCAGATCCATGCGGCCACCATGAAGGTGATGCAGGCGGTGGGGGTGGATTTCAGCTACGCCCCGGCCCTTGAGGTGCTGGCAAAGGCCGGCTGCCGGATCGAGGGCGAAAGGGTCTTCTTCGATCCCGACCTCGTCGAGGAGATGGTCGCCAAGGCGCCGTCGGAGTTTACCCTCCATGGCCGCAACCCCGAGCGCAACGTTGTTATCGGCGGCGACCAGATCGCCTATCTCCCCTGTTATGGCCCGCCCTTCGTCACCGATCTGGATCAGGGGCGGCGCACGTCGACGCTCGACGATTTCACCAACTTCGTCAAGTTGGGCCACGCCAGTCAGAACCTGGACATCACCGGCGGCATGATGGCCGAACCCAACGATATCATCCCTGAGGCCCGCAACGCGGAGATGCTGTACGCCGCCATGCGCTTTTCGGACCGCCCCTTTATGGGGGGCGCTATCGGTGCCGAGGCGGCCCGCGAGACCATCGAGATGGCCGCCATCCTCTTCGGGGTAAGCGAGGCGGAGCTGGCCGAACGTCCGCCCATGATCAGCATCCTCTGTTCACGCACCCCCCTTGGGTTCGACGATCGCATGTTAGGGGCCATCATGGCCTACGCCGAGGCCGGCATGCCCCAACTGATCTCCTCCCTCAGTATCGCCGGTGCCACCTCCCCGGTCACGATGGAGGGCACTCTGGTGGTGCAGAACGCCGAAATCCTGGCCGGCATCGTTCTCACCCAACTGATTCGTCCCGGCACGCCAGTGGTCTTCTCCGGCTCCAGCTCCAGCGCCGCCATGCGCTACGGCACGCTCAGCGTGGGGGCCCCCGAGATGGCCGTCAATACGGCGGCCACCGCCCAGATGGCCCGCTTCTACGGCATCCCCTCGAGAGGGGGGGGGGCCATCACCGACGCCAAGTTTCCCGACGCCCAGGCCGGGCTGGAGTCCATGATGAGTCTGCTCATGGCCAGCATGAGCGGCATCCACTTCGTTCTCCATGCGGCCGGTATCCTGGAGGGATACATGGTGGCCTCCTACGAGAAGTTCATCATCGACGATGAGATCTGCGGCATGTGCAAGCGTATTCGTCGGGGGGCGCAGATCGACGCCGAGCGGTTGGCGTTGGAGGTGATCGCCCAGGTGGGTCCGGGGGGCGAGTTCCTCACCCAGATGCACACCTTTCAGAATTTCCGCAAGGAGTTCTATCAACCCCTGCTGGAGGAGCGCGGCACTTTCGTCATGTGGGAGGAGGGCGGCTCCCAGAGGATGGCCCAGCGGGCCAACGCCCGTTGGAAGGAGATCCTCCATACCTACGAGGCGCCCGCTGTGGACCCCGCCGTGGACGAGGCGCTGCGTCGCTATGTGCAGAAGCGGCACGCAGCCTGATGGGAGTATCGCCAGAGTGATGTTGAAAAAATCAGAATTAAACTTTTGAATTGATGATAAGTTAAATTCTAATTATATTTTTTGATTGAATTTTAATTAATTGTTGACATCAATCTTGGGGTTGTCTACAGAGGATGAACCACGGCAGGGGCAGCCGGGTACCAACCGTTCTTAACTCCTTAACATCATAGCTGTGTCGCATGCCCTTTCCGACGAGGGGCAGACCCATCATCTCCGCAGCCATGAAACCGGCAACGGGAATCCGACGATCCGGGGCCGGATACCATCACCGCGACCCGCTTCATCCAAAGGAGGGCAACCATGGGAGGAAAGTACACCACCAGCTACCAGGCGGGGCAGGATAACATCAGGAAATGGGGCATGGACATGCACAACCCGGTATTCTTCGTATCGGCGATTTTGGTCGTGCTGTTCGTAATCTCCACCCTGATCAATCCTGCCGGTGCCAAGAAGATCTTCGACGCCACCAAAGGCTGGACCATTGACAATTTCGACTGGTTCTTCATGATCTCGGGCAACATCTTCGTGCTCTTCAGCCTGGTGTTGATCGCCTTACCGGTGGGCAGGATCCGGCTGGGCGGACCTGGGGCCGAACCGGAATTTTCGCGGCTCTCCTGGTTCGCCATGCTCTTCGCTGCCGGGATGGGGATCGGGTTGATGTTCTGGAGTGTGGCCGAGCCGGTGGCCTACTACACCGACTGGTGGGGCACCCCCCTCAACGTGGCCGCGCGCACCCCGGAGGCGGCCCAGGCCGCCATGGGGGCCACCATGTTTCACTGGGGGCTGCATCCCTGGGCCATTTACGCCGTTACCGCTCTGGCCCTGGCATTCTTCGCCTTCAACAAAGGGCTGCCCTTGACGATTCGCTCCACCTTCTACCCGCTGCTGGGGGAGAAGACCTGGCGGCTGCCCGGCGACATCATCGACGTGATCGCTGTCATGGCCACCATCTTCGGCCTGGCCACCTCGCTGGGCTTCGGCGCGCAGCAGGCTTCCAGCGGCCTCAATTTTCTCTTTGGCATCGAGGCCACCATCAGCCTCCAGGTGTTCATCATCGCCGCGGTCACCGGTGTGGCCGTCATCTCGGTGGTGCGCGGGCTCCACGGGGGCGTGAAGGTGCTCAGCAACTTCAACATGGTCTTGGCCGTCATCCTTCTCTTCTTCGTCATCCTCACCGGCTCCTTCATCCATTTTTTTGTCGGCTTGGGCAAAACCACCCTGGCCTACATCGAGTACATTATTCCACTGAGCAACTGGGTCGGGCGCGTGGACGACAAATTCTACAAAGGCTGGACCGTCTTCTACTGGGCCTGGTGGATCTCCTGGGCCCCCTTCGTCGGCATGTTCATCGCCCGCATCTCTAAGGGCCGCACCATCCGTGAATTTTTGACCGCCGTTCTGCTGGTGCCCACCATCCTGACCGTCATCTGGATGCAGGCGTTCGGCGGCAACGCCCTGCTGCAGATTCAGGGAGAGATCGGCGCGCTGACCGAGGGTCTCGGCGAGGTATCCCTGGCCATGTTCCAGATGCTGGCCAACCTGCCGCTGACCACCATCACCAGTTTCTTCGGGATCATTCTGGTCCTGGTCTTCTTCGTGACCTCCTCCGATTCCGGCTCCCTGGTGGTCGATTCCATCACCGCCGGCGGCAAATTGGACGCGCCCGTGCCCCAGCGGGTGTTCTGGGCCACGATGGAGGGCGCCATCGCCGCCGCGCTGCTCATTGGCGGGGGGGCCGACGCACTCGGGGCCATCCAGGCCATTGCGGTCTCTGTGGGGCTGCCCTTTACCGCTGTCATGATCGTGATGTGCATCAGCCTCTATCTGGGCGTGCGCAGTGAGAACCTGGCCAGCTACGACGCCGGGTCCGCTCGGCCTGTCCGGGAAACGATGTGACATCATCTAGGCCCGGGCGGTGATATCCGCCCGGGCGTTTCCCCGTCCGACATTCGCCCCAAATCGCCGCAAGCCGCCTCCCGCCGGCCCCTTCACCTCCACCCAGCGGTGGCATGCGGCACGCATGGACCGAATTCCCTGGTGGTTGGGGATCATCGCCAGCTGTGATATGCACGGAGCCGAGCGCTCCGCTGTGATGTAACGCCCGATGAAAGGGGATCCCCGCATGCCGCCCCGAAACGCCAACGACCTGGAACGGTTCATCGCCACCCACGGCCTCACGGCCACCATCCTGCCACTCTCCCAACCGACTGCCACGGTGAATGACGCCGCCCGGGCGCTGGGGGTGGCGAATGAGCAGATCATAAAAAGCCTTGTCTTTATGCTCCACGACCTGCCCCTGCTGGTGATCACCAACGGCCTGGGACGCGTCGACCGCAAGAAGCTGGGCGTCGCTTTGGGTGTCGGTCGCAAACGGGTGAAGTTTGCCGACCCCGCACAGGCGCTCGCCGCCACCGGCTTCAGCGTGGGCAGCATGCCGCCCTTTGGTCATCGACGGGCTCTGCGCACCCTGGTGGACAAGGGGGTCCTCCGGTTTGAGGCGGTCTACGGCGGAGGAGGGGACGGTGATACCATGATGCGCCTGACCACCGCCGAACTGATTCAATTTACCGGTGCCGAGGTGGTCGACATTGCCGCATCCCCGCCGGTGGCCGGTTGATCGCCACCCCATCTTCTCCTCGAGGAGCGCTTTAGGCCACGGTTTCCAACAGGCGGGTTAAACTTCCCTCCCAGCCCGCGGCATGGGCGGTCCGCGAGATTTCCGTGGGCAAAAACTCGTGCGTCAGGGTCAGCCGAGTGCCCTTTTCCAACGCGGCAAAAGTGAGCGTGACCACCGTCTCGGCGTGGAACCCAGCGCTGCCCTCGCACGCCTGCCCCGCGAGAACCCAGGTGAAGACGAGCTTTTCGGGCGGGACGATCTCCCGGTAGACGCCGCCGTGGACGATGATCTCGCCGCCGGGCTCCCGCATCGTTAGCCGGTACTCGCCGCCTGCCCGCAGATCCACGGCGGCTTCCAGCGTCGTGACACCGGGGGGGCCGAACCAGCGGGTCAGCATTTCAGGATCTGTCCAAGCCTGGAACATCCGCTTACGGTCGGCGGGAAAATCACGGGAAATGGTAAGGGTGTGGGCCTCTACCTCGGTTGTGGTGGTGTTCATGCGCTACCCCCTTTTTGGGTCGGTGGTGTTGGATGGGTCGATGAAACGGCCCAGGGCATCCAGTTGGGCTTCCCAGAAATGACGATAGGTGCGGATCCACCGGGCGGCCTGGTCCAGCGCAGCCGGGCTGAGCTCGAACAGGTGACGCTGGGCCGAACGATGACGAAGGATCAGCCCGGCCCTCTCCAGGATCTTGAGGTGCCTGGAGATGGCGGGTTTGGAGATCCCGAAGGGCTCGGCCAGATCGCCGGCCGTCCTCTGGCCGGCAGCGAGCCGTTCGACAATCCGCCGGCGGGTGGGGTCTGCCAGGGCTGAAAAAACCAGATTGAGTTGCTGGGGATCGGATGCCATTATTTAACCAAGTGTTTAATTAACAGTATGGTTAAATATTAGGGCCCGTCTCAGCCCTGTCAAGCGGGAAAAGGTCTCTTGTTGAGAAGGTCTCTTGCTGAGATGGTCTCTTGTTGAGATGGTCTCTGGCTGAGATGGTCTCTGTTCGAGATGGTCTCTGTTCGAGATGGTCTCCGTCTATGAAGCTCTCGAGCTGGGCAGGTCGCACGGACCCTGGCAAGCCACGGCATGGGCGAGATGGCGGTGACAGCCTGCCCCTGGTGGGCTTAACGGCAGAGACGGGTTTCGATCTGCCCGCAGCTGAACGGGAAGCGCCGACGGGTGTGGTCTTCGAGGTAATCCTCCAGTGTGGTGCGGATGACGGGAAAAGCGATCTCATCCCAGGGGATCTGGCTGTGAGAGACGAGCTTGACGATCGAGCTCTCTTTGGTGGTGTGAAATTCCGGGGCGGCAAGCCTGGCCAGGAACATGAAATAGATCTGGCTGACGTGGACGATGTCGTACATGCGGTAGGGCGTCAGGTCGACGACTTCGGCCCCGGTCTCTTCGCGGGTTTCTCGGGCGGCGCCCGCCGCAGCAGTCTCGCCGTTTTCCAGATAGCCGGCCGGTAGGGTCCAATAGCCGCGTCGGGGCTCAATGTCCCGTTTGCAGATAAGAATGCGGTCTTCCCACAAGGGGATACAGCCCACCACCAATTTGGGATTCTGGTAATGGACAACGCCACAGGCGGGGCAGACATGGCGCATGAGGTTGTCGTCCGGGGGAATCCTGCGGATCAGACGACCGCCGCAGTGGCTGCAAAAGTTCATGGTCAGATCTCCAATTGGGTGATGGAGATGCGACCGCTGAAACACACATCCACATCGCTGCCTTTCGCCCGTGGCCGATCGTGAATCACCCCATCCAGGCGGTAGCGGTCACCTTCGACGACGTAGCGGAAATCGTGGGGATGCTTGTCCGCAGGCGCCCTTTGCCGTTCCGGCGGATGGGCCGGATTCGGGCCGCAGGGCAAGTTGATATTCCAATAGCATCCCGCCGGTGTGGGCTCTTGCACCACATCGGCGATCACCGCACCGGCGACGGCGCCGGTAGCCGTCCAATCCAGCGGGCAGTCTCGGCCGATATATTGGGAGATGGCAAGTGACGGTTTGCCAAGGATGGCCGCCTCCCGAGCTGCTGCGACCGTACCGGATTGATAGAGGTCGCTGCCCAGATTGGCGCCCGGGTTGATTCCAGCGATGAGCCAGTCGGCGTCCGGGGCAAACACCTTCAGCGCCAAGCGGGCGCAATCGACCGGTGTGCCCTGAACCAGATAGTGGTCTGGACGCGGCTGGCTGGCCTTGATGGGAGACCACAGCGTGACCTGGTGACCGCAGGCGGAGTGCGGTGCTTCCGGTGCCACCACGACCACCTCCCCCAAGGATGCGACGGCCTCCCAGAGTGCTTCCAGACCAGGCTCGCCGTAGCCATCGTCATTGGTGATGACGATCTTCAAATTGCCCCCTCCCCATTTCCGCCGATGTGATGGACAGATTCCCAAGCGACAAGCTCCCTTTCTTTCACGTCCGCGGCGACCGGTCAAGAGCGCTGCTGCGGTTTGACATGCCGCGGAGGAAGACGGTATGTGGAAGAGGGAGCTGCCGGCACCCGAGCCCGCGACAACCCCCCTCCCACCGCGACCATTGCATCGGAGACCGCTGCTGGAATTACTCCATGCGCCCCGTCTCGAATCATCGCGCCGGACATCTCGCTCCAGGGATCGCCGCCTGCCGACGATCCTCTCAGATACGCCACTGGATACCCGCAAGAGGCGCTCCCGCCATGCTTACAGGGCTGCCCGCTGACCGCAGCCCGCTGCGCTGGAGACCACCCGAAACAAAAGGAGGCTGGTATCATGGTAATCGTCATCCAGATGGCCTTTCCACCGGAGTCCGCCAACCAGATCGCAAAGCGCTTCATCGAGGCACCCTCACTGCCTTCCTACATGACCCGCAGGGGTCCCTATGTGAGCAACGATCTCACCGATGGTGTGCGCACGCTGACGATCTACGAAATGGACAATGCCCGCATTACCGACGGATTGGTGTTTCTCTCCGACATGATGACGGTCTATTTTGGCGTTCCGGGGTACAAGTATGCGATTCGTCAATATCTGGAGACCGAGGAGGCACTCAAATTACTGGGCATGTAAGCCCTGCTCCGAACCAAGATGCGCCGGTTGCCCCATGGTGAGGTCGCTCGACCGGCGCCCACGCATGCTCTCCCTGGGATCGTTCCGAGGTCGAGCTGCCCTCGCTTGTCCGTCAGGGTCACGGGTGGTATAGGGCCTTGATTCGCTCACCCTGAACCGAAAGGATTGTTTATGTTCATGGATCTGATTCGCTCCCGCCGCAGCATCCGCCGCTATGCCGAGCGCCCCGTGGAAGAGGAGAAGATCGACCTGCTAATGGAGGCTGCCCTGCGGTCGCCCTCCTCACGGGGCTTCAACCCGTGGTCCTTCGTGATCGTGCGCGATCGGGCAATGCTCACCGCCCTGGCCCAGGCCAAGCCGCACGGCGCCAGCTTTTTGGCGAAAGCACCGCTGGCGTTTGTGATCTGTGCGGATCCGACCGCCTCCGACGTTTGGGTGGAGGATGCCAGCATCGCCACCCTTTATCTTCACCTCGCCGCCAGTGATCTCGGGCTGGGCAGTTGCTGGATCCAACTGCGCAAGCGCGATCATGCCGATGGCGGGCGCGCCCGGGATTTCGTGGCGGATCAATTGGGTCTGCCCACGGGGTTGGAGGTGTTGGCCATGATGGCCATCGGATATCCCGAGGCGGTCAAAGCACCCCATCCACCGGAGAGTCTCCTGTGGGAGAAGATCAGCTGGGAGCGTTACGGCCGGGCGCGGCAAGCTCCCGCATGAGGAGAACTTCTGGACGCGCCGCCGTCGGTACCGGTTGAATTCGCCGCTGCCCGGGTCGGCTCGGCGTCGGCGGTCTGGGTTCGCGGGATGTCGCCGGCGACGCGCTCAACCAACTGGATGAAGACGTAGCCGCCGCCGCGGTAACCGAAATGACGCAGCAGGCCAAGGTAGCGGCAGGAGAGCGCTCGGTAGAAGCGTTCGAAGGTGACGCTGTAGTGGCTTGGTTGGTCGGGATCCACATCGAGGATCAGGACCCGGTCGGATCTTCGGTCGTAACCCCCCACCGGTGAGATATGGGGAATGCTCAAGGCGGGTACCAGGTCGCCTTGGTTGAAGTGCGCCAACAGGAGACAGTCGCCCCGCTCCTCGAATCGTACCAGGCGATCGCGCAGCCGGTCTTTGACCCTCTTGGCTGGCCGGGGTGGGGTCGGCACTACTTCCACCTTCAAGGGGCCAATGCCATAGGCGGTCAGGCTGGCGACGACGACCTCTCCCAGAAGGTCTAGGGGCAGCCCGCGACGGCCATTGTGGCCGTCGGGGGCCATGCGCTGCTTCCATTGGCCGCACTTCACCTTAGCGAGAAGGGCCTGCTGGGTGATCGGTTCCGGCATTGGCCGCCTGCCGCTGCAATGGCGGATGGCGTTGAGCAGCGTGGCCACCGACGCTACCGAGCAGGCGGCCTCGTGATATTGCCGCACATGCTGGCGATGGAGGGCATCCTTGAGGCGGTTGCCGCTGGGCCTTGGCGGGTCGTGCTGATACACCGGCCGGCTGCCACCAAAGGGACCCAGCCCCATCAGCCGGCTGTAGCCATACACCAGATACATACCGCCGAACATCAGACGTCGCACTAGCATCATCCCGGCAGCCCTCCACTAATCGCTTCACCTCCCCCGGCCCCGGTCAGAGTATAGCGAATTCTCCCCCCTCATAAAACCCCGCTCCGGTGACCGCGGTGTCGCTCCACGGTCGCATTTCGTTTTTATCCTCGTCAGTGCTATAGTCCCCGCCAGCCGCATCCGAAACCCCTGTTTGGGCCGCATGGCTGTTGAGGAGTCTCGCCGTTGACACCGCGAATTGGGAATGCAACCGCGCAAAGATCCGCAGATCTGGCTTGGCGTACGATCGCCTGGGTCAGCATTCTGTTTTGGGCCTGCGCGGCGCCGCAAGTGGCCGACCGGCCACCGTCCCAATCGCCCCCGACCTCCGCTGTCAAGGCACTGCCCAACATCGACTACACGATCCAGGTGGGCGCCTTCACAACGCCGGAACGGGCGGCAGCCTACGCACTCAAACTCCAAGGGCATGGCTTGGACGCCTACTATTTCATCGCCGAAGATGGCCTCAGCAAGGTGCGTTTTGAACGCCATCCCGACAAAGAGACGGCCCGGCGACGTGCCCGGCATCTGCAGGCGCGTGGCATTATCGACAACTTCTATGTGGTGGCCCCCACCGCCGTGGTGGCCCCCACTGCCGCCCCGCCCGCGCGCATCGGTGATCCGCGCGCTGCACTGCGCCGAGGCCTGGTGCAAACCGCCTACCGCTACATCGGTACTCCCTATCGTTGGGGCGGCGAATCGGCCCGGACGGGTTTTGACTGCAGCGGCCTGACCATGACGGTCTACCGGTTCAATGGGCTGGACCTGCCCCGCAACTCGCGCGCCCAGTTCGACGCAGGGATTCCCATCTCACGCGCCGATCTAAAAAAGGGTGACCTGGTTTTTTTTTATACCGGGCGTAAGGGGCGGGTTTCGCACGTGGGAATTTACACCGGCTCCGGTAATTTTATCCATGCACCCCGGCGTGGCAAATCGATCCGCGTTTCAGCGCTTTCTTCGGATTATTATCGCAAAAGATACATGGGTGCGCGACGGTATTTCTAACCTTTCCCGGGCTGCAAAGATCGGCCCAAATGGCCGGTGTCGGCAAGGGGTATTGCGGCAACACACCTCGGGTGGACTCGCCGTTAAACGCGGTCAAAACTTCAGATCGATTGGGGCGTTTTAATGGCCCCATATCTCCGGCGCTGCGGGGTGTCAGGGAGGGGAATGGTGGATAAAAAAGCAGCCCCATTCTCACAAACGGGGCTGCAGAAGATCGATCGAAATGCGGCTCGCCACGCTACGCCTTGACGAGTCGAATCCCAGCTTTGGTGGATTTGACAGCGAAGGTGTCGCCCTCTTTGTAGCCAAAGGATTCCACCAATGCCTTGGGCACGATGAGGCTTCCGCGTTTGCCGACCTTGATGGCGGTACTAACGGCGCCGGCCTTCTTTTTACTCTTCTCGATGGCGGGGGCCTTGCCAGTATTGATCAATGCCGTCAAATACGCACTTCTCATTTGCGCCGAAGTTTTGAAACCAAATTTCTTGATGACTTGAGCTTGCGGTAACTTGTCAGTGATCGCCTTAATGAGGGCCTTTTCATTGATCGCTTTTTTCTTTGGCATTCACAGCTCCTTTAATGTGTTAAATGAAATACTCTTACGAAATAGCACCAGATGAAATGAGATGCAACTTAAAAATTAATCAGAAGAAAAAATCACCGACTTAACGATGTTGTAGTGAAACACTTTTTCATTCACGCATCAGACATCTCAGTTTTATGGCCGGCTTTTACAATAGGTATTGAAACATAAATCGATTGAAAAACAGATGGTGGTTGCGCAGGGAATTTCTAAAAACGCCAAGATATGGCACCATGTATTTTGGGTTCAATGCCTTGCCAATTCCGTTTCGATAGCCCCACCTTAATCTAAGTTCAACTCCAAGGAAGGAGTGAATCGATGCCGACACGCAAACGAATTGCCCTTGTGGCCCACGATGCCCGCAAAGCCGACCTGTTGGACTGGGTCCGACGCAATGCATCGAAATTGGCCCAGCATGAGCTCTTCGCCACCGGCACCACCGGCGCCCGCATTCAGGCTGCCACCGATCTGGCGATCCTGGCCCTGAAGAGCGGTCCCTTGGGGGGGGACCAGCAGCTGGGCGCCCGCATTGCGGAAGGCCAATTGAATATGTTGATCTTCTTCTGGGATCCCATGACGGCACAGCCCCACGATGTGGATGTGAAGGCACTGCTGCGGATGGCCATTCTCTACAATGTGGTGGTCGCCTGCAATCGCTCCACGGCCGACTTCGTCATCTCGAGCGATCTCTTCGACGATGCCTATCGACCCGTGCTAAACGACTATGCCTCACTGCTAGTGTGAGTCCCAACGCAATTGCATTCCGCGGGCGGATCGGATAGGGTCCGTGCGCCGCAACGGCGAAAGATCGGGCCTTTGCCGATGGAACCGCATCCGACTGAAGGGGCAGGTGATGGGGACGTCAAAAAAGAAAAAGTACTACGCCGTGGTGGTGGGCCGAAAGCCCGGGATCTATACCCAATGGTTCGGACCGACCGGCGCTAAGACACAGGTGGAGGGCCATGCTGGCGCTCTCTACAAGGGGTTCCCCACCCGTGCCGAGGCCCAGGCCTTCATGGCGGCGCCGCCTTCACCGCGTCGGGGCCGCCAGGCCCGTTCGCGCACCGCGACAGCCTCGAAATTCGGCGCTGAGAAGCCCCCCGCCGCGGATCAGGTAGTGGTCTACACCGATGGCGGTGCTACCCACAACCCGGGACCGGGTGGCTATGGCGTGGTCATCGAGGTGCCCGGCGGTCCCCATGAATTGTCGGCCGGCTACCGGCGTACCACCAATAACCGCATGGAGCTGATGGCCGCCATCGCCGCGCTGCAATGGTTCGAGGCACCGGCCAAGGTCCTGTTGCACACCGATTCCCGCTACGTGGTGGACGGCATCACCAAGGGCTGGGCCGAGAAATGGCGGGCCAACAACTGGATGCGCACCAAACGCGAGGCGGCCCGCAACGCCGACCTTTGGCGGGTGCTTCTCGAGCTGTGTGACCGGCACACGGTCGAATTCCGTTGGGTCCGGGGGCACGCCGGTATTCCCGGAAATGAGCGCTGCGACCAGCTCTCCGTGGCGGCACGGGCCAACCCGGTACTCCTCGAGGACCATGGCTATGAACCCCAGCGCTGAAGCAGGCCGTACGATGTTCAGGCCTGCGCTGCGGCTTCCCCTCGTCTAGGGCCCAACGAGGTCGATATAGCACCCGTTCCCATTTCCGCCACCGGTGGATGGAGAAGGGGAGGGCGCTGGCGACGGTGCCGGTTGCGGTCGATCAGAGACACCCGGGTCTTCACCGCTGTCAGCGCGCCATTCGTCTGCCCCCAGATCCGCCGCCGCATCATTGATCTCCTCGCAATCGAGATCATGGGTACGACCGCCGGTAGCCGGGACAGCATTGATGGCGCTTACGGCCGTCGCGGTCAGGTGGAGGTCGCCGGCGGCCGCATCCCGAAAGTCCGAAGCTTGGGCGTCACTGCGGTTGGCCAAGTTCACCACCATTGCCCCATCACGGTCGGGCCAGATGGGTTCGTCCGAGAAGTTGTTGCGGATGGTGCAATCGGTGGTCTCGCTGAAACGGGCTTCGATGCTGTGGGCCCAGGGGCCGCCGGGGGAGTAGACGGTGTTGTGCTCCACCAGCGCACCGGTGGCACGGATCAACCCAATCCCCACGTCGCTCCCACTATAGCCCTTGATGGTGTTGTTGCGAACGATGCCGCCGGTGTGCTGGACGCCACCGCCACCGGCGTTGCCCAAGGCGATGCCGATATCGCAGTCGATGATGCGGTTCCCCTCGATGAGGGTGTCGGAGGCACCCTGCCAGACCAGGATCGCCGGTCCGGCCAACTGGTCGGTGAGATCGGGGTGGTGGCGGATGTTGCGCAGGGTGTTGTCGCGGATCGTCCAGCCTTTGGTGTTGAGCAGATCGATCCCGTTGGTGTACCAGCCATCATCGCCATCATCCAGGGTGGTCGTGTAGGCGATCAGGCTGCAGGCGATCGTGCCCCCCAGTTTGGGCGCCTGATCGCTCCCGCCGCTCGCCTTGATCAGCTGCTCCCCCGTGTCCATCACCATCACGTTGTAAATGCTGCAATTATCGCTTCCCGGGGTCACGAAGATGCCGTGGTGCTGGGTCTGGCGTACCGTGAGATCGGCGATGGTGACGTTGTCGGCCGCGATGTAAATGCCGTGGCCGATGCCGCTGCCACCGGCCGCCATGCCCTGACCTTCGATGATCACCGCCGTGCGGTCGCCGCTCTTTGAGCGAATGGTGATGTCACCGCGGTCGACATTGACGATGCTGGCCGGGGTGACCCGATACACACCGTCTTCCAAGTAGATAGTGGTGGGGCCGCTGGCCCCACCGATCTGGGCCTGGAGCTCGGACAGATTGACGGCGGTGACGACGGTGTGGTCGGCCGGTGGCGGCCCCAATGGTGGACAGCCGCAGGTCGCGGCGATGGCGATGAGGGGTGCCAGGAAAGCGTTAACGAAGATGACAGCGAGTCCGGCCAATATAGGGCCCTTGTACCCCCACGGACACCTGGATGGGTCGCCGGAACGATGTGCGCGGCGCATGTAAAAGGCCGTCCTCGCAGGGGGGTGCGGGTTGCGTTCCGACCCTACTCGCTGAGTCGACGTATTCGCGTGGCGGTCCGGTGATTTCAAGCTGGCGTCTTTGCCTTGTAAGCCGTCGGTGGCCGGTGGTATAAAAGGGTCTTCATTCAAACGAAAGTGACCTCCATGAAGATGACACGACACCTTTTTGATCGGCGACGCGTCGCCTTTATTATCATGATGCTGCTCTTGCTTGCTCCCGTCGGATGTGGGCCGCGCCACCACCAGCGGCCGTCCCCCATCGCGGTATCGCAACAAGGACTTGCCCGAGATCCCGCCTGGCAGCCGGGCTTGGCCGTCGTCTACCTGCCGGGCAAGGTCCGTCATACCAAGGAGATGCCCTCCGGCGACAGGTTGCGGCGGCTGGGACGCCCCGGTGCTCCCATCCGGCAATTCAACCACAGCTTCGGTCGCGGGGAGGTTTTCGCCAGTGGTCAGGCCCGCGGCATTGGCCTTGAGGCCACTGGATTCATCCATCTGGCGCAACCCGGCACCTATCGCTTCAAAGCGCTGTCCAATGATGGTATCCGCGTCTGGATTGCCGGCCGACTAGTGGTGGACGATGGTGAATGGCACAGCAGCGGGGACCGTTTTTCCCCCCCGCTAGAGTACGCGAACGCTCAGAGCGGCTGGGCCGCCATTCGTCTGCGCTACTTCCAGCGCAAGGGAACCGCCACTCTCAAATTGTATTGGCAACCGCCCGGTAGCGATGACTACGCTGTTATACCGGCCAGTGCCTATGCCCACGCGCCACAGCCCGAGACGTCATAGGCGCCACTCCTTCGAACGGGACCGCCATTCGTGGCGGTTGCGCCGCTTTGCGACGCCTTTCTACGATTCACCTTACACCGACAAGGAGCTTGTATGACCCGCTTTTGGAAACTGCTGCTGATCACCGGTTTCGGCGTTCTTCTGTTCGGTGCGGTATCGATCGGCGCCGATATGGAAGGCGAAGTGGTCGATACCCGCATGTTTGCCAAACCGCCGATCGATATGTTGCTCAGTACGGGAGGTGAATATCTCTACGTGCTTTTGCCGGGTGGTCAGTTGGACGTTTACAACCGCACCGGCGAACGCAGCGGCCGTCTAAAGGTGGACCCGGCGTTCAAGCAACTTCGTCAGGGACCCTCGGAAGATATGATCTGGCTGAGCGCACCCACCCGCACCGACGCACAATTGCTGGCCATTAACGTGGTGCGCGAGCTTCCCACGGCAGGCTCTCCCAGCCAGGGTCCGGTCGACGCACCCGTGACCATCGTGATCTTCAGCGATTTCGAGTGCGGCTTCTGCGCGCGGATGGCCGAAATGCTGACGGAGGTTCGGGTGGCCTATCCCGAGGAGGTGCGCCTCGTCTTCAAAAACTACCCCCTGCGGGGCCATCGCTTTGCCCTGCGGGCGGCCCAGGCGGCACTGGCGGCCGGTACGATGGGCAGGTTTTGGGAATTCCACGACGCCCTCTATGAGAATTTCGATCAGTTGAATGAGCAGAAGCTGGACGAGATTCGGGCCAGCCTGAATCTGGATAAGGACACCTTCGCGGCGCAGTTGCAGGCGCCCCAGGTGATCGACGCCATCCGCGCCGACATGCGGTTGGGGCGAGAGGTCAAGGTGACCGGCACCCCCACCGTCTTTGTCAACGGCCGGCGCCTGCGCAAACCCTCCATGGAAAATTTTCACAAAATCATTGGTGAACAGCTCGGATCGGAGTGACGGACGGTCCACGCCCCGCCAAGCGATTTCGGCTGCGTCCGGGCGCCCGCCGCTACCGTCCTTCGTGAACGGCCGCCTGTCGCTTGCGGTGCTGCAGAACCATGTCGGTCGTGAAGACCGCCAGGGCCGTCCAGATCAGGCCGAAGGTGATCCCCTGAACGTGGGTGAAGGCCTCCCCGTATGCCCAGACACCGAGCAGAAACATGCCCGTCGGCCCCAGGTATTGGATAAACCCCAGGGTGGTGAGCGTAATCTTACGGGCACCCAAGGTGAAGAGCAGCAGTGGGACCGCTGTGAGCGGGGCCGTGCCTGCCAGTAGCAGATCGGTGGCCGGACCCGAGTGCAGGAAGGATCCTGCTCCAGTCCGCTGCAGGCTGAGCAGCAACCATCCCGCCGGAAGGGCGAGGATCAGGGTTTCCACGGCGAGTCCGGGTAGGGAGGCCACGGGCGCCACCTTGCGAATCAGTCCATAGAAGCCGAAGCTCAAGGCCAGACTCAGCGCCACCCAGGGAAAGGCGCCGTAGGAGAGGGTTACATAGAGAACCCCGCTGGCGGCCAGCAGCAGGGCCAGCACCTGAGCGCGGCGCAGGCGCTCCCGCAGAAACAGCATCCCCAGGAAGACGTTCACCAGTGGGTTGATATAGTACCCCAGGCTGGCTTCCAGAATGTGTTCGTTGTTGACGGCCCAGATGTAGATGAACCAATTACCCCCCACCAGGAGGGCGCTGATGCTCAGCATCCCCAGGGTTGCAGGACGGCGCAGGGCGCCGGTAAACTCCCGCCAGCGGCGCTGAAGCGCCAGCAGCGGTATCATGAGCAGAAACGACCAAACAATGCGGTGAAGGATGATCTCCGTCGCCGGTACGTGGGCCAAGCACTTCCAATAGGCCGGACTGAGACCCCAAATGAGAAAGGCGGCAGCGCTGGCCAAAATACCGCTTGGCGGCTCAATGACGGTAATGGGCGTCTGGGGATCGGGTTTCAATTGCTTTTTGCGGCTTCCTGAACTACAGGGTTGAGCAGGGCCTGTCACAGCAGACGTTGCGATCGGTGGGCGCCAACCGCCCGATCCAGCTTCCAGGCCGCGCCACTGTAGGGAATTCGGGTTGGCGTGTCAAACGGTCGTGCCGACCGATCGACGGCTCCCCAAACCTAACCCCGAATGCGAACGTCCCCGCAGGGCCTCTGCCGGAGATGGCCCTTACGCAGATGGCTCCCTCGGGGGTCGCCTTTTCGGATCAAGGCCCTTCGGGCAATGATCCTTTGGGCGGGTTCCTCATCAACGGGTGACCACGGAGAGTGCCCCACCATGAAAACAACCGTGGTAGACGTATCCGACGTCAAATTCAGCCGAGACACCGAGGAGGCCCTGATGGCACCCTCCCTGGGATCCTGTGTCGCCGTGAGCGCATACGATGCGCACAATCGCGCCGGTGGTTTGATGATTTTCATGCTGCCCAATGCAGAAGAGATGGCGTTTACGGCCAGTGACGAGCACCCTTTCATGTTTGCCGACACTGCCATCCCCCACTTTCTGCAAGCCGCTGAATCCTATGGTCTTGAGGCGACCGCGCTGACCGTTTCCGTCGTAGGTGGCGGTCAGATGCTGGGACAGACGGGTCGCAGCAACGTGGGCGGGCGCAACTACACCATGGCGCGTCAACTGCTGGCCCGAGTGGGGATAACGCCGACACACGAAGATGTGGGCGGCCGACACAACCGCACCCTCCGTCTCCGCATCGCCGACGGCGGGATAGAGGTCAAGGTCGCCGGCCAATCTCCAGAGAGATGACGACGGATATGAGCTTGGATGCGATCATTGACGATATCGATACGCTGGAGCCCATTCCCCAGATTACGACCCAATTGATCGATATCGCACAGGACCCGGACAGCGCACTCAGTGAAGCGGCCGTGCTCATCACCCACGATGCCGCCTTGACGGCCAACCTGCTGCGGACGGTGAACTCCGCCTATTTCGGACTGCGCCGCAAGATCGAATCGGTGCAGGAAGCCGTCGTGCTGCTCGGTTTGAATACGATTTTGGATGTCGTCCTGCTGCAGCTCACTGCCAGCCGTTTGAAAGCGGCCCAGGCGGGCTACGACCTGGCAGCCGGTGAGCTATGGCGGCACGCTGCCGTTAGCGCCATATTGGCCCGAAAATTCGCCGAGCGCGTAGAGGCACAGAACATCAATCGGATCTTCACCTGTACCTTGCTCAAAGATATCGGCAAACTGGTGCTCAACCAGTATGTGTATGCGTCCGGTGAGGAGATACAGCGCCTGGTATGCCAAGATGAATACTGCTTCCATGACGCCGAACGGGAGGTGCTGGGCATCGATCACGCCGAATTGGGCGGCCGCATCGCCGAGCGGTGGCTCTTTACACCGGATATGGCCCGCGTCATCCGCTACCACCACCTGCCCGACGAAAACCTTCTCGAGGACACCGACCTTTGCATCGTCTACCTATCGGATTGTGTCTGCTCGATGATGGGAATCGGGACGGGACGGGACGGATTAAGTTATCGGTTCAGCGACCAGGTGCTGGAGCGCCTCAACTACGGCGCCAACGGTCTCGATCAGCTCATCATGGAGTATGCCTTGATGAAATCTGAGATCGATGGATTGATGGCGTCCCTAAGCCTCGGCTGACCATCGGCGATGGAGAGGGTCGCAGCGTACGGCCGACGTCGATGGTCGGCCGAAGCGCGTGAGCCCGCGCCCAGAGGAGGGCGAGAAATGCCGGCTCACTTGTTCTGTCGTCGTAAAAAGGTGTCCAGCGCTTCAATGATTACCTGGGCCAGATCCGAGCCACTTTCGCTGGTGTAGTGACGGATACGTTTGGCCAGTTCGCAGGGGATGCTGATGTGCAGTTCTTCGCAGGATATCTCCTGGTTGGATGGCTGGTTTGCAGGCATGTTGTCTCCTGTGGTGTCGCTTCCGCCGAAGGGGTTGACGCCGCCTTCGCTGATCTGTCCGGTCATCTCCCAAGCCGCTCGCGCAGTGACCAGCGCTGTTTTCCATTATAGTAGCACTGCTTCGATTTTCAAAGCCTCGTTTTCATCCCGCCCCAAAAAGGGCTCTCCGGCGCCCCCCGCTGCCTGCCCTCTTGGTGGGGGAAATCCACCACGGATGCGGTGATCTGCCCCGTCGAAAGATATGGCGCGGTTCACCGGTTTTCACTGAATCCATATATAACAGCCAGTTACCGAATCGCTGCCGCACCCGATGGCCTTTGGCATGTCCCTTGATAAACTGTCATGCGGTTGGAATATGGCAACCGCTGATGTTAAACCAAGGAGACATCCACATGGCAACCTCAAAAAGGACGCGCAGCAGTGACGAAGCGTGGGCCTCGCCGGCTGGCACGAATGGGCGCGTCAATGTGCTCGTGCTGGATGACGATCCTGCGCTGAGGGAGCTTTTTGGTGTCATGCTCGAGCGGGTCGGCTGCCGCGCCGAAATCTACAGCAGTAGCGCAGAGGCCATCAGTGCGTATCGCTCCGCCCGTGGAGACACCACCGCCTTTGACTGCGCCCTCATCGATCTGCACATTGACGAGAAGATTGACGGCATTACCGTCGGCCGCATCTTACGCGAGATCAACCCCCTGGTGCGCCTGGTGTTGATCACCGGTACGATCAATCCCAATGCCGTATTCGCGCACAAGAAGCTGGGTTTCGATGCAATTCTTTTGAAACCTTTTGGATTGGATCAGCTCCGCAAAACCATCTTTGCACAACATTGATCGACCTTCCTCGGTCTGTTGCGCTCCGCGCTCGCCCTTGTCATCTATCTGGTCTCCCTGGTCTCCAACCGGGTGACGGCCGTCACCACAACCTCATTTCCCACAACCCGCCACTCAATGTTGAGGTCCTCGAGCCGCATGCCGTAGGGCGCTCCAGGAGGGCGCTGCGCATGGTAAGCGGGTCGTGGGTCGTGCTTCAGCAGGTCCGCCACAAGGCCTTCCAGATCGTATCCATGGCGCAGGGCGGCAGCGTTGAGCCCGCGTCTGGCCGAAGCCGTAAATCGAACCGTTGCCAGCCTGCGGGGTGCCTCGGCCGCGAATCCGCCGTGAGCTTCAGGAAGCGCATCGGCGTAGGGGAGATAGGGTTTGATATCCAAAACAGGTGTCTGATCGAGGAGATCGATACCGCTGATCTGGAGCACCAGACGGCCCCGCGATTGGCGGATACCGTCCAGCTTGACGACGCTCTGCCCGATGGGATTGGGCCTGAAGGTGGACCGGGTGGCGAACACCCCGAGACGCCGGTTGCCCCCCAGCCGGGGAGGGCGAACAGTCGGTTTCCAGCGGCCCGTCGGCACGGCGTGGAAGACGAATAGCAACCAGATGTGGGAGAACTCCGTCAACCCGCGAAACGCTTCCGCTTCGACATAGGGCGGCAGCATCTCCACCGTCGCCCGGGCCCCCGCCACCAGTCCGGGTTGACGGGGAATCCCGAATTTCTCCTTGAAGCAGGAATGGACGCGCCCGATAGGGTTGAAGCTATAGGCGTTAATGGATACCATGGAATATCGTCCTCTTTTGATAAACGCCAGGGTGTTGCCGCATGCCAGCCTTCCGAGGGTGGCCAATGCTCGGCTGATGATCTTCTACCCAAAGATGAGCCAAGGAGTCCACACATGTTTAATCCCGAAAAGATGCTGGGAAATTTGCTCATGGGCGGTGTGCGCCGCAAGCGGGGTCTCGGCGGACTGCTCTCCGGCGGTGCTGCTTTAGGATTGGTGGGAGTGGCCATGGAAGCCGCCGAGCACTTCATGAAAACCCAAGGCCAGACGGCCGGTTCCCCGCCAGCGCCTCCCGGTCAAACCCCATCTTCCCGTCCCCCTTCCCCGGCACCGCCCCCGCCACCAGGGCCTGCGGCGAACATACCCCCCGCTCCCCCGCCTGCCACTCATGCGCCCGCTGCCCAAGCGCCCGCCGCTCAAGCGACCGCTGCTCAAGCGACCGCCTCTTCCAGCGACCAGGCCGTTGTGCTGATTCGTGCCATGATCGCCGCCGCCAACGCCGACGGTATCATTGATGACACCGAGCGCGGGCGCATTCTAAATCGGCTCGCGGTCGCCCAGCTCAGCCCCGAAGAGCAGCGCTTCATGGCCGAAGAACTCCGTCAGCCCCGAACGGCGGAGGAGATCGCCGCCGCTGTGGAAGACGCCGATATGGCCCGCCAAGTGTATCTGGCGTCTCTTCTGGCGGTAGAGGTGGATACCCTCCAGGAGCGCAACTACTTGAAGACGCTGGCCGGCTTGTTGGGCCTCGACGCTGCCGTCGTGACCGAGTTGCAGCGTACGGCGGCCGTTGAGCCGGGCACCTAATTCGCTAGCATCTAAGCGCCCAAACGATCAAAGGAGAGCCCCATGACCCAATGGTATCTAAGTTACGACGGCAATCAGACCGGGCCATTCGACCAGGCCCAGGCGGCCGCCCAGGCGCAGCAAAATCCCAATGGCTATGCCTGGCGCGACGGCTATGCCGAATGGCTGCCCATTTCGCAAATCGAAGAGCTCGCCCATATGGGCGGCGGCGTGCCAGCACCACCGCCGATGGTCCGTACCAGCAAAGCGGACGAGATCGATTTTAAAATCCGCGGTGCCGAGATGCAGTTCGTGGAGGTGGAACTTGATCCTGGCGAGAGCGCCGTGGCCGAGGCGGGCGCCATGATGTACAAAGACGCCACCGTTCACATGACGACCGTCTTCGGTGACGGTTCGGCCGAGAGCGGCGGCGGCGGTTTCATGGACAAACTCCTGGGGGCCGGGAAGCGTCTGCTCACCGGTGAAAGCCTCTTCATGACCGTCTTCACCCACAACGGCCAGGGCAAAGCCCATGTGGCCTTCGGGGCACCCTATCCTGGCAACATCATCCCGGTGCCCCTGGAGAGTGTCGGCGGTACGCTCATCTGCCAAAAGGACAGTTTTCTGTGCGCCGCCAAGGGGGTGAGTGTCGGGATCCATTTTCAGCGCAAGATTCTCACCGGCCTTTTCGGTGGCGAGGGCTTTATCATGCAGCGGTTGGATGGGGACGGGTTGGTGTTCGTCCACGCCGGCGGCACGGTGATCGACCGCACCCTGACCGCCGGTGAGACCCTGCACGTTGACACAGGCTGCATTGTGGCGATGGAGTCGACGGTGCAGTTCGATATTCAACAGGCGGGCAATATCAAAACCGCCCTCTTTGGCGGTGAAGGCCTCTTCTTTGCCAACCTTCAAGGGCCGGGTCGGGTCTGGCTGCAATCCCTGCCCTTCTCACGCCTGGCGGGACGCATGCTGCAGGCGGCGCCGCAACGGGGCGGCAGCCAGGGCGAAGGGTCCGTGCTGGGCGCATTGGGTGGCTTTATTGACGGCGACAACCGCTGAATCGGCCCCTTGCGAGACCGTCTGAACGGCCCGCAGTGCCGCCGCTGCGGGCGGATTGCCGTGACATCTGGGGTTGGCGCGCGTCAGCCGCGGCCGCTACCAGGCGATCCGTCGGGCGGACAGCGCTTCGCGGGCCTTGCCGTGTCCCAGTCGTGCTGCAATCTGAAGATTTTTAATGGCGGCGCTCATTTCGTGACGGCGGGACTGCACGATGCCGCGGAAGTAGTAGGCCGAACCCAGCTCAGCGTCCTTCTGGATGGCGGTGGAGAACGCCGCCAAGGCGGCTTCCAACTCCTTTGCGCGCAGGTGGGCGATGCCCTCCTTGAGGTGGTCCACGGCGGTTAAAGGCGTTTGGGGCAGCGGAAAGGCTTCCACCGGGATCTGCGCTGCCGAGGCCTCTGGCGGTGGTGGTGGGATCGGAATCGAAGCGCCTGCACCTTCTCTCGGCGGGGCCGGTGGTTGAACACCCTGCTGCGGCCGCGACGGTCGGTTTGCCTTCCACCAGAGAAGACCCAGCAGCAATGCGCCACCCGCCAGAAGCGCGACGCCCAGAAGGGGGCGGTGCCAGACCCAGGCAACGGCGATGAGCGTGAGGCTCAATCCGGCAGCCAGCAGGGCTGCGGCGATGCCGGCGCCCAAGCCCACAATGGAACCCAGTAAGGGGATTACGTCCGCTGCCGTGGCCAAGGGGCTCAGGATCAAGTAAAAACCGATCCCCATGAGAAGGGCACCGAAGAGGCGCAACCCCCAGGTGAGGGTTGCGTTGGATTTGCGCGCGCCCTCAAAAAGGGCTTCTGCACTATGATTCCCCTGTTTGACGAGGGCCAACTCGCCCCCACCGACCGCTTTGTAAGGGGTCAGGCGGTTCTTCTGCTGTTGTGCGACAACGCTGACCACGGTGGGATAGATGGCGCGAAATGAGACCCGCACATCGCCCACCCTGGGCGTCCCCGGTTGCGGACCGAAATAGAACCAGGCGCCATGGCGGACGGCACCCGGAGGGGCGTTGTCGGGGATGAGGGCTTCATCGATATCCACATCTTCGAACCCCTTGAGCCGCTGCACCAGGGTGGGGGTCAGGCGAAAGCCGCCCAGGTGGGCGTTGATGGAGATGAAGTCCTGGTTGGCATAGGGCATCTCCGCTGGATTGCCATGGCCGGCCGTCTGCCTGAAGCGGCGGTGGTCGACCCAGTGATCCACCCACCGTTTCTGGTAGGTGTAGGTTGTGGTCTTCTCTTTGCCGCCCCCCACCTTCTTACGGGATTTGGTTTGCTTCGCTTCGGTCCACTGATACATCTCCACCACGCGCTGAAGCCGCAACGCGGAGAGGCGCAGACCGAACTCCCGGTCAGTGAGCGGCTGGGAGACGGTGACAGGGCCGCTGAGATGAACCAGGCGCCCCTCGTGACGGGAATCGATCCCGTCGGCGGCAATGGCCACCACCTGATGCTGGCCAGCATCCAGGGTCTGGTATCGTCTGACGCTGCGCCCTTCGTTCCAGAAGAGGAGACCGATGGCAAGGGCGACGAGAATCACGCCGCCGACCACGCCGCTTACAGCCTTGCCCATCCGGCCAAACCAGGATTCATAGGTCACTTCGGTAAAGGTATCGGTGTTCATTGCGGTTCCTCTCGCTCGCTGATCGTCGGCACCTCCCGCAGTGCCGGGCCTTCGCCGAGACTGTCCGCCGGCTGCGACCGGGGGGGCTCTGTCTGGTCCCCACCGCCAGTCGACATGGACGGCGACCCATGCCCCAGCCGGGGATCGCGATCTCGATGGCGCTCTAGGCTACTATCGGCGTTCTGGCCCGAATCCTTACCGCAGCGATCAGATGCGCCCCGGGACGGTCCGCCAGATGTGGGTGTCGGCGGGGCGGACGCATGGACTTAATGCCAGTGATTTCAACATGCTGTCCACGATTTTGCCAGGCGATGGGCCTGGCGTTCCAAGCCCGATTGTGGTAAGGGGAAGCTTCAACTGTGGCCCCATTCATGGCGGCTCCGTATGGGAGTCTTCCACTGGGATGGTGGTGGCATCGGTCGCCATCTGGCAGGATTACGACGCTCGCGCCCTATGCTGATCGAATTCGACAAAGTGACCTATCTCTATCCGGGGACCGAGAAGCGGATCTTCAGCGACTTAACCATTCGGATGGAGCGACCCGGGTTCCATGCCCTCTTCGGCCCCTCGGGGGTCGGCAAGACCTCCTTCGCCCGTCTGCTCACGGGTGCCCTCAACGGCTACGATGGGCAAATTCGATTGGCGAAGGTCGGTACGCCCCTTTACTCCTACAACCTAGAGCGCCTACCGGACTGGTCCAGTGTGGGAAAGCACCTGGAGAAGATCACCCCGGATGCCGCCATTCAGCGCCGCGATCAGCTAGTGGAGATCTTCGGAGTGGAGGCCTGCCTGGGCTCGCGCTTTTCCCACCTCTCCCTGGGGCAGCAGAATCGCATCAACCTCATCCGCTATCTGGTACAGGACTTTCGACTGCTGATCATGGACGAGAGCCTGGGCAATGTGGACGAGCTGACCCGCGAGCGCATCCTGCTCCATGTCAAGGCGATGTTTCCCGATGTGCTTTTCCTCTACATCTCCCATAACGTGGTGGAAGTGGCCAAGTTCTGCGATCAGATTCTCGTGTTTCGCGGTGCCCGCAAAACGCCTCAGACCATGATGGTGACGGGTCAGAACCATTGCCTCGAGGGGCAACTCGATCCCCAGGGCCTGCAGCGCACCATGCTGGAGATCATGAATGCTTCATAGACGGATCTATCAGTTCCTGATCATCTATCTCCTGGGCATTAGCGTCCTGTTAGGGGTCAAGTACAGCCTCAACCTATCCGACTACGTCATCCCCGGGCCGGGCAGTATCTGGCAGACGGGTGCGGCGGTCTTCGACAGTTATTTGCACGATGTCATGAACACCCTCGGTGTGGCGGTGGTGGGGCAG
>JAAUYD010006724.1_pt1 | contig 85064 bp, 79 predicted proteins | sample 7278101 | NCBI WGS metagenome assembly JAAUYD01 (sample SAMN14350128, study PRJNA611818) | marine sediment metagenome | isolation source: surface marine sediment (0.6m) | place: French Polynesia: Moorea | collected 2018-08
CACTCCTCATCAAACGCATCAACAGACTCAAGCTTGATATCTCTAACCTACGACTGTCTTGAACTCACCTCTCAGGCACTACCTCGCCTCGGACAAATTGGCCAGTTAATTCCAAAACTGCGAAAAAATCTTAACCAATACGGCAAATCAGCCGATGCTATTTAGTATGAGGGGGAGAAACAGACCACCGCATCCGGAAGACGTATCTCGAAAAACGCGGCAAAGCGATACAGATATCACCGGCAGAATTGAAATCTCCTCCATGGTTGAAGAGCTGATCCAAGTTGAAAAACTTAAAAAAAAGGCCTGCCTCATTGTTCTCGGTGGTCACGACGTCGGCCGGGTCATCCCCGTCGCAGACACTGTTGGAGAAACTGTCATCATCGGGCGCCACCCAGACTGCACCGTTGTGCTCAGGGATGAGGGCATATCGCGGCGGCACGCATCTGTACAGCACATAGACGCGGGAAAAATCCTCATTCAGGATCTGGGGAGTACGAACGGCATTTACTTTAAGGGGCAAAAAGTCTCCCAGACAGTGCTGTCAGATGGCCAAAAAATCCTGCTCGGACGCCGCATCATGCTGAAGTTCACTTACCAAGATAAACTCGAGGAATCCTATCTGCGGGAAATGTATGAAACCACAACCCGGGACGGTCTGACCGGCATATTCAATCGTAACTACCTGATGCAAAAGATGAAAACAGATTTGTCTTTTGCGCGACGGCACCGCATCCCCTATACCCTGCTTTTAATCGACATTGATTTCTTTAAAAGAGTTAATGATACCTACGGTCATCAGAGCGGGGACCAGGTACTTATCGGCGTTGCAAAGGGCATTTTGAGTGCGATTCGAACAGAAGACGTCTTGGCGCGCTACGGTGGTGAGGAATTTGCTATTTTAGCCCCCGGGACAGACGCAGACGGTGCCCAGGTTTTAGGAGAACGCGTACGGTCCCACGTGGCAACGATTGCGGTGCCAGCTTTGGACGGATCCGGCAACGTGCTCAAGGTAACCGCGAGTGTGGGTGTGGCGACCGTTCACCCAAAGGCGATTGTGGACTCGGCCAAGCTCATTTCAGTTGCAGATAACTGTCTTTACGAAGCCAAGCGAAACGGGAGAAACCGGGTCGTCTGCACTCTAATTACTTAGAACCATATCAAACGGGCCCGCCTTTGCCAGGCCTAACCTGAAACTTCAGACAAGTTTCTTTATGAACCATCTGGCGATCGCCGAGCCAGTTCCTGCGCTAAGGCGGGATCTTGGTTCTTCGCAGTCTATCTCGAAAATCGATAACCCCGCCGTAGGCTTGGCGGAGGCGAACACGTCAAACCGCTGACGTGTTTTCCGGCGTCCTTGACTCTTTGGAAAGAAACGATGGGATCCCTTCGCGCCTAATCTCCTGATTTCAATGGCTTTTGGGTCCACTACCTGTCGGCTGATGCCTGGCATAGCCGTTGCTTTGTGTAATTCCAGGAGAAAGTAGGGCGACCCATGGATATTGCGACGCTAATCGGTCTGGTTTCAGCTTTTGGGCTCGTTGGATACGCAATCGCCGCCGGGGTTGGCATCGCCGCCTTCATCGACACCCAATCCCTGCTAATCGTCGTCGGCGGCACCATCGGTGCGACGTTCATCAACTACCCACTGGCTCAGGTGCTAGGGGCCGGCAAAGTGGCCAAAAATGCCTTCCTCTACAAAATTATCAACCCCAAAGATGTCATTACCCAGATGATTGACTTCTCAAACAGGGCACGCCGCGAAGGCATTCTCGCCCTGGAAGAGGTGGTCGGCGATACGGACAATGCATTTCTAAAAAAAGGCATCCAGCTGGCGGTCGACGGCGAAGACCCCCAAGCTATCGAAAACATTCTGGATACTGAGATCTCCTGGCTCAAGGATAGACACCGCATCGGCGCGGAGATCTTCTCGACAATGGGTGCGTTCGCACCAGCCCTCGGGCTTATCGGAACCCTGGTCGGTCTGGTGGGCATGCTCCAGAATATGGACGATCCGTCGACCATCGGCCCTTCAATGGCGGTAGCCCTGTTGACCACATTCTACGGCGCTCTTTTCGCAAATCTTTTGTTCAATCCCCTCGCCGGAAAGCTGCGGACCCGGAGTTCTGAAGAAGTCCTCGTATGGGAGCTCACCAGGGAAGGGGTTCTCGCCATAAGCGCTGGGGACAATCCACGAATGGTGGAACAGCGGTTAAGTGCCTTTCTGGCACCAAAGTTTCGCGAAACCCAAGAGGACTGAGCCATGGCAAAGAAGAAAAAGGCCGAAGCAGATGACGGTGGCGGGGATGGCTTCATGATGATGTTTGTCACATTGAGCCTTATTCTGCTCGCTTTTTTTATCTTGCTCAACTCGATGGCGGTCATCGACAGCAACAGAAAACGGGTCGCACTTGGATCTTTACTGGGCTCATTTGGCCTTCTGCCAGGGGCCAGCTCAACAGATTCAAGTAGGGACGTAAAGATGAACGCTGAAGGCATCATCGGTGGCGAGGGCACACTCGAAGTCTTTGACGAAGCAAAAAAGGAAGTGTCTCGACTTCAGGCCATGCCAGATGTGTCAGAAGGCGACGCCAAGATCAGCCTGAACGAAACCACTGGCGAGATCAACGTCATACTCGCGGATCGATTGTTGTTCCATGCGGGTGCAGCAGTGATTTCGGTGATGCTGTTTCCACTGCTCGAAAAAATTGCCGAGATCGCAAAACGCTCCGGCGGTGAGGTAAAAGTAACCGGCCATACAGATGATCGGCCGCTGAGGGGTAAGCAGTCCAATTGGCAACTGTCGATCGAGCGCGGTACGATTGTCGCTCGTCACCTAGAATCCATCGGGCCGCTGGCATTTGGAAAGATCTACGTCTCAGGTGCGTCTCATTATCAGCCACGCACCAGCAACGATACAGAGGAAGGGCGCGCAAAAAATCGTCGCGTCGAAGTCCTCATCAAGACGAAAGCGGTAGAGTAAACGTGTCAAAGGATGATAACGATAACGCCGTCAAAACAGATCCAAATGCCTGGATGGCAACCCTTTCGGATCTCGTATTTTTGCTTATCACATTTTTTGTGCTTCTGATAACGATGTCGTCACTGGATTCTAAAAAAGTAAAAGAAGCATTTGGATTCTTTGATGATGCTGCAGCAGTTCTCAATTTTCCAAAACAAACACAAGGATCGGATCGCTTTGTACAGGTGTTTGCCCCCATCACTGCCTTTCTCGAAGAGCCGCAAGATGAGGAGGACTATGATGACCTCCCAGCAGCTCAAAAGAGTACCCGGGAGTTCTTCGGCGCAATGGCCGCAAGTCTATCCGGAGCCATGCACAACAAAAAGCGGATGCTGCATACGCTGAAGGCGATGGCCCGACAAACCGGAGGAGAAGTAAAAATAGAAAGAATATCCGACGGGTATTCGATTACTCTCCCCGGCCGACTGCTGTTCCCAGACGGTACCACCGAGATCGATGAGGAGGGCTATGCATTGCTGGGGGACATAGCAACCATCCTTAAACTTTGGGGCGGCCGGATTGATGTCGTCGCCTCTTGGTCCTGGCACGGCGGACCTCGGGTCTTGGGACAAATCGTCACTGCGCTGGAACGGAACTGGGTTAATGGAGAGCTGATAACCCCCAAGCTTTATCCAGTAGCAAAGCGCAAAGTGCGCTTTGTACTGCGTAAGGAGAAGGAATAATGGCAGAGGAAACTCAGAACGAAGACGTTGAACAGCCAAAGAAGTCCAAAACAATGCTCATTGTGATCATCGTCGTAGGTGCGAACCTGGCTATCATTGGGGTTGTCCTAGCCCTTACCCTTGGCGGGAGCAAGAGTGCCGAAGCAGAAGCAGCGCCAAATCCACAAACGGCAGCGCCGGTTCAAACCGGTCTCGGGCCACTAGTGAAACTAGATAGTTTCATTGTGAATGTCGCAAGCGAAGAAGGGACCCAGTATCTCAAAGCCTCTCTCGTTATTGAGCTTACAGGAGAGCACGTCAATGATCTATTCTCAAAATCAGAAATGATAGTGAGAAATGAAGTCCTGATGTACCTCTCAAGTCTGAGTGTACAAAACACCCAAACTGTAAAGCAAAAGCGGGCGATTCAATCTCGCCTCACAAAGCTCATCAATAAAAGATTGGAAGGAGAAATCGTGAAAGGTGCCTTTTTTACTGAATTCGTAACCCAATAGGTGACCGATGGAGCCCGTCCTTACACAAGAAGAACTCGAAGCCATCTATGAGGCCATGCGTGTCGATTGCTCGCCTGCAACGGCAGTGGATGACTTTCCCCTTACAGAAACGTTTGCTTTCGTGAAGCGCGCCGAAGCGTCATGGACCAACGCAGCAAAGACAATGGCAGGACGAATAGAGACAGTTCTTTCAGGGGCCTTGGGACGCCGCACTATTGTAGAAGTTAAAGGTTCGGTCGCCCTCAATGAAGATCAAGATGACGGCTTCCAACATGAAGCGGACCACATGGCTCCTCAAGGGAGCCCGATAGATGATGCATCAGTAATATCAGCTTACGAGTTTGGAACGGCCGCGGTGTTATTGGGTATGGACCGGACAGTAGCTCGCAAGTATATCGAACGACGCACAGGTGCATCGTCTGATGTTGAGGATTTAGGTACATCACCTGAGGATCTCACTATTCTAGAACGCCGGTTGCTACGGGATCTGATGAATGACATTGCAGCTGTGCTGGTAACGGGAGCGTCTCATCCCTGCACATTCAGATTCAATCCTACACCGCCGGAAGAGGTTTGGCAGAATAGATCGGTCTCTTCAATTTGGATATCAATGCGATTTGCAATTCCGCAGATAAATGGTCCAGGGGTCTGGTTACGGGGCCCGGCATCGATCTTTATGCCTGCGCAGGAAGACGCGCGATCCACTCTCGCGAGTCGCTTATCCCGAGCCACTGTCGTTGTATCAGCCGAACTTGGCAAGCTTCGCTTAAGCGTTTCAGACCTGTGGCAACTAAAAAGCAATGCTGTCTTGGCCACCGACACAACGGTAGGAGATTCACTAAAGGTCTTCATTGGTGGCATCCCCAAACTCGAGGGTGAACCACTTGTGTCCCGAGGTAATATCGCCGTCCGCATTAAAGGACGTTCTAAAGAGGTGATGAGATGAATGATTCAAATGGAGATGTGTCAGCCCGAGGCGATGCAGATCAGGTAAAAGATCAAGCACCCCCGACACACGCTGTGGCACAGCACGATGCACAAGGGACACCTCGTTCTATTAATTTTCTGCTCGACATTCCACTTGAACTGACCGTCGAGGTGGGGCGTCGCAGCATGACCATGGGTGAGCTCATCGAGTTGATGCCCGGTACGATAATCGAGCTCGACCGTCCTGCTGGAGAACAGCTCGATATTCTCGCCAATGGCAAACTCGTCGCCCGCGGCGAGGCAGTGGTTGTGGGAGATCGTTACGGCGTTCGAATTCTAGAAATTGTCGGTGATGACCCATTTTCACAAGCCGTTGGTGATCAAGCAAATGGAGGCGAACTATAATGAAGCGAATCATCTGCGCAGCTGTGGCGATATTATCTTCACTTACGGCTTATGCATCTGAAAACGAACCTGTCATTGGTGCTGCAACTGTTGAGAGTACCGAGGCTGCAGAGGTCGTCCGTCTTATTGTATCGCCAGCACCCCAAAGTATTGATCACAAAATTATTTGTGGGGAAGATTCCATACGGGTTCGACTCGGCATTGCAAATTCTACCCGTAATATCAAACACTTGGACGTTCCACCTGAAGGGACTATGAAATCGGTTCGCATCGTACCTCGTCGCGGGTACAATAGTGTTATCCAAATATTTCCAAGAAGACAACCGCTCTCAACGTGCTCCAGGACCACCTTCATGATGCTGGGTGATGAGGCGATTATTTCGACTGCGTATACAGGATGGGACAAGGAGAGGCGAAAAAGAATCCTTGGCATCATCGAATCGCAAAAGAAGAGAAAATTAAAAGAGGCCTCAGAGCAACGTGATAAAGAGTTACTGATACAATCCAATGCTCCCTCCATACCTGATTCTTTAATTGATGAAAACAATCCATCGTTAAAACCAACACCGCCAAAATCAGAGGAGCACGTTAAAAAAGCAAGCGCACCATTTCTAAAACCCAAGCTCGCAAAAAAACAAACCGGTAGTGTCGCCGCCGACAATAAGACCAAAAAATCTAGCGCCAATAGTCAAATTGGCCGCAATACCCATCTGGAATCGAACGTCTTTCGCTTCTCCATAGCTTTTATTATTGCCGCGGTTGTCGCTGGCATTGCCTGGTATTTAAAGCGCAGGAAACGGTTTGGCGACACACCTACGGATAACATTGAAATTCTATCATCACGACGCGTAGGCCCTAAACAGCAATTAATCCTCGCCGCTGTTCAAGACGCAAAGTTCTTGCTCGCGATAAGTGATAAAAACGTGTCGACCCTGGGTATGATCCCCGATGAACACGCCACAAGAAAGCAAGAAAAAACAAACCACAACAACCTATTAAAAGCAATTGCGGCTGTGAACAAACCCGACATTGTCCCTCCGGACAAAGAGGAAACCATACAGCCAGTCGATATATTGGCAAAAGAACAATCAGAGCCTGCTCAGAGATTTCAAACTCAATTTCGGAACGCTGTTAAAGCGGCCATCCACGGGGAGGTGTCGCCAACAGGACGGAAAGACTCCGTATCCAATGCTGCAGGCCTTATAGCGATGGCCAGGATGAGAAGCAACATCAAGCGCGATGAAGATCATGCGCCGACATTAGAGGCATAGATGAAACAATATTCGCAAGTGGCTGTTGTCTTTGGATTGGCGCTAATCGCCTTTCCAGGGATAGCCGTGTCGCTTCCGAGTATCGACATCTCGATCGGTGCTGCTGAAGAGCCAGAAAAACTGGTTAGCGGCCTTAAGATTGTAGGTTTACTCACGATACTGGCCATGGCACCGGCCATCATCATGACCGTGACCTCCTTTACACGGATTGTAATCGTGTTTTCGTTCCTCAGACAAGCCATTGGTACACAGGCAGTTCCACCTAACCAGGTGGTCATAGGGCTCTCCCTATTTCTTACGATGTTTGTCATGGCACCTGTTGGGGAGCGCATCAACACTGAGGCAATCGTCCCTTACAGGGAAGGTCGCTTAAGCGATGGGGAAGCCTTTGACTCGGCGATGAGGCCACTGCGGGAATTCATGCTCGTCCATACTCGGGAAAAAGACTTGGCAATGTTTTACGAAGTGTCGTCGCTACCACTTCCCAATACCGCAGAAGAGGTGTCCATGAAAACACTCGTACCGGCATTCGTTATTAGTGAACTGAAGACCGCATTCGAAATGGGATTCATGTTGTTTGTTCCGTTTATTGTTTTGGATATTGCTATTGCTTCCATGCTGATGTCCATGGGAATGATAATGTTACCCCCTATGCTGATATCTCTACCGCTCAAGTTAATGCTGTTTGTAGTTGCAGATGGCTGGAACCTGGTCGTCGGATCTATGCTCAGAAGTTTTACGGTGACATCATGAATGTAGAGACAGTTATTCAGATTGCTGCACAGGGACTGATGACAGTCGTCTATATTGTTGGACCGCCGCTCGCTGCTGCCATGCTAACAGGTCTCATTGTTGCTATTGTTCAAGCTGCCACCCAGATACAGGAAACGTCTATTACATTTGTTCCCAAAATAGTAGCGGTTGCCGTGACCTTAATTTATACCTCTCGATGGAATATCAACCATTTAACCTCGCTCTTTCGAGAGCTGATGCAGCGCTTCGATGGAGGTATATCTTGATACCACCACTTCCAGCGAGTGATGCACTCATTTCAATGGCTGTCGGACTGGGATTGGTGATGGTGCGTATCGGCTCGCTGTTTATTACCGCCCCCATGTTTAATTCTCAAACCATTCCCGTGGCGATCCGAGGTGCCATCATTGCTATAATTTCACTCGCCATATACGCATCACTACCAGCGTCTTCAGATGTCACGCTCGAAGCACCAACATTGATTTTAGCGACGCTTGGCGAATTATGCATCGGCGCTGCTGCTGGCCTCACCGCCCAACTTGTCTTCGCTGCGGTTGACGGTGCAGGTCGACTCATGGGTATGCCCATGGGACTTGGCTTCGCACAGGCAGTGGATCCCATGACAGGTCTTGGAACTGTGGTCACTTCTCGATTTCTAGGCGTGATCGTGACAATGATGTTCTTGGCATTGGATATCCACCTTCTCCTCATTCGGTTGCTTGTTAAATCCTTCTATGCATTGCCCCCGGGTCACGTGATGCTTTCTTCCATTGCTGGAAAAACCTTGGCCACCAAGGCTGGATTGATATTTGTCGGGACCGTCCAACTCGCCGCACCTGTTCTATTGGTGCTCCTAGGCGTGATGGCAGCACTCGGGCTTCTCGCAAAGGTGGCACCAAAAGTAAACCTATTTGTACTGAGTTTTGCAATTTCGATTTCGCTCGGAATCGTCGCCCTTCGCGCCTCACTGCCAAATTTGTCAGTGTGGATTCGCGATGCATTGCTGCGGGTTGAACCCATGACCGCTCAAGTGATCGGGGGATTTTAGGAAGGTCTGATGCCAGAATACGAACAAGATCAAAAGACCGAGGAACCTACCTCAAAACAGCGGGAGAATTTCCGCAAGGAGGGCCAGGTTGCCAAAAGTCAAGATCTTTCCTCTGTTGTTACAATTGCAGCAGCTACGGGAACATTGATCGTCGCCTGGCCATTGATATCTTCAAACCTCACAGGATGTACCCGGCAGCTCCTGGGTCGTCTGGAATCCCATAGCAACGGAAGCGCCATCGCGCATATCGCTGGTTCATCTCTTCTCGGCGCTGTGCTGCCCATCGCAATCACGATGATGTTTATGGGCATCGCCAGTCAAATCTCACAAGTCGGGTTTAATTTCACAACGAAACCCCTTATTCCTGACATCTCTAAATTCAATCCGTTGCCTCGCTTAAAACAGCTTTTCTTCTCTGCCTCAGCAGTGACAGAGCTTGTCAAATCATTGCTGAAAGTGACCATCATCGGCATTTTTGCAGTACGCGTGCTGATGGAAGAACTGGAAAACCACGGTCGCCTCAGTGGGCTGTCAACCGGAGATCTTCTAACGCGATTGGCGCAAATCGTTATACGAATTGTCCTTCAAGTCGTTATTGGACTCGCGATAATCGCTATTCTGGACGTTCTGCTCGAGCGCTATCGAATGCACCAAAAGATGAAAATGACAAAGGAGCAGGTCAAGGAAGAACGAAAAGCATCAGATGGAAATCCAATCGCTAAGAGCAGACTGAGGGCCAAGCAAAGGGAGTTCGCTCGAAAACGAATGCTTGAAAACCTCTCTTCTGCTGATGTGGTGGTTGTCAACCCGACACACTATTCAGTCGCGCTCAAGTACAATGTGGCCGAAGATGCAGCACCTAGAATTATAGCGCTCGGCACAGATCGATTTGCCCTTGAAATTCGAAAGCGCGCCAGAAACGAAGGCGTGGTTGTCGTATCGAATCCCCCACTCGCCCGTGGGCTCTACGCCAAGGGGAAAGTCGGCGCTTATATTCCAAATGAGTTCTACAACATTGTCGCCTCATTGCTCGCATGGGTCTACAACGTCACCGGGAGAGTCGCATGACCGGACGGGAAACACTGAGCTCAAGCAGCAATAAAGGGGTTGCCTACGCCCTACCGATCATGCTGGTCAGCGTCCTGTTCATGATGATGATGCCGATTCCCCCTTACATCATCGACATGGCCCTGACCCTCAGCATTGGCTTCTCCTTGTTATTGTTCCTGGGATCTATTTACATCGAGAAGCCGTTAAATCTGTCCACATTCCCCACGTTATTACTTATTTCAACCTTGGCCCGTCTATCGATGAATGTGGCCTCAACCCGACTGATTTTACTCCGCGGGGGTGAGGGGGCATCAGCGGCCGGTCACGTTATCCAGACCTTTGGTGAATTTGTGGTTGGCGGGAACTACGTTGTCGGTATTATCGTCTTTCTCATCCTCGTCATCATTAATTTTGTCGTCATTACCAAAGGCGCCGGACGCATCGCAGAGGTGGGGGCGCGATTTATCCTCGATGCCATGCCTGGCAAGCAAATGGCCATCGACGCAGACTTGTCCTCGGGACTTATCGGCGAAGCTGAAGCCAAGAAACGGCGCGTGGTGATTCAGGAGGAAGCTGACTTTTTTGGCGCCATGGACGGCGCGAGTAAGTTTGTTCGCGGAGATGCCATCGCCGGGTTACTGATAACGGCCATCAATATTATCGGTGGATTCATTATCGGTGTGACACAACAAGAGCTTACCGTTGCTGAGGCAGCATCCACATACACCATACTTACGGTCGGAGATGGCTTGGTATCTCAAATACCGGCGTTACTCATTTCCACATCGGCAGGTCTTGTGGTGACGCGCTCTACGTCTGGCGCGGACCTGGCACCAGAGATCATCGATCAATTACTCGGACGCAAACGCGCCCTTAACGTGGCCGGCGCAGTCATCGGCGGTATGGCACTCGTGCCTGGATTACCGGTGGTTCCGTTTCTGCTTCTCGGTGGATCCATGCTGATGCTCGCGCGTCGAAAATGGGAGACACAAGAGGTTGTGGAATCAGCCCCGGTCGAAGAGGCAATGACCGAGCGGGAACGATTAGCCGCCCTTTTACCGGTGGACCTGCTGGAATTGGAAGTTGGGTACGAGCTAGTTCCACTCGTCGATGCTGCACAGGGCGGAGAACTGACTGAAAGAATCGCCGGACTTAGAAGCAATCTTGTCTCAGAACTCGGCATCATACTGCCTCCGATTCACGTTAGGGACAACCTGAGATTGCAACCAAAACAGTATCGATTTTTGCTATCTGGCAGTGAAATCGGAACAGGAGAGGTGCTGCCCGCTCGCCTCATGGCAATTGATCCAGGTGGTGGTGGGGGCAATATCAGTGGCGAACAGACCGTTGAACCGGCGTTTGGCTTACCGGCGTGGTGGATTTCCCACACAGAACGGACCCGGGCCGAAAATGAAGGCTACACGGTGGTTGATCCGGCTACGGTCATGGTTACCCACATCACAGAGTTGGTACGTGGGCACGCGGCAGAACTCCTAGGTCGAGGCGAAGCACAGGAGCTTTTCGATATACTCGCGAGAAGTCACCCACGTCTCGTAGATGAACTTATTCCAGCAGCGCTTCCGGCGACAGATGTCATTCGGGTCCTGCGCCAGCTGCTCAAAGAAAATGTGAGTGTCCGCGACTTACGAACTATCTTCGAAGTACTGGCCGAGCATGTGCAGAGAACCAAAGAACCGGATCAACTCATCGAATTTGTCCGCCATCGCCTCGCCAGGCAAATTACCCGCAGATTCATGGGAGATGATGGCCGCGTGTGCGGATTGATACTTGATAATACTTTTGAAAACGAGCTACGGCAATCTTCCACAACCAGTGCGATTCAGGTAATTGGAGTCGATCCACGGCTCGGTAGAAGGCTTCTCGAAAGCGTAGAAAAGCTAGCTGCCGAGTTCAGCCGGTCCACAGCACCCCCATTGCTGATTACCTCGCCGGATGTCAGACGAGCAATATCGGATTTTATTAGGCCGCGTATTCCAGGCCTTTCTGTCGTGTCATTTGCTGAAATTACACAAGGAACCGAAATCGTGCCGCTCGGTGTTGCCGGGCTGCCCGAGGCAAGAAAATAGGTAGGTGGCGATAATGGAGACAAGGGTATTCAAAGCGAAAAGTATGGGCGAAGCACTTCGCCAAACAAGGCGTGCGCTGGGAGCCGAAGCACTGATCCTTTCGGCGCGAACCTTGGACGACAGGTCCGGTAATGTAGAAATTACAGCAGTTGGCCAGGAAAAGAACAAAGCTAAAAAGGTCCCACCAAGAGAAGAACCAAGCGATCGCGATTCAGGAACCGATGCCAGAGAAGACGTGTTGCAGATGAGCATCGAACCATTGCGCGAAGAGCTCACCTCCTTGCGTCGAATGATTCGGGAGCTCAGGGCAGTTGCTGACAAGGAAATCTTGCCCGGCTTCACAGATCTTCGGGCCCTCATATTAGAATCATCAAGAGAGCAGGAATCCGGACGGGTGCTGGGACCGATCTACAGCGAGCTTGTGGAACGCGGTGTTATGCCAGATCTGGCCAGAGACCTCGTTCGAGCTGTCGAGATCGAGCTCGGATTGCAAAAAATCGATCGGCACGACTGGCTAACACTTGCACGGGGGTTGTTACGGAATCTCCTCACCGAGCAAATTGCGCTAGCCGGTCCGCTCGTTCCAGGGGATGGCACACGCATCTTTGCTTTCGTCGGTCCGAGCGGGGTCGGAAAAACAACTACCTTGGCAAAAATCGCATCGCGCATGGCCCTTTCTGAAGGGCTAGATGTTGTGTTGGTTACAACGGACACTTACCGGATCGGATCCGTTGAGCAAGCCAGGCGCTATGCTGAGCTTATCGGCATTCCCTTTGTCGTTGCTGATCGTCCTGAAATGATGGAGTCTGCGCTTCGCTCTTACGCAAACGCAGATGTGTTGCTCATCGATACACCGGGACGGGCTTTCGAAAACGAAAAAGTACGCGATGCATTGAAAGACCTGCTCGTCGCACCTGGCGAACCGGTCGAAACCCATCTCGTTGTATGCGCCACACAATCACCTGCACAACAAGCAGCAAGCTGCTCCCGTTTTTGTGTTTTTGGACCGTCGCGTGTCGTCGTGACCAAGATAGATGAAGCCACACAACCAGGTGGGGTACTCAACATTGTTAAGCTGGCTGATTTGCCGCTTTCGTATCTAACGGCTGGGCAGCGTGTTCCTGAAGACATTGAGGTCGCGCGCACCGGCAGGTTGCTTCAAATGATTCTGGGACCCGCGGATTAGCAGGGGAAGTGAAGTGAAATGAAACACCTAGCACCAAAACCGTCTGCAAAAGTGGTTGCACTCCCTCGCGTGTTTCGGGGTAGCGGTATGCGCCTCATCTCCATTACCGGTGGTAAGGGAGGCGTGGGGAAAAGCTCTATCGCAGTGAATCTCGCCCTCGGCCTGTCGCGACTTGGTGGACGCATTCTGCTTGTAGACGGTGATCTGGGCCTTGCAAACGCGGATCAATTGCTCGGTGTTCACGCGCCTGCAACCCTCCTGGACGTGGTTCAGGGGCGCATTGACCTTGCTGACGCCGTGCTGGAAACACCATGGGATATCTGCCTCTTGCCGACCTGCTCCGGACGCAAAGAGATGGCCGAGTTGGACGAGCACTCTCGAAGTGCGTTGATTAATAACGTCAAGGCACTCAGGGATAAATTTGATTTTGTGGTTGTAGATACTGCAGCGGGCATCGGCGAGACCACGCTTGACCTGGCGCGCATCGGCGACATTGTTCTCGCAGTCGTGACGCCAGATCCGACTTCTGTTCGAGACGCATTCTCCGTAATGAAAATTCTCACCAAGGAATATGGCATCCGGAGAATATCGTTAGTCGCGAATATGGTTTCTAATCGGGCAGATGGTTTGGCAATTTTCAAGCGCCTTACAGGTGTAACGACGCGTTTTCTACCAGTTACATTGGAACTTGCGGGCATCGTCGTCCGGGATCCATGTCTCGCACGTTCCATCATCGATCGACGGCCTTTGTTGGCAGCATATCCCGGAGCACCTGCCAGTCATCAGATTTCCGAACTGGCAGCCAATCTGGTCACAATTGATCGGGACGTATCAGATCTGGACAGTGATCCTGATCTCAATGAGTGAGGTATTGTACAATGACAACGCATCCACCTCCAAGCCTAGAAGAAATCACGAGTAAGGAACGGGAAGAGATTACCCGAAGCTACTTGCCAATGGTCAAGCGGATTGCCGCGAGTGTTTCTCGCAAGGCCCCCAAATCCATGTCGACAGAGGATTTGGTAGGCGCCGGGATGCTCGGTCTCGTAGATGCCGCGAGCCGCTATGATCCCAAGCGATCAGAACAATTCAAGGCATTTGCCGAAGCACGCGTTCGCGGTGCTATGATCGATGAAATCAGATCCCATGGCCCACTATCCAGAGACCTGCGCCTTAAATCCAACGAATTGACCCAAACAATTTGGAAACTCGAGCAAAAGCTGAAACGCAGACCTGCCGAGGAAGAAATTGCGACTGAGCTCGGCATAGGCTTGGATAAATACCACGAGCTGCTCGTTCAACTCAGTCACGCCACAGTGCTGTCACCGACCGTCATCGAACGCGCGATGATAAACCCTCGCGGTTATCCCGAACGCGTGCCAGGAAATCCACAAGACGATTTTCTCTTTCAAGAGCTGCGCGAGCGATTGGCAAGGGCGGTTAGCAGACTCTCCGAACGGGAACAGCGCGTTCTATCCTTTTATTACAAAGAGGAGATGTCGCTAAGGGAGATTGGAGAGTCGTTCGGCCTCACTGAGTCGCGTATCTGCCAAGTTAGAAGCGAAGCAGTTCACAGGCTGCGCGCAATGCTCGAGGAGGAAGAAAATGCCTAGTGGCATATACACAGTTCTTTCCGGAGCAATGGCTGGGATCGAAAAAGTCGAAACCCTGTCCCACAACCTGGCCAATGTATCCACACCTGCGTTCAACCAATTCCGAATGGTGTTCGAAGCTGCGCAGGCAAAACAAAATAACGAACTTACATTTGTCCAACCATCGATGATTGAACGGGATGTTCGCCCTGGTCCTCTTCGCGAGACTGGAAATCCTCTCGATCTGGCCCTAACTGAAGGGGTTTATATGGCGGTCGACGCAGATGGAAAAACCGCATATGTGCGCGGTGCATCCCTTGCGCTCCAACCAGATGGCACGTTGTCCACCGATGACGGTCATACAGTGCTCGGCGAAACGGAAATTGTGAAGTTACCGCCTGATGCACGGGATATTTTAATCGCTGAAGACGGATCCGTGTCAACAGATGGTCGTACTGTGGGTCGGCTCCGTCTCACAGAATTTACGGATCAACAGGCCCTCATCCAAGGACCCCGAAGTTCTTACGTAGATGGGGGCCGGGCTGGTCCCCAAGCAGTGTCAACCTCTCAGGCTGTAATAACCGGCTACCGAGAGCAAGCCAATGTGGATTTAATACACGGCATGACTGAAATGATCACAGCGCAAAGAACCTATAGCGCAATGACGAAATTTATCCAGACGTTTTCCCACGTAGAAAGTCGTGCGGCACGCGAGCTGGGTCGATAGAGAGGATAAGGAGGTGTCAACATGATACGGGCACTATCAAATGCGGCCAGTGGCATGAGAGCCCAAGAGACCAATATCGACGTGCTTTCGAATAATCTGGCCAACGTCAATACTGCGGGCTACAAGCGGTCGCGGGCAGAGTTTGCGGATCTTTTCTACGAAGCGCGTACACGCCCCGGGGCGCCGACGGCTCAAGGGGCGCCGATGCCAGCAGGTTTAGAGATAGGACACGGCGTACGCACAGTGGCAACGTACAAAGACTTTGGCGGCGGAGAAATGCGACAGACCGGGAACGCTTTCGATATCTCCATTGAAGGCCGCGGTTTCTTTCAGCTGGTACAACCGGACGGAACAGCGGCGTTCACGCGCGCAGGTATCTTTAAGAGCAATGCTGAAGGTCAAATCGTGAACGTGGATGGCTACCAACTCGAACCAGAAGTCTCTGTGCCAGAGGATGCCACATCTGTTACTATTTCGGAAAGCGGGATCGTAAGCGTCACCCTGGGAAGCGATACGGAGCAGGTGGAAGTCGGGCGTATTCAGATCGCCATGTTCCCAAATCCAGCAGGACTTTCCTCAGCAGGACGCAATTTGTATACCGAGACCCCAGCTTCTGGTCGCGCAGTGCTGACCAGCCCAGGAGAGGAAGGGGGCGGTAGGTTACTTCAAGGGTTTGTGGAAACATCAAACGTTGCTGTGGTTGCTGAAATGATAGATCTCATCTCAGCCCAACGCGCTTATGAAGTGAACTCAAAAGTGATCCAGGCAGCAGATAACATGCTGCAACAGACAACAAGGCTCGGTCGATAATGATAAAACAGGTCATTGTTAGCGCCTGTTTGTTGCCATTGGCCATGGCCATCAGTGCCATCGAGCCTGTGGCAGCAGCGCGAGGTAAGACCCTTGATACAACAACAGGGTCAAAGGTGCGCGTTGGAGACATTGTTACCAACTGTGATGGGGAACCATGCGAGCTGGAAATCGGCCCAGCGCCCTTGCCGGGTCATTCTCGCGTCGTCTACCGCAAGGATGTGGTTCGGGTGCTTAAAGCAGCAGGTTTTGGATCTTCAAAACTAAAAATCCCAGTGCGTAAGCGTATCTTTCGTCCAGCAAACATCGTGTCGGAAGAGGAACTCCGTCAAGCCATCGAGGCTGCAATCGAGGACATCATGCCAAAAAACGTATCTCTTGAAGCCTTGGGCCGCGTGGGTGAATATAAAGTACCTGCCTCAGGTTATGGGGTTCGGGTCCGGTGGCCAGGAGCGCCAGTGTTTCGTCGCCGTGTGTCCCTGCCGGTTGATTTGGTTGCAGATGGAGCATCGTTTCGAACCCTACAAGTCGGCGCAACATTCAATTACAAAGCGCGATTGCCCGTAGCTGCCAGAGATCTCCCGTTTGGTACAATTCTCGACCAAACCGCTGTCAAGTGGGCTGAGGTACAGCTCGATACAGCACCATCCGAATTCGCAGGCACGATCGGCGATGTCATTGGCCGGCGCTTGAATCAAACAACTGAGGTGGGCGCACCTTTTAAGACGAGAGATCTCGACCGCGTCCCAGTGGTTCATCGCGGCGATAGACTCGTTATTGAATCCCTGCAGGGACTCGTGCGAATCCGAACCCTGGGATTGGCCAAGCAAGATGGGGCTGTGGGTGACCGTATTCGAATAGGGGTACCATCCACATCGCGTCTGGTCTGGGCAGTCGTTACGGGGCCTGATTCGGCTGAGGTAGTGCCATGAGAAAAGATGCGCTCATCTCTGTTATCACATGCGGCCTCATCTCCCTCGCACTAGGATGTGAACCTCGCCACATCAAACCCTATACACCCCGCCAGCGACTGTATAAGCCCGGGCCTTATGCGGCTGATCCGAGCGAATCCGAGCCCACTGGATCCATTTGGAGTGCCTCTGCCCCGAGTCTCTTCGAAGATCTACGCGCCTCTCGCATCGGGGATATCTTGACTGTTCTCATCGATGAAGAATCAAGGGGCGAAGGGGACGCATCGACAAAGCTCGGCACCTCCTCTGGCATTGAGTCCGGAATTGTGAACCTCCTCGGACTCGTCGCCGGTATCTCAGAACGATATCCAGACATGAATCCCAATGCACTCTTAAAAATACTGAGCAAAAGCGACTTTAAAGGCGAGGGAACCACAACCCGCGCTGGCAAGTTGGAAGGTCGCATCGCAGTTCGCGTGATGCAGGTTTTGCCGAATGGAGATCTGTTCGTCGAGGGACACAAGGTCATCCTGCTCAACGAAGAGGAGCTCCATTTTTATGTCAGTGGTGTCATCAGGCAGCTCGATGTACAACCGGACAATTCTGTGCGCTCGTCCCTTATCGCCGATGCACAGGTTGAGTTCTCAGGCCGCGGTGTTGTGACAGATCAGCAGGCCCCGGGATGGCTCCATCGCCTCATTGATGCCTACAGTCCCATATGATGTGAGGAGATTGTATAAGATGTTGGTCAGAAAGCCCCATTCACTTGTTATATTTGGCATTGCCCTTGTGATAAGCATCTCAGCGCGTGCCGATAGGTTACGGGATCTCATCGGTGTGATGGGGGCGCGTCCCAATCAGCTCGTGGGCTACGGTATTGTCGTCGGGCTGGACAACAGCGGCGACGGCGCAAAGGCGGAATTTACACTCCAATCCGTGGCCGCCATGCTGAGGCGCCTGGGTGTCCGGGTGGACGCGCGAAAAATCAAACTCAAAAACGCCGCCGCCGTCATGGTGACCGCAGAACTCCCTGCGTTTGCCAGGGGTGGTCAGCGGATCGATGTGCTGGTCTCATCCATGGGCGATGCCAAGAGCTTACGCGGTGGGACCCTGATCCAGACACCGCTTTTAGGCGCGGACAGGCATGTCTATGCTGTGGCTCAAGGTCCCCTTTCAGTTGGGGGGTTCACAGCCCAAGGCGGAACTGGATCGTCCAAAACCTCGGGACATCCCACGGTGGGCCGCATACCAGACGGCGCACTCATCGAACGAGAAGTATCGGCCACTCTCGACCATGGGGATATGGTTCGGCTCACCCTAAAAGGACCTGATGCAACCACGGCTGCTCGTGCTGTTGCTGCCATCAACGAAAAGCTCGAAGGCCCGTATGCAACCGCTGAAGACCCGGGACTCATCACTGTAAAAGTCCCTGAGGCATTCAAAGACAAAACAGTCGAGCTCGTGGCGCTCATTGGAGATGTGTCTGTGACGCCGGATGGTCCGGCAAAAATTGTGATCAATGAACGGACCGGTACGGTGGTGGTCGGAGCTGCCGTTCAGATTCGCTCGGCCGCCATTGCCCACGGTGGCCTTACTGTTGAGATCCAGGAGCGGCAACACATCAGTCAGCCCCTGCCCTTGACGCTTGGGGAAACAGTGGTGGGAGACGAATCAGCGGTCAGTGCGGAGATGGCACCGGGCGATTTGCACTACGTACCAACCACCGCGACAGTTGGGGATCTGGTCAATGCGCTCAACACACTGGGCGTCAAACCCTCTGATCTCATTATTATATTCCAGTCCCTATCAGCTGCCGGAGCGATTTCGGCCAAGATTGAGGTGCAATAAGTGCCCACAGGAGTTACACCAGCCGGCATGGGGGCATTGATTGCTGGATCGACGACGGATCGAAATATCCAGTCTCCAATGGAAGCGGCAAAGGCATTTGAAGCCCTGCTACTTAAGGAGTTACTGGGATCTATGTCAAAGACAGTCGAGAGTTCTGGACTTTTTGGAGATGGATTTGAGGCCGGGTTATACGGGGAGATGTTTATTTCAGCCATCGCAGAGGAATCAGCAGGGTCGGCATTGGGACTGGGCGAGATGATACAACAAGCCCTGGGCGTGGAACGCCGTACCTCAGCACAGATAAGATCACTGAATGCAGTGCGCAGGGGAATGAGCACTTACCAGGCCACCCGTACCGGAGATACAGCCCCACCAGCCAATCCAATCCTTCATCAACTGGCGAACGAATGGTTGAGCGGTGATGCTGCACTGAGGTGGGGAAAATCAGGTGAGCTCACTACAGCTGATGTGGGCGCTACGCTCGAAACACCGGGCATCGGGGGCACGGCAGTGTTCAACGTATTGGATGCTGCTGGATATAAAAACCACCCCAAATGCAATGTCTTTGCGTTTGAGATGCTCAGACGCGCTGGGTACTCGGTGCCGGTTCGACCCAGGCGCCATGGATGGGGCTACCCTGGGGCAGATACGGTTACCCGATGGTCTGAAGACGGAAAGGTTAACACATGGGCGCACGTCCAAACCCATCGCGATGCAGGTGCGCTGGATGCCGAGGCACGACAGGGCATTCCCTTTTTGCTGGCTTCGAGTGCCCCAGATAGTGCTGCCGGACATATGGCGGTCGCGGATCGCATTCATGCCATGCGCCGCGGTCCTGACGGACGCATTGAAGTGGTTGAATATTCTGGTTGGGAAGCGGGTTCAAAGCAGGCATCCTATAAACGGCGCGTTTGGCGCCTGGCATCGGTCCCAGGTGAGGGTCGCGGCGGGCTCGATCGCATTGAAGTACTAAGGCCACATCAGGTCTATGGCAGGGAGAATTTAATCCCAGTGGGCACAGCGCAGCCAGGGGCGAGTATCCACGACAGGCGCGTGGAAATGAGTATGTCGGCTCAAGGATCGGTCTCAAACACCGATACCAATTAACAGGACGTGGCTTCGGATTTCTTATTCGGAGGGCAAGACAGTGAAAATAAAAAAGACAACGGGCCGAGACGTGCAGACCTATTCCGTGAATGCCAAGGAAGCGGCGACAAATAAGGAGCAGCCAAAGGAAAAAAACGCCGCTCAAATTGGCGATACCGTTAGCCTGAGTGCTGATGCTGTGGCAGCAGGTCGGGCCATGGTGGCCAAGGGGCAAGAGATAGAAGAGGTATCTAAAATGTCATCCCGTGACGCACCACTTCCAGATCCCAGGGAAACGAGCCAAGCAATACTAGAAAAGGAGCTCGCACAGGTGTTTCGGGAGATATATCTGTAGGGGTTTAAAAACCCACGAGAAAGGCGAGACAATGGAACCCAACAGCCCGTCGTCACAAGGAGAAGCATCGCTGCTCGAAATAAGCCTCGCGCAACTAAATGCCACCCTCGAAAGAGAACGAGAAGCACTGCTGCGGGGAGACGCAAAAGAGGTGGCGAGACTGGCAAAAGAAAAGGAAGATATCGCGGCAATCCTTCAAAAGTGCGACATAAAAAATACAGCTGATACCAAGGGTTCGTCTGAAATCGGTGATCTTGCGCGGCGGGTGACCGATCTGGTGCATCTAAATCACGCCCTGCTAAAGCAGATGTACGATCAATATCACGGCATGCTAGAGCTCTTTTTGCGCCTCGCCGGTCGAGGCGACACATATAGTAAGGACGGTACCCTATTGGTTGAATCAACGGCGCTTAACAGCACGGAATTCACGGCCTAAGGAGCGTTATCAATGCCTACGATCAGCCTTTTTGGTACGCTGCACACCGCAAGAGAGGGCATGGCTGCCCAACAGGCCGGTATTCACATTACAGGTCAGAACACCGCGAACGTCAATACTGAAGGATATAGTCGAAGAAGGCTCATGCTCGCATCTCGACCTGGACCACCATACGGAGGTGCAGGCGTGTCCATTCTCGGGTTCAAGCGATACTCAGACACGTTTGCAAATGATCGACTGATCGAAGAAGAGGTGCTGGGCGGCAACTCGAAACAACGATCCGACATTCTTACGCACGTCAGCGAGTTGTTCAACGACTTAGAAGACACAGGCATGGGGAGTTCGCTGGATGCGCTATTTGGCGCGTTTCGCCTCCTCGAAAGCAATCCAGCCGATCCGACCGCACGAGAGGAAGTGCTCGCCCGTGCCTATGAACTGGCAAGTACCTTCAACCGCATCTCAAACGGCATAGAGGCAGTGCGTGCCAACAGCGATAATCTGCTTAAAGCAACGGTCACCGATATCAATACGTATACAGAGGAGATTGCCCGTCTCAATCAGCAGATTCTCCTGGCTCAAGTGACCAATCAAGACACGGCAGACGTCCTCGATAAGCGGGATCAACTCATTAGGGAACTCTCCAAGCTCGCCAACATTTCGGTTATCACAAACGACGAAAATCAGGTCACTGTCTTTTTAGAAGGGGGTCGTCCCCTGGTCGAAGATGCCAATCAATCACTGCTCCAGGTAACGGATTCGGGTGGACCCGGTGCGGCCCGGGTGATGTACATTATGCCGAGCGGCGTCTCATCAGATATCACAACTGCCTTAAGCGGCGGCGCGTTGGGGGGCATTATCGAGGTGCGCGATACATTGCTACCTGGTTATCAGTCAGATCTCGATCAATTGGCTTATGATATTGCAACCGGGATCAATACCCAACACATGGCCGGCGTTGGATTGGACGGGGTCGGAGGAAGACGGCTCTTTGGGGATCTGACCACCTCCACCAATGCGGCCTCCCTCATAGCAGTGGACGCTGCGGTAACTGGCAATACAGACGCAATCGCAGCCGCTTTGGATCCCACCTTGCTGCCCGGGGATAATAGAAATGCGCTGGCACTTGCTGCGCTCGCGGATCAGGACCTGGCAACAGGTGCCACCCAGACCTTTAACGAGGCCTATGTTACGATAGTTGGCTCCGTAGGCGTGGAGACACGACGTGCCAATGACGAAGCAGCCATGCGGCAGACATCCATCTCCCACATCGAGGCGATTAGAGACAGCCAGTCCGGTGTATCCCTCGACGAGGAGATGAACAATCTGATCCAGTATCAGCGGGCCTATCAAGCATCTGCCCGCGTGCTGAACGCAGTCAACGAGGTATTACAAGCCTTGATCAGCCTAGGAACCTAGCCATGCGCATAACAGATCGGGTCACGTACAGACAGGCCATATACGACATCACACAAATTCGATCCAAACTCCATGAGCTTCAGCGACAAGGGGCGACCGGAAAGAAATTTAACAACATCGAGGCAGATCCCACTTCAGCAGAGCGCGTCCGAGTGCTTAGGGAAGCCAAAGAAGCCACCCTGCATTACGAAAAGAATATCGTACGCAGTCGAACCCAGTTAGAAGCAGCAGACGCTGCGCTGGACGAAGCGAGCAATATTCTCATCCGTCTAAAGGAGCTCGCCCTTACATCGCGAAACGAAACGATTAATGCTGAACAGCGCGCCATCATTGCCATCGAAGTAGAGGGACTATACGATTCCATGCTCGGCGTGGCCAATGCTAGGGCGGGGGGCGAGTATATTTTCGGTGGTTTTCTAACAGATACCCGCCCTTTTACTGATTTGGGCGCGTTTATCGGCAATGATTCGGTCAAGGAAATTGACGTGGGACCTAGCGCTCAGCTAGCGGTCAATTCCTCAGGTGCAGATGCATTTACTGTATCAGGTGGGGTCGATATCTTTGGCGAAATTGAAGCATTTCGACAAGCGCTTTTGACGAACGACCTGAATGCGGTGAATACTGCTATCGGATCCATGGAACAGGGCCTGACGCAAGTCTCGACAGAGCGCACAAAATCAGGGCTCAAACTTAAGCAGCTGGAGGTGGCCGAAGCAGTGCGCGCGCGCCTAGAGGACAGCTTGACCACAGAGGAATCGTCGTTGATCGATGCTGACTCGGTCGAAGCGTTCATGGATCTCAACGCCACGGTTAGCGCACTGCAAGCAGCGATTAATGTGTCGCAAAAAGTGGCCCAGACCTCCCTGTTCGGGTAGATTATAGAGGAGTTAAACACAAAGAAGACGAGATGCTAGTACTCAGCCGCAAACAGGGACAGAGCATTGTTATAGGCAATGATATCGTCATTGCCGTGAAGGAAATTAGGGGTAAAACGGTTCGACTCAGCATTGAAACGCCAGCTGGTGTGCCTGTGTATCGAGAAGAAATACATCGCGAGATTGTAGAGGAAAATCGACGGGCAGCGCTCACCGCGACCGAGCTAGAGAACCGACTGAGCGTGCCCGCGCTGTTATTCGAAAAAAATGCTGAGGACAAGGAGGGATCGTGAGATTCGCTACTGAACGGTTTGGTGAGATTGAAATTGATGAGGGAGATATTCTGAGTCTGCCAAGCGGTATCATCGGGTTTCCAGATTGTACAAAAGTAGTGCTGTTAGATCATCGGGAAAACTCTCCGTTTCGTTGGCTTCAATCAGTAGATGACCCATCGCTTGCTTTTGTCGTTCTCGATCCATTTCTCATCGCTCCTGACTATCCAGCCGAATCACTGCGCGCTGGACTACCGGAGAAGGGCAAGAACGCAGATGAACTCGCCGTTGCGGCCATTGCGACAATACCGCCGGCACCCGCACCTATCACCGTTAACCTGGTTGCTCCGATTGTTTTTGATGCCAAGGCGCGCATTGGCGCCCAGGTCATCTTGCACGACCCGCGTTTTAAAACCCGACACATGCTCGTAAGAAAGGATGAGACAGAAGCCACCGAAGACAACCCCAGCTAATTCGGAGGTTTTAACAACCTATCTTCCTTTCAGGGGGAAAGAATATGGGACTCCTTATCAACACCAACCTTTCGGCGATAAACGCGCAGAGAAACCTGACTCGCACCGACCGTCAACTTACCACCAGCTTGGCCCGGCTCTCGTCAGGCCTGCGGATTACTGCTGCTAAGGATGATGCCGCTGGTCTTGCGATTAGCGAAAAGTTGCGCTCTCAAATCCGCGGATTGGCCCAAGCCCAACGGAACGCCAACGATGGTATTTCTCTGATCCAGGTAGCTGATGGGGCACTTGATGAGGTCAGTAGTGCGCTCATCCGCATGCGGGAGCTCTCTGTACAAGCTGCCAGCGGAACACTGGGATCCCTAGAACGGGATTACTTGGACGCCGAATTCCAGGCGCTTATCACCGAGATTGACCGCATTGCAGCTGTCACTGAGTTCAATGGCATTGCTTTGCTCAACGGTGCTGCATCGACGGGCATTTCGCTACAGGTCGGCCTCGACGATGATGTCAACGACCTCATTACGGCATCTATTGGAAACACCTACGCCAGTCAGCTCGGGGATACAAACTACATCAATGCCCAGCACGTTTCGACAGTTGCCCTGGCCCAGTCCGCATTATCGGTAATTGATGCGGCGATCACAGATGTCTCAAGTGTCAGAGGAGGCCTCGGCGGGGTACAAAACCGACTCTCCATCACCGTGTACAATTTAGCGACCCAACGGGAAAACCTATCTGCTGCCAACAGCCGAATACGAGATGTGGATGTGGCCTCTGAGACAGTGGCGCTTACGCGGAACCAGATTTTAATGCAGGCCGGCATATCTGTATTGGCCCAGGCAAACCAGCTGCCGGCAATGGCCCTATCCCTCATCGGCGTCTGACCCCTATTTCGAGCAACAACGCAGCCTATCCCTTGGGAGCCCCCACCCCAGCCCTACCCCGGTGGGCAATTGAACGCTGGGGGAGGGTGAATAACGAAGCCAGGTCGTGTTCTTTATAACCTCTTCTTTCAGTCCCCCTCCCCCAATGTCCAAATGTCCACCGGGGGAGGGCCGGGGTGGGGGCTGAAGGGCTGGGGTGGGAGCCAGCGAATTTTTTTACTAAAGCTTTGGCAAGAGGCGCCGACAATAGGTAGTTGAGAAGGTTGAGCCCGCTGGATCACGGCGCCCTCGAGATTTGGGCCGAGCTTCTTATCAACAATTTGGCTAGGGGCAGGAACGCCCCCCGGATACACCATCCGGCTTCCAAGGAGGAAGAACAATGGGACTCGTAATCAACACAAATGTATCGGCAATCAACGCTCAGCGAAACCTAGCTCGCACAGAGGGATCCCTTGGTACGAGTTTGGCCAGGTTATCCTCTGGCATGAGAATTACCTCTGCCAAGGACGACGCGGCCGGCCTCGCCATTAGTGAGAAATTGCGCTCTCAAATCCGCGGATTGGCCCAGGCCGAGAGAAATGCCAACGACGGCATCTCCCTGGTTCAAACTGCTGAGGGGGCGCTCAATGAGGTGAGCGGTGCCCTAATCCGGATGCGGGAGCTAGCTGTGCAGGCAGCCACCGGCACCCTGGGATCATTGGAGCGGGACTACCTGGATGATGAATTCCAAGCACTCATCTCAGAGATCGACCGTATCGCCGCTGTCACCGAGTTCAATGGCACGGCATTGCTCAACGGTGCAGCATCGACGGGTATATCGCTACAGGTAGGCCTCGATAACGACTCCAATGATCGCATCTTGGCATCCATTGGAAATACGTATGCCAGTCAGCTCGGCGATTCAAACTACGTCAATGCACAACACGTCTCAACGGTCGCACTTGCCCAGTCTGCACTGACAGTCATCGACGCGGCCATTTCAGACGTTTCAAATGTCCGGGGTGACTTGGGCGCCATCCAGAACAGGCTCAGCATCACCGTTAACAACCTGGCCACGCAGCGCGAGAACATTTCCGCTGCTAACAGCCGCATCAGGGATGTGGACGTGGCTTCTGAAACCGTGAGCCTTACCAGGAATCAAATCCTGATGCAGGCTGGCGTGGCCGTACTTGCTCAAGCCAACCAATTGCCAGCCATGGCCCTATCCCTGATCGGCTTCTAGCCTACCTCAAGGTGCCTAATACCCGCTAAACCGACTTTTTTCCCAATATTTCTAAAGGCCGGGTCGATCCCGCCGATTGTAACAGATGGTGAGTCCCGGCCTCGTCTATTCGGGCGCCGACACACATTGGGAAAAGATGGGGGGAACTCACTGAAAACAAAGGGTTTTGGGGCAGGAACGCCCCCCGGACACAGCGTCCGGCTTCCATGGAGGAAGTAGTATGGGACTTGTTATCAACACAAACGTCTCGGCGATCAACGCCATGAGAAATTTGGGACGCACTGAGGGTGCCCTCGGCACCAGCCTAGCCCGCCTCTCGTCTGGCATGCGCATCACCTCTGCCAAAGACGATGCGGCGGGCCTTGCCATCAGTGAAAAACTGCGATCCCAAATTCGAGGGCTGGCTCAGGCCGAGAGAAACGCAAACGACGGGATCTCTTTGGTTCAGACAGCTGAAGGGGCGCTCAACGAGGTGAGTGGCGCCCTCATTCGTATGCGGGAGCTGGCTGTACAGGCAGCCACTGGCACCCTGGGGTCATTGGAGCGGGACTACTTGGACGACGAATTCCAAGCGCTCATCTCCGAGATTGACCGCATTGCCGCCGTCACCGAGTTCAACGGCACAGCCTTGCTCAATGGCGCGGCATCAACGGGCATCTCACTACAGGTGGGTCTAGACAACGACTCCAATGACCAAATCCAGGCATCCATTGGCAACACCTATTCCAGCCAGCTGGGTGATACGAACTTTATCAACGCCCAGCACGTTTCCACTGTGGCTCTGGCCCAATCCGCACTCACTGTGATCGACTCAGCGATCGCAGACGTGTCTTCGGTCAGAGGCGACCTTGGTGCTGTGCAGAACCGACTTAGCATCACGGTGAACAACTTGGCCACGCAACGGGAGAACATCTCGGCTGCCAACAGTCGGATCCGCGACGTGGATGTAGCTTCGGAGACCGTGAACTTAACGCGTAACCAAATATTGATGCAGGCCGGCGTGGCAGTGCTCGCCCAGGCGAATCAGCTGCCGGCAATGGCCATTTCCTTAATCGGCTAGCGCGTGGGTTAGGCCCCACCCTTGACTCACGGCGCCAGTCGAAACTCAGCGTGGGGCCGACCCTTTTTTAATGGGGGGTCATCAACAGGAGACGAAGGAGGTCCAACAATGACCACTACAAAAAGCATTCAGGGAATGCAGCGTGGCGGACCTGACATAGAACGGGAAATTGCCAATTCACCCAATCAGGACAAGGTGGCAAAGGCAGTCAAACTCGACCGGCCACCTGAGGTCAACGATCCAGTGGTTTCAGCTGCAATAGAGGCAATTTCGGAGATCGGGGAAATCGACGGTAATAAGCTGGATGTAAAGTACGAGACGTCCACGGGCATGATAGTGATGACTGTCTACGGCCCAGACGGGGAGAGCGTCATTCGACAAATTCCGCCTGAAGAAGCGATCCGCATGGCTCAGCACCGGCGGCATTCGAGAGCCCAGTACCTGAGCGGACTCTTTTAAAAGGAGTATATTGGCATGAGCGCAATCACATTTTCAGGTCTCAGCTCTGGCATCGACTCGGCACAAATTATCCAGCAGCTCGTCTATCTGGAGCGGGCGCCGATCCGGAATCTGCAGCAGTCCAAGTCAGACTACCAATCTCAAAAGTCAATCGTACAGAGCATCAACTCAAAGCTCCAAGCGCTCCAGACCAAAGTGCAATCCATGGATACGCTGCCGGAATTTTTGTCCTATACCGCAACCTCGACAGACACGGACAAGTTCACAGCTACTGCTTCAGGCTCGGCAAACCCGGGCACCTACCAGATCGAAATCTTCCAATTGGCAGCTGCCGAACGCACCTATTCCAATGCTTTTGCATCAAAAGACACAGCAGATGCAGCTGGCAACGGCACCTTGACCATCACCATCGGGAGTGAGGTGGACACGGTCGAAGTCCTGGCAACCGACACACTTGAAGACATCGTCAACAAGATCAACGCATCAGATGCCGAGGTGTCTGCCAGCCTACTCTCGACGAGTGCGGGATATCGGATTCAGGTGACAGGTAACGACTCGGGCGCGGCCAATGCCATCACTTTCGAGGAAGAAGCATCGTCGACCCTCAATCTCGGACTCGATATCGTCGATAATCAAGTCCAGGCTGCCCAGGATGCCTCCTTGGAGATCGATGACTTCGCAGTGACCAGTGCGGATAACGCAGTAGATGATGCCATTCAAGGCGTGACGCTGAACCTGCTGGAAGAAACCACTACTGCCTTGGAAGTGACCGTCGCTCCAGATACAGCTGCCATCAAGACCAAGGTAAGCGAGTTTGTCGACGCCTATAACGAGGTGATGACGCTCGTCCAAAAAGAATTTGACTTCACAGGTGAGGCAAAGGGCCAGGATCGACTGGCAGGGGACGGCACGTTGCGATCGCTCAAGCAGCAGCTCGGCACCTTAATATCGACAGAGATAAGCGGTTTGACAGGATCGTATTCGGCCCTGTCTCAGATCGGCCTTAAGACCAATACCGACGGCACCCTGGCGATTGATGACGATGACCTGGAATCGGCCATCGCCTCGGACACGGTTGGCGTGGGTCAGGTGTTCGCTGGCACCTCGGATCACAGTGTTGACGGCATCTCTGACTCGATGGACACCATCGTCGATTCGTTCGTCGATTTTGCAGACGGCATCCTCACAGCCAAAATCAATGGCTTGAATACCCGTATTGATAATATCTCGGATTCAATATTGAGGTATGAGGATCGGGCGACAAAAAAAGAGGAGTCGCTCAGGCTACAATTTACAAATCTGGAGGTGATGATCAGCCAGCTGACATCGCAGAGCAATTTCCTGTCGAGCCAGTCATTTTTGTGGGGTTAAGCGTAGAAGGTACAGGATCACAATTTATATACAAGGGGAGACAACCGGATCATGGCAAATGTGAATTATCAGCAACAGACATACCGCAAAGTACAATTGGAAACCGCCAACCCCGGCCGCATTCTATTGATGCTCTATGACGCAGCCATCCGATTTGTGCGACTGGCAAAGCAGCAAATCGAAGCAGGGGATATGGCGGCAAAGGGTATCGCCCTCAGTAAAGCCTACGCCATTATCGCCGAATTCATTAACGCCCTTGATCACGACAAGGCCCCAGAACTCTGCCAGAATTTAGAGGCAATATATGGGTTCATGCTCGAAAAGATGAGTGAGGCAAACACACTAATGACTGCTGAACCGCTCATTCCCGTCCTGACCCACCTCGTCGATCTGCGTGCGACCTGGGCCGAAGCAGTGGCAAAGGCGGCCATAACGCTTACTGAACAAACGCCCACCACTGAACAAGTGGCATCGCGATGACCTCAGAAGCGATCATCGATGTCTTAACGATATGGCGCGATCTATTAAAAGACATCTCAACGCATTCGTTCAATATCCACACCGAAGAGCCGGAGATTCTGGCAACCCTCGAAAAGCGTCAAGAAGTCATCGCCCAGATTCAGAAGCTTGACGATCAGCTGAGGCAGATTTCCGATTTAAGGCAAGAGAAATGGCCTCAGATTGATCTGAGCATTGCTACCCGAGCGGAAAAAATTATCCTCGAAGGCCGTTCCCTTTGCGATACGATTGCGAAAGAAAACCACCAACTTATTGATATTGCTAAAGAAAAACGCTTAAGTATCCTCTCCAAACTCAGGGATTCCCATCTGGGTAAAGGGTATCTCAGTGCATCACACCGGGCCCATATTCGCCCGCCTGTCATCGTGGATAGCAACGCCTAAAAAGTCGGCATCCATATTGCAAATTGCCTGTTTAGCGAACTGAAACGGCAGGCCAAGGCAGGCCGCCGCTAGATAACAGCGCCTTGGAACGGGGGTTAGGTTTCTGTCAAACAGAAGCCGCAGGTCACGTGCGTCCAGGCATCCACGGAGGGACAGAATGGGATTAGTCATCAACACGAATATCGCAGCTATCAATGCACAGCGCAACCTGGGCCGGACCGAGAACGCGCTTACGACGAGTCTCGCTCGACTTTCTTCTGGTCTTCGGATTACCGCAGCCAAAGACGACGCCGCCGGCCTAGCGATCAGTGAAAAACTGCGCGCGCAAATCCGAGGTACAGCCCAGGCCGAGCGCAATGCCAATGATGGTATCTCTCTGGTACAAACAGCTGAAGGTGCACTGGATCAGGTCAGCAACGCAATCGTTAGGATTCGAGAACTCGCGGTCCAATCTTCCACTGGCACACTCGGAACTGAAGAACGCGTCTATCTGCATGCTGAGTTTGATAAATTAGTACAAGAAATCAATCGTATCGCCTCGGTGACAGAATTCAACGGACAGAAGCTGCTCGACGGCAGTACTTCTGCTGGCCTTTCCATTCAAGTAGGCCTTTACAATGTCTCTAATGATCGTATTACGATTTCAATCACAGGATCCTATGCCAGCCAGCTCGGCTCGGCAGGCAATCGCTTGCAATCACAGACCATCTCTACGGTGGCAGGAGCGCGATCCGTCCTCTCTGTGGTCGATCAGGCGATTCTCGATGTATCCGGTATTCGAGGTGACCTGGGTGCTGCTCAAAACAGGCTTGAAGTGACGATTCGAAACTTAGCCACACAACGGGAAAACCTCTCCGCGGCAAACAGTCGCATTAGAGATGTAGATGTGGCAGCTGAAACCGTGACCCTTACCAGAAGCCAGATTCTGATGCAGGCCGGCGTATCCGTGTTGGCCCAGGCACAGCAGTTGCCGACCATGGCCCTGGCGCTTATTTCCGGGTAAGGGCTCGACCAACCGCGTCTTTTAAATGACCGGTTGCCTTAACACAGGGTTATCACTATCGAGCAGACAATTGCTCGACATGATATTGGAGGAAAAAAAATGCAGCAGGTGACCAGTCAACCACAAGCGATTGATACCACTTACCAAATGGATCAAAATCCGGGTAAGATGCTATTAACCTTGTACGACGCGGCCATTCGATTCGTCGGGCTCGCCCAAAAGCAGATCGAGGCCGGTAATGCCAAGGCAAAGGAACTCACCCTCAGTAAGGCCTATGCGATCATCGCCGAGTTCATCAACTCACTCGATCACGGCAAGGCTCCGGAATTGTGCGCCAACCTGGAGCAAATCTACCAGTTCATGCTGGGGCAGCTGATCGAAGCCAATGGAAACATGGATCCAGAGCCGCTATCACCCGTCGTAGATCAACTCACGAATTTAAGAGATGCCTGGGCACGGGTAGTGGTTCAATAGCGCAGGTTGGGGACTGTGGGGCGAGAGATGATACAAACAATAGTGATAGGCAAGGATCAACAATCGGCGTCTCCGGCAGTTCGGCTCGCGGGTCACGCACTCGGCAGCTTGTGGGAATTTGCCAGCCTATCCTTAAGCCCAAAGCCTAATGGAACAATCCCGAACAACCAGGATTTGAACATTGCCTGTCATATGGCAGCCCGGTTGGTGGCGGAGAAGGTGAGTCGTCGAGGCATTCGCGTCGAGCTGATCATCGACCCGGTGATCCCGCCCATAGGTATCAATGTGGATGACGTCGTTCCGATCATTACATCTATTGCAGAGAATGCCTCAGCTTCGGTTGAACCCGGCCCTGGAACCGTGATCTTGAGAACCTGGTGGCACAAGAAATATGCTGGCGTGGATGCGATCGGTCGGGGTGGTTCCCTGCCCGAAGAAATTCGCACAAACCTGATGAGCCCGTGTTTTACAACGCGCGTTGCAGATTGGGACACCGGCTTTGGCCTCTTTTCAGCCCGGAAAGCCGCAGCAGCGATTCGCGCGACAGTTGAGCTGTTCGAGCCCAACAACGGTGTGGGGTTTCGGCTTGCCGTACCCATCGGCGGCACTTCCCTCTCGCCGCCAGAAGCTGAGATCGGACTTTCCGACAAAAAACCACTCCCCACAAAAGACAGCGGTGGCCCAACGCCACTTGAAACCGCGCTTTGGGAATCTACGGAGGTGATGCAAAATGTCGGCGACGATGGAGTTATCGAAGCTTGAGCAGGCACTGGCGTGCGCACGGGACACACTTCGCAGCCAAATCGTCTTCCCAACTGTTGAAGCAATCAGCGGTGCTGTTGCGGAAGTCGATATCAGATCAGCAGGACAAGTTGTCATCGAACACTACGAAGATGCCGACGCCTATGTCCGGCGCGAGCCATCCCATCTGCACCCACTTGGGGGCAAACCGCCAGGAAATACGTCGATTGGGACCGCACAGCTCGGGGTATGGCTATTCGGGCCCTCCCGGGTAAACACGCCAAGCCATGTCTATCGGTTGCTGTCGAGCCGAGTCGACAAAGGGCATAAGGCCATCATCGCAACTGAAACACCGTGGCAGGGAAAGTTATTAACGCCTCAAGAATACGGTGAATATACCACTGAAGAGACCTGTGCGATGCTCATTCGTACGGGTTTTGAACGCATCGATGAGGTCATCAGCGGTCCCTTTTTCAGCCTTTGGGAAGCCTACAGATCCGAGGACGAGACCTACCAGATACTGATCGACGCGGAGATCGCCCTAGACAAGGGGGATTGGGCATCGGCTGAACAAGGTTTAGCCTCTATTGAACAGCAGTTGAAGACAGCAGAAATGGTGCGGGAATATGCGCTGCTCGTCGCTGCCTGCCACGACCTGGCCGGCCGCGTGCCCCAGTGTCTAGATGCCCTGACATGTGCGCTCGACCTCGATCCTCAATGCGCCCGCGCCATGTGTGGACTGGCCCGCATTGCCGCACTCAAAGGAGATCTGGAAAGCGCTGATCAATTCTTTTCCTCTGCCCTCAAGCACCAACCGGCATTGGTGGCAGGATGCCATGGATTGGCGGTCGTTAAGGAGGCCCAAGGCAAGTTAGACGATGCGTTTTTAATGATGATGACCGCATCTGACTTAAGACCCAAGGACGATGGACTGATGATGGAAACGGTTCGCATCGGCAACGCCGCCGGAAAAGGAACAGAGGTTTCCAGGTTTCTCGAACACCGCATTGGCGGCAAATCCCACACACCAAGCATACAGAATATTCTGCCCCAAAAACAATCCGCTGTTGCTGCCCAGTAGATAGATCCGAGCGTACATTCTCAAAAAGTGGTGGCAAAACGAAGAAATAGATGTAGGTGAGGGGTTTATCCCCGCTTTGAAAAGCTAGATATATCAAGATGTTACAAGTGAGGGGACAAACCCCTTACCTACAAAAATTTGAACGCTTACCACTGGTTTTTGGAGAAGTTACGATCTGAACCCTTGATTTTGGCCTTCCGCAGACCTTGTAGTAAAATATAGGTGCATTCAAACAAGGAGAATGACCCTATGAAAAAGAACGGTTCGGTATTTGCGGCAACTCTGAGCATCACTGTTTTCTGCGCATTGCTACTATCCGCATGTGACGATGAAGAGAATTCAGTTGATCTGAGCGAGGTCGACGGTATGTGGGAGGTAGAGGCAGAAGAAGTTGAAAACAACTGCCCAGAAGGAGATATCGATACAGATGAAGAAGAGGACGACGGCCCGGACTACATTAAAATCGAGGTGGACGAAGACGACGAAGAACTTACGGTCTATGAGTGTGAAACAGAAGACGAAGATAGCTGTCTCGAAGATGGAGAAACATATGACCTGGACGGCAATTCAATAACCATAACAGAGTCAGAAACAGAAGATTTGGAGGTACCGGGCTTGGATTGTTCTTTAGAGACCACTCTGGAACAGAAAGTCACATTCAAATCCGAGTCCACCTTTTCCGGAACAGCAACAGGAGAAATGACCATAAAAGGGGACGATGCCGAGGCCTGTGGTGAAGTGATGGAAGAGTTTTTTGATCTGGACGAGCCCTTAATCAGTTGCTCGATGGAGGTAAAAATCTCTGGAGAAAAGTTATAGCACCTCAGGCCTTTGAAGGACCTATCTCGGCGTACCAAAATCCTGTGTCCAATAATGGGTGTATGTACTGCCCGATACCCTGGCATAGCCAATACCGATTTGGGTAAAGTCCGGGTTCATGATATTGGCGCAATGCCCTGGGGAGGCCATCCAGTCTATCATGGTGCCGTCAGCTGAGGCGTTCCCTGCGGCGATATTTTCACCAATGGTCAGCCAATTCACATAGCCGGCGGATTCTATGCGGTCCTGCATGGTATCGCCGTTTGGACCACCTGGGCTGTCATGGGAGAAGTAGTTTCGCTCGCCCATATCCTCGCTGTGCCACCTCGCAGCGTCGATGAGATCGGCCTGCAGCGCCAGGGGATCTGCAGGACCAAAGACCCCTGCCCCTCCGCAGTCCGCCCCTTGGGCGCGATATTCGTTCACCAGCTCGAACACCCGGCATTCCGCCGCAGCCAAATCGCTCGGCCAGTCTTCGCCCGATCCGGCGTCGCAATCATAGGAACCGGGATCTCCATTGTCGTCTGATGAGTCAAAGAGCTCAGAGCATCCGGTGTATAAAACCAATGCAACATAAAAAATACATCTAAAATGAAAAATTCGTCCCACGCTGCGCTCTCCATCTGATGCCGCAATACCGACGGCGTCGCACCTACTATAACGGTAGCGCAGGTTTCCCTACCTCTCAATTATTTCCTCGTATGGCGTGGGTTTATCCCACGCCATCCCCAGTGCAACAACTACACGGCGGGGCGTAAAGCCCGCCCTGCAGCTGAAACTGACATTCATCCCAAATCCAATTAGAAGATCACATGCGATTGAGCGGCGATATGCTATGAAACCCCATCTCCAGGCAATGGCTCACCCAGAAATGTGGCAAGGGCATCTTTTCCATCTTTTCCCTGACCTGTGATCACCATGCCTTCGGAGATACCAAATTTGGTCTTTCTGGGCTTGATGTTGGCCAGGACCATGACTTTTTTTCCCACCAAGCGTTCTGGTTCTTGATATGACGCCCTAATGCCGGAGAGAATGTGACGGGGCTTGGCTTCCCCGATGTCTACCACCAGGCTGATCAGGGCATCTGCTCCTTTAACGAGGCTCGCTTCTGTTACCTCCCCTACCCTTAAGTCGAGCGCGGCAAATTTGTCGATTGGGATTTGGGTATCCCCGGGCTTGCCGTCTTTGCCCTTTGGAGATCGCTTTTTGGGGCCTGGATCCTGTTTTTTCTGTGCCTGGCGCTGGTCCGCGCGCTCTATCTTAGCCCAGGAATCCCTCAAAGAGACCGTTCGGTTGAAGATGAGGCCGCTATCAGGGCTGCTCGTTGTGTCCACACAAAAGTAACCGAGCCGTTCGAATTGATACAGGCTCCCAGGCGCTGCATTGGCCAAGGCAGGCTCTAGCTTGCAGTTGCGCCTTATCTCGAGGGAGTCTGGATTGATGTGGTCTTTGAAGTCACTGCCATCTTTGGTATCGAGTGGGTTTTCCCTGGTGAACAACCGGTCGTACAAGCGCACCTCGGCATCCACAGCATGGGCTGCAGAGACCCAATGGCTCGTGCCCCGGACCTTTCTTCCATCTGGTGCAGTGCCGCCCCGGGATGCCGGGTCCCAGGTGCACCTTAGCTCGATAATGTCTCCGGTTTTGTCGTCCTTGACCACATCCACGCACTTGATGAGGCATGCGTACCGCAGGCGTATTTCCCGCCCCAGGGCCAGTCGGTGCCACTTCTTTGGGGGATCTTCGCGAAAATCATCGCTTTCGATGTAAACCACCCTTGAAAACGGCACTTCCCGCGATCCAAATCCGGGATCTTCCGGATGTAGCGGCGCGTCGAAATATTCGGCCTCCCCCTCGGGATAGTTCTCGATGACAACCCGCAGGGGGTGAAGGACCGCCATGACCCTCGAGGTTCTGTCGTTCAGGTCTTCTCGAACCGCATGCTCCAATAGGGCCATGTCCACAATACTGTCCCGCTTGGCCACGCCAATGCGGTCGCAGAATTTTCTGATGGCCTCGGGCGTGTATCCCCGCCTGCGCATGCCCGAGAGGGTGGGCATCCTGGGGTCGTCCCATCCATCCACACACCCAGCCTCTACCAGTTCGAGCAGTTTTCGCTTGCTCAATACGGTATAGCTTAGATTGAGGCGCGCAAATTCAATCTGCTGGGGATGGCAGGGCACATCGAGCTGGTCTAGAAACCAGTCGTACAAGGGTCGGTGATTTTCGAATTCAAGCGTACAAATCGAATGGGTAATGCCCTCGATGGCATCCTCCAAGCCGTGGGCAAAATCGTACATGGGGTAGATGCACCAATCGTCTTTGGTGCGGTGATGGGTTGCGTGGCGAATGCGATAAATAATCGGATCCCGCAGGTTCATATTGGGTGACTGCATGTCAATTTTCGCGCGGAGCACATGGGTACCGTCTTTAAATTCGCCGGCCCGCATTCGCTGTAGCAGATCGAGGTTTTCCGAAACAGATCGGGTTCGGTAGGGACTGTCTTGGCCCGGGATGTTGTAGTCCCCGCGGTATTTTTTTATTTCATCAGTGGGTAAGCTATCCACATATGCCCTACCCGTTTCGACGAGGGACACTGCATAAATATAAAATTGTTCGAAATAGTCAGAGGCAAAGAACAATCGGTCCTGCCAATTGAATCCCAGCCATTGCACGTCGTCCATTATGGAGGCGACATAGGTCGCGTCTTCAGTGCTGGGATTCGTATCGTCAAAGCGCAGATTGCAGGTCCCGGCGTAGTCAGTGGCCAGTCCGAAGTTGAGACAGATGGACTTGGCATGACCGATATGGAGGTAGCCGTTGGGTTCTGGTGGAAAACGGGTGGCAACGCGCGCGTTGTTCTTACCGGCTTTAAGGTCCTCGTCGATAATGTCTCTGATAAAATTGGAGGGGCCTGTCGAGGCGGCCTCCTCTGTTTGCCCATCGATCTTACTGGGCGACCGGTCGTTCTTTTCTTTCATGGACATCCTCTTATTGCCCTTCAGTGTCCTGGATGATGGGCTTCTTGCCAACCACAGGTCCTTTGCGCAGGGTTGGGTTTTTCAAGGGTTGTGTTTTCATGATGTGGATTTCATGGCATAAATTAACGTTAAATGTAAACAATCTTAACGGCGAGGTGGCAAAATGAATACAGTTTTCAAAGGCGCTTATGCCCTGGTACTCGCGACTTTGCTCTGTTTTGATGCATCGGCTGCGGCAAAGACAGACAAGCAAAGAGCACTCAAGGCGTTTAAGACCGGCGTGAATCTGTATCAGGCCGGCGACATGGAGGGAGCTGTCAAAAAATTTCGCTACGCAGATGCGCTCCATCCCTCCTGGAAGATTAAGTACAACATCGGCCAATGTGAGGCTGCTCTGAAGCGGTATGGAGAGGCCATCGAGGCGTTTGAGCAATACCTGGGCCAAGGGGGAGACGACGTAACCAGCAAACGCCGGGACGAGGTACTGGCCGAGCTGGATCGCTTGCGCAGGATGGTCGGGACGATCACCGTAACCGGCGAACCCGGCATCGACGTATACGTGGGCATGGTAAAGCGGGCCAATACATCGGTCCGGGCCTCGATCAAGGTTACCGCTGGTGTGGAGCACGAAATCTCGTTCGTCAAAAACGGAGAAAAGCTGGGCACGGTAAAACTCATCGTCTCTGCAGGCGAGGTCGTCTCCTTACCCACGGACACACAGCAGCCCAAGACCGTTGCCGTATCTGTACCTGGTACGCCTGCCCCTACCCCACCTGTCAAAACCATCCAACCACCTGCTGCGTCACCAACCCCCAAAAAAGCACCTGTTCAATACACGACCATGCGCCAACTCAAAGATGCGCTGCGCAGTGGAAAGATTACAAGGGAAACCTACAGGGCCCACCAGCAAAAAATTCGCAAGTGGCGCGCAGCAGAATACGAGCAGTTGAAGGCAGAGCTCAGAGCTGGCAAGATCACAAGACGCGAATACAAAACCCGAGCATCTGCGGTGCGGCGAAAATACGAGGGAAACTAGTACCTCGTCAAGTGATGGGTCATAAACTCCCCCTTTGAAAAAGGGGGGAGGGGGGATTTCGTGAATATTCCCGCAGTGTTTGGAAATCCCCCTAACCCCCTTTTTCAAAGGGGGAAATCGGAATCTCCACCCGTCAGAGTAGGCTTGAATGAGCACTAGCGTGGTTATCGAGTTTCGAGGTAGATGTAGAAGATCCAAGATCCCGCCGTAGGCTCGGCGGAGGCGGACACGTCAGCACTTAGTCCTAGTCTTCGCCCCCGGTGTCGCCTGTGCGACTGAGAATGCGAAACTCCACGCGGCGGTTGCGCGCGCGTCCCCCAGCGGTAATGTTGGGAGCAATAGGCTTGTTCGGCCCATACCCCTTGGCTTCGAGGCGATCAGCTGCCACCCCCGCGCCCATGAGATAATCCCTTACCGCACGGGCCCGCTTATCGCTTAACCTGATATTGAGTTTTCTCCTGCCCCGGTTATCTGTATGGCCTTGGATTTCGACGCGGGTAATATCGGGATGGGATTGCAGCACATAGGCAACCTCGTCCAAGAGGGGAAATGCGTCCGGAAGTATTTTGTCAGCCCCGGTTGCAAAATGAATTTTCTTTTTAATGACGATACGCTTCTTCTCTACGACGACGTTGCTTTCCTTTGGCTTAGGCGCCAAGGGGATTTCCACATCAGCATAAGCACCTTCTGCGAGTGTAATGGCCTTTGATTTACTCAGATATCCTTCCTTTTCAATCGTCAGCGAATACTGGCCAGATACCACCTCTTGCTCTACCTTGCCGTCCTGCCCGCTTGTCTCCCGAACCTCGACAGGGCCTTTCATGGTGACGACCGCGTTCGGCATGGGTTCGCCTTTCTCGTCGAGGACGCGGATCAGCATCGTGCCCGTGCTGAGTAGGGGCACCAGTGGGCAGTTGAGCTGCACTTCGAGTGGTTTTAGGGCTTGGTCTGATCCATCAACTTCTGGGGTGTCTGCGCGGTACCCCTCGGGGCTCGGGATAGAAACGACAAACGATCCTTCGCGATAACCATCTGCTGCTACAGCTAGGGTCAATGGGCCTGGCGGCAGATCATAGGATTGAAACCGCCCATCATGGCCGGTCACCTGCGGGGTAAGATCCCTGTCCACGTAGGTAATGACAGCGCCTGGAATGCCCTTTTCCGTTGACGTTGCATCGTGTACATACCCGGCAATGACGACTTTTGGTTGGTCTTCTTCTGGCGGGGCGATGCCCGTGGCAACCGATTCAGTCCGAGGCGCCGCTACCTTCTCAGCAGGGCCAAAACCGTAACTCACACCGACAATGACGCGATAGGGCGCCTGGGCAGCCAACTCATGTACACTGGGTGCCCATCCGGTCAGTCCAAGATCCAAACCCACGTCAACTGCAAGCGACGAGATGGGTGGTAAGATGCGGGCCCCCAGCGTCACCCACTGCCGCATACCTGTAAATCCCTCTTGCTTCAAACAGGAATCCGGGCTGCCTAAAATCTTTTCCGGACACGTGAAGTCCTGTCTATTCACGGGAATTTCAAGCCAATACTCGACGATGGGGGATACATACGGCAACAACACATCAACCCCAACACCAACTCGAAGCTGGTCATTGCGGTTGATCCCAAGGGCAGTCCGCGCAATCGGATTTAAGCACCCCTCGTAATCAGCGGTGCCATCCCCGTCCTCATCTGTATCACATCCGCCTTGATCCCTTTCATAGTCTTCAACCAGCTTGGAGGACTGATCAAAGAGATACCCTACGTTTAAATGGGCGCGCAGCGGGAGCATTTTGTTTAATTTCGAGATATCAAACGTGGAAAACAGAGCCAGATCAGCGTTGGTTCCCTTAAAGGAAACATCGAATTGACCTGCTGGATTCCTAAACGCCGCACCTACGAGACCGCCGAGGGTAATCCAATCAACCGGGGAGAAAAAGCCCTTGACGCCGATCTCGGGGTGTCCCAGCGCCTGGGACAGGGATGGAGAGGACAGATTGTTGTAGTTCACAAAGCTCCTCAGGCCGATGAAAATTTCCAGGAACTCAAGGGGTGTCAGGCGGAGGTTAATCCCGCCCCATATTTGGGTGTTTTTGTCGTTCGCATACAGGTAATCTGAAAATCGAAAAAAGGCGCCGTGAACCCCAAGACCAAACGTACCTGCCTTATCCGAACCGGCCTCGATGATATGAAAAAGCCCTGTGGGTCCCCGAAGGCTTAGGTGATGGCGCGAGCCCCGCCAATCCCAAGGCTTCTGTTGACGTGTCTGCCCTGGATCAGCAGGTACATCTGCCGAGGCCATCGGTGTAAATGTGTCGGTTGTCTCGACTGACCCATAAGGATCAGGCTCGACTTCGGAGGTATCTGTTTCACCTGATTCAGATCCGGCTTTATCGACAGCTGCCTCATTTTTTTCAGCCGGGGTTGTGCCAGCCGCTATCTCGTCGTAGTACGACGCGCTATCATCATCATACTGTGCCTGGGCTACACGGCTGTCAAAAACAGATAGAACACACACCCAACAACACATTATAGCTGACAGTGTACGCCTCATTGCGCGACTCCTTGTTTTCCTCGCTTCGGCATGAATAGATTGTGAAACAAGTAATAGCTTAACATATTTTTATCGAGCAACATATTCCACGCCCCAATGATCTACAAATGAAGTAAACCCATGGAAAATATTTATATTTTTATCCATGCGCGCACAATTTCAAGTATTTTTTTTTGAGCCCATTGCATTTTCTTTCAATTCGGACAGGTCGGGCAATCGGCTTCCCTTAACGGGATCTGCTACACTCATTGACAACCCAGTAGAGAACGCCGATGGTGCTAGTTCTACTTGGGGTCCCTAAAAGATGGGCTGGGATGCGCGACAAGGCAAAAAAAATACTTACCACCCAGTCAAAACAAGTCCGTCGAGCCGTGCTGATCGGGCTGGCGATAAATCTATTCCTTTCCCTTGTCAAATTCATCGGCGGTGTCTGGGGATCGAGTCAGGCCGTGGTGGCCGATGCTATTCACAGCCTCTCAGACTGTGTGACTGACGTTGCGATCCTGATTGGCGTGAACTTTTGGACCAAGCCACCTGATGCGGACCACCCCTATGGCCACCGCCGGATCGAAACGGTTGTAACGGTATTTATCGGCCTTTCCCTGGCAGCCGTTGCCTTTGGCATTGTCGCAGATGCGGTCTCCTCATTTGCCGAACCGGGTCGCCATCCACCGGGAAATGTCGCTTTGATTGCGGCACTTATCTCTGTTGCAACCAAGGAAGTGCTCTACCGATGGACCAAGAAAGCAGGCACCCGCACCCAATCCCCTGCCCTGATTGCCAATGCGTGGCACCATCGTTCAGACGCCATGAGCTCCATTCCAGCAGTCATTACTGTTGGTCTGTCAAGAGTCGATCCCTCACTGACCTTCCTTGATGGTATTGGGGCACTGCTGGTCTCCATGTTTATCCTCTACGCGGCGTGGCAAATTGTAATGCCAGGCCTTGCCCAGCTCACCGATAAGGGCGCAACTGCTGAAGAAATAGAGAAAATTCAGCGGATTGTTCAACGTATCGACAGCGTCCGGGATGTTCACCAAATTCGGTCTCGGTTCAGCGGTCTCGGCCTCCACGTGGACCTGCACATTTTAGTAGACGGTGATCTCTCGGTCCGCAAAGGCCACGCCATTGCAGAAATTGCCAAAACCCAGCTAATGAAGGAAATTCCCAGTATCGTGGACGTGGTCTCCCACATCGAGCCAGTTGAAGAAAATTCAGGTCTGACCAGCATCCCGCCCTGTGATGATGATGCTCCATGAACCAAGGACGCCTGATAAGCGCCGCTCATTGACAAACAGGGCAATATCGGCTTTTAAAAGCTCTGAAGATAAACCCAGGAGCAATGAGATGTACTTCGTGTTGTTCTATACCTACCGGGACGACTATCTGCAGCGTCGGGAACCCCTGCGCCAGGCCCATCTAGAGCTTGCGAGCGCGGCGCATCAGCGCGGTGATATTTTCATGGCCGGTGCATTTGTCGAGCCCCCATTTGGCGCAGTGCTGATTTTTAAAACCGACGACGTCTCAAAAGTGGAGCGCTTTGTCGAACAAGATCCCTACGTCAAAAATGGGCTGGTTGCAGATTGGCAAATTCGTCCCTGGTCAGTAGCAATCGGCGGTTGAATACCTTGTTGCTGTATCGGGTTCTGCTGATGCTCTTCATGTTGGGCAATGCCAGCTGCGCCACCAAAGAAGACAAAGCGACAATTGAACGCCGCCGCGCAGTCCTGGCGTCGGCCCAAGAGCTGACAGAACGCGCCTATGACCTCAAGCGAACCGGTCACAACGGCCCAGCGCAGAAGATTTTTAAGCAGGTGTACGAACACCTCCTGCCCGCAGTTGGCCCAAAGAGCGAGCCGGTGGCCTCGAACCTGGACGATCAAGCCTCTGTGTTTATGCGCACGGGCGACTATGACAATGCCCGCCGTTTTTATACAAAGGCCCTCGACATACTCGACGATATTGACGCTCCCTTGGATCCCTACCTGGCAGACAGCATCCGCCGCCGAATAAAAACCCTGGATGCGCTGGAGCGACAGAACATCACCTGTGCCGAGCTACTGTTACCCCCACCATCGACTGTCACGGCTGATGCTGGCCCCACAGCTGACTATCTGCCCTATTTCCCAAATATCGACGATGTCTATGCGGTGTTTGCCAAAATGAACGCGCGCCTTACCTCGTGTTTGCAACGGCCAAAGCAGCCGTTCACCGTGTGGATTGTCCTCAGCAGCACCGGACGCATCATTCGCGCAGAAACGAGAAACATGCTCGCCGGCACACCTGAGGCCAGGTGTGTTGAGGAACGGATCATGGCAATAAACCCGGAATTCAAATCCCAATTCCCGCGCTTCAGGGCCTGCTTTAAGAATTTCAATTATCCTTTTTTACTGGGCAATTAAACTATCGCGTGACGCCGAAATCTTTAAATATGGCTTGTGTAACCTCATCTACTGGCAGCACTTTGTGCGCGGTATCGATACAGCAATGAACCGTATATCCGTGGGCCACGACCCTTGCGTCACCGTCGTGCCGAACCACGTAGCTATAGCCAAATTTCACCGGTGCGATCTCACTGGGGCGGGCATACACTGCAAGCTCATCATCATAATCAGCGTAGGATTCATACTGTACCCTCAAGTCGACAATCGGGTGAAACAGCCCCAGGGCCTCGATCTCTTTGTAGCTCCGGCCACTCGCGCGGATGAGCCCGGCCCGGCCGATCTCAAAGTACTTGAGGTAGTTGGCGTGATACACCACACCGGCCTTGTCTGTATCTGCGTACAGCACGCGGAATCGCTCGCGATGCCACCGCAGTCCAGTGTCGGTTTCTACGATGAAGTCCCCATCCAGTTCTTTGCCGATGTCAAAAGCTCTTCTCACAACCTCATCCTTCCCATCGCTTGAAGACCACGCAGCAATTGGGCCCGCCAAATCCAAAGGAATTTGAAATCGCGATATCGTAACGCACCTTACGGGCCTTATCTGGCACCAAGTCGAGGTCGTCAAAATCAGGGTCTATCCTCAGGTTGAGCGTGGGTAAGACCGTATCTTCCACCAATCCCTGAATGGTAACAGCCGCCTCAAGTGCAGCAGAGGCAGCCAAAGAGTGGCCGAGCTGGGATTTGCTCGAAGATATGGGGATGTGTCTGAGTTGATCGCCGAACACCTGACGCAAACACGCCACCTCGGCCTTGTCGCCTGCTTTTGTGGATGTACCGTGGGCATTGATATACCCGACCTCATCGATGGCAATATCCGCGTCTTCAATGGCCTGGCGCACACACGTAGCAATTGTCTCCACTTTGGGGTTGGTGTAGTGATAGGCATCTGAGTTCATGTGCTGTCCCAGGACTTCGGCAAGTATTGGCATCTGATGTTCAAGGGCAAAATCCATGGAAGTAAGCAGTAAAATACCCGCGCCTTCAGCCAGGACAAATCCCCTGCGATCCTTGCTGAACGGTCGGCTCGCCAATCTGGGATTGACACTTGCCCGGTCTGCCTCATCGGTTTGGGCAAGCGCGCGCATGTTTCCAAAGCCGTAGAAAATAGCGGGCAGCAGGGGTAGCTCCACACCACCGGCAAACATGGCGTCCGCATCTCCCCGCTGGATGATTTTGGCTGCCTCGGCAATGCAGTGATTGGCTGTGGCACAGGCTGTGGCAGGGGCCATGACAGGCCCGGTAAAACCTAATAAAATCGAAGTTTTACCTGCCGGCATATTGGCGCAAATGTTGGGCAGACAAAACGGTGAGACCTTGAGCGCACCGCCGCGTCGCAGGCCGTTCAAATTCTGTTCATAGGAGTCGTTGCCGTTAATGGCCGAACCTATGAGTGCACCAATGCGGTGGGTATTTTCCTCGCTTACGGTAAGGCCCGTCTTTTGGGCTACATCGTGGCAAAGTGCCATTGTCATTGGAATGTACTTGGCATCCCAAAGATAAATGTCGCGTTCAGTGAGAAAGCTGTACTGCAGCGGGTCATAGTCTGGAATTTCACCTGCTGTCTTAACTGGATAGGATCCTGCGTCGAACCGGGTCAGCCACCCCACGCCGGATTCGCCAGCAACAGCCTGCTGCCAGGTATTGTCAAACCCATGGCCAAGGGCGGTTGAGATCTCATACCCGACGACGACAACCCGCTTGTTCTCCGGCTTTCTCATGTGGTCTTCCTATATGAAACGCGGCTTTATGCAAGCCCAAACAGCGAAATCGGCCTATTCCGAATCCTTCCGCATTGCGCAGTGATGATCTTATCAGTACACTGACAACCGCAATGTCACCTGCGATCAACGCCATTGTCAGCGGTATTGTACAGGGTGTATCCTTTCGTTACTACACCCGACGTAAAGCTACGGACCTCGGACTTACCGGGTTTGTCAGGAATTTGCCGAACGGCACTGTAGAGGTGTACGCCGAAGGCCCTGAGACTGATCTCGAAGCCCTGATAAACTGGCTTCATCAGGGCCCTTCCTACGCTGTAGTGGACCAGGTAAACATATCCCACTGCACTGCGACAAACCGATACAGGACATTTGATATAACACGGTGATCATCCAAGGGGTGTTTCCTTAGGAACCCCCAACCCGGTTCTCCCTAAAAAACATGGCCTGGCTGCGTTATTCACCCTCCCCCAGCGTCCAATTGTCCATCGGGGGAGGGAGGGCCGGTGTGGGGGTCCAAAAGGGGGTGTTCGAATACCACAGTGTCAGGTTGTCCACGGGTCAGTTTGCCAAAGCGAGAGGCCTTGTACCCGACATTCTCTCCCCACCTTGAAAAGTTGAGCTAAATGTATAGTTTAAAGTTATAGGCTGTGACTGGAGGTATGGCCCGTGCTGAAAGAAACCTACTACCTGGACGATGATTTTCATCGGCGCGACGAACGAGACGATGGCATTTTTTACCACAAGGACCGACTGGTTCAGCATTTGGATGCAGTGGCGTTGGATTCGGTTGAGCAGCTCTTCAGAGCGTTAATTGTTGAAGAATCACCTGTTATCCTGGATTTGATGGCGAGCTGGGATTCCCATTTGCCAGCTTCCCTGACCCCGAAAAAACTTATCGGTCTGGGACTCAACCGCAACGAGCTCGAACACAATCATCGGCTCGACGGGTTCGTGCTCCACGACCTCAATCGAACACCGCGATTGCCTTTTAAAAACAACACCTTTGATGTCACCCTCAACACCGTGTCAGTGGACTACTTGGTACATCCCGAGACAGTATTTGATGAAGTGGCCCGAGTGTTAAAACCCGATGGGTTGTTCTCGGTGGTGTTTTCCAATCGATGGTTCGAACCCAAGGTAACCAATATCTGGCGCCGATCGAGCGAGCCAGAGCGGGTGCTGCTGGTCGAACGATGGTTCGAGCAAACCGGCAAGTTCACCAAGCCGTTGGTGTACGTGTCCAAGGGTAAAGACCGTCCATCAGACGACAAGCACTATGCCGTAACCAAACACAGCGACCCGATCTATGCGGTCTCCGCCAACCGTTGCGGCGGCGTGGGTGTGCAGCGCAACCTGCCAGAAACCGGGATTCATATGCCGGGCAATGCTGAGCTGGCAGCGCGGAAGGCCTCAGTCAGTCAAACAGGCCAATGCCCGTATTGCTCTGAAAAACTGAAAAAATGGGCCGTGCCCCAGACCCCCTTTACCGAATGGTCAAGCGCGTATTTCTTTATCTGTTTCAACGACCACTGCCCATTTTACGAAGGTGGTTGGCGGACCCTGACCGATCAGGGCAATGTGGGCTGGTCCCACCGGGCGACCTACGATCCAGAACGGGATGTGTTTTTTGCCACCCCAGTGCAGACCCCCACCGCCTTAAGGGATTGTATCGTTGAATAGCCTGCTAGGCACAAGAAAGAAATAAGCCATGAAAATACAACCGCTTATCGTTGTTAAAGATGTCGAGAGCAGCAGTACGTTTTACCAAAGGCTGTTGAACTGTGAGAGCGGTCATGGCGGCTCAGAGTACGAGATGCTTCTCATTAACGGAGCGTTGGTCTTACAACTTCATGCTCAAGACACCCATGAACATGAAGGGCTCTTTAATGAACGTTACCCTTGCGGCAATGGCGTAATATTATGGTTTCGAACGAACGAATTCTCCAAAGCGGTAGAAAGGGCTCGGTTGTTGGAGGTAGAAGTGGTTTCCGATCCGCATATAAACCCTAATGCAAATCAACCCGAGTTCTGGTTTAGAGATCCTGATGGGTACTTAGTTGTATTGGCCGGCAATACGGGTGATGTTTTATAACTGTGCGTCACGGTTTCAGCCTAACAAGATATCCCAGCGTACATTTTACTCAGGACTAAAGTGGGGACAAAAAAAAGTGGGGACAAAAGTTGGGACCAAAAGTGGGGACCAAAAGTGGGGACGGAGGCTATCTTTTTCTTAATGATAACAATATGATGCGGAACGTTTTGCTGCTTTAATCGATGCCTCCGTCCCCATTTCTGTCCCCATTTCTGTCCCATTTCTATGCGCGATTCAGCTCTTTATGTCGCCTCACAGTACCCCGAACAATCTGGCAAAGAAACAGGCCGTGTGCTGCACCGAGTCGACCCTCACCCACTGTCTGGTGAGCTTGAAGCGGAACGACCCGATGGCCTTTTTGGGGGCTGGGAAGGCAAAGCTCGACGCCTTGCTGTGGTAGGTAGGGAGGAGGGATTTTGCGACCAGGATATTGGCCTCGAGGAATTTTTCTGCTAGCGCGGTTTTTCCCATCCGTTTGGCCAGATAGTAGGCCGCGATGAGGCCCTCGGCCCTGGCGCCATCAGTGTAAGCGTGATCCCCGTAGTTGTAGAAGAACGTGCCGGGGTTGTCGAAATAGAGGCTGTTTGACGTATTGTACATATGCTCGATCATGCTGTTGGCGTCATTATAGACAAAATCGAGATACGCCTGCCGCCTGAACTCTGGATCCTTTGACCACTCCTCTATGGCCTGCATCAACCAGCCGTCAGACGGCAGCGCTGTGAACAGGGAGGCGTATTTTTTCGGCCTTGAGTCCACCAAGAAATCGAGCGCTTTTTTACATTTGGTCCTGATCTCCTGTTTGAACGCGGGATCGAGAGACATCTCCCGCTCGTAAAGGGCTAGCCCGAGCAGGGCTTCTCCGGGATAGTAGAACGAGAAGAGCTTCTTCTTCTGCTCTGCCGTGGGTGTGAGCAGGGGTTCGCCGTTGTTGTATTTAGGATGGATGTAGTACCCGATCATTTCGCCGTCGTTCTCTATTCGCGACAGCAGGTGACGGGCCATGCCAGTGGCGTATTCGTTGAATTGGGCATCACCGGAAGCCATGTAGTAACGCATGATCGCAGCCAGCCCAGTGCCGGTCCCACCGAGTTTGGACTTCTTGTTGAAGAATGCGTAGTAGGCGGTCTTGCCCCCAATGTCTCGCTTTCTGGTGGTGCTGATCAGGAAGTCCAATGACCGTTTGGCAGCGGCCAGGTATTTATGATCTTGAGTCAGCTCGAACGCACGGATCAGGGTGATGGTCCCACCGGAATGGCGCAGTATATTGTTGTACAGATTGTCCATGGATCGTTTTGGGTGGGCGTGGTCGACGATAGTGTCTGCGACCGGGTCGTAGTAGTATAAAAAACTGCCATCGCTGTTCATGTTCTGTACCAGCCAATCCACGGAGCTCAGCATGGTCCTCCTGATCTCCTCCTTTGAATAGGGCAGGATCGCTGGGTGACCTCGATACAGGGGGATGAGCTGATCTTCGAAAGTGACGAATGCTTTGCTGGTCAATGCGGTGCAGGTCAGGTTCAACCCTTTGAGGGCAGCGATGCGGTCGTTTCGCTTTTTCGTTCCAGGGGCGACCCGCAGATTATCAGCCAATTGGCCCAGCACATGGTTCTTGGACAGATGGCTGCGGGTGGTCGCGTCTGTGGGCAGGTAATAGGACGTCCTATCACCGTGCTGACACTTCAGCCCGGTGATGCCCGGTTCGAAGCGATTGGTCATCAGCTTGTTGCGGGTGTCTTTGGGAGAGCTGTACCCAAAGACCAGGTCGTTCAGATTCACCCGGCGCGTCTCTTGCACGATCTCGAATAGAATCCGGGTTTTCGCAGGATCGGACACGTCGAACCGAGCAAACCGGTCGTGGGACCTGAGCTTTTTCACGATTCGATCCAGGCTCCCCTTAAAACTCTGCCGGCTGGCGCCCCAGCGGATGAATGTCTCGCCCGCCTGAAAGAGGGTGACATAGGGCCGGGTCTGCTCGGGATGGTACGCGAACTGATATCCGGTCTCTACCTGCACCTCAGTGCCGTTTTCCAGGGCGTTTCGAATGGATGCCAGCAGCTTGAGCTCTTTGGAAAAATCGTTCTTGAAATAGGCCTCGTACTGGGAAAGGTCTGGTTCGATTCGCGAGTAGTTGAGCTTTGGAGCTGGCGGGAGGTCCGGTTGATCCTGGGCGCGACGGTCCTTTTTGGCAAAGGGATCGATCACTAAAAAAGCGACGATGAGCATACAGACGACGATGAGTACCCAGCGAATCAGCGTCGGTTTGCTCTTTGGCTCAGATGGGGGTGACTTGGGTGTTCCACTCGATGATTGTTGATCTTTTTCGTTCACTGTTCTGCCCCTTGGGTGATTAGCACAAATGGGGAGGATGACACTTTAGCGCTGCGTTGTAAACGCCGGTCGGCGCTCTAGGCATCTGTGATACTCTGGAGAAAGTCCTTCAGGGTCTGGCCGGGGGTGTCCTGGAATGGCTCGTCGCGAATGACGATCTGTTCCATGCGGTCGATCCGGAAGTTTCGAAAGGCGCCCCTGAGCTCGCACCATGCAGCGAGCATCCAATCCGGTGCGAAGAAGGTGAGGCACAGGGGGTGGACCACCCTTTGGGAGGGCTTCGCCTTGGCATCGGTGTATAATAACGCCACCTTGCGTTTCTCTCTCACCGCTTCGCGCAGTTGAAAGAGGCGTTCAGCCACCTGAGCATTGGGGGTGAAGTTGACCGCAAAGAGGGGCATCTGATCGATTCTTCCCTTGAGCTTCTGTGGCAGTACCATCTCGATCTTGTCCAGCGCCTCCCTGGCTGCCCTGGCCAGGTGGGGGTCGGCCCAGCTTCGGACGATGCGCGCACCCAGGGTGAGCGCCTCGATCTCTTCGGATGTGAACATGAGAGGGGGTAGATCAAAGCCCTTTTCTAGGGCATAGCCGACGCCCGCCTCCCCGCGAATCGGAACTCCTGAGCAGACCAGGTCATTGATGTCCCGGTAGATGGTCCGCTCGGAGACCTCGAGCTGTTCAGAGAGATACCGCGCCGTGATTAGCCTGCGGCTGCGAAGGATCTGTATGATCTGAAACAGGCGATCGGCTCGTCTCATGTTACTCCACGATGTACTTCGCGTACTCCTCGGTCGGCGGTATCGGCTGATAGATGTACACCCCAATGCCGATCGGGTCGACCGCAATCGTGCTCCGATCCCCCCACGGGTTGTCCTTAGGGGGCTGGGCGATCTGAACGCCTCGGCCGGCCAGTCGCTTGTGTTCTGCATCCACGTCAGCCACCTCGAAACAGAAAGTAACGGCCATGCCCTGGTGGGGCTGGGTGTCCGGGCAGGTGGGCATCATGAACGAAATCTCGCAGGCCGCCTCGTTGGACTGCAGACAGAGAAACTCATCGCTCGCAAACACCGGCTTGAAGCCAAAGTGCTCGCAGTAAAAATTTTTGAGGGCATCCAGCTGGTCAGTGACAATCAGGGGGGTATTCTTCTTTATCTCCATCGTCTTCTCCTGTTGCTTGGGGGCGTCATCGCCCGTCATCCAAACCCAACCTACCACCGGCCTCCTGACAGCCTGATGTCAGGAGAGATCAGGAGGACGGCACAGGAGGGACCAGTCGGGGACACCCGGTTGGGGACAATAAAAGTAAATCATTGCTCTACCGGCTATTAATTGAATTCGGAATACATTTTGTGGCTTGTCAGGAGGCATCAATTAAAGCAACAAAAAGGTCCACATCATATTGTTATCATTAAGAAAAAGATAGCCTCCGTCCCCATCCTCCTCTCTGAGAAACGACCCCATCTTTACTGTCTGTTTTTTTTAACCCCAGGTAATTTCCTTTTTGCGAAGAAGATGAGTGCTTTGAGTGAACAAGTTAACATTGCATGTCCGTCCTATCTTATCCTTAAGGCTGATACTCAAAAGCACCTAAATCAACAGTCGCTGTCCCATCAGCAGGATTATTCCCATCTACGATCCGAGTATTTCCGATCAAGTCAGTGAATGTTGTAACTGCTGTGTTATCACCGGCGTCTATGCAATAAGAGGCCGATTGTAATTGAACAAAGAGTTGCTTTTCCCAGTTATCTACAGTCATGCCTAACGTCGATTCAGTTGCTAGACCGGGTGTGAAGTCGACGGTTGTTCCATCAACTTCCGTTACAAAACGCATGACCCCATCGTTTCCTATTTCAATGAAGTAGCTGTATGCAATATTGGTTGATGCATCCTCTAATTCAATAGATGTGGTCGTTCCATCGGCGAAGGTGATTCCAGACCATACCGGCGAGTCGATAAAGTGTGGATCGTTGTCTATGTTGTTGCCACCGTCTGTGCCAAAAGCGGAATCCCACGACGTACTTCCGCCACTTCCCTCGATATCACTGTAGTTGAATGTGATGCTTGAAGTGTCTAGGTTCTCCAGGTTGCTTCCGGTTGGTGCAGTATTTCCCCAAAGAATTGAGTTTGTTATTGTTGCAGTAGACATATTTGAGTTGTATATTCCACCGCCCGAGACGTCGGAATGGTTTTGGAAAATCGTGCTGTTAATCACAGTGGGCGCGGCACTTCCCACATTGCCAATTGCGCCGCCGTTATCAGCTGTGTTTCCGGAAAAAGAACAGTTCGTTATCTGCGGAGCAGATGTAAGGTAGTTATATATTCCACCTCCACTATCAGCGGTGTTCCCCCAAAACGTACTGTCAACAATCTCTGGATTAGAAGTATCGTTGTAAACGCCCCCACCAGACACAGCAGCAATGTTGCCCATGAAAAAACAACTTGTTAATATCGGAGTTGATGACTCTATATTGTAAAGTCCTCCACCGTCAGAAAAAGTGCCCGCTGCTGAGTTTTCTGAAAAAACGCACTCTGTGATTGTAGGAGAAGATGCGTTATTAGACATACCTCCTCCACCCGAATAATCCGATCTCGTTTCGTTTCCTTTAAAAATACAATCAGTAAATTCCGGATTTGAAGCCTCATTGTACACTCCAGCTCCTCCAAGAGCAGCATTCTCCACATTCCCTTCTGCGATATTTTCTATAAAAGAACAGTTCGCAACAGTGGGAGATGACTCCTCGTTGTACATTCCACCTCCTGCCACTGCTGTATTGTTAGCAAATAAGCAATTGGTTAAGTCAGGTGCGGATTCCGCGTTGCTAAAAATCCCTGCTCCATATAGCTCTGCTGAGTTACCTTCAAATCTACAATCCGTGAGTGAAGGAGAAGAATTTTCATTGTATATCCCTCCTCCAACGCTACTTGTAAACGTATAATCGTGTTCTGCCTTGTTTTCTCTAAAAACACAGTCTTCTATTCTTGGATTTGAGTCGATATTATAAATGCCGCCTCCATTATGTGCTGAATTAGAAATGAATTCACATCCAATCAGCACGGGAGAGGATTCCTCTGCGTTGTACATGCCGCCACCAATATTTCCGGTATTATTTTCAAAAAGACAGTTTATAAACTCTGGCGTCGATGTATTAAGATTATGTACTGCCCCACCATAATTCTCAATAAAAGAACAGTTAGCAAACCCTGGCGACGAATTCCAATTGTGGATTGCAGTTTCATTTTGTATAAATAATGTATTATCAATTATTGGTGACGATTCCCAATTACCAATAGCGCCACCATTGCGTACAGCTGTATTTCCTTCAAACGTGCAATTCTTCAGCGTCGGTGAAGATCTATAATTATATAGACCACCACCATTCCTGTGGGCGTAATTATTGTAGAACTGACAGCTGTTTATTTCTATATCAACACCGATATTATGCAACCCGCCGCCTAAACCAGAACCATATTGTGAATCAACTCTATTATTTCTAAAAATGCAGTTTGTAAAAACTGTATCATGTGCAGCGTTGTCAATGCCACCGCCTCTATACTGCGCAGTGTTTCCCTCGAAGAGACAATCAGTAAAACTAGTCGAGGTTCCATCGTTCGAGACACCGCCGCCTCTACCCTCGTAATCATTGGCGCTGTTTTCGAGGAATGAGCAGTTGGTCAATGTTGTACTCCCAGAGTTGTACAGGCCTCCTGCAGCTGAATCACTATTATTCGTTCTATTTCTTTCAAAGATACAGTTTGACAAGAACGGGGAAGATTCCTCTGAAATATACATCCCACCACCATAAGTATCTGCTGAATTTCTATAAAATACACAATCATTCAGTACTGGTGAAGATTCGTGAATATACATGCCACCGCCCCTAGCAGGGCTGCGATGTAAAGGACTCTCAGCATCATTCAGGGAAAAAGTACATTCCGAAGCGTATAGTTCTGAGTTAGTATTGTAGACGCCGCCACCGTAAGTATACGCACCTTCGACACCATCAACTCTATTGCGCTCAAATAAACAGTTTGCTAGTTGAACATTGGAATAACTGTTGTATAGTCCGCCGCCGACAGAGGTACGACAAGTATTTCCGGCATACGACAAATTTCTTAGAAATGTACTATCTCTAATCACTAATACTGCGCTATTGTTACACATTCCTCCCCCGGCGGCCCTACTATCTGAATTGTATGCACGAGCATTGTTCTCGACAAATGTACAGTTAGCCACCAAAAGTTCTGAAATATTATCATTGTACATCCCGCCACCACATCGTTCTATTTCATTCTCACTCTCGGCATTTCCTCTGGTTATCGTGAATCCATCCAATGTACTATAACTTGCGCCCAAGACAACATGGAAAGCGTTCTCTTCTCCATCTAGTGATGCAATGTTATTGGACCAATCACGTTCCTGTAGAATGGTCTCCTGTGAACCGTTACCATCATCATAGCCCTCAAATCCACCATAAAGATGTATGTTATCCTTCATTTCCAGAACTGGTCCAGTTCCACTCCCATTGTTGTAAGTCCCTTTAGCCACCCAAATCTCAGCACAGGGATAAAGCAAACTAGCTGCATCTACGGCTTCTTGGATTGTTTTATACGCGCCAGGCCATGACAGGCCGTTACCTGAGGACACTACCGTCCAGTCAACGCGAAGAACTTCACCATCGTCATTTTCTATGAAGCCTTCTCCCCTCCCATCCGTAATCCTGGCGTTCACTGGATTCTCCAAGACTACCTGAAAAACCTCATAGCTTTCACAATCTGTATCACCAGTAACTGCAATGGTTATCTCCTGAAGTGTTTCGCCTGGTTCGAAGGTCAAGGTACCACTGTCATCCGTGTAATCCTCATCCGGTTTCGCAGTTTCTGATTCAATAGACCAATCGACAGTCACTGTGTACGGCGCAGCCGATTCCAGCGTTACTGGAAATGAAAAAACGGTTACATCGGCATCACCTTCTGGATGACTTATATCTTCGATATAAATCGCCGCCTCTTTTACCTCGATTGAAAAGATTTGTGTCGCATCTGGATCAATTCCGTTGGACGCCGTGACGGTAATCCCAGTGAAAGTGCCCGATTCAGTGGGTACGCCTGAAATAGTATCAGTTCCATTGAACGTGATACCGGGGGGCAAATTGCCTGATACCTGGATAGTTGGCTCGGGTGTTCCAGTTGCGACGACTACATAGGTGTAATTGGAATTTAAGAAAACAGACGTTTCTGGAGTGCTAGTAATCTCAGGTGGGATATCGCTACTAGTATCAGTCTCTGTATCGGTGTCAGTGTCAGTCTCCGTATCGGTATCAGTATCAGTCTCCGTATCGGTATCAGTATCAGTCTCCGTATCAATCTCGGTATCGGTGTCAGTTTCAGTCTCCGTATCGGTATCAGTATCAATCTCCGTATCGGTGTCAGTTTCTGTATCAGTGTCCGTATCGGTGTCAGTTTCTGTATCAGTGTCCGTATCGGTGTCCGTATCGGTATCCGTGTCCGTATCGGTATCAGTGTCCGTATCGGTATCCGTGTCCGTATCGGTATCCGTGTCCGTATCGGTATCAGTGTCCGTATCGGTATCAGTGTCCGTATCGGTATCCGTGTCCGTATCGGTATCAGTGTCCGTATCGGTATCGGTGTCCGTATCGGTATCCGTGTCCGTATCGGTATCCGTGTCCGTATCGGTGTCAGTGTCCGTATCGGTGTCAGTGTCCGTATCGGTGTCAGTGTCCGTATCGGTGTCAGTGTCCGTATCGGTGTCAGTGTCCGTATCGGTGTCAGTGTCAACATCGGCATCAGTATCAGTGCCAGCATCTGTTGTAGAGTCAGTACCAGTATCTGAATCGTCGTCTCCGCATCCTACAAAAATGCCTAATAATACTAGTGATAAAAACAAAATTTTGAGAATTCCCATGCCAACCTCCTGATCATTATGTATCCCGACGATTTGAAAACTCAATTAGAATATCAGTAATTTGCCGCTATTACAATTCATTTCATATGTGCTTTTAGGGTCGAGAGAGATCGTTGAGTGATGTGTATAGCCGAATAAATGCTATCTGTCGTTAGCTTTTTCTTTCCTCAATCTTGCCCAACAGGGTGCTAATTCCCAAGATTTTCGAAATATCCTGATCTGTAGCCATGGGCGTCAGCATGACGCTGCCATTATTTTATGCGCTATTCATTGAATTCTGAATACCTTTTGTGGCTCTGGTTGGTTTGATCTCGGGAATGTCGGAGGAAAGCCCCACCCTGTCGAGGTATCGTTTGATAAAAGCACGTTCGGTGATGGTCGCGACGGCGCTCATCTTGCCACGGCTGCCCTATGGCGGCCGGTTCAGAAGATGAAAACCGACGCAGAGAAACGAACGCGGGAAGCAGAACGCAACCAGACCCCACCGCCTTAAGGAATTGTATCGTTGATTAGCCTGACGGCCCCAAGCGCGATGCCGGTATGGACCGGACGCTTCGATGAATATCTGGAAATTTAAATGGTTTCTTCTGCAACCTCGACCACATCTTCGGCCAGTTCTGACTCTGCCTCTCCTTCGATCACTGCTTGTTCAGCGCTTTCAGCTGCGACCACTTCAGCACCAGAAGCAACCGGCGCTTCGAGTTCCAGGTTTTCTTCAACAGCTTCCATGCCTTCGCCAAGGTCCTCCTCATCGTCCGCCACAGCTTCCTCTTGGGCTGCCTCGCCGATTTCCTGGGCTTGCTCGTGGCCGAGTTGGATCATCTCTTGCTCCTGAGCCGGTGCAATGCGATATCTCGCCATCCTCGCGCGGTACCTATCAATGCACTTCTTAATGGCCATAGCAACCAAAGCACACAGACTCAGCGCTGTTTCGATCTTGCCGATGATCTCCCAGATATTCGTCTCTTCGCCAGACGAACAGGTGTGCTCTTCCTTGGGAATTTTACCTTTAAACCCATAGGGATCAGTCGGACGCGCCTCTGCCAATCGCGCCATGCGGGCGCGCGGAAAATACCCCTTTGTTCCCTTGATGGGGCCGGTAACCACCAAGACGTGATCAAAGAAGTCTTCACCCTCTTCCGGGGTTGGAGACTTGCTCTCAGCAGCCTTGATCAACTGAATCAAGATGTCTTCTGTCAATTCCCCCAAACCGAAATCCGTAAACTGCCCCTGATATGTTTCGGGTAAATGCTCCCACAGTTCACCTGATGTGGTTACTTTGTAATGGTCTGCAGGATCCACCAGGAGCCTCAGCGTACCCGAGAACGTATCTTGCGGGGTCGCGCCTTCATGAATGCCATCAGTGAATGTGATATGGCCAGCTGTATTATTGTGGTGCGCACCTTCAATGAACGCCCATGACAGTGTATTGTCCTCAAAAGTAGCCCCATTGAGCACGTTGTTGGTGATGGGACGCCCGGCAGATTGAAGGACATCGAGGGTCAAGGCCACGGATTGGGTTTTGGAGATACTCAGGTAACCCGCGTCCTGCCAGTTCCCTTGAATTTCGATCTGTGTCTCGTACCGACCCACCCAAAGGTCGAGATGACTGGCACTCAACTGGGTTACGGCATTGGACAATGCCGTGGGATCCAGCCCCTGAAGTTTTTTTGCAACCAGGTCTTTGAGGCGTGGGATGTCCCCATCTGCTGCTGATTTTGCTAGCTGCTCACCAAAATGATCGTCCGCCAGCATATCGATCAGGAACTGTTGGGCGTCTTGTTGTTTTTGCGTGTTTTGTTTGGATGGCATTACATCACCAGGACCAGCGCGCCTACGAGTTGCATCGTGACCTCTTTTAGGGTGTTAAAGAGACTGTTGTCCTCATCAATGGAGACCGGGTACAAAATGCAGAATTCACCGACGACAAAAGCGAAATTCACAGTTTCCACCCCCAGATTATCTCCGGTACCCATAAAGATGCGCTGCAATGGCGTATTTCTCGGCGGTGGTACGTGAGGACTTGGGGGTTGCGTCGGCGTTTGCATCATTTGCGTCTGAAGGAAATAGCGGGTGGCTTTTAAATAGTCGGCCATCTCTCGCCCCACGATGCCTCCGGGAACAGGCGGCATCTCTGCAAACAACTGGTAAGTATATGTTTGTGTGGGTCGCTCGGGTCGCGTGACCACAATCCGAATTTCTTCTCACTGCATCCGCCTTTCGACCGGGTGGGTGACGCTTTGGGGATATCCATTTTTATAACCGATAGGTGGCCATGCGCAATTGTGATACCCTGTGGCAGCGCCGTCAATCTCTAGGCCATTGCAGTTGATCTTGGTATCGAGTGTTGCGTTTAGACAGTATCGCACGGATACGGAAAATCATCGTTCCCCCCTTTTGTTGATGGTTTGCTATAAAAATTGTGTTTCCAATTGACTGCTGTGCAAGCGCGAAAGTATTCTGAGTCACTCGTACTCGGACGCGTCAACATGCGTATGAGGCATCGAGCTAGAGAGGAGGAAAAATGAATCTCAAGAATTTGTATATTTTCATATTCATTGCTGTGCTGCTCTTGAATGCTTGTAAAAGCTCGAAGCCCGAACAAAACAGTACCATGAACAGTCATTTGAGTGCACTTCCACAGAATCCCGATCCGGCTAGGTATTATCTGTTCTATCTTCACGGGAAGATAGTGGAAGGATCGGACGGCATGCCAGTTAGTCAAGAATATGGCACCTATGAGTACAGAAAAATTGTCCAAGAACTTTCTGAGCAAGGGTTTGTCACGATCAGTGAGATTCGCGAAAAGGATACAGACATCGAAAAATACTCTCAAAAAGTCATTGAATGGATTGAGTTTTTGCTCGCCAAACAGGTGCCGGCAAAACAAATCACCGTTGTTGGTGCGTCAAAAGGCGGGATGATCGCTGCTAAAGTATCTAGTAATTTGAAAAATCGAGACGTGAAATTCGTGTTCTTGGCAGGTTTATTCGAGATGCAGTATAGAAAGCAACAGATAGAGCTCTATGGAGACATCTTATCCATTTACGATGAGAGCGATAAAATGCCGAGCTCGCCCGAATTATTCTTTTCGTCAAAAGGCATCGGAAAGTCTAAGAGCATCGTCACCCAAATGGGACTGGGGCACGGCCTTCTGTATAAGCCGTATCGGGTTTGGATGGATGAGGTTATTAAGTGGAGCGGCATATAGTTTGTACTATTTAATTGGTGCGTCATACTTCTTCTATGTACACGATACTATGCGTTGATGATGAAAAGAACGTGCTCACCGCTATGCGGCGTACCTTGCGCAATAAAAACTACAACATCATCACTGCACAATCCGGTGCAGCAGGCCTCCAGATATTAGCAAAGGATCCTGCCCACGTGGTGATATCTGATTTCCAAATGCCAGACATGAACGGGGCAGAATTCCTCAGCAGGGTCCTCAGTAAATACCCCGAAACAATTCGCATCATGCTCACTGGATGCTCGGATATCAGCGCTGTGATGCAGGCAATAAATAGCGGTGCGGTCTACCGGTTCATTACCAAGCCTGCCAACAAAGAAGAGCTTAGGCTCACCGTGAAACTGGCACTTGAACAATGGGAACTCACACAAGAAAACGAAGCGCTTAAGTCCGCGAACGAAAAGCAGAAGTGGGAAATCGCCAAGCTTTCCCGGTTTGTCACCCAGCACAATAGCCGTCTGGGAAAGATCCTGGTCGACGCTGATATCATTGCAGCAGAGAACTTGGAGCATGCCCTGGCCAAGCAGAGGGAAACCGGCCGTATGCTGCCTGAAATTCTGCTGGACCAAAACCTCATTGACGAAACAGCGATGATTCAGGCCGTTGTTTCAACTCTGGGCATTGAGTGCATCTCAATTGAGGATTACCCGATTTTAAAAGAGCTCACCTCATTGATGCCCCAAAAAGTATGCCAAGAAAGCTTATTGGTGCCGCTAAAGCTACATCGCAATGTGTTGACCGTGGCCATGTGCGATCCCACAGATGTGACAAAGATCGATGAGCTTTCCTTTATCACAGGTGCTAAGATCAAGCCGGTCGTCGCTTTCATTAAAGATATAAAAGATCGGATAACAGACCTTTATGGCGACTCAAGCGTGCTGGACGGAGATACCCCTCATGGAGACCCAAATGAACCCCACGAGAACATCGAATTCCTGGTGGACGACGGCGAGGAGGAACTGGAGCTCAACGAACTAATCCAAGAAGAGGCGTCGCCACAGGCGATTAAAATCATCAATACGATCCTGAACAACGCACTTCGGATGCATACATCAGATATTCACATCGAGCCTAAGGAACGCAATGTCAGGGTGCGGTTTCGCATCGACGGACTGCTTCGGGATGTCTTTCATTTGCCCCTGCACGTCCACGCGTCCCTGGTGTCCCGCATCAAGGTGATGTGCGACCTCGACATTGCCGAACGCCGCAAGCCACAAGACGGCAGGGTAACGGCCAAGACCTCGATCATGGTGGCAGACATGCGTATCTCAATCCTGCCCACGATTAACGGTGAGAAGGTGGTGATGCGGATCCTCGATAGGACCTCCACGATTAAACAGACAAAAGACCTGGGTCTGAATCCAAAAGAATTAAAGAACCTGCTGGCAATGGTAAAACAGCCCCAAGGGATTGTCCTCACGACCGGGCCCACTGGCAGCGGTAAGACGACGACCCTTTACTCACTCCTCAACGAAGTGGCGACGAACGATCGGAACTTCATCACCATCGAAGACCCCGTGGAGTACCACATGGGCATGGCCGAACAAGTCCACATCCGAGAAAAAATAGGGCTACACTTTCCCGTGGTCTTGCGGGCCATCTTGAGACAGGATCCAGATGTGATCATGATTGGCGAGATCAGAGATTCAGATACAGCAGAGGTGGCCTTTAACGCGGCCATGACCGGCCATCTCGTATTGAGCACCCTTCATACGAACAGCGCAGTGACAACCATCACCCGCTTGAGAGACCTGGGCATCAAACCGTACCTGATAAATGAAGCCTTGACCGGCATTGTAGCGCAGCGGCTGCTCAGGCGGATTTGTACGCATTGCAAAGTCGACGATGAGGTTTCAACCGAGACGCTCCTCGCATTAAAGCTGCACCGGGATTCAATGGATTTTTCTCCTAAAAAGGGCACGGGGTGCAGCAAGTGTAAGGGGACTGGATACGCGGGCAGGGTTGGTATCTTCGAGATCTTTCAGATGAACAGTGAAATCAAAAAAATGATCGCCATCAATGAGAGTGAGCTGAATATCATTAATACAGCCCGTGCTTCTGGGATGAAGAATCTCCTCGATGCTGGGTTGGAGAAAATAAAAGAAGGGGTCACCAGTTGCGAGGAAGTGCTGCGGGTGTTAGGCCCACAGAACATCATGACGACGATTTGCCCTGGCTGTGATGCTGTGCTGGAAGCGTATTTTAAATACTGTCCGTTTTGCTCGTTCCAAATCAACAACTTCTGCAGTGGCTGCGGCGTGTTGCTGATGAAAAATTGGAAGACATGCCCTTTTTGCGGGGCGTCGGCAAAGGACACCAATAAAAAACATGCACCGCGAGCACAACAGCGAGGCCAGCGACACCAGACAATTCAAGGCGTACCGCATCCAGCTGGACAATAACCACCCCTGAGAAATCCCCGCAAGGAGGAGATGAATCATCACCTGGCAAGACACGAATGCCAACGTCGATACTTGTCAGGCGTAGACAGAATGTGGGAGGGGCTCACGGTTGAGCAGGCTGTTCCTCAGCTGTGAATGGGCTTATCCTGCTTATTTCTTGGGCCTCATTGCGCTTTGCTCGATACAGGTCCCAGCGGAGTTGAAGGTTGAGCCAGAAGTCTTCTGATACGCCAAAAAACCGGGCTAGTCTGAGCGCTGTGCTGGGAGTTATGCCTCGTCGCTGATTAACGATCTCGTTGACCCTCTGGTAGGGTACACGAATCGCTTTGGCGAGCTCTCTTTGCGTAATGTTCATTGGGCGCAAAAACTCCTCAAGGAGCATTTCGCCCGGGTGAGTTGGTTCTCGATGTGTTGGTATGCGAACCATTTTCGCCTCCTTAATAAAACCTTACATTACTGCCACGCTCCACAAAGACCGCGGGCACGTTTTTCTGGCGCTTTTCGTGTTTTTGCCGTTAAAAACATCCTTAGTATCCTGGTTCTTAAACGACCATATCATGATGACATGATAACACGGAATACATGCTATCTCAAGACGTACCGACTATTCTCTGGACTTTGTCCAAATCGCGTCCTGACTGGTGGGTAAAAGAGGAACAGGAGAAAGGAGACTAAAATGCAAGACACGCGTATCTCGATTGAGCAGGGAGATATTACCGCCCACAGTGCAGACGCCATCGTCAATGCAGCCAATGCCACCCTGCTCGGCGGGGGCGGTGTGGACGGGGCCATTCATCGGGTAGGCGGACCGGAAATACTGGCGGCGTGCAAAAAAATTCGATCTGAAAAGGGAAAATGCAATCCCGGACAGGCGGTTATTACAACCGCCGGTAGGCTAGCTGCCAAGTACGTCGTTCACACTGTAGGGCCGATTTGGCATGGCGGAGATCGCGACGAAGACAGCATATTGGCGTCTTGTTATAAAAACAGCCTGGCCTTGGCCATACAAAATAACGTCAAGGCCATTGCCTTTCCCTCCATCAGTACGGGAGCCTATGGCTTTCCTGTGGAACGCGCCGCAACAGTGGCTATGGGCGCTGTCGCAGAATGCATAGCTGATGATCCGGGCCACATCGAGCGCATCACATGGGTTCTGTTTGATACTGACACATACGAAGCCTATGCATCAGCTATTGCCAAAGCGCTTGATGGCCTTGAACCCGCTTAGACCCACATAAACAGCCAGCCCCAATAGAACAATCGCAGCTATGATCAGTGCGTAGTTGGGGACATCGGCGGTCAGTTCGGCATATCCCTTCCAGATAAGGGCACCGCAAGTGGTCAGGAGCATGAAGATCGCGGGAACCAACGTGTAGCCACGTGATTTTCCTTTTTGGGAAAAATAGGCTGTCACAACGATCATTGCTAAAGCAGCCACCAGCTGGTTGGCCGCGCCAAACATAGGCCAAAGGGCTTGTTCACTGCCTGATGATGCCAGCCCATATGCCACAATAACCACTAAAAATGCCGACACATGACGATTCTTCAATGGACCGACAACGGAGCCAGCCAGCTCAGATGTAATAAAGCGGGCCAATCGCACAGAGGTATCCAGGGTCGTCAGTACAAATGCATTGAGCATGGTCATGCCAAACAGGGCGCCAGCAGCACCCAGGAGTGGTTCGGTAAAGACGCCGAACCCAGTGGCAAACGCGGCAATGGGGCCGCCGCCGTTTTTTCCGAGAAATTCCTGAAGCGAGGGTGTTGCCAGCGCTGACCCGGGGTCTGCTTGGCTAAAAGAAAGCCCAGCTGTAACCGCCAACAAGGCGAGCATGGCCAAGGCACCTTCTGCGATCATGGCGCCAAAGGCCACTGGCCTGCCATGGGATTCCCGGTCCAGTTGTTTTGCCGTAGTGCCAGAGGATACGAGCGAATGAAACCCGGAAATAGCACCACAGGCAATGAGGATGAACAGCATGGGCCACATCGGCCCTTGGGTCTTAGATACCCATCCGATGGCAAAGGGCGCAACAATGGGCCGGTGGGTCAGAAACAGTCCGGTAAATCCCACTGCCATGCCTGCGGCGAGGATCCAATAGGCCAGATAATCCCGCGGTTGAAGCAATATCCACACGGGCAACACTGCAGCGACAAGGCTGTAAAGCATGAGCACGCCAATCCATATTTGGAGGGCCATATCGCGCTCAAACGGCAGGATGACCGGGATATCCATGCCAGCTTTAAACAGGAGGATCAGCAGTCCAAGTGCGGCAAGGGTGCCGATCCAGATCGGCAGGCCCAGCCGATGGACGAGCACTGAAAACAGGATTGCCAATGGAATCAGCCCAAAGGCTGGAATGACGATTCGAGGATCGGCAACGAACGATTTGGCCGCTGCGATTGCAAAAACCGCGATAACGAAAATCAGCGTGATCCAGACAAACACCAGAAATAGAAACCTGGCGCTCTTACCGACAACACTCTGGGTAATCTCGGGGATGGACGCGCTGTCATGGCGGACCGATACCATCAGTGTCGTGTAGTCGTGCACCGCACCGATAAGCACAACACCGATGAGAATCCAAAGGGCACTCGGGCCCCAGCCAAAGGCAGCTGCCGCCATGACAGGTCCGATGATCGGGCCTGCGCCGGCAATAGAGGCAAAGTGATGACCAAACAGCACCAGCGGCTGTGCTGGGTAGTAGTCAACCCCGTCGTTCATGCGATGGGCAGGGGTTGGCCTGCTATCGTCTGGCTTGATGAGTTTTCTCGCAATTACCCGGCCGTAGACTTGATACGCGACTGCCAGCCAAACAATACTCAAAAGCGCGACGGTGACGCTGTTCATGGCACACGTCTCCTATCTCAAAAACTAAACGCGTCATTACTTGTTTTGTCAAATGGGAAGCACCCCTCAGCGATAGCGCTCTGACAGAAAGCGGACACCATCCAGCACATCGATGCCATCAACGGTTTTGGGCTGACGTAAGTTCTTTACCACTTGTGTTGCGGGGATATCGTATTTCCGATGAAAGTATTTGAGCGGCGCTGAGACCTTGCCATCACTGACCTTCGCCTCGATTAACTGGATCGGCACCTCTTCTTCACACAGGCAGAAGTCGACTTCCTTTGCATCTTTGGTTCGGATGAATCGCAGCGCATGGTGCTTTCCGGTTTCGTCAGTTTTGGCCAAGGCCTCTTTGTGCAGGCTGACAGCGATAGTGTTTTCGAATTGAGCGCCGGCATCGCCGATAACCATTCCCGTATCGTAGAAGTAGACTTTGGGAGCCTTGACCAGGGCCCTCGCGATGTTGTGCGCGTGCGGAGGAACGCGAAAAAGAATAAACAGCGCTTCTAGAATATCCACATAGGACTTGGCTGTGGGAGGAGAGATGTGTAGATCCTCGGCAATCGAGTTGTATGAGAGCAACGTACCGGTTTTTCGACGGATCAATTCCAGCGCCAATTCGATCTTTCTAATCTCGGGTACGTTTCGTAGGTCGGTTATCTCTTTGCGCGTCACACTCTCTTTGTACTGATAGCGCCAGCGATCCGCATGAACATGATCTTCGGCCAGAAACGGCTCGGGAAACCCGCCGCGGGAGATGAGCCGCTCTAAATCCCCTTCAAAAGGCGTACCCTGTAGCTCCTTGAGTGAAAACGGCAACAGACGATGCAGAAAATAGCGACCCGCCAGAGCATCGCCGCTGCGTCGAAACGTATCGAGCCTGGCACTGCCGGTGACCAAAATCCGCTGTCCACTCGGTTTTGTATCGTAGATTCCCTTGATAAAGGATTTCCACCCCTCCATTTTGTGAAGCTCATCGAGGATCACCAACCCGGCATTGGCATACCAGGTGGCGGATTCAATGGTCTTTCGATCATCAAAATGATCGTAGTTGAGGTAAACAGTATCGCTAAATCCTTCACCAATATGTTTTGCCAGCCAGGTTTTACCCACCTGTCTTGGACCGGCGACAAAGACCATCTTCTTCTCTAAATCCGATTTGATGAGCTCGGTTTGTGCGCGATACATTCGGAAATATTAAATCTTATTTTACTTTAGTCAAGACTAATTTAATATGAGTTTTATAATGGACATCTGTGGACATCTGGATCGGGTCGTGTTAGTGGATTTTTCTCAAGGTTAAGGTTCCCTCTCGAGGAGAATGACTATGGAAGAACCGAGCTGCAAATCCTGCATGTATTGGATGCAGAATCCAGAAACCCAGACCTCCACATCGTGGACAAACCCGGACGGGCAGACAAATATTGGCTGGTGTCGGCGATATCCACCCCACGTCTTATGGATTGACTCTCCAAACATGCCCACACAGGCCATGAAGCCAGATGTGCACTCGTTCATGCCCGCAGTACATGCCGACTTGTGGTGCGGCGAGTACAAATTCAAGGGATCGGGCAAGAGCAAGACCAAGGCAAAGGGTAAGGGTCAGAAATCCTAGAATCGCATCGCCTGTCAGCTCAGAAATCAGTCGGTTTTTGCCGGCAGAGCCGGAACCAAGAGGGAGAGGCTATCTTTTTTTACCTCAATTTCTTTCCGAAGCTTCCAAAACTCTCCCGTTAAGAGACTAATACTGGCACACCTGCCATTGATCCATTAAATTTATGTAAAGATGCGGGGTTGCCCTGGGGAGGCAGATGATGAAAAAACAGGTTGTGTTTGTGGACGATGAACGGCCGTTCCTAGAGGGGATGCGCCGCAACTTGCTGGATATGAGCGATATCTGGGACATGCACTTCCTATCAGACCCGGCAGCTGCCCACGAGCACATTGTCAACGGTCCGGACGCTGTCGTTGTGCTCGACTGGATGATGCCCAATGTGGATGGATTGGATTTCGCCAATACCGTACGCGAAGCCGTTGCCCAGCGCGATGAATCCTTTGTTTACATTATACTAATGACCGCAAAACGGGATGCCAGCGACGCAGCGGTTGCACTGGAGAGCGGCGTGGACGACTACATTGCCAAGCCAGTAGATATGCGGGAGCTCAAGGCGCGGATCCACGTGGGCGAGCGCCTGATTGCCAGTGAGCGATTGACCCGGACCCGCGCTGACCTTGCTGTTGACCAAAGTGAAGAGCGCCTCAGAGAAACAGTAGAGATGCTGCCGGAGATTGTCTACGAGACAGATGCGGCAGGCATTATCACATTCGTAAATAGAAAGGCCTATCGCACCCTGGGGTGTTCATATGTGGAGATGATGAACGCTTACGACCTCGTCTCTATGTTCGCACCTGAGGAGCGAGACAAGGTCGAGGCGCTAAAAGAACGGCTCAAAAATCAGGAATTCATCGGCTCAGTGGAATCAGCCATCCGCTGTAAAAATGGAAGAATTATCCCGGTGATCCACCACATGTCTGCAATCGTAAGAGACGATAAAGTTGTTGGATTTAGGGGGCTTATCATCGACATTGCCGACAGAAAGGAAACGGAAATCCTGTTCAAACGGGCAAAGGAGCAGACCGACCGGACGAATACAGAGCTCTACCAGGCCGTCCAGTTGACCAATAAAATGTTTGCCCGTATCGAGGCGGAATGCGAGACCAAAAACGCCATGATAGCCCGGGTAAGTGATGAAATCCAAGAGCCCATCGCCCTGGTTATCGACACCACAGAGCAGCTCCTCAACTCAGAGCTAGACGATCAACAGCGCCACTACGTGGAGACGATCAACACCAACGCAGTGGCCCTGGCCATTGCAATCGAGGATATCGTTAAATACGCAAAAAGCGTCACCCCTGATACACCTATTCCCCAACCCCCTCTTCACGATTGAAAACAAGCCAAACGAAATGGTAGGCTGCCCGCTGGCGCTCATTCAAGTCTACTCTGATGGGTGCAGATTCCAATTTCCCCCTTTGAAAAAGGGGGGAAGGGGGATTTTCAAAAGCTACGGGGATAGTGATGAAATCCCCCCAGCTCCCTTTTTCAAGGGGGAGGCTATTACCCGTTACTAATCATTTGACGAGGCACTAGTTGCACAAAAACAAAATCCTAATCATCGGCATTGACGGTGCAGGTCTGGACTTGGTGGAGCGATTTGCCCGTTCAGGCAGCCTGCCAAATATAAGTTCACTCATGCGCCAGGGGATTAGCGCGGGACTGCAGTCGACCCTACCGCCAACCACGCTTCCGGCCTGGACCAGCTTTATGACAGGCGCTTCACCGTCTAGCCACGGCCTCCCTGATTTTACCATTCGAGAGGGATATGGTGTTCGGTTTGCCGGGGGACCGTGCCGTCGCCTCCCCACTCTTTTTACATATCTCGAAAACTGCGGCCTGCGCACTTCTGCTGCATGGTTTCCAGCCACATACCCACCTGAATCCCTCAGTGGATATCACATCTCAGGATGGGACTCTCCAGTAACTGCCCAGGGAAACAGCTCGTTTGTCCACCCGACCTCCCTTCATCGCGCGCTGTTGCGCCAATTTGGCGGGGACCACGTGGCATTTGACACTGTGGACGAATTCAGAACAGACGAAGCATGGTATCTAAAGACAGCCAAGGCCCTTGTGGACCGTGTTACCCGCCGAGCAGAAATGGCTGCTTGGCTGATGACCCATCACCCCACTGACGTGGCTGGATTCTATTTTGGCGAGACAGACACTGCTGCGCATCACTTCTGGGCGTTTTGCGATCCTACCTCTCCCAGGCGGCCCAAGCAGGTCGACCCCAGGCTCGAAACTGTTATCGAGGATGTGTATCAGGCGATTGATGCGGCAGTTGGCCTGCTGGTCGAGACTGCTGAAAAAGATGCAACGGTCGTGATCCTCTCGGACCACGGGTCTGGTGGTTCTTCGGATATTGCGATCTACCTTAACCGCATGCTGGCAGACGCGGGGCTGCTTAAATTTAGACAGCGCCTGCGGTTCAACCCGGCCCCGGCATCCCTGCGCAACAGCATACCGGGGCTTATCCCGGCCAAGTACCGACGGCGCTTGTTTCGCCTTGCCGGTGGACTTGCCCCGGCCTTTTTAGAATCTCGCATTCGGTTTGCCAACATCGATTGGCACGGGACCTCTGCGTTTTCAGAGGAAATCAACTATGCCCCGTCGGTGTGGTACAACTTGCAGGGTCGGGAGCCCAAGGGGACATTGCACGTCCAGGATAGGGATAGGGTCTTTGAAACGATCGAGCGGGCTGCAAAATCCCTCAAAGGACCAGGTGGAAGTCAACTCATCGACCGAGTGATGCCAAGGGAGTCCATCCACTCTGGACGATATGTGTATTTGTTTCCAGATATTATCATCGAGCCGGCCAGACCTGGGGGGGGGTACACCCCGGCTTTCCTACCTTCTAAAGGCAGGGTCAGTCCCATAACAGCGCGGCTGAACCCAGCAGACCAACTCGGCCCCAAAGGGAGATCCCTGCCGGGATGCCACACACCCATCGGCATTCTCATCGCAGCAGGCCAAGGCTTACCCAGAGATGAGCGCGTTACTGCGCACATCCAAGACGTGGCACCCCTTATCACATCTATCGCTGGGGTCTCGCCTGCCCCTTGGTTTGAAGGCCAGTGCCCGATTCCCATGGGGCCCACTAAAACAATCCCATCGATTGATTGCCCCACTAACAACAGCTCGAATAGCTCACAACCCGGGTACACGGCAGCCGAGGAACGCATCGTGGCCGAACGGTTAAAACGCCTGGGATATCTGGAGTGATAGGGTAATTATTAGAATTGTACGCTGCCATCCTCTTCTATGGTTTCTTCAAAAAAGCAGTCCAAACGAGCAAACAGGGCGCGTCGCGTTGCAGGAGAGCGCAACCCATGACCTTCGTTTGGTGCGAGAAAAGACATAATCTTTAGTCCGGATTTTCGCGCTTTTTCAATAAAGACTTTCGATTGGGATATGGCTACCTGGTTGTCTTTCATCCCATGATAGATAAATATGGGTGCCTTCATCTTAGAAACAATTTGTTGTGGTGAAATTGAATCCAAAAAGGCAGCGGAATCCTTAATGGACCCAACTTCGCGGGCATATACGCTTGCGGTGCCGGGATTCGTTGTGTCGTAAAAAGATCTCCAATCTGTAATGCCATAAAAATCAACACCGGCGCGCCAGATAGCGGGTTGCAACGCCAGTCCCATCAGCGCCAAGTAACCCCCATAGCTGGATCCAGCGATGAGCATCCGTTTTGAATCCACCCAGTCTTGGGTGGCTAGCCATTTTGCGACGGCTTCTATATCGCGAAAACTATCTACTCTCTTCTCGTGGTCATCGAGCCGTTGATAACCAATTCCATGTCCCGCCGATCCACGAATATTGGGTTCTACTACGCTGTAGCCTCGTTCAATGAAATAACCAGTCATTGTAGTTCGGCGCAGTTTTGCAACACTACCTGGCCCGGTTCGTAAATACACAACCACCGGGCTGGGCCTAGTGGCCGTGTGACGAGGTCGATAAATATTGATTGGAATTTTAATTTTGTCAAAAGATTCAATATACGCAACCGAAACATCGACACCTTTGTTTTGCACAGGCTCACCTGGTCTATCAATTAGCGGACGATAACTGCCAAGATCTAGATCGGCCAGATATAGATTTCTGTCCAAGTTGGGTGTTACCCATTCAAAAACAAACGTTTTATCGGGATCTACAAAAAATTTTACGTGACCGATACCCAAAGGAAGATTTAAAGGGGCTTTTTCTGCTGATTCGCAGGAGTTCTTATTTAGCACTCTTAAAACATTAAAACTGCCAGCTGACAGCGTCAAAACGACCATTTGGCCATCTTGCGATTCCGCAATATCAACTATCTCAGCTGTTGGATAAAGCTCTTCTCGATATCGACATACTTCCTCGCCAGTTTCTGTTTCTATGTTTACGAAAACGGATTTGTCCTGACCGTCGTCTGTGCCTAGAAAGATATTTTTTCCATTTTGGGAGAATTTAGTCGAACTTACTTTTACGGGTGAATTGCTCTTAGGATAGATATCTTTGCGTTCTTTACGCAAGAAGTCAATTAATACTAGTGCCCAGTTTGTATGAGACTTCATGTCAACTACCAACGCAAATTGGCCGTTTGGGTCAATATCTCTTAGCCAACCATTTAAAGATGCATCATGATAAACGAGTACCGGGTCATGCTCGATGCCCTGATTATGAATGTCTCGATACAGATGGAAACCCGGCTTCGATCTGTGGCGAACTTCATAATAGTACTGGTTCTCATCTGAGTCATTGTTTGCTAAGAAAGGCCCAAACAAATACATTGTGTCGTCTGGACCTGATCTGCAAATGGGTTCCGCTTGAGTGGTTAGCGAAACCTTTCCAACAGCCTCGTATTTGCAATTATAAAATATGTCTCCGCTGTTATTGACCTGTAAATCGGAACCACCACCCCTCTCAATGCCATTGGGGAAGAACGTCAATCGTTTTGATGTGTCGGCTGAACTTTGGAGCGAACCGAGGTAGAGTTGCGGTATGCCGCTTTTAGTGGAGATAAAAACAAATTCAGAATTACGCGGAGTTGGAATCGCACCATAATTCTCTGTTTTAGGGGGGGTATCCTCTAGAAGGGATACATCTTGATTCTCCTGCGATACGTCTTCACAAATTGATTCTTGGGGCTTGAATTCTGGTGCCCGAATGTTGTTCGCTTGCGGCTTTTTGCAGCAGGACACGCACTCAAACAAAACTAAGAGTATAAAAGTTCGAGCTAGGAATCTGGAGTCTGACATTTAGGCTTGTGACCTTTCAGGGCATTCAATTCTATGCTTAGTTTATGGACGCAACAACAGATAAGCGCTTCTTATTCCGCAACAACGCTTCTACATTGCGATTAACGGAGTGTAAAAAAAGTTTTCAGGGCCCTTGAGAACCAGCTCGGGGAGACTTGTCCGGTAAAACAGCCTGGTCGGGGTCTGTTTTAACGATATACTTCTTTGCGGTGTGCAACGCGGACGATTTCAACCACGAGAATTCTATCAAACACACTGTAAACAATTCTGTATCGTCCTACACGAATCCGATAGGCTTCCCGCTGAGAGAGCTTTTCACATCCTCGCGGTCTCGGGTTCTCTGCCAGATTGAGGATTGCATGTATCACTCTTTGTCGAATCTTCGTGGATAGTGACTTGATTTCCTTTTCAGCGGAGCGCTTGATGTTGATTTCATATGAGGTTGGCATCTGAAAGTTCGCTTAGGAAATCCTCAAATGGCCGCGCTGGCTCATTTACGCGCTCGTCGAGCACCTTCAAATCTTCGAAGTCCTCACTGAGAGATGCCCGAACAGCCTGGCTCACCAGGGCTGAAATTTTGGTTCCAGTTGCTGCTGCTTTAAGCCGCAACGCCCGGTAAAGGGGTGCTTCCAGATAAATCGTCGTGCGTTGCTTATCCATCATCAGACCTCCATTAATAATGCTAAGCATTACAGCACCATAACGTCAAGATGTCTTTATGTTAAGGTGCTGACTCGTTAGAAATAATCATCCTCCCCTTGCAAATTCGACATTGGGATACTACATCCTGACGAGGATCGGACGTGCCCACCTGCCCAGAGGACAAGGATCTTGAAGCAACGCCTCATCTCGATAGTTGTTCCCGCATATAACGAGGCGGGCTGTCTCGAGGATTTGTATGGTGCCGTCTGCATGGCCCTTGCTGATGCGCCATATCTGTTCGAGCTGATCATTGTCGACGATGGGTCTACCGACGAAACAGCGGGCGTTATTGAATCCCTTGCTCAACAGGACCATCGCGTTCGCGGTGTGCACCTGGCCCGCAATTTCGGCCATCAGGCCGCACTGCTGGCCGGCATGGCCGAGGCAGAGGGAGATGCTGTCGTAACCATCGACGCTGATCTGGAACAACCTCCCGCGGCAATTCCCCACATGGTGCGACTTTGGACATCTGGATTTCAAATCGTACACGGAGTTCGACAGGATAACCCCAAAGCCACCTGGTTCAAGCGCACCACCTCTCGGTGGTTTTATCGGGTCTTCAGCTTTCTATCGCGGATCCCGATGGTACCTGGGATGCTCGACTTCAGGCTCCTCGATCGGGCAGTGGTTGATGCACTGATCTCAATGCCGGAAACAGATTTCTTTTTACGCGGCTTAAGTGCTTGGGTCGGATATCAGCAAACCCATATTCCATATGAGGCGGGCATGCGGCGGTTTGGCCGGACCAAGTACTCGATACCAAAAATGATCTCATTTGCTGTGCGGGGCATCACGTCATTTTCCACATTTCCCCTTCGCCTGGCCACCTACTTTGGCCTGGTGATGACCCTGGTTTCCCTGAGCTATGGCGGATACGTGGGTGTGCGCCACTTCTTTTGGGAACATCCCCAACCCGGGTACGCGTCGACCATTCTCCTCATTTCGTTTCTCTTGGGTATCCAGTTTCTGCTCATCGGAGTTCTCGGCGAATATGTGGGTAGGATCCATGTCGAAGTGAAGCGGCGACCCAGGTATATCGTGGCGCGACGCACTTGCAACATCAACGGAAAACAGGCGGCCTTACACGAGGATCCATCACCTGCTGACGCGCGGCCAGTTCGCAGGGTCATCAATCCGTGAGACTGCTGCACGTTTTTGCCGGTCCGTTCCCGACCGTTCAGGGCACACAGGTGCTCGTAGGGCAAACGTGCGAATTGCTCTCAAGATTCGGTCACGACGTCCACCTGCTTTGCTATGCCCATGCCACCCGGGAACCAGATGTTTCGTTTACCATACATAGAATTGCCGATTGGCCGAGGTTCCATCGTGACCGCTCTGGCCCTTCGACCCGCAAAGTGGTCCTCGATCTGCTGCTAGCTCGTCAATGCGCACACTTGATAGGGCGCCTCCGTCCCCACATTGTCCATGCCCATCACTACGAAGCACTGGTTGCCGCCTGGCTAGCAAACCCCTTGGGCAAAACACCGATTGTGTTTCACGCCCACGCCTTAATGGCACCCGAGTTGCCGACCTATGGCCCCCAACGCCTCCGATGGCCTGCTGCCTGGCTGGGTGCGGTCATGGATACATCATTACCCAGACTGGCACACGCGGCAGTGGCCGTAAGCCCCTATGTACGCGACCAGATAGAAAAAACCGGCTATCGGAAAGACAAGCTGTATCTCCTGCGACCGCCTGCAGAAATAACTTCCCCCCCCCGCCATCCCCCCAACCCGGGTCACTACATCCGGGCGGTGTACATGGGTAACCTGGACAAATACCAGGGATTGGATCACCTGCTGCGGGGCCTTGCCATCCTCGACACGAACACCCGTGAGCTTCTCAAAGTCGATGTCATCACTGATTCGGATCCCAGTGACTTTCTCGCCGAGGTTCGCAGTCGAGGCCTCGAGGACCTTGTCGAAGCACATCCCCACGGAGATCCCCAGGGTGCACTCACGAGACTATGGGAGGCCCATATTGCACTGGTGCCTCGGGTGCTAGCGGGCGGTGCACCGATTAAGCTCGTAAATGCGTTGGCCGCGGGTCGACCGACAATGGTACACACCACAACAGACCCAGGCCTTGTCCACAACCGGGATGTCTGGGCAGTTGACATGACCCAACCTCAAGCTGTTGCAGCCGGACTCAGGGTATTGACCCGGGATTCAGCACTGCGGTCTAGGCTCAGCGTCGGGGCCGTAAGTGCTGCCCAGCGCCTTTTTTCAGAAGAAAAATATATTAATGATTTAAATAGATTATATCAAATTATGAGAGGTAGATGATGCAGATCATAAGTAGGGCGTGGCTTTATGCCCCGCCGTCAGCACGGGATAAACCCGTGCCCTACAACCCGACCTTGTTAATGTCTCGAACTACTAGAATCTCATCCGGGCCCTAAGACCCAGTCCAGGTCCTGGTAAGATCGCCAGGGTCTGCGCCTGTTTTTCTCGCTTGGGCCACAAATCATAGATGGCGAATCCAGCTGACGCCAGGAGGGACCCCACTGTCACGCCGAGCATGACGTTTGTCACTCTGCGATTTTTTTCGCCCTGTTCCTTGACATCCGCATCCAGTTGGTGCGCGTCATCAAACTCGGATTTATCCCGAAGCGTAAGCGATCCAAATACAACCGTCACAACACCTGCGGCAACAGACGTACTGGCAAAAATCCAAAAAGGAGCCCCAAATCTCGGCGATACATCTGCTGGCGCGCCATCGGGAACAGTGCTTTCTTGTTGGGAGGTATCAGCGGCTGCCTCAGTTTCGTCTGACGACTCAAAATCCAATACGACTCTTTCGTGCTTGCCAGCCCTGAGCAATATCTGCACGATATCTGTTGATTGGTCTTCGGACATGGCCTCGATCCGATGCAATCCCGGATAGAGGATGATAGACAACGGGGCTTGGCCATGGTCAACCCCATCCACCTTGACAGTGCATGGATCAACTGCGCAACTTATTTGGAGATCGGCAATTTTTTGTTCCAACTCTGCTAGCCTGGTAGCTATTTCCTGGTCTTCGTTTAAATTGCCCACTTCGCTCATGTACTGCCTGTACATCTTCACTGCCTGGGGAACCTGCTCGGCCTTGTCGTAAGACAATCCAATGTTTGCGAGGACAGTGGGATGGGGCGATATCTCGTATGCCTTTAAAAAATCTTCCGCTGCGTCTTTATACCTGCCGCGTTTGAAATGATCCTTTGCCCGTTCGAAATACTCGGGGGCAGTGAGCTTGTCATGCGTACCGGGCGTCTCATCATCGTCAGCACACGCCTCTGTCGCGTTGAACATTGACAATGTACCAACCAAAACCACACAAAATCCGACTCTTAGTGCTATCACTGGTAAGGATTTTCCTTGAGTTTGAGTTCTCGCTTTGAACGTCTTGATCTTCGCTCGCCTTGTCCAGATTTCTTGTCGTCAGCTTCCTCAAGCGGCTCCAGATGCACCACGAGCTGTTTATCTTCATCCGCGACAACCGTCGTTACCCCTTGTTCGTATCCTTCGGCTTGAAATCGCAATGTATGGGATTGACCGTCCTGCACAAGTTCCACAACCGATGTTCCCTTTGCAAGGGCTGTATCGTCCAGAAAAACAGCTGCCTCTGTTGGCTTGAGGTCAAGCTCAATTTTCACAGTGGCCTGCTGTTGGGGATGCGCGGCAGGCTGATCAGTGTCAAGAACTGACCGGGTCGACGCGTCAACCACGGGCGGTGGCATTTTCGATGGCGTCTTTGCAGTCAGGTGAGGGGGCGCTGACACGTCTGATTGATTCTTGAACACAATGCCGAGCCCCATTCCGATCAGGGCAATCATTGCGCTGGTCGCTACTATCCACCGAAATTTGGAGGGCGCGGTCTGGCGTTCAGAAACAGCGTAGGATGTGGTCGTAGGCGTGCTCTGATTCTTCTGCTTGTCGAAATCAAAGGCTGAAAAGGTCTCCTTTTCCGCCTCGTGTTTTTTTCGGTATTCGCGCAGCTGCGCTTCGAAGGCATTCTTATCGTCGTCAAAGGCCTGGTGCATGAACTCCGAGAGCATTCTGGAACCTATTTGCGGGATCTCGCCCCTCGCGTAATCAGCTAGTGCATCGCCCATGACCGCGGCATTTTCAAATCTCTCTTCCTTGTTTGCAGCCAGCGCAGTGAGCACAATTTCTTCTATTCTGACATCCAGGTCTGGATTGTGGTCCCTGGGCGGTGCCACATAACCTGAAAGGAGCTTTTCAATTCGCTCCTCGTCGGTGTTTGCAGAAAACGGATGATGGCCTGTAAACATCATATACATCACGATACCCAGCGAGAAGATATCGCTTCGCTTATCAATCGATTCGTTGCGCATCTGCTCTGGCGACATGTACCCCAGCTTGCCCTTCATGGCCTCGCTGTCTTTTTTGGATTCTTTGCCCCGAATCCAGGCCACACCGAAATCGATCAGCTTAACAAAGCCGTCATAGGAGATAAGGACATTCTTCGGTGAGATATCCCGATGGATAAGATTAATGGGCTTGCCGTCCTGATCGCAAAGTTCGTGTGCTACGTGAGCGCCATAACAGACTCTGGACGCGATATAGGCGCTCATCGCAGGATGCACTGCCATGTCGCATTTTTTGGCGCGCCGGTAAAAAGCGCGCAGAGACTGTCCCTTGACGAGCTCTCCCACCATGTAAAATAGGCCGCCATCTTTCCCCACCTCGAATACCTCGCCCACGTTGGGGTGGCTGATGCCGGCCGCAATCCTGGCTTCGTTGAGAAACATCTCGATAAATGCGGGATCTGTGGATAAGTGCTCGTGTATCACCTTGATCGCCACGAGCCGCTCAAAGCCAGCCATGCTGGATAGGCGTCCCACGTATACGCTCGCCATACCACCCTGGTCGATGGGGCATATCACTTCGTATCGACCGAAGTGTTTGCGCTCTAGATATGGTGGCAAGTCAGACATCTTTTAATCCATAAGTAAGTCTAGCTCTCTTTTTCTCCAATTGTACTTTCGACCCGGATAGAATCTCCAGCTCAGCCCTATGCCTCGCCTATCTGTGCATTGCTATGGGCGCAAAAATAGTATAAATTCAGTTTTTTTGAAGGTATATTTTACAAAAAATTACCAAGTAACTGAAATTTATAACAAAATTTTTTTTTAAAATGCTGGATGCCATCAAACCTGTACAAAGGCGGTTTTCAAAATACGCCTTTGTTATATTCTTTATTCTCTTTGTCGGCGGCGGGTGTGTTGTGGATTTCGACCTCGCCTGTGAGCAGGAACTCCCGGACGCAGCTAGCCCTGGAGATGCGGACACAGATCCAGATGCTGGTACAGGCAAAACATGTCAGCCGCGATAGCGTTTAGGAAGATTAGGTTGCGTAGGGGGGGTCCTTGCGGCTCTCTCGGAACCAATCGATAAAACGTTGGGCCGTGGCCTTCCAATCTAGGGTTCTGGCTATTTCAAAGACCGCCTTGGCCCGTTCCTGTCGCTCTTTATCGTCGTTCAGCAGGGCTTCCATAGCCTGGGCAAAGCCGTCCACATCACCGGCCGGTACCACAACCGCCGCCCCTTTGGCGAACTGGGTGGCAAAGGGAATGAGGTCAGAGGCGATCACGCAAACACCGGCTGCTGCTGCCTGGGATGCGGACATGCCAAATCCCTCCATCTCTGAGGCTGAAACAAAGAGGTCTGGCAGAGAAAACAGGGGCTCCACAATATCGCCGGGCACGTATCCAAGGAGGAAGGCGCGACCGTCAAGGGCCGGGAGGCTGGCTTTGATCTCTTTGAGCTCTTGAAAAACAGGGCTGTTGCTCGGACCGCCGCCTATGAAAAGATAGCTATTTTCATTGCTTTCACAGATCTTGGCAAATGCCTGGAGGAGAATATCCTTGCGTTTGGTCTTGTCCATGCGGCTGGTTTCAAACACGATCTTGGCGCCCTTGAGTTGGTCGGCCGGGATGTGGGACCGCTCAGCCAGATACTGATATACCGGATCGAGTGCTGCCTTGGACCTGGGCTTGAAGATGCCAGCGTTAATGCACGGGGGAAAGTCGAACAGACCCTCTGGCGCTACGCCGTGGTAAGACAGGAGCGCGCGGGAAATCTCCAAAGACGTTGCGCAAAACAGGCTCGTGCAGCGACAGACCACATGTTCGTGGGCATCCCGCTCCCGGAATTTTAGAGATCTAATAACTTCCTTGTTTTTATACCAAAAGTTTCGCTCTTTAACGATACCCAAGGAGTGGGGTGTGAAAACATGGGTATCGATCCTTCGCAGCGCGGTTTGTAGATCCACACCGTCGACCCGCAGCAGGCGCACCAGGGTTTCCCCGAGGTGGATCGTCTGAACGAGCTCGCCTTCGTCTGGATTGAGCAGGGTCGCCGTCTTGGGACCGATGAGCTGCTTGACAATATCTGACGGGGCTTTGCTGTTCGACGCGGTTGCCCGGGCGATCTCGCCCAGATGAAGAGAGATCTCTCGCGAAAGGCATAGCCTGTGCACTTCTGTGCCTGCGAATTTCTCGAGATGGGGTGCTAGTTTTCCACCGGCAGCAACTGAGAGGAAGTCCCGCGCTGCTTCATCTCGCCAGCGCTCGATGAGCTTGACTGCGATAACAGCTGCATCCCAATAGTGGGAGTTGATGATTTCGAAGAATGCCCACGGATCTATACCGGCTTTTTGGGCTTCCTCCTCAATGAACGCCTGGATCCAGACGGTCTCTTCGTCCAACGCAACGGCTATATCCTCCTTGCGGATGAACTGATCACCGCCGCCCGGCACATAGATATACCGCACGTGTTCTGAAAGCTGCTCAACGCCCTCTCGAATTTTCTCAATACCGAAGAAGGGAAAGCCACCGCGCGCGAAAATGGTAACATCAAACCCATTATCCTCGAGGGCAGCAGCCAGCGAATTCACGTAAAAATTCTGTCCCCCAGTATCTGGCGCACCCCCCACCGGTATCTCAACCCCGGCATATCCGTGATTTGTAATGAGGGCAATGCGCGGCCTACCACCTGAGGGGGTACCAACTGCAGGGGTACCGCCTGTGGGTGATTTCTTAGATGTGGTGGTTTCCATAAAAAAAGCAATGTAGTCGATTGTGAATAATTTTCAACTGTCCAGAATAAAGCGGCTGTTGGCATTGGCTTCGCCTTGACATTGCAGAAGGGTCGAATTAGTACGCCTGTTCTGATGCGGTTAATGAAATTTGACATTGCAGAAGGGTCGAATTAGTACGCCTGTTCTGATGCGGTAAGCGAGAAATGGTGGTTTAGGCCATTGCAGGTATTTGATGTTGGGGTTTATAATCCGCACGGAATTTTTCTTTGGTTGAATAAAAAGGGAGAATATCATTGTCGTATGTATCGGGAAGTCCAATCGATGCTTATTGCATGGCTTGCAAAAGAGATTCCAATCACGTCGTTCTGGAGGCCGTGGGTCTACAAATTCGCTCTGTCAGGTGTGAACGCTGCGGCGCAGAAGATGCTTATCGAGCACCCCGCGCAAAAACAAAAGCAGCTCTCCTCGAATTTGCCGCTCAGAAAAAGCGCACTTCATCAGCCCCCAAGCCCGCATCCCGGTCTAGAAAAGCAAGTGCGCGTACCCCCAGGACCATCTTTGCAGAGCTTACCGATGGCATGGACTTTGATACAGCCCTACCCTATAGCGCCAAGAATGCATTAAACGAGGGAGACCTGATACGCCACCCCATATTTGGCATCGGGATCGTTACCGCACGCACAGATTTTCAAAAGGCCAAAGTCGTGTTCGAAACCAGCGAACGCGTTATGGTGTGCAACCGACAGTGAAACACCGCGGCCCGGCTATAAATCTTACCCACACCGTTGCCGCGGCAGTCCTTAGTGTTCTATCCCTATCGGTCAGCCCAGAGACCAGGGCAGCGGTACATGTCTGCCCTAGTGTCTTTAAACTGGATGCAGGCGGTACTATCGCCTCTTGGCTCCAGCTTGGCCCTGTCCCGGGCGCGACTCAGTCCACCAAACATCTCCAGGTTCAATCGTTATTTGACCGCCTAAAAACAGGCGGCATTGAGCACTTACCAAGAGCGGGCGACCCAGCAGCAGGAACCCATTGGCGCACTGCGATCGGTCGATATGGCGTGGTGACCATCGAAGGAGGTGGGCCGCGCACGAGTTACTTGGCCGCGGTGTTGCGAACGGAGACACCAGGCCGGCGATGGCTATCCCTGGGGAGCGACGGTAGTCTGGCCGTCTGGCTGGGCGGTGAGTTGCGTCTACATCGTGATCTGGTGCGGCGATTCAGCGCTGATACAGATCTCATCTCCCTCGACTTGGCCAAGGGCGATAATCTGCTGGTCATTAAGCTTTGGAAGAAAGACCAGGGGCCTTGGCGCCTGGTCGCCCGGCTGATGGACACAGACTTTGGCCCGCCTGATAAAAGTGTGGCAGTTGTTCTCCCGGGTTGCACAAGACCGCTGCATCAACTCATAAAACAAGCCGGCCGATTGGTCGTCGACCGCCACATCGATCTCGACAGGGGCGCAATGTCGGTAAAGGTCAACCTGGCCTTTGACGGCGGACGACCCATCGCCGGCCACATGCCAGCCAAAATATCTTTTACAGGACCAGGAGCACCTGACCCAACCAGCCAGACAATCGACCTCACGCCCCAGGGACCTACCCAATACGCATTGGCACAGTTTGAATTTGATAAGCATCCAGGACCGGCGGCCATTGCAGTGGATGTGGCAGGGGCGCAGTTTTCAAAGCAGCTCTCGTTCTTCATGACCCACGTCCAATCCCTGGCACAAGCCTGGGCAGACCTAAAGAAATCTCGCGAACATCCAGACCTGCCCCAGTCGAGCATAGAAAGCGCACATTGGCGCGTGGCCCATCTAAAATCCCTAATTGAGGCCGGGGATGAGGACTTTCGCTACTTAAACCGGGAACTCCGCAAGACGCGCAAGGTGACAAAGACCCTGGCCAGTCGCATCGACTTCTACGCCACCGCACGGGCGCGGATTCAGCGCCGGGGATTTCGATCCCGAATAGATGATTCATGGAGCTACTACACGCTCTACGTCCCACCTGGCTGGCGCGACACCACGGAAAAACGCTTTGGGCTAGTGGTGGTTCTCCACGGACTGAGAAGCTCCCCGATGAAGGCCATGCAGACGATTTTCGGCCAGCCACTTGAAGAAGGAGAAACCAAGGAAATGCGGGAGCGCCATCCAAAGCCGGTGGATCCGGTGCGCTTCTTTGTGCTCGCGCCAAGTGGATTTGGCAGCTCTGGCTATCGGGCATTTGGAGAGGTGGATGTGATGCAGGCTCTCGATCAGGTGCGCAGTCGCTATCCCATCGATCCGGATCGCATCTACATTGCAGGAGCCTCTATGGGCGGTACTGGCGCCGTGTCCCTCACCCTTCACTATCCCGATCAATTTGCCGCGACTGTTGCCCTATGTGGATATCACAGCTTATGGGTTCGCAATGCCATTCGAAACGCACCCTTAAGGTCTTGGGAGAAGACACTTATCCGGGTTCGCTCCAATGTGGCGTGGGCTGAAAACGGGCAGTATGTGCCGCTCTACTTGGTGCACGGCCTGCAAGACACCCTGCGCCACTCAAAAGTCCTCGCAGACCAGTATCGCAAGCTCACCTATCAGGTGCGGTACGACACACCAGATCTTCCACATAACGTCTGGGATGAAACATACAAAGATCGTCAGATTTTCAAGTACTTAAAGCAATATAAGCGCACGACCCATCCCAGCGATCTGGTTTTTACTACCGGAAATTTGCGATACCGATCATCGGCCTGGGTCGAGATAGACGGTGCAACAGACTATGCATCCTGGTCGCGATTCAAAGGAACCTGGGGTGAGGATAACCACATCACTGCGAACACTTCGAATATTTCTGCCCTGACCCTGTGCAACACCCAACCAGGCACTGCTGACGAACCGCTAACCCTGCAGATTGACGGCCAGTCTGTCCAGCTGCCCCCTGGCGTTGCAGCGTGGTCCCTGCATCGAGATGATACGGCGTGGCGTTTGGGTGCCCGTCCCCCAAGCGGGCAACTCGAGAAACGACCTGGCTTGGCCGGCCCCATTGGCGACGCCTTGTACGAGCGCCTCTTATTTGTATATGGCACCGCCGACCCTGGTGAAACAGCACTTTCAAAGCGATTGATTCAATACCTGAAACAGCCTACCCGTGGCGTGACCGTGAACTGGCCGGTAAAGGCGGATATCGAGGTCACTGAAAAAGATATCGCGCAGTATTCTCTCGTGATTGTGGGAACGACAGCTGGCAATCGGCTGCTGGCCAAAATGCGAGATAACCTGCCGATTCGCGTGTTAGAAGATGGGATTGTCTTGGGCAAGAAGCAATATAAAGGCCCATCAACGGCTGCTTCGTTTATCTATCCCAATCCTTTAAATAATAGTCGTTATGTCGTTGTACATACTGGCGTTTCCAAAGAGGCAGTTTTTTACACAGCCCATCTTCCAGCCCTGGTTCCAGACTACGTCATCTACGATGCCACCCACTGGGGAAAAAAGCAGGGCTTGGTGCTCGGCCATCGCCAGGTGCTGGATGCAGGGTTTTTCGATACCCACTGGCAACCGACCAAGACAGACCCCCCTTACTCTAAGCAACCCGGTGCACCTTCTGGGAGTGGGTCGCCACAGTAGCCAGGACATTCGGACGTGTCTATCGCACCACCATCACCCGCATCGATGCCGCCGTCTGAATTGTTGCCTGTGGCAATCGCCCTACCGCACATTGGAATCGCTAGTTTGGGTAGAGACACCTCTTCCTCATTAGCCCCAGCGTCATCTCTAGTTGCTGTGTCGTTGACCTTGCCCGTGTCTGTTTGAGAGTCAGTATCTGCTCCAGCGTCAGGCTCATCTGGCAGGCTGGGAACAGCATAGACCGCTTTTGATGTTATCACCAAGGCGGCGTAGTCGGTCACGTCCAACGCTGTCGGCGTATACTCGATGCGAACGATTGCGGCCTCACCCGGGGTCAATATCAAATCAACCGGAGGATTGCTCGCGGATTCCTGGGGGCATGACTGAAGTCCGACCTCGCTTCCAACCGGGCTGCGAAAGCACTTGAAGGCGCAACTGGCATCACCGCGAATTTCGATATTGGATATCTTCAAAGGGGTCGTTGGGTTATTGTTCCTGATTTGGAAATTCTGCCAGACGAGGGGCGTGCCCAACTCGTGGTCAATGGCACAGAGGTTTATCTGTGAATAGTTGATCCAGCCTTCAGATGGACCGGTAATGACGTCGCTCTCTGTACATCCGGCAATGAGGAGCATCGCACCCAGCAGGGCGCGTGAAAAGGGTGAATTCATTAAAACCTCCTGAGGCACCGGGTTCTTACCTCGCCGGCCACTATAAGTCGAGGACGGTGCTCGCTTCAAGGTCCTGCTCAAACAACCCAATATCTCTTTAGCGCAGGGGTCTCAATTCGATTGACGCGGCCAACAATCTAGCTTAAATAGAACTTCTGTCCATTAGGGACTCGATAGATATTCAAGACAATATAACAAGGAGGAGATGGAGCCATGACAGAGAGCGTCTACAAAGTGATCGAACTTGTCGGCACGTCAACGGATTCCTGGGAAGCCGCGGCCAAGGCCGCTGTGGAAAAGGCATCAGAAACGCTTCGAGATCTCCGGGTGGCCGAGATCGTTACCCTGGACATGAAAGTTGAGGACAATAAGGTGGTCGCCTACCGTGCCCGGGTGAACGTGTCCTTCAAATTTGAGGGAAGGTAGCGCACCGTCCCCCAGCATGAATGACGTGGCCCGCCTCCGCCAGGCCTACGGCGTGGTTATCGAGTTTCGAGGTAGATTTCGAATATCCAAGATGTCCCCGTAGATTTTGAAAATTCAACATCTCGCCGGAGGCTTTGCGGAGGCGGACATGTCTAGGTTTCCAGCTGCACCTTGACCCCATCGACTTTGCTGTCTGGTTCTAGGATCATCATCCTCACCCGGCCGTGAGCCACTTCCCGGTCCCGCTCATCGCGGACATCAGCATCCCAGACGTGAGAGCGGCGGCCCTTGTGCAGGGGCCTCGCAGTACATCTCAACCGACCGGAACGCACGGCGCGTAGAAAAGACGTTGCATTGTCCAGGCCCACCGCACTTTTGCCCTCGGCAAACACGTTGAGTGCTGCAGCAGTGCTGCAGACCGTCTCGATCATCGCGGCATACACACCGCCGTGCACCAGGCCATAAGGCTGCTTATGGTGCGCTTCGACGTCGAGCTCGGCAACAAATCTATCGGGCGTGGCATGAACAAATTTAAGCCCGATCAAAGTGTTAAAACCGCCCAGTTGGGCGTTGATCATTTCGATAATGTTTTCTGGAAACTCTAACATCGGTACTCCTTGTAGAGACTTATGTAGTGCATTGGCGCTCTTGTCTAGTCTCGAAAGTCGCTCATCTTGCCTTCCTCTCCCCTTGCCCCCTCCCCGACCCTCCCCCGGGTGACGTTCGGACGTTGGGGAGGGGGAGTTAATGACCATTTGCCTGCCGGGGGGATGCCAGGAGGAGGGCTTTGGGAGACGACCTCCGAAATGGTTAAGCTCCCCACGGCCCCATGCGTAGAGAGGTAGAAATCGCGTATTGACAGGTATGTGCTGTGACGCTAGGCTTGCTGAAGCAGATGTAGGTAGCGAAACAACGCCTTTTTAAAATGACAATAATCTTTTTCACAGTTCGTTTCTTTTATTTTGGACGCTTCTTTTTTAAGAGCGTCCATCCGGGTGACTGACGCGACCAGTTAAACAAATACCCGGGTGGACGAAGACGGCCACTCGGGGTTGAAGTGAGCCCTGAGCAATCTCTCAGGGCTTTTTTTTTGGGGCCAGCATTGCCCTCTCGACAGATGTAAAGGTGAGCCAAATGAGATTAGATGAGATTCGCAAGAAAATAGACAAAATAGACAGGGAGCTACTGGTTCTACTCCAGGAACGCATGGGGCTCGCGCTTCGATCGAGAAAATTTAAAGCGACAACGAGTGATCCCCATCGGGAAGAAACCCTACTGACAAAAGCCGAACAGCTGGGTCTCGACCTGGTGGAGCGCTCTTTTACAAGGCAACTCCTAAAGACAATCATCGAGGAGAGCAAACGCCTCCAGGACGAGCATAGACCTCTCATTGCTTTTCAAGGAGAACACGGTGCGTACGGAGAAGTTGCGGCCAGGAAGCTAGCACCAGAGGGCGCTTACATCCCTTGCATGGAGTTTATTGACGTATTCCGCGGCGTGGAAGAAGGCCACTTTGATTTTGGTGTCGTACCTGTGGAAAACTCGCTTGAAGGCGCTGTGACCCAGGTTAACGATCTCCTCACCGACACAGACCTAAACGTAATCAGTGAGACCGGTGTATCGATAAACCACTGTCTGCTAGCTACTTCTAACATGGACTATCGCGAGATCGGGATTGTCTATTCCCACCCACAAGCCTTAGCCCAATGCCGGGCGTTCTTGATGCGAAATAAACTCGATCCCCATCCTTTTTACGATACAGCAGGTGCTGCAAAGATGTTGGCCAGGGAAAATCCCCGAGGCACAGCCGCTATAGCGAGTGCCCTGTGCGCAGAGCTATACGACCTCCAAATTCTCGAACAAGGAATAGAGGACAACCAGTCCAACACCACGCGTTTTTTACTTTTGTCTAGGGAGAGGAGAACCGGGGATGGGGACAAGACATCGATCATATTCGCAACACCTCACCATTCGGGTAAACTGCACAACGTCCTCAAACTGTTCGCTGACGCCGGGATCAATCTGACCCGGATCGCCTCCATGCCCCTGCGGTCAGATCCAGGCAACTACAGCTTTTTCTTGGATTTCGAAGGTTCAGACAAAGAAGCCCGCGTTGCTAACATCTTAACCGAATTGGAAGAACTGACCATTTCAATGAAGCTTCTTGGATGCTATCCTGCTGATCGATCTAACGTGGAATGAAATGCAAGTAGCGTTATGTCGAACGAATTTTGTTGGATGAAGTTAGCACATTCCCCCTTGAAAAAGGGGGTAAGGGGGATTTTATCACCTCGCAATGCCAAGGAAAAGACGAAATCCCCCCGGCCCCCTTTGCCACAATGGCATTCGGTTAAGGATTTTTGGGTGTTTTTATAGCGTAGGATCGCCAGAAAAGAATCCCCCTTGAAAAAGGGGGCAG
>JAAUYD010196116.1_pt1 | contig 84187 bp, 75 predicted proteins | sample 7278101 | NCBI WGS metagenome assembly JAAUYD01 (sample SAMN14350128, study PRJNA611818) | marine sediment metagenome | isolation source: surface marine sediment (0.6m) | place: French Polynesia: Moorea | collected 2018-08
CAATAGACTAACCAGGAAAATAAAAATTCCCCCCACACTTCCCACACCTCCCACACTCCCCACACTCAACTAACTGAAATTTTGATACACCCAATTGAAAACCGCTATGAGGAAGGTTGAGTCAATAAAAAGGGATCGCTTCTAAAATGAGTGAAAGTGCGATCAATTTCCTGCTATCTTAAATTATAATTAATTATCTCGTCTTAATACAGAAACTTCAAAGGGATATAACTTAGAGGGTAAGTCAATAATTTTACCAACTTCCCTCTCATTAGAAACTAAAACTTCCCAAGTATAAGGAGTAATATATTCATCTACTGTTAACTCTTTTTCGTAGGAAAAGTTAATCAAAACTAATACGGTTTCAGCCTCAGTTTTTCGGGTGTACGCTAAATGTTCATAAGGATAATGAATTAAACTATTCCACCGACCAAACCGTAAGGCTTCGCTATTTTTTCTTGCTTTAATTAACTGTCGATAAAAGTTTAGTAAAGAATCGGGATCTTTTAGTTCCTTTTCGACATTTTTTTCTGTGTAATTTGTATTAACAGGAAGCCAAGGTTCAACGTCTTTTCCAAAACTAAACCCTGCATTAACAGAGTCATTCCATTGCATCGGTGTTCTAGCACCATCTCTGGGGGGAGGTAATTCTCCACTGTCACTTTTAACAATAGCTTTATCTTGAATTTTATCAGGAGGAATATCTAAATTATCCACCATACCAATCTCTTGACCATAGTATAAAAATGGAGTGCCTCGAATGGTTAATAAAATAGCAGCAGAAGCTTGAGCAATTCCTAAGGGATTAGTACATAAACTGCACTCAATCCAACGAGATAAATGTCTAGGAATATCGTGGTTATCTAAAAAGTAAGTTGGCCATGCTCCATCGGGAGTAATAAGTTCTTTTTTGATAATTTCTCGCTGTAAATAGCCAGGATACCAAGGACTAAAAGGAAATTCAAAGGTAAAAGCAAGATGTAATTCATCATTATTTACTCCATAAAACATGGTTGAATCATAGAGTCGATTGTCAATGAACGTTTCCCCAATTAAAACTCGATCATTATATTCATCTATTACCTTTCTAATTTCTCTGATAATTTGATGATTCTCGGGTAAATTTTTATCATATAAATGATGTTGATTGTTATAGTTATTTTTATCAGTTGCTCCAAATTTTACAGGATTATAACGATAATACTTGTCTTTGCTATACACACTAGACGCATCTAATCTAAACCCATCAATTCCCTTATCCAACCAAAAGCGAATAATATCAAAAATAGCTGCTTTCACTTCTGGATTGTTCCAGTTCAAATCTGGTTGATTTTCATTAAAGGTATGATAGTAATATTGCTGTCTCGCTTCATTAAACGTCCAACCTGTTCCTCCAAAATAAGATAACCAATTATTAGGTACATCTCCATTTGATCCAGGATCTTGCCAATGATACCAATCACTTTTAGGGTTATCTTGACTACTACTCGATTCTAGGAACCAACTATGTTGATTAGACGTATGATTAATCACTAAATCTAATATAATTTTAATCCCTCTTCCATGAGATTCAGAAAGCAAATTATCAAAATCTTCTAAGGTTCCAAAGGTATCACTAATATCATAATAATCACTGACATCATATCCATTATCAATCATAGGAGATTGGTTAATAGGAGATAACCAAATCGCATCAATTCCTAAAGAAGTTTCACTGTTAGGATTCCCATCATTGAGATAGTCTAACTTTTTGATAATTCCTTGTAAATCTCCAATTCCATCCCCGTTACTATCGGCAAAAGTTAGGGGATAAATTTGATAAATAATACCAGTTTCCCACCATTTTTCACCATTAGTGTTTCCATTTTTTCCCATGTTCAAATTATTTCCTTGCTGGGTTTAGAATCTGTGTTGTTTTGACAGATTGTAGAGCCTTGATTATATCATGTCTTATTATAGCATTTATAGGACTTATGAGGCTTCACCGTGAGCTTCAGCAAAACGGCACACCTAATCGTTAGCTTCCGACTCCCAAAACTCGATCTGTCTCATTCAAATGTTTTTAATTCCCCAAGTTTCTTCAACCACCTGGATTATCTGGATCATGTTAAATGTCTTATATCCTACCTATATTTATGCTTTCATTTTAACCATTGTTATGCCTAATATTACTGCATTTTTTTGGGGATTGGTCTTTTTATTTGTGGGACCACCACTGGGCTTAATTGTTCTTGTTCATGTGATCGTTTATGGCTTTATGTTTTGGCTAATTTCTTTAGGTTGTAGTCTATTAATTGATAGATTACCTTACTATTACTTAAGGGTTTTTGCTCTGATTATTATCTTCCTGATATTACTAAAGCCAACTTTTTCACCAATTTATGGTTCAGGATCGGCTTTTGGAGACGGAAAAGTTCCAGGTAAAACCCTATGGCAATGGTATAGGATAGTTGAATAAAGAATGAACAATTACCAGAGAAAATTAATTCTCCATTTATTCCAGAATATTAATTTTATTTTCTTCTAACAACAAAGTAAAAGCTTGATTATCAATAGGAGGAGAAAAATAATAACCTTGACCCCATTGATACCCTAAATTTTGCAAAGCCTCTATTTGATAACTTTCTTCAACCCCTTCAGCAATTAATTCTAATTGAAGTTCATGGGCTAAAGTACCCATAATACGAACGATGGCATCATTCTTATTCATTCGTCCTAAATGATTCACAAAAGAACGATCAATTTTCAAACTATTTAAAGGAAAGTGATGTAAATAGCTTAAAGAAGAATAACCGGTTCCAAAATCATCGAGACAGATTTGAATATCTAACTGTTGTAATTGAGATAAAATTTCTAAGACAGCATGGGAATTCCTCAAAAAAACGGTTTCTGTAATTTCCAGTTTTAAATATTTTCGATCTAGTCCAGTTTCGTCTATGATATCAACAATTTTATCTTTTAAATCAAGGTCAGAAAACTGTTTTGGGGAAAGATTGACACTAACAAAATTAGGGGCAAATTCTTTAAACGCTTGTTGCCATTGATAAAGCTGTTGACAAGCACATTTGAGAACCCAACGATCAATCTCAATAATTAAACCGGTTTCTTCTGCTAGGGGAATAAAATCATTAGGAGGAATCAGGGGTTTCCCAGGGGGTTGCCAACGAACTAAGGCTTCAAACCCAACAATTTTTTTAGTTTCGAGACAAAAAATAGGTTGATAATAAACCACTAATTCTTGACGTTGTATGGCTTGTCTGAGAGCATTTTCTAAATGTAATTCTTTGAGGACTGATAAGTGCATTGTAGGGGCAAAAATTTCGTGACAAGCTTTGCCTTTAGCTTTAGCACGATACATGGCTGCATCAGCATCCCTCAACATTTGTTCAGGATGATCGTAATGTTCCCCACTCATAGTAATACCAATACTTGCAGAGATAAATATTTCGTGATTGTTTAACATTAGAGGGGTTTTAAGGTCTTGATGAATGCGTTGAGCAACAATAACCGCCTCTTGTGTTTCCCGAATATCCCTCAATAAAAAGACAAATTCATCTCCCCCAAACCGCGCCAGTAGATCCCCTTTTCGATGACACTTTTGTAAGCGTTTAGCCATCTCTTGGAGAAGCTTATCCCCCATTAAATGACCTAGACTATCGTTAATCACTTTAAAGCGATCTAAGTCTAGAAAAAGAAGGGCAAAATGATCATCCTTACGTCGTTGATTTTGGATAATTGCTTTTTCTAATGCTTCTAGCAAGGCCGAACGATTAGCTAAACCGGTTAATTTGTCATGATAAGCATCATATCTAAGTTTTTGGGCTGTATGATAACGTTCTGTAATATCGTGGCAGTTAATCACAAATCCTGCTACGGAAGGATCGTCCTGAAGATTTTTAGCGATCGCCTCTAAGATCACCCAACTGTTCTCATGGGTACGAACCCGAAACTCCTGAAGTGGCTTAGAATCATTGGCTTTTTCCTTAATTTTATGAAACACTTGTCTAATACGCTTTTGATCTTCAGGATGAATTAACTTAAAAAAACTTTGATTCATAAGACTAGCCGGATCATAGCCTAAGATTCGTTTAACAGAGGGGCTGAGATACCGAAATTTGCCATCTAAGGAGACAATGAAGATAATATCAATGGCATTTTCGATTAAAGCCCGAAACCGTTGTTCACTTTCTCTAAGGGCTTTTTCTGCTTTTTGCTGTTCTACTAGGGCCTGTTGTTGTTGACGACGCAAGGCAAATTCTTCCAGCGATCGCTTGAGAATATTAGGTAAGCGAACTAAACGATCTTTGAGCAAATAATCTGTAATCCCTGCTTTAATACATTCAACGGCTGCTTCTTCCCCTAAATTTCCTGTAACGAGGATAAACGGAATTTTTTGCCCTGACTGTTGTAGAATTTGTAGGGCTTGTAAGCCATTAAACCCAGGCAGGCAATAATCCGCTAATATAGCATCATAGCTGTTATATTGTAGTTTTTCTGTGTAAATGGTGGCGGTTTCGGCAATATCGTAAGTCAATTCTAAATCAGCGTTAGAAAGGGAAAGAAGGATTAACTCTACATCTTCAGGCACATCTTCAACCAGCAATAAATGTACGGAGGATTGAACCTCACTACTGGATAATCTTGGTTTGCAAGGGTCTGAAGACATATACACTCACTCTCTCTTTATTAGGGTTTTATCACATTAAAATTAATAATTACAAATTTTTGTTGGTGAAGGAACATAATATTTAAAATAGCAGTTTTTTGATATCGTCAAGATATGGACTCTGATAACGTAGAAGAATTATCGAAGAGGGGGTTGATTTAACATCATCCAATAAAAACCTACCTGTCGAGCGATGTCTATAAATTGTTGAAAGTCGAAAGGTTTGATAAGATAACTATTGACCCCTAAATCATAACAAGATTGTATGTCTGTGTCTTCGGCTGATGAGGTCATAACCACAACTACTAGATTTTTAGTACGGGGGTTACGGCGAATTGCTTCTAAAACTTGAATCCCATTCATTTTAGGTAATTTTAAATCTAATAAAATTAGTCGCGGTAAGGGTTGTTTTAAATTATCTCCCCCCGTCCCAAATAAGTATTGTAGTGCCTGTTCTCCATCTTCTACAATATCCATTTGCTCCATAAAACGATAGTTCTCTAGGGCTAATTGAATTAACTCGATGTCATTAGGTTCATCTTCTACCAACAACATCCGAGTATTATTTCCTCTTATCATAGGATTATAGGGATTAAAGAATAAATATAAATTTTTAATAAATTTAAAAACTTAAACATTACTTTCTATTTAATATTTAAGATAACTAAAATAACCGTGATAATAGTCACGGCTACTTCATTTTGTGATCACAAAACTTACCCTAAGAGAAGAAAAAATAAGATCCGAATTTTCACCCTTGACAATTAATCAGAAATAATTGTGAACATCGCTCAAAGATAGAAATTATCAGGTATTATAATTGTTGAAGTCTTATCGTCCAGTCTGACAAGTTTGAGGATTATTATATATTTTATGATTCATTTCAGGGATTCATTGATGAACAACTTAATGAACTTATGGGATAACTTACTATTGTCTTTAAACGAATTAATACAAAAAGACTTTGATTTAACAACAATTGAAATATTAAGCTTACTCATTATAATTCTATTTTTAGTCATCATTTGGGGATTATATAAATTACAAAAACTTGAACATCAATGGCAAGAAGAAATTATAAAACGTCACAAAACAGAGTTAGAACTCAAAAAAAGTAATCAGCTTTTGCAAACCATTAGTTTAGCACAATCCCACTTCATTGCTGATGTACGATTCACTGATTTATTCAATGACTTATTAGAAAATCTTTTAAATTTAACCGAAAGTGAATATGGTTTTATTGGGGAAATTTTGTACAGCGATCAAGGAGAAGCTTATGTAGAAAAAACCCATATAAAACTGCGAGGAAACCCTTATTTAAAAACCCATGCTGTAACTAATATTGCTTGGAATGAAGAAACGAGAAAATTTTATGATGAAAATGCACCCCAAGGGATGGAATTCCACAATTTAAACACCCTATTTGGGGCAGTTATTACCACAGGAAAACCCGTCATTGCCAACCATCCCAGCAGCGATCCCAGACGAGGAGGTTTACCTGAAGGTCATCCTTCTCTTGATGCTTTTTTAGGACTGCCTTTTTACCATAATAATCAGTTAGTGGGAATGGTAGGAATAGCTAATCGCCAAGGAGGTTATGATGATAATTTAATTGACTATTTACAACCCTTTTTAACCACTTGTGCTAACCTCATTAAAGCTTATGGCAATGAACAAAATCGTCAACAAGCAGAAGAAGAGATTAAACACTTAAATCAGCAATTAGAAAAACGAGTCGCCCAACGAACCGCAGAACTAGAAATGTTATTCAATACCCTTCCTGACTTCGTATTTGTGGTGGAACATAACACCATGCAACTCTTGTTTTGTAATCAAGTCTTTGCTGAAGGGATCGGCTTTAATCATCGGAAAGAAGTGGAAGGTAAAACCATTTTTGACTGTTTGAGTCCTGAAATAGCTGACTATTTTGCACAACAAAACCAACAACTATTTAACTCAGGCAATACCCTCCATCTCGAAGAAACCATTGCTTTACCCGACGGCGATCGCTATTTTGATACTTATAAAGTCCCGCTAAAAAACCCTCAAGGAGAGATTTATGCCATTTTGGGAACCTCTCGTGATATGACTGACTTAGTTAAGACAAAACAAGTGTTGATGGAACGAACAACTCAACTAGAAACCACTAATCAAGAATTAGATTCTTTTTGTTATTCTGTTTCCCATGATCTCCGTGCGCCTTTGCGACATATTCATGGGTTTGTCAATGCTTTAAAACAAAGACTTTTAGGGACTGAGGTAGCAGAAGATCCTAAAGTCATTCATTATCTAGAAGTGATTGAAAAAAGTAGTGAAAAAATGGCTCATTTAATTGATGGGTTACTCATCTTATCAAGGGTGGGACGACAAGAGTTGGATTTTTACGACGTTGATCTTAATTCTCTGGTAAAAACTGCTATTAGTATGGTTTCTTCTGAAGAGGATCAAATTAACTTTAACGTAGGAAAATTGCCCACAGTCTCAGGGGATACTGCTTTATTACAACAAGTGTTTATCAATTTATTGCAGAATAGTATTAAATTTAGTCAGGGACGAAATCCGATTCAAATTGAGATTAATTCTTTAGAAGATGGCACAATTTTTGTGGCTGATAATGGGGTAGGGTTTGATATGCAGTATGTTGATCAGTTGTTTGGCGCATTTCAACGATTAAACTCTCAAAGAGACTTTGAAGGGACAGGGATTGGTCTTTCCATTGTTCAACGGATTATTCATCGTCATGGCGGCCATATTTGGGCTGAGAGTGTTGTAGAAGAAGGGGCAACTTTTTATTTTAAATTGAGCTAATTTTTCTCTCGATAACGACATTCCGGTTCAGGAAAATTATAGGGACATTCTAAGTAAAGGGTTTGTCCTTTGCGATCGTCAGCCCGACAGTTAAGCCACCCATTATTATTCTTATCAATTCCTTCGCAGTTAATGGCATTAAGACTATAGCCTCTAGCAAATAATCTTAGTTTTTTTTCAGCCGTTTGTCGAATTTGACGACTATCTGGGTTTTCCAAGAGATTAGAAAGGGCAATAATAAGAATTACGGTGATGATAATCACCGCAATTAAAACGTTAACTGGTTTGAAGAAAGACTTGATATTTTGTTGAGTTTTATTCACCGTAACACCGATAAGAATCTAATTCTCTTAATAAAGAAAAAGCAGCACTTTCTGACTTAGCGATGGGTTGAAGACGGTCAATAACCTGGGCTAATTGATCACCTGTGGTGGGATTTTCTAGCAGGGGGACATCAGGAAAAACTTGAGAAAAAGCTTTAATTCTTTCTCGGGTTTTCCAAGGAAGAGGAATAAGTTTTTTTGTTTTCATTGTTCTAAAACCTTTGAATGATTAGCGTAGTTGTACACATTAGATAAATAAGATTGACTGGAATTAATGGGTATTGTTTGATTGATTAAGAAACTTGAAACGGCTAAAGAAATGACTTCATTAAATCCCAAGGTTCCATGATTTTCAATAAAGTTTGTGAGCAAAACATAGGTTTCTTCTGGTATTTCAACTTCAAGGGCTATAGAAGGTTTCATGTCTTTTCCTAACAAAAATAACGACAAAATTGAAAAAAATTAGTGTTATTTTATTTTTTAAAGCATAGTTTAGAGTAGATGGCAATCTAAGCATCATTCCTTAAGATTAGCTAATATCCTAAGTTATTTATTACTCGGAATAACTAAGTACCAAAAATCCCTAATAACTACAAATATACACTTTTATTACTCTAAAAATTACATCAGACTTATGTATATTAACATAGGATGCAAAAAAAGTGATTGTAGTTTTTTAAACAATCATTAACTTAACACTTTTCCCCATCAATTGCCACAAGTCTATTACTTGGTTTTTTGTTGTTGAAAAGTCAGATAGGTTTGGGGAAAACTTAGTCAAACTTGTGGAAAATTTTCATAAGGTTGTGCAAAAAATTTTGGAAAATCTCTAATGAAAAGTTTGTTTAAGAAGACAGGTTTGGGGGTGTGGGGGTGATGGGGTGATGGGGTGACGGGGTGATGGGGAGTGTGGGAAGGGTGGGGAGTGATAAGGTGACGGGGTGACGGGGTGACGGGATGGTATATCAATCATTTCTCCAAAGTCCCCCAGTCTCCTAGTCTCCCTCTGCTCCCTTGTCTCCCCTATCTCCCTTGTCTCCCAGTCTCCTAATCTCCCTCTGCTCCCCCTACTCCCTCTGCTCCCTGCTCCCCCATCTCCAAAGACTCCCAGTCTCCCCTTACTGCTGATAGGATTGTTGTATTTCAGTGATAGAGAATAAAGCCTGAAAATTTAACCCCTGACTTTCATAGAACTCAGTTCCTCCTTGTTCTCGATCTACAAGAGCGAGGATAGTATTAACAGTGTAGCCAACAGCCCGTAATCGTTCTACAGCTAACATAGCCGACTTACCAGTTGTCACTACATCTTCTAAGACAACCACCGTTGCTCCTGGGGGAAGGGTTGGTCCTTCGATATAAGCTTGGGTTCCATGGCCTTTGGCTTGTTTGCGAATAATTAAAGCAGGAATGGGACAATTTTCATAAGCAGACACCACACTCACTGCACTGACAATGGGATCAGCCCCCAAGGTGAGTCCAGCAACTGCTTGAGTATTAGGAGGTAACATCGATAAGAATAAACGACCAATGGCTAAAGCTCCCTCAGCCTTTAGTGTCACCTGTTTTCCATTAATATAGTAGCTACTTTTTTGACCAGAAGACAGAGTAAACTCCCCTTCTTGGTAAGCTAATTTTACAAATAAATCTAAAAGATAAGCGCGTAAAGCTAATAAATCTGCGGTTGCAACGGAAATCATAGAAAAAATCTCACAGGTGACAATCATAATCATAAAACTTAATGAACAAAACCACTACCTAGCCTTACCAATGAGTACCTCTACGGGAAGAACCTGAAAAATTACCAGAAGGTTTGTTCGTAGGTTGATTTGGATTTTCTGTAGCATAATGAGGCAATAATAACTTATTCCAACTCTCCATTTTTTGAGGAAATTCGTTTTCACATCTCCTAGCTCTTCGTTTGATTCTATCTGGACTTGCTGTGTTAGCCTGATCCACTAAATAAAATTTTTCAACAAATACTTCTGCATACTTTTTTGGGTTACTTCCATATACGAGACAAACTAAATTAAATAATCTTTTATCGTTGGGTGCGTGTTCACCCCATGCAACTCCTCTATTCCCTTGTTTATATAATAATTCATAATATTCTGAAGCATCTAAAACCATTTGTGCTGCCACATCAGGGGGATACGTTCTAAACAACATAATTGCAGCAAATTCATCTACTGTATCCTCTTCTTGTCCCACTGCACTTAACGATAAAACATCAATTAAACCGTGACCTAATTCGTGATAAAACGCCACAATGGTTTCATGAATTGATTTTTCTATCGCTGTTTCCATAGGATATCCAGCTTTTTCATGAAAAAGAAATATATCATAAGCAGTATTTTCATAACAAATAATTATTTGTCGATCTGAAGGACTCCAAAAAGCATTAGGGGTTCCACAATCTTTAAATATTACGAGAATATCTTCTCGCATAATTAATCCTGACTTATTTAGGCTCGAAATAATCTTATCAAATATTTGAGTTTTGATGAATAATTCCCGAATTATTGGCTCAGCTGAACTAGATTTATATTCTAAGATAAATTGACCAATTTTATTATTTTGGGCTTCAATTTTCTTAATTGGTGTTATTAAACTTGTCATTATAAAAATCAAGGTCAGTAAGAAATTGGAGAAAAATTTAAAAGAAGCAAATTTATAATCCATGATTTGTATTTAAGCTAATATTAGATGTTAATTTCAAGAAAGTGTTAATAGGAATTGCCCAACTATATTGACTCATTTCTTCTTTTTTTTCAGGAGAAGCAATGGTTCCATCTTCAAAAATATAAGGATTACCCCAAGCTGGATATTTATGTCGACCATTAATACCAATAATTTGCTTTTTTTCGTTTAACAAGGGTCCTCCACTCATGCCTTTTTTTACATCATTAGTGTAACCAATTTTATAACCGCCTCGAAAGGATAAGTCACTAATTAAATTAACTGTACCTGTGGTAAAAGTAAAGCCATCATTATCTGAATTATCCGTTATATAAGGAAATCCCACAGCATAAACTTTTTCCCCAATATTAGGAACGGATGATTCTGCAAAAGAAACAACCTCATAATCTTCGTCACTGACAAACTGCAAAACCCCTAAATCATAGTTTTGAAAGTTAAATTGATTAATAGGGTTTGCTGTATAAATATTACCGTCTGGGGTTTGAATTTTATATGCTTGTTGTTGTCTGCCAAACAGTAAGACGTGATCATTGGTTAGGACTTGATAAACATTATCGTTTCGTTGAATTAAAATCCCCGATCCTGAGTTTTCACCAGAGAAAACTTTAACAGTAATTTGTTTAGCGTAGGTTTTAATTTCTTGTTCTTTATGAGTTAAGATCAGTTCGTTTGTATGAGAAGTTTCTGGTAGGGGTGAAGGAATAATAATATCCTCTGATTCCTCACAGTCTATCCACTTATTCCAACTTCCAACCGGTAAAAGATATTGAGTTGCAACTCCACTCAAAAAGCAAGCAAAACCAAACAAAACCGTTGTTAATTTTTTTTTCATGAATTAGGGTTTATTGTTTAATTTTGGACGGTAATATAAAAGTCAATAATTAGGTTAGGGAACAAAAAAATTTTGAAAATTGTCAATTGCTCTGAAGACAAAACCACTGACTAACGTTTAATTTTCTCACTTACCAAGCACTTCCACGGGACGAACCAGAGGGATTTGTTGTATTAGAAGGAACCGTAATCGGCTGCTGCTCAAGCACTTCAAAATTACGGTTATTATTAGGAGTAGATTCTCCTGAAAGGTTGCGAGGAATTTTAGGAGCAGACTGGATATAACCCCTTAAATTAAGTGCAACAGAACCGTTACTGGTTTTAAATAAATTAGTCCTTTGTTGAGGATTCTTTTGTCCATTAGAACCGCCTCCCAATTGCATCGAAGGTCCCCCAGCAGCGTCTCTAGTGTTATCAATTTCTGCTAACACTTGAGCTGGATTTTGATCCGGTCTGAGGGTTAATAAAATATTAGCTCCTCCGCGATCGCAAGCTGTACCAGCACAAATAACATTGTAGCTATTAACACGGCCAGCTACTAAATGATCGGGTTGAAATTCATTAAGACGTTTGGCAACTTCTTGACACCGTTGAATGGGTGTATAAGGAGGATTAAAAAAAGTGCTAGTCCACTTAAAAATTTGCACAATTCCGCCGGGGGTTTGAGCGTAAGTAGTGGGGACATTTTGTTCATCTGTGGCACAATCAAACTGAACAGATTGAGCATAGGTAGGAGAAGAAAACCCTAGCAATGTACTAAGGATTCCTGTTGCCATGAGGAAATTTAATGTTTCTTTTGTCCACATAATTTTATGTTGAATTTGAGTGTTTGAAGAGCAGAAAAATGAACTATTGTAGATAATTTTGTAAATCATCTGTGGTGGTTCCTGTAATGGGTAAAATTTTTAAACCCGATAAGGTTCCTCCCTGTTCAACTTCATAACTAAAGGTTTCATACTGTAAAGGGGTTGTTTTAGCTTTTAGTAAGGTTTCTCCTTCAGCTTTGAGGGTTTCAGGGGGATATTTTGCCATTAAAGCCTGAATTTTTTCAGTTCTGCTTTCCGGTGCAGGATGACTTCCATCTTTTAGTTGGGACCCAGGCATTCTCCCTAAAATGTCCATCACCGCAACGCAACCATTGGGATCAAACCCAGCTTTGACACTGTAAATATAACCCAATTCGTCTGCTTCTAATTCGTGGCCTTGACTGATTTCCATTAAACGCTGATTGTATCTTTCTTGTGCTTGTTGTTCAATTTGTGCTTTAATTTGCTCAATATTTCGAGCATCTTGTTGGGCTGAACCACCAACGAGTAGACCAAACGCACCAATAATTCCGCCGGCGGTTCCTCCTACTCGATTTCCGGCTTCAACCGCACCAGCCGCAAATCCTGCCCCTAAAGCAGCTTGGGTGGCTGCATCTTGCTCAGCGATTAATTTTTCTCTCTCGGCTTTTTCAATTTCTTGAAGTCTTGCTTCTTCTTGTTTGGCTGGGCCGTAACCTAAATGTTGCTTGACATGATGCCCCATTTCATGAGCAATGGCACAAGCGATAGCTGAAGCGTTTCCTTCCAGTTGATCCATTAAACCGGCTTCAAAGGTGAGAAGGTTGGTATCAGAGGCATAAGCATTCACCGTATAATTAGAGGTAACCACCACGCGCCAAGGTTTCTTATCTAAGCCGTTTGCCCTGGCAATGCGATCAGTAATGGCATACACAGCAAAATAGTTTTTGGGCAGTTCCTGCTGTGCTTTTTGATACATGGGATGGATGTCATTGGAACGAGCAGGTTGGGGGTTGGCAAGTACCAATGATGGAGTGGATAATAGGCTTATAGACAGTAAACTGCCCAGTAAATTCCTGAATTTTCTCATAATTCGTATGGATTCCATTGTTTTTACTAGAAATAACTGACAGAGATTATCTAAAACTCTGTTAACTTTTCAGTATAATTGGCTACTTTGTCAAGATAAATTAATAAAAAGCAAAGAAAGCTACTTTGATAGAAAATTGAGACCCGAATAGAAAAATTAGCTAAAATACGGGTGGTCATGAATCCCTGCATTGACTGTGGTGAACAAGGGAACTTGACCTAATTGCCCAATGAATTGCTTAAAATTAATAGTGAGGAGACGTAACAACAATGTATAAACCCTTATTACCTGCAATAATAATAGGGTCAGCGTTAATGAGTAATGTAAGTTACGCGGAACCCGTTCTTGAATCGTCCCCTTCGGTGACGGCTCAACCCACCCAACAACTTACACCAAACAATAACCCATCTGCTCAAACTTACGATTATCAGACCATTTTAGAGCAACTTCGCAGCATCCAAGAGCTACGGGATGTATCTCCTACGAATTGGTCCTATCAAGCCTTGAGAAATTTAGTGGAAAATTATGGTTGTATTGTGGGTTATCCCGATCGCACCTATCGTGGCGATCGCGCCCTGACTCGTAATGAATTTGCAGCCGGTTTAAATGCTTGTATGGAGCAGTTAGAGCGACGTTTAATCGAAGCCCGTAGTCTAGGCACACCTGCCTATCAAAACACCGCTCCTCAAATTCAAGCCATTCCTGAAGAACCGGGAGAACATTTTACTCACGTTATAGATCGGGCATTTTATAACGAAACGTTACGCTTTTACGATAATACTGATATGTTCGGCCAAATGAATAAGATTTTTGGTTGGCGATATGCACCAGGATCGTTCTTTGATAACACCATTGCCAATGATGCTAAAACCATCGAAGCCGTATTATGGGATGGCCTCAGACAGCAAACCGCCGGGCCCAGAATTCGCACCCCAGACATTGTGAACCCCTTCAACTCCTCCTTAACAGGGAACCCTGAGTATATTCGCACTCAACCCCCAACCTTACGCGATCGTCAATTTGAACAACAACGAATTCCGATCATCCCTTAGATTGATTCTAGTTAATCACGGGGGGACTGGATTATCTGTTTGTCTTCTCTACCCCCCAATTTTGACATTCCCACGGGTAGAACTGCGCGATGCTCTGAATGCGATTCGTGTAATATCAAAAAGTTATTAGACTAACCAGGAAAATCAACATTCTCCCCACACTTCCCACACTCCCCACACTCAACTAACTAAAATCTTGATACACTCAATTGAAAACCGCTATTATGCACCCACTGAATGGCTATCCTCAACTTGATCATGGTAAAGTCCTTGCCATTCGCAGTAGTGTTGTTGATATTTACTTTGAAGAAAAATTACCTGATTTATACAGTCAATTAAAGGCAGGGGATGAAGGAGAAATTATCATTGAAGTGGTTAACCATTTAGATACTCATACCGTCAGAGGCATTGGTATAACGCCGATCGCTGGGTTAGCAAGGGGGTCAGTGGTGACAAACTTAGGGAAACCGTTACAAGTCCCAGTAGGCAAGAAAACCCTAGGAAGAGTGTTCAATGTTTTTGGCCATACCATCGACGGGAAAGAACCCATAACCGAAGGAGACTGGCGATCTATTCATCAACTTCCTTTACCCCTACAACAACGGTCTACTACTTCAGATATTCTCGCCACCGGCATCAAGGCCATCGACATCCTTACTCCTCTAGAACAAGGGGGTAAAGCAGGGCTGTTTGGGGGTGCAGGGGTGGGGAAAACGGTGTTAATTACAGAAATGATCCACAATATGGTCAGTCAGTATCAAGGGATCAGTTTGTTTTGTGGGATAGGGGAACGAAACCGAGAGGCAGAAGAATTATATCGAGAGATGCAGGAAGCAGGGGTTTTAGACAATACCATCATGATCTTTGGTCAAATGGACGAACCGCCAGGAGCGCGGTTTCGAGTGGGTCACGCCGCTTTAACGATGGCAGAATATTTCCGTGATGAACTCAAACAAGATGTCTTATTACTCATTGATAATATTTTTCGCTTCATCCAAGCGGGACAAGAAGTGTCAGGACTGATGGGACGGTTGCCGTCACGGGTGGGGTATCAACCAACCTTGGGGACGGAATTAGCGGAACTTGAAGAACGCATTACCAACACCGCAACAGGGTCTATTACCTCAGTTCAAGCAGTTTATGTCCCAGCAGATGATTTTACCGATCCAGCAGCAGTACAGACCTTTGGTCATTTGTCTGCTTCTATTGTCCTATCCCGTAAACGGGCCAGTGAAGGGTTATACCCTGCTATCGACCCCCTACAGTCGGGATCAAAAATGCTCTCCCCCACCATTGTCGGAGACAGACATTATCAGATCGCTCAACGGATCAAAAGTACCCTAGCCAGTTACGAAGAATTGAAGGATATCATTGCTATGCTGGGGATAGAAGAACTCTCAGAAAGCGATCGCGCAACGGTAGGGAGGGCCCGTCGTTTAGAAAGATTTTTAACGCAACCCTTTTTTAGTACGGAACAGTTTACAGGGAAAAAGGGGAAGTTGGTGAGTTTAGAGGATGGGTTAAATGGGTGTGAGCGCATTCTCAATGATGAATTTGCTAACTATCCCGAAGCGTCTCTGTATATGTTGGGTTCCATTGAAGAAGCAGACAATAAGCGTAAGGAGGCAGCAGAAAATGAAACTTAAGGTTTTAATTCCGAACCAGGTCTTTTTAGTTGAGGAGGTAGAACAAGTTAATGCAGAAGCCAAAAACGGTGCTTTTGGACTGCTGAGTAACCATATTGATTTTGTGACTGCTTTAACGCCCAGTATTTTATCTTATCGTTCTTTGGAGGGGAAAGAGGTTTTTATAGCCATTGACGAGGGCATTTTGGTCAAATGTGGGCAAACGGTCATGGTTTCTACCAGCAGAGCGGTTAAAGATGTTAATTTAGAACGTTTATATCAAACCGTTGCCGAAGAATTTCGTCAACTCAATGAACAGCAAAAAATGGCCCGTACCGCTATGGCAAGATTAGAGTCTGGGTTAGCTAGAGGAATTTTGGAAATAGGGAGGGAAGGCAGTGAAAAAATCTAAGGTAACGGCACAAGAACATGAAAAAAGACAAGGAAAATTCCAGCAAACGGTGAAAGACAAAGCCGATCGCAAAATGACGGCTCGACGGGAAGGCGATCGCACCATTTGGTATGGTTTAGGTTTATTTGGCATTGTGGGTTGGTCTGTCGCTATTCCAACTCTGATGGGTGTTGCTTTTGGTATTTGGCTCGATGCAACGTTAGATGATCCCTATTCTTGGACGTTAATGATGTTATTTTTAGGGGTGATTATTGGCTGTTTTAATGCCTGGTATTGGGTGCAACGGGAGAGTCAAGATGAATGAAAACTTAAGGAATTAATTAGCAATTCAATGGGGAGAAAATTATTATGATAGGCTCTATTTTATCTAGTTTAATGACTTTTCTTTTTGGCATCATTCTAGGAGGTTTTTATTTTAGTAGTCTTTGGATTACAGTGCGACAACTACCGACGACAGCCTATCCAGTGCGTTTATTTATTGGTAGTTTTCTGGGTCGTATTATTGTGACACTGTTTGGCTTTTACTTCATTATGGATGGACAGTGGCAAAGGATCTTAATTTGTTTAGGAGGATTTATATTAGCAAGAATGATATTAACTAATTTTTGGAAACCTGAGTTATTAAACTCTGATTTTGAATAAGTCCCTAATAACATGGATATTACCCCTGACAGTATTATTTATTGGCAATGGCAATGGATAAATCTTAACGCCACCATTATTTTTACTTGGTTAGTAATGTTAATTTTGGTGTTAGGATCTTGGTTAATTACTCGCCAATTATCCATTGAACCCCCACTATCCCGTTGGCAAGTTGCCCTAGAAATTATCATAGAACAAATTCGCCAACAAATTCGGGATGCTAGTCAACAAAAAGCAGATCAATTTTTACCTTTTATTGGCACTTTATTTTTATTCATTACGATGGCCAATGTATTAACTATTTTCCCTGTTTATCAGTCCCCTGTTGGTTCTCTTTCTACCACAGCAGCCTTAGCTTTATGTGTATTTATTGCTGTTCCTATTTATGGCATTAAAAATGTTGGAATTAAAAACTATTTACGCCATTATATTCAACCCACTCCTGTCATGTTACCCTTTAATTTGATCAGTGAAATCTCTCGTACTGTTTCTCTAGCTATTCGTCTCTTTGGAAACATTATGAGTACCAGTTTATTAGTGGCTATTTTGATTTCAATTGTTCCTTTATTTTTCCCCGCAGTGATGACTTTGTTTGGGTTATTAGTGGGAGTTATTCAAGCCTATGTTTTTACTATTTTAGCAATGGTTTATATTGCATCGGGAATGAATGTTCAACACCGTAAAACCGAGAACAATCAGCCATCATAACTAGACAAAAATTAGCACAAAAAATAAGGAGATTTTGGTATGGACAATCTAGGTTTAACTGGTATAATTTCCATTATTACAGCAGGATTAACCATTGCGATCGGTTCCGTTGCTCCTGCTATTGGAGAAGGGTTAGCGTTGGCAAATGCTTTACGAGCGTTGGCACAACAACCAGATAAAGCGAATACTATTACTCGTACTTTATTTGTGGGTTTAGCCTTAGTAGAATCAACAGCAATTTACTGTTTTGTTGTTTCCATGATTTTAATTTTTGCTAATCCTTTTTGGAATTATTTTGTACAAAATGCAGGGGGTTAACTGGTGCTAATTAATTGGTTTACCGTTATTGCTCAAACTATTAATTTCCTCATTTTAATTTTTTTGCTTAATCGTTTTCTGTATAAACCGATAGTTAAAACCATTAAAGCTCGTCAACAGGAAATCCAACAGCGTTGGCAAGAAACAGAAAAAGAAAAAAAATTAGCCAAAGAAGAAGCTGATTCTTATCAACAAAAGCAGCAAGAATTAGAAAAAAAACAACAAAATATAATGAATCAAGCTGAAATAAAAGCAGAAGAGAAATATGATGATTTAGTTGAGCAAGCTCACCAAGATGTTGAACAAAAACGGAAATCTTGGCAAGAGTCTATGGAACAAGAAAAAACACAATTTTTTAATAGCTTTCAGGAAAAAATTATACATCAAGTTTACAAAATGACTCATCATATTTTGGCAGACTTAGCTGATGTTTCCTTAGAACAACAAATGATTACTCGATTTATTCATCGTCTCGAAAATTTATCAGAACAAGAGCGAGAAAATCTAGTCAAATCTTTTAACACGACAGAAAATGATTTAACTATTCGCAGTCATTTTGAGATTTCCTCCGAAAGTCGCGATCGCCTTATAAACTCATTACATCAAACTCAAATTTATCAAGGCAATAACATACAGTTTATCACCAGTTCAGATTTAATTTGTGGACTTGAACTACAATCTAATAACTATAAAATTGCTTGGAATTTAAAGAACTATATAGAGGATTTAGATATCGAAAAAAATTGACTTTAATCAATAATATTTAGTAGTAAAAATTAGCCCAAAATGCTAAACTAAAAATAGTGTTTATTTGGCTCATCATGATGACAAATCTAAATATATCTTTATCTGATACAATGCGCGAATTTATTGATCAACAGCTTCAAGCTAAAGGTTATAGTAGTGCTGATGAATATATTGTTGATCTTATCCGCCAAGAACAAGAAAAAGAAGCACAAAAACAGATAGAAAAGTTATTACTTGAAGGATTAAACAGTGGAGAACCAATCGAAATGACGGAAGAATGGTGGACAAATAAGCGTAAAGAAGTAATTGACCGTATCAACCAGGATTAATCATGGGTTTACGTATTTTTATTTTTCAAATAATTCGCAACTAAAAGGACTCAGAAAATGGAAAGTAAAAGACTTCGATAAATATTTGATTTTTTCTCTTACCGAAAACAAAAAATTGATAATTATACCAAGAAAAACTGTGAGCGAGAAATAGCCACCTCCTTTTAAGGGGTGGTAGTGGAGCGAACGGAGACGGCGGTCACAAGGTGCGGAATTCGATTCCGCACACGCCACCTTGTTTTAACCTCCCGTATCTAATTTAAGTTTATCAATACACTCCTCTAAAACCTGCGTCATAGTCTTGTCTTTTTGCTGTGCATAAAGCCTTAGTTTAGCCAGTCTTTTATCACTCAATCTAATTGTAAAGTTTTTCTTAACCATATTGGCAATGCCATTGCATAACGCTAAAATAATAACATGAATTATCAGACTCAGAAAATCTTATTAACAGGCAATATAGATGATGAAGCTCATGCTTACCTTTTATGGTGTTGTGAGCAATCAAATAAGCTATATAACTCTGTTTTATTCTTAGTTCGTCAAGATTACTTTGGAAACTGTAATTATAAAACTTGGTTTGACAAAAGTGATAATTACAGAAGAAGTCCTCGTTTAAGACGAATTAAAGTCAGTTATGCTCAGTTATGCAAAGACTTCAAAGATAACGTTCATTATCAAGCAATAGGAGGACAACAAGGACAACAAACTATTAAATCAGTAGTAGAGGCGATTAAAGGTTATAATAAGCTCTTACCAATGTGGTTTAATGATGAAATAAAAGATAGACCTAAAATCCCAAACTATCGTAAAAAAGTACTATATCAAGTCGCTTTTACCTCCCAAAATATTCGTTATGAACTACTAGAGGCGATTTGCTATTTACCTATTGCTAATTCTCAAAGAAAAGAATTAGAAAACCCATCAATTATTATTCCTAGTGGGGTTAATTTTCAACCTGAAGATATAGCAGAGATAAGAATTGTTCCGAGCAATGGTAAATTATGGGCAGAATATGTTTATAAGACTAAAGTAGTTAAAGCACCATTACTTGATTATTCTCATGCGCTTAGTATAGATCATGGAGTTGATAATTGGCTTAGTTGCCTAACAACAAAAGGTAAATCTTTTATTGTCAACGGAAGAAAAATTAAGTCTATCAACCAACGGTATAATCGTTTTGTTGCTAAACAGAAACAAGGTAAATCTCAAGATTACTGGGATAACAAATTAGAGCAAGCTACCCACAAACGTAATTGTCAAATGAGGGATGCTGTTAACAAGGCAGCAAGATTTATCATTAATTACTGCTTAAAACATCAAATTGGTAACATCGTTTTTGGTTGGAATAATAGACAAAAAGACTCAATTAAAATAGGTAAAACTAATAATCAAAACTTCGTACAAATTCCAACAGCAAGACTTAAAAATCGTATTCAACAATTAGCTGAATCAGTAGGTCTAGTATTTACTGAAATTGATGAAGCGTATAGCTCAAAAGCTAGTTTCCTTGATAACGATCTAGTCCCAAATTATGGTGAAAAACCCAAAGGGTATAAGTTTTCAGGAAAGCGAATTAAGCGTGGGTTGTATCAAACGGCTAAAGGATATTTGGTAAATGCTGACATTCAAGCAGCAGCAAATCTGTTAAAAAAGGTAGCCACACAGCTAGGAATAAACCTAGCCAGGGTGGTTAAGGAACGATTGACTGTTCCTACACGGTACGACTTAGATTGTCTAACTAAATCATACCGTAAGCAAGCGGAAATGTGGCTTCAGCCCATTGAAGCTTAACTGCTTAGAATCTATCGTCTTTTAAGCGATGGAGAAGTCAAGAATTATTCATGTTTCTCGTGATATTCCTACAATTCTCGATCAAGAAATCTAAGTGGCTACTTGACTCATGGAAAAAACCTTAAAAATTGTACTCGAAAATACCATTACTCAGCTTGACGAAACATTAAACAATTATCAAGCAAAAATTCAACCGCAAGAAATTGGTATCCTGAAATCCATCGATCAAGGAGTCGCTAAAGTCACTGGTTTACCCAACGTTAAAGCCGATGAATTAGTTCGTTTTCCAGGAGATGTACTAGGGATTGCCTTCAACTTAGATCCCGATGAATTAGGGGTTATTTTATTAGGAAACAGCGAACATTTAGAAGCCGGTCAAGATGTGAAACGAACGGGCAAAATTGTGCAAATTCCCGTGGGAGAAGCTTTATTAGGACGCATTATCGACGGTTTAGGTCGCCCTCTTGATAATCAAGGAACAATTTCCACCCAAACCCAATTTCCTATCGAACGAAAAGCCCCTCCCTTTATCCATCGCGCGCCGGTTACTGTTCCCCTACAAACAGGGTTAAAAGTGGTGGATGCCTTAATTCCCGTTGGACGGGGACAGCGAGAACTCATTATCGGCGATCGCCAAATTGGAAAAACAGCGATCGCAGTGGATACCATACTCAATCAAAAGGATAAGAATGTTATTTGTATTTATTGCGCCATTGGTCAACGGACTTCTGCTGTGGCAAAAGTTATTGAACAATTACGTCAAGCAGATGCCTTACACTATTCTATTGTGGTGGTGGCCGATGGAGAAGATCCCCCTGGTTTGCAATATATTACCCCCTATGCAGCCACTTCCATTGGAGAATATTTCATGGAACAGGGACGGGATGTTTTAATTGTCTATGATGATTTAACCCGTCATGCTTGGGCGTACCGAGAACTGTCTCTCTTATTACGCCGTCCCCCAGGGAGAGAAGCTTATCCAGGGGATATCTTTTACATTCATTCTCGATTATTAGAACGATCTACCCATCTGCGAGAAGAACGGGGTGGGGGTTCTTTAACCGCGTTACCGATTATTGAAACCCAAGCCCAAAGTATTTCTGCTTATATTCCTACCAATTTAATTTCCATTACCGATGGTCAAATTTATCTGTCTCCAGACCTTTATCAAAAAGGCATTTTACCCCCAGTATCCGTAGGAAAATCCGTGTCACGGGTCGGAGGAAAAACCCAATTACGGGCCTATGGAGAGGTAGCAGGAGATTTACGCTTATCCTATTCTCAATTCCAAGAAGTGGAAGTATTTGCCCGTTTTGGCACACAATTAGATGAAGATACCCGTCAAACCCTAGAACGGGGGAGGAGAGTCCGAGAAATTCTCAAACAACCCCAATCTCAACCCCTTTCCGCTGCGGAACAAATTGCAGTATTATTTGCCATCAATGAAGGGATTTTAGACAATGTACCATTGGAGAAGATTAGAGAAGCAGAAAGGAAAATTTGTGAGGTGGTCACACAACACCTTCCCGAAATTTGTCACAAGATTCAATCGGGAGAATCTTTAAGTAAAGAAGACAAAAAAGCATTATTAAATCATGCTCAGGAAGCTTGTCATTGATCTGGATCGAATAAATAATAGCATCCTTTACCTGCTTTTTTCGCACAATACATAGCAGTGTCAGCATGGCGGATTAACGTTTTAATATCACTGTTATCTTGAGGATAAAGGGTGAATCCAATACTTACTGAGACAGATGCGATTTGAGAATCGATCAAAACGGGTTCGTTAGCCACATCGACAATTCGCTGTAAAATGTCATGACACTCTTGTTCACCTGATAATGACGATAGTACGATCACAAATTCATCTCCCCCCATACGGGCTACAGTATCCCCAGATCTTAGACAAGCTTTAAATCGAGCGGCTATTTCAATCAATAATCGATCACCAACTTCATGACCGAGTGTGTCGTTAACCTTCTTAAAACCATCTAAATCCAAGTAAAAGATAGCAATTAAATGATTGTTTCGAGAAGCTTTGTACATCTCCTGGGTTAATCGATCGCACATTAAACGACGATTAGGTAAACCAGTCAGTTGATCAAATAAAGCCATCTGCAACAGTTTTTCTTCATTCTTTTTCAGTTCAGTAATATCAACAAATAGAGCAATATAGTGGGTCACTTCTTCCTTGTCATTCCGAACAGATGAGATGGTCAATAACTCAGGATAATCTTCCCCTGACACCCGTTGACTGAAAATTTCTCCATGCCAAGAACCAGTTGTTTCCACAGACTGCCACATGGTGGGATAAATTTGGGAGTTGAGAGGGTTGTCAAAGATAAATTGGGAATTTCGTCCAATGATATCTTTTTTTTGATAGCCAGTAATTTCGACAAATGAGTGGTTGACATCAACGATTTCGCGATCGCCATTCAAAATAACAATCGCCTCTTGAGCATGATCGAAAACGTTAGTGGATAAGCGTTGTAACTGGTTTTCTCTGTCCTTAAGCTCTGAAAAAAGCGCGGCAACAAATTGTGCTGTCATGATGGCACCAAGGAGAAAGACGTTAAGATCAACTAGCTGCGCTTCCCCATTAATAACAAATGGACCCATAGATTTATGGGTAGCATAAAGTGCTATGGAGGCAATCAAAAAAGTCCCTAATGTAACCATTGCCATTCCTTGCCTCACAGCGATGAAGACTAACAAAGGCATAAAAATCGCAAAAGTTGTCGAGACACTATCAATTTGAGTCACAAAAAAGACTAACCAACCAAGACCAACAAGTGGAAGTAGGGTTAAACATCCTTTGAGAAACTGATTATTTTTAACTTGTAATTGACTGAAGAGAGATAACAATACCGGGGTCAGTAAAATTTGACCCAGAGCGTTACCAAACCACCAAGAGAACCAAGCATTAGCATATTCAGAAGTAGATAGTATTCCCCCCATCCAGAGAATAACTGTTCCACAAGTAGCACTAAAAGGTTGTAATACTAAAAAAATTAGTATTTGCAAACCCGAAATATCGTGAATCGAAGCTAGATTAGGTCGTAAGTTAAAACCCTTGAACAACTTTAAACCAATGATTGCTTCTAGACTATTAACCGTTGAAATTCCTAATGCTAATATCAACGGAAGTCCATTGTTAATAGCAAGTAGCAGTTGTCCTAAAAAAATTCCTGGCCAAATACGTATACCACATAAAATAATGGCAGCTAGAGCCCACCCTTCTGCGGTGAACACCACTAAGGTAACAATGCTGTGAGAAACAGAGAAGAAGAAACTAGCTTTTCCAGAGATAAAATAGAGTAGAGCGACAATTAGTATTTGCGTGATTTTACCCCAAAACATTTTATTTGATGTTTTTTTGCTCTTCTCTTATATTATCCCCTTTCTTTTGAGCAGATTTCTAAGAGTATTATAAAGCTGTTATGGTGGGATTCAAGTTAACGCTTCAAATCCAGCCACTACATCTAATAATTCTGAGGTAATGGCACTTTGACGTTGACGACGATATTGAGCCTTCAGTTCTTCAAGATGGTCTTCAATATTCTTTTGTGCCGACTGCATAGCAGCAAGACGACTGGCGTTTTCACTCGCTAAGGAAGCAGCTAAAGCGCGATAAAGGGAAACAAATAAGTATTGACTAATGAGTTCTCTAAAAAGGTCTTGCCAGTCCATTGTAAAGGTGGGAAGGGTGGCTGTTGGCCAGTCTTTCCGTTCTAAGGATAGCAACCACTGTCTATCAAGGGGTAATAATTGTTGATAACAGGAATGATAAGAAGACCCTGAGGTGGGTTGGTTGTAAAAAAGTAAAATTTTGCTGATTTTATGTTTTTCTTGCCAATTATCTAGCATTAATAAGATATCTTGTACCGTTTCTCCAATCCCTTCTGTTGAAGTGGGTAGCATAAACGGATTGGCTAGTTGATAGGAATTTGTTCTAAAATAGGGAAGCAAGCGAGAGCCTACAATTGCTAAAAAAAGATTTTTCGGCTTAGATGAGGGCTGAAGTTTATTTTTAGCATATTTAGCCATATTTTCATTAAACTGACCACATAATCCTTGATCAGACCCCAAAATAATTGCGCCAATTTTCGGGTCAGGAAGATTGTTTTGTTCTTTTATGGTTAAAACAAGAGATTTTCCTGCAAAATAACGCTCTTTTGCGAGAATGTGAAACCCCATCTCTACAGTACGATCATATTCCACTAAAGATTGCACTGCTTGCTCATACTGTCGAATACTCACAGCAGCAAGGGCTTTCATGGTTTTCACCACAGAGTATAAATCTTCAACACTATCAAGGGTTGCTTTGAGAGATTCAGGGGTTTGAGACATGGTTACCTCAGTTCGACAAAACTCAGTAGATCGAAAACTTACTTGTTTGGGCTGCAAGGGAGCGAAGGGAGCAGGGGGCAGAGGAGATGTTTTTAAATCTTTTTAAAGCAAATAAAGACAATTTAGACCATGGGAACATAGTCGTATTATGTATTCTCATTATTGCCTGTATTTTACCCCATTTTCTTTCTCCCTTGCTCCGGTCTCCCTGCTCCCCCGCCGTCTTAGTTAGGATGTTTGTGATTTACTGAAACTAGGCTACTTATTCATTATTAGTCAAACCCAGGTGATGCAAATTGAGGTATCCAGGGTGCAGGAGTTGAACCTGCCTAGCACGAATTATGAGTTCGTTGCCTAAACCGCTCGGCCAACCCTGGTTATGAGGATAATAATCCTAGCGTTTCTTAATTATAGCGTTTCTGGAACTTATTCTTAACCCCGTATTTGTTGAGTTAAATGAATCAGTTCTGGGAGAATTAATTTATCTAATCCTAATTGAACTGCATTAGATGATCCAGGGAGAGAAAAAATTAAAATCTGTTGATAAACTCCTGCGATCGCCCGTGAGGCCATGGCCCGTGACCCAATGTCTTGATAACTTAAATAGCGAAACAACTCCCCAAACCCTGGCAATGTTTTCTCTAGTAACCCCTCTAATGCGTCGTAGGTGGTGTCTCTAGGGGCGATCCCCGTGCCTCCATTAAGGATGATGACCTGGACTATATTTTCTTGCTTTAACTGCTGTATATGGGCGATTATGCTTTGGGGTTCATCTTTAAGGATGTCATAATTAATGACTTGATGGCCTGCTTGTGTTAAACCTTGTTTAAGGAGTTGTCCACTGCGATCGCTTTCGGGGGTACGGGTATCACTTACGGTGATGATAGCGCAAGGAATACTAATGATTTGGCGATCGGGGTGAGGAAGGGACATGAGCTTAACTTAAAATAAAATAACTTATGATAAGGTGAGCAGGGGAAGCAGGGGGCGACTGGAAGTGTGGGGAGTGTGGGGAGTGTGGGGGGATATATTAACTCCTGTCTTCTGACTCCTGTGCGATAGCGCCGGAACGGAGTGAGGAACTCCTGACTCCTGACTCCGAAAAAAGATTAAGCTTTAGAGAACCCTAAGTCATTTTCTTTTGCGTAACGTTCCATAAAGCGCATAAACCGATCCCATTCATCTTTTGAGTTCATAATTAAGAGAGCTTCAACTGAGGTAGGTTTTCCGTTGATAAATTTTCCTTTAACTTCACGGGTGACAATTTCCCCTTCTTCATCGACTAAATACATCCCTGTAATATCATCGGTACTTGTAGCATCTAGAATAGTAGGGGAGTCAAAGCGAAAGGTTGCGGTTCCACTGTTACCACTTTTAGCACGAGTTAAACGGACTTCGGGAACGACGGGTTCGGAAACACCACGAGAAAATTGAATTTGAGCCATGCTTGTTATCCTTTAATTAAATTTACATGATCCTCAATTTATCATTTCATCAACTCTCAGGGATAGAGATCATTGCTTAAATGCTATCTATATCTTGCCAGATTATTGCCTATGACTCTTTTAGAAGCAGAAGTTCACCTTTCCTTACGGGAATTTTTACGACACCAAAGGGAACCCGTTTGGGATCACCATTTAACCATGGCCCGTTTGGTTTCTCGGGCCTTACGCTTGGATCGATCTGCTTTGATTCAAACGGGAAGCACTTTTTCTCGTTATGGATTAAGTTATTTAATGCCTTGTTTATTGAGCGATCGCCCTATTTTATTAGTGGTTCCTTTAAGCATTCACAAACAATTAATAGAACAAGATATTCCTTATCTTCAACAATGGTTAAAAACCAATAAAACGATTGTTAATCAGGAACAAGACGTTGATTTTGAAAATTTTAAGGGGTTATTTATCGTTTCTCCTGATGTTTGGTTAGGCGATCGCTTAAATCATCAGGGTCGGTTTCCTGATGATATGGTTACTTTAATCGATCAAGCGGATTACTTAGAAGAGTGGACAAAAGATTATTTAACTATGACCATTTTTCCTGATGATTGGCAAACTTTACAGCAACAGTATCCTGGTTATGGAAATTTGATTCAAGAAGTTAAATTTTTTTTAGAAAAGTCCATTTTTAGTCATCCCAATAGTCCCTATCAATGTTGTTTACTTAATCAGGAGGAAAGAGACAGTTTATCTCATCTTTGTCAAACCCTTGATAATAATCCATTATTACAACGTTTTGCCCAATCTCTTGATAATAAGCATCAACTTTTATGGGCTTCAATTAATCCGAAAAAGAAAACTTTTTCGATTCACATAAGTCCCCTAGATATTTCTTCTATTTTGTCCCCTCATTTAGATCATTCTACAATTGTTTTAATGGGAGGATTTCTGGATAGTCAAAAATCCGCTTCTATCTATCGAAAAACCATTGGGTTAACTAAGGATATTTTATGTTTAAAGTTTCATCCTCATCGTCAAAATGAATTAATTAATTTATATATTCGCGATCGCTTACCAATGCCGAACACTCCAGAGTTTCAACAGGTATTAATTGAAGAAGTGAAAAAGCTGATTTTTGGAGGTTATGAAAGCTTAAAACCTATCACAATCATTGTCGATGATGTGCCTTCAAAAGCACAAGTTGCTACTTTTTTAGCTGCGGAGTTTGGCTCACAAGTTAAAGTCGAAACGACAGAAGTTAATGATAATAGTATTTTAATTAGTGGCTGGAAGTTTTGGCACGATAATCAAGTTAAATTACCGACTCCTAAACTATTTATTATTGCGACTTTACCAATCCCTTCCCTAGAAAATCCTTTAGTGGCTGCTCAAGTGACTTATTATAAAAAACAGCATAAAGATTGGTTTAGATTTTATCTTTTACCAACAGCTTTAAAGGAAATTCAAAGAGCAGTTATGCCGTTAAGAGAGTCTCAAGGAATTGTGGCATTATTAGATAATCGCGTTAATTATCGTAGTTATGGTAATCTCATTTTAACTGCATTAGAACCTTATGCTAAAATTAATTATATTGATCAAATTTGGTTAAATATTTAAGATTTTAAGTGCTATTTAGAAACAAAATCTTAAGTACGGTAGGGTGGGCAACTCAGAAATTTATTTTAACCACTCATAATTTAAAAAAATTTTGTCCACCTCACAAAACTGGGTTTTAATGTTTCTTTAAAAAATAGCTTCTCAAGAAACTCTTTAGAAATAAAATCTTAATAGAGTAAGGTAGGTAAATTATGAACTTATCTTAATTTTCCATAAAGTAGAAAACCTTGCCCAAACTACTGATAAAAATTAGTTAAATATTTAAGATTTTAAGATGCTATTTAGAAACAAAATCTTAAGTACGGTAAGGTGGGCAACTCAGAGATTTATCTTAACCACTCATAATGTAAAAAATTTTGCCCACCCTACAAAACTATCTTAAACAACAGATTAAAAATATAAACAATGGATAATATTTTAGAGCTTATTGAAACTAGATTAAATCAAGAATGGATAATCAATTCTGATACAAAGTATTTTTATCAACTCATACAAAACTATAGCAAACAATTAGCAGAATTAAAATATAAAATTAATAATCCCAGAATTATCTTAGTTCAAAAAAAAGATAATTATATTGATTTTTTGGCTGCTTTTGTTGCTACAATTATCACTAATTGCCATGTTTTTTTATGCGATCAAAGATGGCAATTAAAAGAATGGAAAGAGGTTTTAAATTTAATTCAACCTCACTTAATTTTAGGAATGGATCTAAATTATACCGGAAAAAATCAGCAGAATAATTTACGATTACCTAACCAAAACTTAATTATGATTCCCACAGGAGGTACATCAGGGAACATTCGTTTTGCGATTCATACATGGGAAACTTTATCAGCATCAGTTCAAGGGTTTTCTGAGTTTTTTGATGTTCAAAAAACTAATTCTTTTTGTATATTACCTTTACATCATGTCAGTGGTTTAATGCAGTTTATTCGCTCTTTTTTAACCCAAGGTCAAATTATTATCTATCCTTACAGGGACTTAAAAAAAGGAATTATTCCATCGTTAAACTTTGAAGATTTTTTTATCTCCTTGGTTCCCACTCAATTACAATTACTATTAACCTTAAATCCTGAATTTTTACAACAATTTAAAATTATTTTATTAGGCGGCGCACCTCCTTGGAATTCTTTATTAACCAAAGCAAGAGACTATCAACTGAACCTTTCTCCTACTTATGGAATGACAGAAACAGCCTCACAAGTTGTTACTTTAAAACCAGAGGATTTCTTGCAAAGAAATAATAGCACAGGAAAAGTATTACCTCATGCTAAGCTTAGTTTAACGGAAGAAAAAATAATTAAAATTAAAGCAAACTCTCTCTATTTTGGTTATTATCCTAATTATGAACCTCAGCAATATTTCATTACTGATGATTTAGGGTATTTCGACCATGAAAACTATTTATATATTATAGGAAGAAACAGTCAAAAAATTATTACAGGGGGAGAAAACGTTTTTCCTAAAGAAATTGAAAATATTATTTTAGAAACCAACTTAGTTAAAGATATTGCTATTATTGGAGTTGCTGATGAACAATGGGGAGAAGTCTTAACAGCAATCTACGTCCCCCAGGATGATAACATTGAGGTTGAAGATATCAAAGATATCATTAAACAGCAATTGAGTCCCCTCAAACAACCGAAACATTGGATTCAAGTTAAACAATTACCACGAAATCAACAAGGTAAGTTAAACTATCAAACATTACGAAAAATTGCTACTACCTACCTTAATTAGCAAAATTACTTATAATCAAAACAGTAAAGCAGGGACTTCTAATTGATGCCCCTGCTATAATTCCCTGGATGATTCAGCTATTTGATAAAAATAGCTGAATTTAATACAATGCTTCTTCTTGGTGAGTTTCGATAGTGCAATCAGAAGTTGGATAAGCAACACAAGTTAAAACAAATCCTTTTTCTATTTGCTCGTCATCTAAGAAAGATTGATCGCTTTGATCAACACTACCACTGGTGACTTTACCAGCACAGGTAGAACAAGCACCCGCACGACAAGAATAAGGTAAGTCAAGACCTTGTTCTTCAGCTACATCAAGGATGTATTCATCATCAGGTACATCGAGAGTTACGTCAATTCCTTCTGCTGCGTTCTTTAATGTAACTTTGTAAGTTGCCATGATTGTGTCTTCACCTCAAATGAAATAAATGGGTTGATTTTAGTAAAGAGCATTGCTCAGCATTGTTATGAATACTTTGCTGAAGCTTCTTAATCAAAAGATTTAGTACAATGCTTCTTCTTGGTGAGTTTCGATGGTGCAGTCAGAGGTAGGATAAGCAACACAAGTTAAAACAAATCCTGCTTCCATTTGATCGTCATCTAAGAAAGATTGATCGCTTTGATCAACACTACCACTGGCGACTTTACCAGCACAGGTAGAACAAGCACCCGCACGACAAGAATAGGGTAAATCAATACCTTGCTCTTCAGCTACATCAAGAATGTACTCATCATCGGGTACTTCGATAGTTTGAGTTGATTCTCCTTTGTCGGGATCTTTGATCTTTAAAGTAACCTTGTAAGTTGCCATGAATAGGTCCTCGTTTTAAATAATGAAATGGTTTTGAGAGTGAAGCTTACATAAATAAGCCTCAACTATAAGCTCATTTTTGATACTAAGGGAAAAAGACCCATAGTAAATGAGGCATTAGTAATGAGATTCTTAAATAAACTTAAAATAAGTTTTACTTATACATTGATAGCAATGAAGCCCTAGATAATCTTGTTAAGGTTATATTGTCTATAACCTAGGATAAATAATGGTTAACAGGAAATCTCTTGCTCAGATTTTTGGGGTGATTCTTCTTACTTATTAGTATTAATTATATTTATGATAGTTATTGATGACTTAACTAGATAATTAGTCTGTGGGATCGAACGGACAGTCTCCAGAAAGTGGGATAATAGGGTTTTGGATATTTATAGGTAGGGTAAGGATGTCTCTTACTTCTCAACTTTCTCATCCCATTAAAGTTGGTATTGTTGGTACTGGGTACGCAGCGAAACGACGGGCCGAAACATTTATTGAAGATGAGCGATCTCGAAGAGATCCGCTTCGCGGTGCGCAGCTTTGTTTTGTGACAGGCTATACTACTGAAAATATGGTTGAGTTTTGTCAATCTTATAATGTTGCTTCTTACGATAACTGGGAAGATTTAGTAAGAGATGAAACTTTAGACTTAGTGGTGATTTGTAATGTGAATCAACTGCATGGAAAAATCACTAAACTTGCTTTGGAAAATAATAAAAATGTCATCATCGAGTATCCTTTATCTTTGGACTATACTGAAGCAGTTGAGTTATTAGAATTAGCTAGAAAAAAAGAAAAATTATTGCACATCGAACATATCGAAATTTTAGGGGGAATGCACCGCGCAGTTCAGAAATATTTGCCAGAAATTGGTAAGGTATTTTATGGACGTTATACAACGATTGACGTAAAAAATCCTGCGCCGATAAGATGGACTTTTCATAAGCAATTATTTGGCTTTCCTTTTCAAGCAGCGTTACCAAGGATTCACCGTTTTACCCACTTATTTGGTGAAATTAAGAGTGTAAATTGTCATTTAAAGTATTGGGATAGAGAAGAAAAAGATTATTATCATGGTTGTTTATGTGATGCTCAACTATTGTTTAAAAATGACTTGATTGTGGACTTAATTTATGGTAAAGGGGATATCTTTATCGAAAGCGATCGCACCTTTGAAATACATGGAGAAAAGGGGAAAATTATTTTTGAAGGAATAGAAGGAAAATTAATTACTTCAGAGGGAACTCAACCCATAGAATTAGAAAGTCGTCGAGGTTTATTTGCGTTGGATACAAGGATAGTTTTAGAGCATTTATTTGAGGATAAACCCCTTTATATTGACCCAGAATCAAGTGTTTACGCCCTAAAAGTTGGGGAAGCTGCTTCTCAATCTGCTATTTCAGGAAAGACTATGCAAATTGAGAATTAAGACGATATTTGTAGGGTGGGCATTGCCCACATTGTTCGTTTATTTCTCTTTTCTTACTTATCTACTTATGATTATACAAAGGTCAGGTGGGCAAACTTTTAAAACATTATTATTGTGTTAAATAAGTTTCCGATTTGCCCACCCTACGGTCTTCTAATTGAGGTAAGAGTGTAGAAATTGAAAATTGAATCAACAGTTTATCAAGTATCAGGAGGAAGAAGAATGTCTCTAGAAAATTACAATTTTGATGGTTTTGTTATTAATTTATATGTTGATGAACAAGGAGACTGGTTAGCGCATTTTCAAGAGTTGCCGAATATTTCTGCGTTTGGGGACAGTCCTCAAGAAGCGTTAGAAGAGTTAAAAGTTACTTGGGAAATGGTTAAAGAAGATTATCAGGAGAAACAGCAAGAAATTCCTATTTCTATGAACAAACAAAGATTGTTATCTGAGGGTGCAACATTGGGATTAACATCGTGACGTATAACGTTATCCGTCAACAGAGTTTGATCATTAATCTCTAGAAACTAATTTATTAATTTCATTGTCGCAATGTTCTACCATCTGATTGAGTCCCATATCTTGATACAATTGATGGGCATTTTGAAAGGCTTTGATTGCCTCATTATTGCGTTGGATATTTTGAAAGGATAACCCTAAATTAAGCCAAGTATTAGCTTCTCCGTAGCGATCGCCGATTTCTCTAGTAATAGCTAAAGACTGTTGATAGTATTTTATCGCTTGTTGATATTGTCCCAGGGAACAGTAAGCATCCCCCAAATTTATATAGGAATACGCTTCACCACGTCTATCAGCAATTTCTCTAGTGATAGCTAAAGACTGTTGATAGTGTTCTATAGCTTGTTCATATTGTCCCAGGGAACGGTAAGCATTCCCTATATTATTATAGGAATTAGCTTCACCCTTACGATCGCCTATTTCTCTTGTGATAGTTAAAGACTGTTGATGGTATTCTATTGCTTGTTCATATTGTCCCAGGGAACGGCAAGCATTCCCTATATTATTATAGGAATAAGCTTCACCTTGACGGATTTCTTTGCAGATCTGTCCCTTAGCGAGATCAGCTATTTCTATAAAAATAGTTAATGACTTTTGATAGTATTGTTTTGCTTGTTCATATTCTCCCAGGGAATTGTGAACATTCCCTATATTATTATAGGAAGATGCTTGACCATAGCGATCGCCTATTTTTGCCGTGATAGCCAAGGACTTTTGATGGTATTCTATCGCTTGTTTATATTGTCCCAGGGAATTGTGAACATTCCCTAAACCTGTATAGGAACAAGCTTCACCTTTGTGATCGCCGACTTCTCTTTTGATAGCTAAAGACTCTTGCAAGTATTCTATCGCTTGCTTATATTGTGCCAAATAGTTATATAAAAAACCTAAATTTTGCACAGAATTCCCTTCTCCTTGCCTATCCCCAATTTCTCTAGAAATATCTAATGCTTGATAATAACAATGTAATGCTTTTTCTTTTTCATCAGGAAAATTAACTGATTCACCGCTTCTGATACGGTTAAAATAAGTCTTTCCTAAATTATTATAAAGCGTAACTAAATTAGGATCATTTTTGCCTCTTTTCTTCTCAGTATTAGCAATGAGTTCTTCTAAATCTTCTAAAGATAAAGAGTCTGAATAGTCTTCTCTTAAATGATCATAAGAAACAACTCTATTATCAGGTGGTGAAACAGGAATTAAAGAAGGTTCAGGAGTAAAATGAAATACCCCTTTTCGCCAACTCCAAAAATCTGGTGCTTTTCGACTTAAATTAACTAAAATTTGATTTGTCACCCATAAAACAATGGGATAAGGAAATTCTCTTAACCCTTCCCTTGTCCACTGTAAATAACCAAAAAATTTATCTTGTTGGGATTTTTCACCGTTATTACGAATAAATAATAAATCTTCTGCACCTGTAATAGTTAACAGTATATTTTTTTGATTCTTATGAAAGTCTTCTGAGTGAACAATTTTATAAATAGCTGCTCTTAAACTGGGTTCATTTTGATCAAGACGACTGTGATAACTGGCAATATTAGGTGATAATTCTTTTTCGTAAGCTTCTATAATTTTATCTCGTAACCTTCTATCATCACAAACTGCAATTAATAAGCTTAAAGTGTTTTCACTTGCTTCAATAACACTCAATAATTTTTGGTAATTAAGATTATTTTCATCACTTAGTTTTAAAGGAGTTTCTAATGGCATAACTTTATTAACCTTTATGAGTCTAATAGGAAACCTTTGCGGTTCAATAAATCAATAACAATAGGATGAACATCGTACCACGAATCAGCATTGCGGTATTCTAAAACATAGAGAAAATGCAAAAGATCAAGGAATTTTTGCCTTTCTTCATCATTTTTATTATCAGGACTCAAATTTTTATAAATTGTTGTTAATATTTGATAATGAGAATTTGATAAAGGATCTGTAAAATCATTTCGTAAATTATTCAAAGCGTGATCTAAAACTTCCTGATTAATTTTAATGTCTTTATTCTCTGGTTCCATACGAACTAATAATAAACATTCAGTACAACATTGATTCATAATACGAATTGCTTCCCGTAAAACACCTCCACTTTTTAAGATAATTTGCTTTAAACTATTAGGTTCAATTAAATCACTAGCAATTCTCTTAAGTAATAATTCTCTGAAAATATCAACTTATTTTTGATTAGGAACAGCATTAGGATTTCTATTTTCTCCTTGCTTAAAAAACTTAGAAACGTGCATAAATTTGACTTGATTACTGGTTTCAGTTTCTAAGGTTCGTCTTAAACTAATTTCTCGCATTGCTGCAATGGGAACGGTATAAATAATACGAAAACTAGGCTGCATCAATACTTTAACATGATCATAATAAATAGTACGAATAATAGGTAAATCAAGTTTATCTAGATCATCAATAATAACTAAAATATCTTGCTCTGTAGCATCTTGAATAACACTAGCTATCTCATTAATACGATCAATTAGATCAGATACTTTCCGTTTAAATTCTTCTTTTAACTCATCTCTAACTGTTGAATTAGTTTTTAATGCTAATTTGATCCATTGTAATAAATTAATACCGAGATTACCTTCTTTCTTGAACTCCTCAATATTGGTTCTTGTTTTTCTGGCAAACCACTCATAAAAATTGTTACGAATAGAATCTTTTATGGTAATTTTTTCTTTTTCTGCTCGATCCATCATTTGCACTGCTACAGCAAACAAAATATTAATATGATTAATATCTGACCTATCTATCATGTCAGCAATGGAGAAAAACACCACAAAATAGCGATCACTAATACGACTACCAAAATCAGCTAATAAAGTTGATTTACCACACCCTCGATGACCACCAAAAATAATCTTATTATTCGTATCAGAACAGTCTTCAATAACCTGTTCTAGTTCCGCTACCATAACTTCCCCATATTCAACCTTAAAATTAGCTAATTCTTCAGGGGTAATTAATGGTAGAAGATGCAAATTTTGATAAGTTTTCCTAAACGCTTCTAGCAGATCATTGGTTGCCATAATTGAATAAATTAGACACTATTTTTATGATAGATCATTTCAAACTAAAAATAAGAAGATAGACACAATTAATTATAAAATGTTTATAATTCAGATTAAAGGTTAATGTGTTACGGATTATATCTAATATTAATGTTGAGTTTCTATCCCAAGTGATAAGCGATCACTCTTCATCAAGCAAAGCGTTAAAATTAAATTAATGGTAGTCGGAGGCATTAAATGTTAGAAATTAAGTACCTAAAAGATGAAAATGGGAAAGCAACGGGGGTTGTTATCCCAATCGAAGTATGGAAACAAATATTTCCTGAAGAGGAAATTGCCTTAGATGAGTTATCGGATAGATTAGAAGATTATTGTCTCAATCAAGCAATGGATGAAGCAATGGCCACTCCTTTATTAGACCGCAAAACGGCATTACAATATTTGGAGGAATAATTTGCAAGTTGAGTATCGCCAATTATTTTTGAAAGATTTAAAGAAGTTGAAAAAACAACCGATATATAGTCGAATCTTTGAACTAGCTTTTGAAACTATCCCCTTAGCTGACAATTTGGAAGTTTTAAGCAATATTAAAGCAATGAAGGGTTATCATAATCGCTATCGTATTCGCATTGGTGATTATCGTATCGGGATAGAAGTACAGGACAATCAAGTAGAAATGATGCGTGTTCTACATCGAAGAGAATTTTATCGTTATTTTCCTTAATTATAGTGTTCATGTAGGGTGGGCAATGCCCACCTTATAATTTTATTTTAACTGATAATAAACACCCCATATTGCCATCGCCCTTAAATAATGACAAGCGCGATAGGTTCCCACTGCGGTTATTGCTTCAGGGGTACGAAACTGTAAGCCATTTTCATACACTTGTTTAACCACTGCTTCGGTTAATTTTAAAGCTTCATCTTTCATCCCCATTTGTATTAGAAATGCAGCCAAACCGAAATTAATTCCTGTCCAAACTTCTTGGGGATGGGTTGAGTTAGGATCTTCCGGTGTACCGTCTGGTTTCATGCCATTTGCAGCCCCATATTTTCCGTTTTGAAACTTTAAGAAACAAGCTTCATAAACCTTTTTTAAAGCTGAGAGTGCATATTCCTGTTCAACTACATCAGGTAAACCCAATAACCGGGCATAAAATTGACCAGATAATTGATCAGCCATTACGACATCTGAACCGCTTTCACTATCTAATTTATAGTATTCTCCATTCCATAACGTGGAGTGATAAACAGCGCGAGATTGTTGTAACCATTGATCATATTTATCCAGTTCTTTTTCAATCGATTCGGGGTAATTTTCGGGTTCTAAATTGATATTTTGCGGAGGAGTTTCTAATAATATTTTTCCTATCTTGATAGCAGCTTCTAAAGCAGCGATCCATAAAGCACCACAATAAGCACTAATTCCCCGTAATTCCCAGTCATCAAATGTTTGATCCGGTGCGCCAGAATTTTCGGGAATGCCATCATTATCTAAGTCAAATGTTTTGAGATAGTTTAACGTTTCTGGAACCGCTTCCCAACATTCCCATAGAAAGTCAATATCATCTGCACCAGTTAACAAAAAATCTCGGTAAACTTGTAAGACAAAATCACTCCCCAAATCTTTCCAAAGATTACAATCTTGATAGCTAGTATAATTAGTTTTCTCCCAAGGATGTTCATTAGGCGCGCCTAAATCATGAGGGGTTGCTCCTTTAGCTTTTCGTAACCCTTCGGCCTGATTATACCCAATAATCCTAACTGTGTCATCACTACTGGGAATTGCCCGTGCAAATGCTTCCATTACTGCCTTTTCTAAACGAGGCCATAACATCAATAACCCAAACGATCCATATAATCTTACATCTAAGCTTTCATACCAACGATAATCAATACATTCTAAGACCCCAAATTGTCCTACGGGATCGGTTTCAGAGGCTGCTGTCCAAAGAGTTCCCCCATCGGTTAATAAGTACAATTCATTGAAAAAAGCCATCTTTAACCAGTCAGGTAAATTATCCTGTTTTAAAATAGAATTGTGCCATTCTTCTACTTTTTCTCGCCACACATCAGAATGTTTTAAGGCGGTTCTAACCATTGCCCAACCGTTTTGACCATTACGACCAAAAAAGTCAGTATAACGACGATAATATTGAACACCTGACGCAAATTCTGTTATGGGTAAATCCCAGGCTAAAATGAAGGGAATTTTTTTCACTTTTCCAGGTTTAACTGTAAACCGTATGGCCATCGCAGCAGCAATTTGTTCTCCTGGTTCTGCTGGTGTTTCGTCTTCTTGATCGGGTAAAGATCCATTCATGGCAAAATAGTCCCAAACCTCAGAACCATCTCCATTCGGATTCCATTTTCCCAGATAAAAAACCTCTACACTGGGATTAGTAACACTGGCAATACATATCTGTCCTTCTCCCTCTTGTACCTGTTCATGGGGTTGTATTCTATTAAGAATAAAACCCACCCGAAAGTTATCTTGTATCCACTGATTAAAATTTCCTGTACTATGACCCCATCTGGGTTGATATTCATACTCTGGACTGCCATCATCCCTAACGGTAATTTCAGGAGATTTAACCGCATTAGTAAACCACCCCACAATATTTTGCCAGGTGAGCATAATACTGAGGGTAATGGGTTTATCCGTAGGGTTTTTAACCGTCCATTCAAATACTCCAATAGGATAACTGGTCTCTTGATAGTTATTGGGAATAATGGGAGAAAATTGTTCACAATAAATCTCGGCTTGAAACACTCCTTCATACTGATACCAACTACAGGGATAAAGTGCGGAGTAAGTTCCCTTTTCTTTGGGATACCAAGACCAACAGGATAGGGTGTTATCTTCTGGGGGTTCTGTTGCTAACGCATAAGCTTGCGCTGTCCCATCTTCTAATTGTTCAAAAATACTAAATTGACAAGATGGGATACTTCTAAAAATATGTTCCCCCCCATCTAAATGCCAAAGGTTAAAATCACCGCGAGGCGATCGCCCAATACAACCGGCACCAAACCCACCGATCGGCATTCCGTGCCATGGACCGTCATCTAAATTACTAGCATAGCGTACTGTGTAGGGATGATCCCATCCTTGACCGATAGGACGTTTCCAAGCGCAAGAAGGGATATTGGGGAGGGAAAATAAAGTCTTCATGGGGTTCTATTTTAGAATATGACGGTCATTCGGAACAGTAATCAAAATAAACCTTATCTAAAAACCTATCTAGTCGCAATTTTCATCTGCATAGAATAAAGAGTATTGAAATTTTCATACACTTAATTGAAAACTGCTTTAGGAGGGGGTTGGTAAGCTTTCTAGATAACGTAGAAATTCTAATAATTCCTCATCAGATAATACTTGACGCGATCGCTTTCCATAAGTTTTGATTAAATATTCTCGACCTTGTTCTGTTGTCCATTTTAATCGCTTTAGTTCTGCATTAGAACGGGCAATGATTTCTGAGAAATCCAGAGGTTCTTCTACTACAGGCTGATTTTCCTCAATTGCAGGTTCTTGGATAGTTTCAGCAATTGGTAATGGGTTTTCCTCAATTGCAGGTTCTTGAGGAGTTTCAGGAATTGGTAAAGGTTTTTCTTCTATTGCAGGTTCTTGGGGAGTTTTAGGAATTGGCAAAGGTTCCTCTTTTATTTCTGGTTCAACTGCTTCTACTTTCTTAGAATTTGAAGAAGATTTTACTCGCTTTTTCGATGATTTAGTGGAGGTTACAAGGGTAGGTTCTTCTTCTTTTTTTATTTCTTCTATCTGTTGATTTACTTCTTTTTTAGAAACAGGTTCAAGAGGTTTTTCTGGGGTGGGTGATAATACTTCAACTGTTGGTTTAGGTTCAGAATTTTGTTGGGGTAAAGAAACAATCTTTTCTGATGATTCAATTGGTTTATTATCCAGTATAAGACTATTTAATGCTCTTTCTATGGCTCGATCTTCTGCTATTTCAATTTTATTATCCGCTGCTAATCCTGTTCCTAATGTTATCCCTTTATTCTGTAATGATACCCTAACAATATACTTACCATGATCGATGGTAACTAACTCGCTGACTAAACTTCCTTCAGGGTAATGTTTTCGGAATTGGCTTAACATAATCAATGCCTCTTTGTTCCCAGTTCTCTTTTTAAGTTATCTTGTACTATTATAACAGAAATTATACTCAATTTAAGTAACCGAGGCCGTAGCCTCGGAAAAAATAATCTAGGGAGTTAGATTCGTTATGGTTGACCCTTTAAGCATTAAGTAATTCTTTTAATGTTTCCGTTTCTAAACGGGGTCCATAACAAGTAACAATACGAGAAGAAGCACGGGAGGCTAAATCACCAGCTTGAGCATAACTCATGCCATGGGTAATGCCGTATAAAAAAGCTCCAGCATACATATCTCCTGCACCTACCGTATCAATTGCTTCTACAGGATAAGGGGTAATTTCTATTAATTCTTGTCCATCGAAGACCACTGAACCCTGTGATCCTCTGGTGATAGCAAAACCTTGGGATAGATTTTTAAAATAGGCGATCGCTTCAGAAAACTCTTCCGTATCTGCCATTTTTAACGCTTCTGATTCATTAGAAAAAATAAAATTTATCTTGTTTCCAATAATTTCTAATAATCCCTCCTTAAAGAAGTCAACCATATTAGGATCAGATAAGGAAAAAGTGATTTTAACCCCAGAAGTTTCAGCAATTTCTCTGGCTTTAATGGCAGCAGCTTTAGCCGTAGGAGATGTGACTAAATAGCCTTCCATATAAAGGTATTCAGAATCCGTAATGGCTTCAGGAACCAATTCTGTTTCAGATAAACTACCACTAATTCCTAAAAAAGTATTCATAGTGCGATCGGCATCAGGCGTTACCATCACTAAACATTTTCCTGTAGTTCCATCTACTTCTTTTTCATCGTGAACATTGGTATCTAAACCGCAGTTTTGTAAGTCTTCTAAATAAAAAAATCCGGATTCATCTTTGGCCACTTTACAAGAATAAAACCCTTTTGCACCGAATTGACTTAACGCGACCATGGTATTAGCAGCGGAACCCCCACCACTTTGCTTACAAAGATTCCCATTAAATTTAGCAATGATTTCCCCTTGACGGACTTCATCCACTAAAGTCATCACTCCTTTATCAATCTTTAATTCTTGTAGTAACTCAGGAGTCACGCGGAACTCCATGTCAACTAAAGCATTACCGACACCGTAAACGTGATACTTTCTACCCATGAAAATTCTCTAGTTGTGCTTGCAATCTTCACGATAATATAACAATTTTCCAAGTTTAGACAATTGATACTCGTTAAATAGTCTCCAACCCTAGACTTATAGGGTATGTGGGGTTTATCATTAGAAGAAATGGTTGAACCATAAGGAAAAGTCAGTCTATTGATATTCCTTAATCTCTTATTCAGTGCCGTCCGAAAACCCCTTTAATGGAAACTCAAGCAATTGTCGAGCTATTCCCCCTGTTTAGTGTAGCGAATCCCGAAACGTTAGAATGGATAGTGTCTGTGGTCGATGAAGAAAATTATGGTCAGCAGGAAGAAATTATAAAAGAAAATGACTGGGGAAAGGCGGTTTACTTCATTGTATCGGGTTGGGTCAAAGTCCGTTCTCGTTACAATAATCAAGAAGTTGTTTTAGAAATTCTTGGTAAAGGAGATTTTTTTGGGGAAATGGAGGTTTTAGACGAGTCTCTGAAATACATAGACGTAATTGCTCTTTCTGATGTGGAATTACTGAGTATCTCAGCCCAACGTTTTTTACAGATATTGTTTAAAGATCCTCAAGTTCATCATAAAATGTTGCAACTTAGTGTTAGACGAGTTCGTCACCTGTATCGTCGATTTCAATTACATCAACAAACTCCAAAAATTAAGCTCATTAAAACTTTAATTAAGTTAGCAGAAGCTTATGGTAAATTAATAGAAGAAGGGGCAGAAATTTTCAATATTCCTGACCAGGATATAGCTGATATTGCTGATATTTCCCTTACTGAATGTCAACAAATTATTAGCCAATTACAACATCAAGGATGTCTTGAAAGTGATCCATTTCGTCAAGTTTTGTTTTTAACAAATCTTAAGCAACTCAACCATTTTGCTAAACAAATTTAATAATGACTCAATCAACTATTACTGAGACCAAGAAACCTCAAAATCCCCTACCTATTTTAACTTATTTTGTTAAAATGACCCAACCCAATTCTCATTTGTTTGAGGTAGGGTTACAAATTGAACACTGGTCAAATCCCATGCTGAATTTAAAAATGCCAGTGTGGACACCAGGGTCTTATTTAGTTAGAGAATATGCTCGACATATTCAAGATTTTAAAGCGATATCTAAGGATAAACAAAAAAAGCTTCTCAGTCAAAAAGTAAGTAAAAATCATTGGGAAGTAGAAACCAAAGAAGTTGAAAATATTCTGATTACTTATCGGGTTTTTGCCAATGAATTAACCGTAAGAACCAATCACTTAGATAATACTCATGGCTATTTTAATGGGGCTGCTTTATTCTATTTTATTCCAGGATTAGAAACCACTCCCATTACTGTTGAAATTATTCCCCCTAATGCTAGCTGGAAAGTTAGCACTGCTTTACCCACTATTCCTGGAAAAGTTAATCAATTTTATGCTGAAGATTTTGACACATTAGTCGATAGTCCTTTTGAAATTGGTAATCATGGTATATATTCCTTTGAAGTCTTAGGAAAACCTCATCAGTATGCTATTTGGGGAACCGGTAACATTCAACCCAACAAACTCATAGAAGATACTCAAAAAATTATCGAAACAGAAGCTAAATTATTTGGTGGTCTACCCTATGATTATTATTTATTTATTCTCCATCTAACCCAGAACAATTTTGGCGGTTTAGAACATAAAAAATCTTGTTCTTTAATCTATTCTCGTTTTTATTTTAGAGATACAGATAAATATAATCGTTTTCTTCAATTAGTCGCCCATGAATTTTTCCATTTATGGAATGTCAAACGCATTAAACCAAAAGCAATAGAAACCTTTGACTATGAACAGGAAAATTATACTCCTTCTTTATGGTTTTCTGAAGGTACCACCAGTTATTATGATATGCTCATTCCTTTGAGGGCCGGAATTTATGATGCGCCAAAGTTCTTGGAACTTTTAGGTAAAGATATCACCCGTTTTTTAACTACCCCAGGCCGTAAATTTCAACCCTTAAGTGAATCAAGTTTTGATGCTTGGATAAAATTATATCGACGGGATAATAACAGTGATAATTGTCAAATTTCCTATTATTTGAAAGGAGAATTAGTTTCCCTTCTCTTAGACTTATTAATTCGGGCGAAACATCAAAATAAACGATCTTTAGATAACGTTATGGTTCAAATGTGGGAACAATTTGGAAAAACAGAAATTGGTTTTACTCCCCATCAATTGCAACAAGTAATTGAATCTGTCGCAGATATGGATTTACAAAGCTTTTTTAACTTATATGTTGATAGCACAGAAGAATTACCATTTAATAAGTATTTAACTCCCTTTGGTTTACAGCTTAAACCCAGTACAGAAGATGGGAATATTCCCTATTTAGGCATTAAAGTTCAATCGGAAAATAATAAAGAAATTATTAAATTTGTCGCGAAAGGATCTCCTGCTTCTGTAGAAGGAATAGATCCAGAAGACGAATTATTAGCTATTAATGGAATACGGGTGAAGGCCGAAGACTTAAATCAACGTCTTAAGGATCATCAACCTAATGAAATCATTTCTGTAACAGTGTTTCATCAAGATGAATTAAGAACCATCTCTATTACCTTAGGCCAACCTCAACCCAGTGCATATGAGGTAGTTCAAATTGAAAATCCTTCACCACTTCAACAGGAAAATTTAAGGGGTTGGTTAGGAAAAATTTAAAGGAAATATTGAGCAAATTTAGGGTTATAATAAAAGTCTTGGATAGAAGGCTATCTGAGGCGATGCAAGGATAACGGAAGACAAGATGCACAATTTTCTGCCAATTGCTTATTTTGAGAACCAATTTGTACCCTTTGAAAATGCTAAAATTTCGATAGCAACCCATGCTCTACATTATGGGACAGCAGCTTTTGGTGGAATGCGTGGAATTCCTGACCCTGAAAACCCTGAAAAAATATTATTATTCCGTTTAGATCGTCATTGTCAACGTTTATGTCAAAGTGCGAAGTTTCTCAATTATGAATTATCCCCAGAGAAACTACAACAAATTATTATCGATTTTGTTAAAAAAAATAAGCCGAGTCAGTCCTTTTATATTCGTCCTTTAGTGTACAGTTCAGGACTGGGAATTGCCCCAAGACTTCACAATATTGAAAAGAACTTTTTTGTCTATGGTTTAGAAATGGGGGATTATCTTTCTCCTGATGGAATTAGTTGTCGCATTAGTTCTTGGACTCGTCAAGAAGACCGTAGTTTTCCCTTAAGAGGTAAAATTAGTGCTGCTTACATTACCTCTGCTTTGGCCAAAACAGAAGCGGTAGAATCGGGGTTTGATGAAGCTATTTTAATGAACTCTCAAGGGAAGGTTTGTGAAGCAACGGGAATGAATGTTTTTATTATTAGAAATGGCACGTTAATCACCCCAGGATTTGAACAAGATATCCTAGAAGGAATTACTAGAGATAGTATTTTAACTGTGGCTAGAAATCTCGGAATTCCCACCATTGAACGACCGGTTGATAAGTCAGAATTATTTATTGCTGATGAAGTCTTTTTATGCGGAACTGCTGCCAAAATTGCCCCCGTTAAACAAATCGAAACCTTTAAACTGCCGCCTCACCGTCCTATTACTGAAAAATTAAAAGATAAGTTATTTGCCATTACTGAAAACAAAGATCCAGACTATGGAGATTGGGTTTATATTGTTGATTTAACTTAAACTGAACTCATCTTTATTTCCGTGATTTTAGACTAACATTGTTGTACATTTTGTGCTAAAGTAGCATTAACTTTTATCATCACTATGGTTGAAGTTAGCATTCTAGCCTAAATTTCTTAAGATTATGTTATCAATTTATCTTTTGTCCCACTTCTCATACTTGCGAAGTACAGTAATTTATTAGTTTAGAGTAACAGATAATAGATTGAAATATATATTATTTAGAAAGTGAGTTAAAACAATTATCAAGTCAACCCTAGTTATTAATTATTTAGATGGATACCCATAACCCCATTCAACCCCCTGTCTCACTGTGGATTCTGGTAGCAAGAACAGACGTTCCCTATATGCTACATACCATTCCTCATCTAATCCGTTCTTGTAATTATCCGTTTGTTGAGCGGGTTTTAGCCATGGATACCGCCCCACTGATTGGGGAAAAACGGTATAGATATGATACAGGAAGTCAAGAACAATTAGACCAAGTTTGTCAAACATTGATAGACCAAGGAATCATGGACAGGGTGGCTAAAATTGATTACGATCCGAACCTTATTAAAACAATTTATGAAAAGTATTTTGGCCCTGAACAAGCTCCCAAAATGCTCAATCATACTCATAATTGGAAAGGGTCAACCGTATATGCTTCTTTGTACTGTATTGAAGCAGCAAAAAGCGATTATTACCTACACTTTGATGCTGATATGCTCTTGCATCAAGAGTCAGGATACGATTGGATTACAGAAGGGATAAAATTGATGGATTCTGTGCCAACCATTGCCACTATTCGTCCTTTTTGTGGACCGCCTCATCCTGAAGGAAAAATTATTCATGCACCCACTTTCTTTAAGGATAAAAGAGGATTTTATGGACATAAATTTTTTAGCATGAGAGCTTATTTAGTGGATAGAAATCGATTTCCTCAACTGTCTCCTATCCCTTTGCTTTGGAAATTTCCTCCTTTGTGGTCACGATATTTACCGCAACCTTTACAATCTTTAGCTGCGAAAATTGAAAAGAAACTACGTCGAACAAGAGGAGGGGTTCAAGGAGCTATTGAATCGTTTGAACCCATGACCAGTAGACGGTTATCAGAAACGGATTTTGTGAGGGCAAATTTGTCCTCTACCCGCGCATGGACCATTCATCCCCCTAAACATACGGCGGAATTTATTCGAGTTCTTCCGCAACTTATTAAACTGATTGAACAGGGAAAATATCCTTTAGAACAAGCTGGTTATTATGACTTGATTTTAGATTCATGGCAGGATCTTTTGGATAATAATTCTGTTTTATTATAAAAATAATAATTATTGTAATCAGCAACTCATCTTATTTTCAAAAAACGGAATTAACCTATGAGCAATTTAAGAGAATCTATTAGACATTTTAAAAACGATATCATTTATCGATATTATCATTTTAGGATTACTAGGAGTGATAATCCTGAGCAGGTTGTTATGAAAAAGGAGCCATATAAAGTCCTTTTTATTTTAAGTCATATGCGTTCTGGGTCGTCTTTGCTGACCCATATTTTAATTTCTAATCCAGCGATTAAAGGTTATGGAGAAAGTCACATTCAATATCAATCAGAAGCTGATTTAAAATCATTATTGTTTAAAGTATATTTTCATAATCAAGAATTTACCAATTTTCAAGACTTAGGTAAATTGAGAATGAATCATACTTATATTCTAGACAAACTTTTACATGATAAAAAATTATTAGATAAAAATCTTTTGAAATTAGACAATTTTTATTTTATTTTTTTGATTAGGGAACCCCACCGAAGTTTAATAAGTATGCTGGATCATAAACCTCATTGGACTGAAAAAGATGCAGTTAATTACTATACGCAACGCTTATCGAGCTTATCAGAATATGCTCAAATTATTAATAGTAAAGAGCGAAGTCTTTTCTTAACTCATAATCAACTCATTCATGAAACAGATAAAACCTTAAAATGGTTGCAAAATTTCTTAAAAACCTCTGAAGAATTTTCCGAAAATTATCAAGTTTTAAAAACCACTGGAAAGCGTAATGTAGGGGATTTTAAGGAGAATATTCGCTCTGGTCGAATTATTAGAAAAAGCAGAGATATAAATATTAATATTTCTCAAGAATCTCTCGAGAAAACTTTAGCTTGTTATGAGAAATATAGATTAGAATTATCTCATAAATGTACAATCATTGATTCTTAAAATATAATACTAAAACTAAAATTCATATCCAAATAGCTCAATTTCTTTTTGACATTTCTTCCTAACAAACTCCATTTGCTCTTGATTAAATACTTCAGAATAATGACGTTTATCATTGCGAATATTTCCTTTAGCATTTGGCATCCATCCATCAAAAGGAATGTTCAATTTTTTACAAATTTTTTCTAAATCTTCCATTAAGGTTTCATATTTACCAACGTAATCAACAGCAAGACGATTTTTCATGGTGTAAATCCCAAAATTATCATTAGGATTATTTCGTTGAAGAGACTCGTCTAAGGTTTCTGTTGTCCCCTGTTTTTTCATATTCCAGTAATATCGAGAAATTGCTTTATCCCAGGGATTACGAACAAAACAAAATTTATAGTAACCATACCAAATTTTCGAGCCTATTCCCCTTTTTACTCGACTTGCAGACATATGATTATAAAATGTCGTACTAATTTGAGGGATTTTTCTTTCTGTTATTAAATGATTAATATCTTCTAGTCTATACTCCCAAGGAGCAAGATAACGGGTATAATTTTCATAATTTTGTGGGACAACTCCCAACTCTTGTCTAATTTTTTCATCCGCAGAGGTTAAAGGGGTAATAATATCATCATTACCACAAAATCGTGACAGAGAAATTTCAATACTTGTACCGGCTGTTTTAGTTGTTTTTAAGAAAATATATTTATATTTGTGAGAGATTATCATCGTTTATTAACCAATATTCTTATTAATAGAGTAGCATAGTTTTAGATAATTGAAAGTCCAACGAAAATGAGTAAACATAAAGACGCAGTTATAGCAGTTTTGAATATAACTCTACCTACAGGCAACTTTTTGTCTAACTTCAAAATTCCTAGTAGGGGATAAACAGGTAAAGCAACAATTAATGCAACTAAAAATCTTAACGCTGGAGAAACATTCAACCAAATCTTAGTAATTCTTAACTGAGTAATGAATTGAGCAATTAAATCAGTTTTTTTAGGGATGTATATGACTTCCCAATTCAATCCACCATCAGTTGATTTATATAAATTAGCCATCGGTGATCCAAAACCATAAATTGTTTTATCTTGAGCATAATTAGGAGAAAAATGAATTGGAGATGAACTTGACATAACCATTTGGCCTAAAAAATACCTTTGATTAAAATCCCCTCCAACTTCCTCAAAAGTTGTTCCGGAATCCGTAGATTTTATTAAACCTAACCCTCGAACACTAGCAATAACTGTCTGATCATTCTGATAGTTTGGGGAAACAGCTAAAGCATCTATGTTAACATTTTCAATCAGAGTAATATTAGGTGATTGTTTCCATATTTTTCCCCCATCTATGCTTTTAAAAATTCCTTTGTTTGTTCCTGCAAAAATAGTCTGATCTTGACCATAGTTAGGGGAAATTGCTAATTGTAATAAAACAGCATCATTTAGGGAAGTCTTATTAATTATAATTTGCCAAGTTTGTCCTCCATCTATGGTTTTATATAATTTATTAACCCCTGAAATAAATAAGGTTTTATCTTCAGCAAAATTAGGAGAAATAACAACACCATTCGCTAGATGATCAAGTTTGGAAATAACAGAGAAAGTTCTTCCTTTATCTTTTGAGCGATAAATAAATCCTCCATTTTTTGTAATGATATATATTGTTTGATCATTAGCAAAGTTAGGAGAAGCGACCATATAAGTATCTCTTAAAATTCCTCGACTTTTACTAGAAATCATAACTTGTTGCCAAGATGTACCTTGATTGGTTGATTTGAATAATTTGTAAAGAAAGGTAGCAAATAAAGTCTGATCTTGAGCATAGTTAGGTGAGAAAATTAAGTCATAAAAACGTGAATATTCAATTTCTATTGCAGGATCAGAATCAGCTTTATAACTGGGTGTGGCAAATCCTCTGACCATTGGTTTCCAAGTTAATGCACCATCTTTCGAGATGTAAGCTTCTTTTTCATAGGTTCCGATCGCCACAGTTGAGTCATTTTTATAATTAGGAGAAACTGCTAAACTGGTTATAATTCTAGTAGATAATGTTTCTATTTCTTCCCAAGATTTTCCTCCATTTGTGGAAATAAAAAGTCCATCAAACCCCCCTATGAAAAGGGTTTGATCTTGGCCAAAAGCTTGCGAAATTTTCAAATCTTCAAAGTGAGGAACTGCAAACTGAGGTTCATCTGCTTGATGATCTTTGGTTAACCCTTGACTGATTTTTTTCCAAGTTTTCCCTTGATCTTTTGATTGAAAGACTCCATCATTCCAACTAGATAAAAAAATCAGAGAGTCTTGAGAATAATTAGGAGATGGAACAATATTTCTAATTTTTAGATCCGATAATCCTTGATTAGCTGCTGTAACTGATTTACCTAAGTTTTGTACTTTGAAAACTCCTGCATTTTCAGTTCCAATCCATATAATTTTATCTTGATTAAAAGTAGGAGAAAAAGCTAACGATTCAATTTTATTATTATTATTTAATTCAATAATATTCGTCCATGTTAAACCCTGATCAGATGACAAATAAACGTTACCCAAACTATCACTAATAGCCATTGTTTTTTCTTCATCTTCCGCAAAAGAGATGGCGGTTATTTTAACATCACTCATTACAGAACGCCAATTTTTTCCCCCGTCTTGGGTTAGATATAAACCCCCATCTTTACCTGAAGCTAAAACCAAATCTGGAGAATGAGGCGAAACAGATAATAAAGTAATTTGTTTATTATCTAACCCCTCATTGATTTTTTCCCAAGATAAACCCCCATCTTGGGAACGATAAATACCATCTCCTGATGCAGAAATATACAGAATGTTGGGATTTTTAAGAGAAATTGAAAGACTAGAAAAATCGAAATTGTTATCCAAACCTCGGAATAATCGATCCCAAGACTTTCCCCCATCTTCTGATTTTAATAACTGCTCTCTAACAATAATATAAATTCTATTATCTTGATGATAATTGGGGGATATTTCTACCTGTTTAATAACATCGTGGGGACGATGAGCATAAGCGGTTGGCATTCCAATTAATAAGCCAAAGAGACTTAAAATAACAATTAGAAAGCACTTAATCATGAATGACATTAGTTTATTGGGTAGCATTTTAAACTAAACTGATAAGTCTCTTTTCAGGAAATTAGTAGAATTGACTGTTAACTAGAATTGTAGTCTAATGTGTTTCTAATCGCTTAAAAAAATGCAAGATACTCTCGCGAACTGTTTTGTTTTTTTCTTGGTTTAACATCAGACGAAAATATCCAGAAAGTTTCAAAATTTGAGTAGGTGTTAATTGTTGTGTTTCTAAAAGATGTACGAGATTATCTATAGCGATTAATCGTTTTAACTCATTGGTATCTGTTAGCTGTGATACCCATTCTTGATATTGATGTTGCCGTTTTTTTCTTGGTAAATCAAATAATTGCCAACTCACTAAACCCAACGTTGAAAATGTTCCCAACCCTTGTAAAATCAATCCAGTAGCTAACCAACGGTTTTCTACATTACACCAGATAGATAAAGCAATATAACTGCTAATAACTGCAATCGTACCACCACTAACTGCGATCGCTAATTTTCCTTGAAAACTCTGCAAAAATTGATAATAATATCGCCATCGACTTCGCCAGTTAATGGTTTGAACCCAATACACCAACCCCATAAACCCAATACCCATCAGGGTAGCAGCCACCAGTTTTGGGTTCCACTTTAACATTAGGGTTGTTCCCCAGGAACCTATGACCCAAAGTAGCATTTTGCGTCCTTGTTTACGGTGCAACCAATAGGTCATCATGTACCTAAGTTGTCGCAAAGAAACGCCAGATAAGAGATCAAAAATGGGTTTAGAGCGCAATGAAACTTGCATTACCACAGATGCCAAAATAAACGTATGCTGATGTTTACTATATCGTTAATCTCTCTCAATTACACAATAAATAATATTACTCATACTAATGGTTTGAGTAGAGGGATCGAGACTTGGTAGAATAACCTGAGTTTGGGATAAGAAAATTGAGCAGACGATGGACAACAGAGAAGAAGGAAAAATAGATAGTCAATAATCAATAGTTATAGTTTTTACAATTGATGAACAACTATAAATTATGTTTGAAATTTAACACTCCTGACTCCTGACTCCTGATTAATTCTAAATTCCTTAAACCAAACTGACGTTAAAATAGGCAAGTTAAGGCTTCGGTCTCATACACTCCTAAGAAGTACGGGGTTTTCTCGCCCCTGTTTTGATAAATTCGCTACCAGATTATTTTATATTGAGCCATCATGCAAACTCTCGAAACACCCCAAACTTCCCCTAAACCTGAATTTGATACCACTATCCACCGTCGCCAAACTCGTCCCGTTAAAGTAGGAAATGTAACCATTGGCGGTGGGTTTCCCGTTGTTGTACAGTCCATGATCAATGAGGATACCCTTGATATTGAAGGGTCGGTTTCCGCCATTCGTCGTTTACACGAAATCGGTTGCGAAATTGTACGGGTTACGGTTCCCAGCATGGCCCACGCTAAAGCTTTGGCCGCCATTAAAGAGAAATTAACCCAAATTTATCAACCGGTTCCCTTAGTGGCCGATGTGCATCATAATGGCTTAAAAATTGCCCTAGAAGTAGCGAAGCACGTGGACAAAGTACGGATTAATCCAGGATTATACGTCTTTGAAAAACCCAGTGCCACCCGTAGCGAATATAGCCAAACAGAATTTGAAGAAATTGGGAAGAAAATTCGCGAAACCCTAGAACCTTTAGTGATTTCCCTGCGAGATCAAGGAAAAGCCATGAGAATTGGGGTGAATCATGGCTCTTTAGCAGAAAGAATGTTATTTACATACGGAGACACCCCAGAAGGAATGGTTGAATCAGCGTTAGAATTCATCCGTATTTGCGAATCCTTAGATTTCTATAATTTGGTCATTTCCCTCAAAGCATCCCGTGTTCCCGTCATGTTAGCCGCCTATCGCTTGATGGTGAAACGAATGGATGAATTTGGGATGGACTATCCCCTACATTTAGGGGTGACAGAAGCAGGAGATGGGGAATATGGTCGGATCAAATCCACTGCCGGTATTGGAACCCTTTTAGCCGAAGGTATCGGGGATACCATTCGCGTATCTTTAACCGAAGCCCCAGAAAAAGAAATCCCCGTTTGTTATAGTATTCTCCAAGCTCTGGGATTGCGGAAAACCATGGTAGAGTATGTGGCCTGTCCTTCCTGTGGTCGTACCTTATTTAACCTTGAGGAAGTATTACACAAAGTGCGAGAAGCGACTAATCATCTGACTGGGTTGGATATTGCGGTGATGGGATGTATTGTCAATGGCCCTGGGGAAATGGCCGATGCTGACTACGGTTATGTCGGAAAACAAGCTGGTTATATTTCGCTTTACCGTGGCCGCGAAGAAATTAAAAAAGTCCCTGAAGAGGAAGGAGTGCAAGAATTAATCAATTTAATTAAAGCAGACGGCCGTTGGGTTGACCCGTAGTTTTTAGAGAGCAGGGGGAGCAGAGGGAGCAGAGGGAGCAGAGGGAGCAGGGGGAGACTGGGAGTCTTTAGAGACAAGGGAGATGGGGGAGACTATTCTTACTCCCCACACTCCCCACACCCTACACCCTACACCCTACACCCTACACCCCATCACCCTAAAACCTGAGAAGCGGCTGCAATACCAGCCCCAGACTTCCCTCCTTCATGACCTAAGGTTTGTAACGTTGCTTCTAAAGCTGCGATCGCCGTCAAAATATCCCGTTCACTGACAAAGCCTAAATGACCAATACGGAAGATTTTTCCTTTGAGGTGATCTTGCCCTCCAGCTAAAGCAATATCAAATTGTTGTCTCATGGTAGAACGAATAGCCTCAGCCTCAACTGTAGAAGGCATCACCGCTGTTACCGCGCAACTGGCTGCCTCATCAGGGGCAAATAAGGTTAACCCTAACCCTTTGACCGCAGCACGGGTGGCTTGGGTTAAGCGTTGATGACGGCTAAACATCCCTTCTAACCCTTCTGCTTTCATCATTTCCAAAGCTACCTTTAACCCGTACATAAGATTAACCGGAGGGGTAAAAGGAGAACTGTTTTTATCGGTGGCTTTTTTGTAAGCTCCCAAATCTAGGTAAAACTTAGGTAAAGTCGCCGTTTCGTAGGCTTTCCAAGCTTTAGGACTCACTGCCACAAACCCTAACCCTGGAGGGATCATATAGCCTTTTTGGGAGCCAGAAGCCACCATATCCAGTCCCCATTCATCAACTGGCACATTTACAGATCCTAAACTGGTGACAGCATCCACCATGATCAAAGCTTCCCCGTGAGCTTTCACATAACCATTGATAGTTTCCAGGCCGTTGAGAACCCCGGTAGAGGTTTCAGAATGGGTGATAATCACCGCTTTGATGGTTTTTTCGCTGTCCGCTTCTAACTTGGCTTTAAACGCTTCTGGGTCTAGGGGTTTACCCCATTCTGCGGTAATTTCCTCTACGTCCAAGCCAAACGCTCGGGCAATTTTTCCCCAACGCTCCCCAAACTTACCGTTATTCCCCACCAAAACGCGATCGCCAGTACTCAAGAAATTAATAATTCCGGCTTCCATAGCTCCAGTGCCACTGACGGTTAACATCAGCACATCATTTTGAGTTTGATGGAGCCATTTCAGGTTTTCTGTAATTTCCCCGATAATTTGACTAAAATCCCCACTTCGATGACCAATAGGGTGTTTAGCCATAGCTAATAACACACTTTCAGGGACAGGGGTTGGCCCTGGAATCATGAGCATCTGTTTATCTTGCATTAATTCTGTCTCCTGGTTATTCCTTCTAAAGTAATAATCCCCTGTTTAATAGAGATGAGAATGGTTGCTTCACAGGGAGTCCAACCATTTAGTTTATCCTGTCCTTTCCAGACTAAAAAAATCCTTGTCTTTCCTGGATTTTTTTAAGCTTTAATTCAGATTTTAATTCAGATTTTTTCCGTTAACGGATCGTGGTTTGAATTCATCGCCCCATCCACACTATTCAAAGACCAATAATATTCTGTGGGGATCTGGGTTTGTTGACAAATGGCTTCTAGTTGTTTTTGTTGCGCTCTTGCTTTGCGTAGGGTAACAATTAGTTGCTGTACTTGTTTTTGTAGGTTGGGTTCTTCATACGTCATGGCCAGAGTTTTCCGCTCGAGCAACTGTAGTAATAATTCGTAATGAACAAGAGAGGGAAGTGGAAGAGCTTTCATCAGAATTGTTGGTAATAAAATAATTAACAGAGTAAATCCAGAGCTTACTTCTACCATAAACCATTAAAGGCGATAAAAAGCTAAAAATTATCTCTAGGTTTATTGTTTAATAACAGACTCATGGCAATATGATGATTAAATCTTGTCAATTGTTCCTTTTAGAGACTTTTTTGATTACTTGAAAAGAGATAATTTATTAATTTATCCTTAGCAAACTTGTGGGTTATAAGTAATAATCTGGAGAATTATATGTTACTTATATTGCTGAATTATTTACCTTCTCAAGACTTGAGATTCAATTGTAACTTAGGAGTTAGTTAAAAAATGATGATCAAAAAGGTTGAACAGGGTGTAGGGTATGGGGTGTGGGGTGTGAGGTTCGCTCTTGTTGGGGATTCTAACCCCAACTAACCGAAGACACCGTAAAAGACGGTCGGGTATTAGAACCCATTGCTAGAAGGGGCAAAGTGTTCCCTTCTCTTCAAGGTATTAGGTATTCCCTACACCCTACACCCTACACCCGATCAGCGAAGCGATAAAATTAAATTCATGGAAAAACCTTCAGTTATTGGCCTCGATCTCGGTGGGACTGCCATTAAACTTGGACAGTTTCTAGAAGATGGTACCTGTATTAACGCCCTAACGGTTGCCACTCCCCAACCCGCAACCCCCGAAGCAGTGCTAAAAGCTATGGTAGAGGCGATCGCTCAACTGACCCCCCATCAAAACTGTCTTGCTTTAGGGGTAGGAACTCCAGGACCAGCAGACAAAAGGGGTAGAATTGCTAAAGTAGCCATCAACCTAGCCGGATGGCAAGATGTCCCCCTAGCAGACTGGTTAGAAGCAGCAACAGGACTGCCTACAACCATCGCCAATGACGCGAACTGTGCCGGGTTAGGAGAAGCTTGGTTAGGAGCAGGGAAAGACTATCAAAACTTGATTATGTTAACCTTGGGAACAGGAGTGGGCGGTGCGATCATCCTTGATGGCCATTTGTTTACGGGTCATTTAGGGGCTGCCGGAGAGTTAGGGTTAATTACTCTCAATTTTGATGGGCCAGTGTGTAATAGTGGTAATAATGGTTCCTTAGAACAATATGGTTCGATTCAAGCCATCCGTCGCATGACGGGAAAAGAACCAGCAGAATTGGGAAAATTAGCAGAAAACGGTCATAAACAAGCCTTGGAATTTTGGGAAAGCTATGGTTGTCTATTGGGTGCCGGTTTAGCTAGTTTAATCTATGTCTTGACCCCAGAAGCGATCATTATTGGGGGAGGAATTAGTGGTAGTACCCGTTTTTTCTTTCCAGCTACCCTAGAAGAAATAGAAAGGCGCGTTTTGCCCAGTTGCCGCGAAAATTTACAGTTACTAAGTGCAAAATTAGGTAATCAAGCAGGAATGATCGGTGCAGCTAAACTAGCTTGGGAATTAGTAGAAATTGAAGGAGGCAGGAGGGAAGATCTTTAGTTAAGTTAAAGGGTAGGGAGTGTGGGAAGTGATAGGGTGACGGGGTGATGGGGTGACGGGGTAATCTTGAGTGTGGGAAGTGTGGGAAGGGTGGGGAGTAAGAATAGTCTCCCCAGTCTCCCCCATCTCCCTTGTCTCTAAAGACTCCCAGTCTCTCCCCCTGCCCCCTGCTCCCCCTGCCTACCTCCACTAAGAATCTCTATGATGAATAAAGAGAATTGGTATTATCTATCTATTTTTTAATTTCCCTTTAATGCGAGAGAGTAATAAATTAACTTCTGGTAATTTTAATTGAATGGATAAGAGCAAGAAAATGGCTAAAGCAGTGGTAACAGATAGGAGCAATTGTAACAATTGTAAGCCTAAATTATCCCCACTATAAAACTGTTCCCAACCCCAACTAACTCCCCAACTAGCGACACCAGCTATAAAACTAATGCCCGTTAAAGCCAATAGAGCCTTTCCCCATTCTTTTAACGGTAAACCCCCCAAACGATTATTGAGAATTGCCAAGAAAATAATTAAAGAAACTAAATTAACCCCAATGGTTGCCATGACTAAACCGGGTGTCTTAAAAGGTTTATAGAACAGAAAATCTAAGAACCCATTGAGAAAAATATTAAAAATACTAATACGAAATGGGGTTTCTCCATCCCCTAACGCATAAAAAACCCGCACCAAAACATCCCTAGCTAAGTAGAAAAACATTCCTATTCCATAAGCCATTAAAACAGGGATAACGATTTCAGCATCAGTAGATTTAAACGCCCCCCGTTGATAAATAACCCGAATAATAATAGGAGCTAAAGCGATAAAAATAGCGGTCAACGGCAACATCGTTAAAGCCGTTAATAACAACCCTTGACGAATTCTTACTTTTAATTCTGGCCAATGTTCAGGTGCGGTTAAGCGAGAAAAAACTGGCATAAACGGCACCAAAATCATATTAGAAATAATGCCCAAGGGAGTTAAAACAATAAAATTGGCATAGCGCATGGCTGCGGCTGCATTCTCAATAAACGAGGCAAAAAATAAGTCAGTATAAACATTAATATGTAACATTCCCGATGACAGAGTAGCCGGCCCCATCACCTTCATCACATCCATAACCCCTGGCACTCGCCAATTAAAGCGTAACCGCAGTTTTCCCATACCGGCTTGCCATTGGGCCCATAGTTGGGCTAACCACTGTAGAATCCCTCCCGCTAGGGTTCCCCCGGCTAAAACCATACCCCCCAAATACCAATTTTCAGGGTTGTTCAGATTAGTCCCTAACTGCCACATTAAAGTCCAAACACCGATAACAATAGCCACGCTGGAAAATAAAGGGCTAATACTGGGTAATAAATATTGATCCGCTGCGTTGAGGGTTCCAAAACCAATGCCAATGAGTCCCGCTAATAGGGCTAAAGGGGCCATTATTTGTAATTGTTGAATGGCGATCGCCTTAACTTCCCCTTCTAACCCAGGGGCTAACACTGAGATAAATGTATCTGCAAAGACGATTAAACCAACGGTAACTATCAATAACACCGTACTGACTAAGGTGGTTACCGTTTCCACCAATGGGGCTGCTTCTGACTTATCTCGCTTGGCTAAAACGCTAATTAATGCACTGTGAAACGGTCCATTGATACCGCCGAGCAAAATTAATAAAAAACCAGGAATAACGTAGGCATAAGCGTAAGCATTGACCACTGGGCCAACTCCAAAAGCTGCTGCGATCGCTTGTTCGCGTACTAACCCAAATAATTTACTGATGAGGGTAGCCACAGCAACTACACCAGCAATACTTACTAAGGAACGGGACTTTTTCTGGTTAATAGACACGACACTCCCCATGACAAATTTTGACACTCCCCACGAAGAGAATTCGGGGGATTCTTCCTTCATAGACCTATCTTGCTATTACAGGGCGAACCAGTAATAGTAGGGGATAAATCTCCAGAAGCGTTCGGATCTAAGATCCAGGTTCCGACATGACCTGTCGTACCTAAGGCTCGATTAAGAATATTTATTGCTGCGTTTTCATCACGATTTAATCGACATCCACAAGCACAAATATGAGTTCTTGTAGATAATGATTTTTTAACGACAGCACCACAGTTAGAACAATTTTGGCTTGTATAAGCAGGGTGAACCGCAACAGTTACCCTCCTCATTTTTACTCCAAAATACTCTAACCATTTCCTAAATTGATACCAACCAGCATCATTAATTGACTTGGCTAAACAATGATTTTTAACTAAGTTTTTAATCCTCAAATCTTCGTAGGCCACCAAATCGTTAGATTGGACTACGCAACGGGCTAGTCTCTTAGCGTGTTCTTCACGTTGCCTACTTATTTTGAGATGTTTACGACCAAGCTTATTAATGGCTTTTTTACGGTTGGTTGAACCTTTCTTTTTACGAGAAACACGACGTTGATGAAACTTTAATTGTTCTTCTCCTTGACGATAAAACCTAGGGTTGGGTTCAGCTTTCCCCATTGAATCAGTATAGAATTCTTTTAATCCAACATCTAAACCGATAGTTTGATGGGTTGGGGGCAGTGCTTCTTTAACATCAACAGAAATGCAAAACTGGCAGTAATAACCATCAGCACGACGAACTAATCTAACTCGTTTGATTTTATCTTTAGGGTAAAAAGCTAAATCCCATGTCCCGATTAACTTAAGTTTTCCGATTCCTTTTTTATCAGTAAACTTAATATGTTTCGGGTCTAAAAGTTTCCATCCACTGGTTTTATACTCTACAGAACGAGTATTTTTCTTGAAACGTGGGTATCCTTTTTTTCCAGGAATTTGCTGTCTTGAGTTCGTCTTACATTCCGAGGAAACCTCGGAATTACGCACTCGCTTTTTACAGTTATCAAAGAATCTAGCTATAGCTGACCAACATCGTTCAACAGATGCTTGAGTTGCATGAGAGTTTAAGTCTTTAACAAAAGGGAATTCAGAACGTAGTTTAGTATTGTACCGATAAAGTTCAGCACGAGTGACATTCTGACCATCCATCCAATAACGCAAGCACTTATTTCTAACGAATTGAGCCGTCCTAATCGCTTCGTCTATTGCTTGATATTGAAGTTGCTTTGCTTTAACCTTAAACTCGTAAACTATCATTTGACGCTGATATATTTAGCGTAAATATATCCTAGCATGGATTTTCTTGGTAGGCAATAAATTGCCGTCGGACTTATCCCCATATTTGAAAAATAGGGGAACCTGCTCCTCAGCTTTTCACGGTCATTTATTATTCAAGATTCTGTGACTTGAGACAAGTGGCCGTCTTTTTAACTAAACAGGATTTTCTTCCAAGACTGAAATGTCTCCCGTATGTCCGTTACCGTTGTTATTCGTGTCTGGTATATCAGTGGTGGGTGCTACTAAATCTTCTACCCCATTAATCACTGCCCCTAAGACTGGAACATCAGCATCTGATAGTTGATCAATAGCTTCACGTAACAAACTAGAACGGGTGGTTCCGGGTTTTGTGACCAAGACTAAGCCATCGGTTAACGGTTCTAACAACAAGGCATCATTACAACGGGAAAGGGAGGGGGTGTCAATAATTACCATGTCATAGCGTCCTCTGGCATCTTTTAAGAGGAGTCGTAGCTCGCTTGATTCAATAATGGCTGCGGCCTGACGTTGGGGTCCGGTACTGGGTAAGATGTACAAATTCGCGACCCCAGGCACTAACGTAACGGCATCTGTGCGATTATTGTAAAACCGTAAGGGTTCTAAATTACTGTCAGGATTGGGAGTAACTTCTAACCATTGGGCTTTAGAGGGCGATCGCAAATCCCCTTCTATCAGCAAAGTACGCTTTCCAGCTTGAGCAGATGCAATGGCTAGATTATAAGCCGTCGCGCTTTTTCCTTCTTCATTACTGACACTGGTAATCATCACTACTTTTGAGTCTGAGCCCAGACGACGGAGATTACTCCGAACCCGCTCATAAAAGCTCAAGTCCGCTGGGTTAGCATCTAATAAAACGGGACTGAGATCCTCTCGGTATAGGGAACTATAGATAAACGGTAGTTGTCCCAAAAGGGGAATTTCGCGATCGGTGAGGGAATCTCGAAGTTCTTGAGGAGTATGTAAGCGATCGTCGATTAAAGCCAATAGAAGAATTAACCCTAACCCAGCGACTAAACCGATACCACCACCTGCTGCAATGATTAGTAACTTATTTCTTTCTTGGATTCGTTGGGGAGGGGTGGGTCGATAATTAGGGGGGACGGCTATGGATAAACTGCCTACTGTTTCTGCTTCTGCTGCTTGAGCATCCACCAAGGCTGTGAGAATATTTTGATAAACAATCCGTTGAAATTCAACCTCTTGAACCAGTTTTGCTTGTTGTAGCTGCTTATCTGGGAATTTTTCATACTGTTCCCGCAATTTTTGTTCTGTTTCAATCACTGAATTTAATTGCTTTAATAATCCGGCTCGTCTGGTTTCTAAGCCCAAAAGTTCATTAGCTAACTGTTGTCTGCTCGGATCAAGACTACTATCTTGACGAATCTGACTGATGGGAACAGGAGCTAAATCCCTCGCCCCAATCAATTCTTGGGCCCGTTGTTGAAACAGGGTTTCATTCACTCGTTTTTCTTTGAGGAGTTTTTCGATGGTGGGATGTTCGGGTCGTAAATCTAATTTTAGCCGTTCGAGTTGTTGTTCAATTTGTAGAATTTGGGCCCGTAAATTGGCCAAAATGGGATCAGCACTTAAGGCGACTGAAGCATAAGCTTGGTCTGGTGTTAATCCCAATTGATTCATTAAACTATTGATCCGACCATCAATTTCTTGAAGGGCTAATCCTAACTCTCGTTGTTGTTGTTGACTGCTGGTGATCCCACTAAAGAGACTTCCATCTTGAATGGCCAATAAATCTGAACCTTGTTGGGAAACGTAGCGATAAAATCGATTTTCTGCGGCCGTTAGGTCATCTTTAACTTGGGCCAGTCGTTTACTGAGGGCATCAATGCGACTTCTTAATTCAGAGGTATTCAACCAGCGACTATGCTCTACCATCTCGTCCATAAAGGCTTCTAAGATTAAGGTGGCACGAGTTGGAGATTGTTTATCAGTGTATTGCAGTCTAATAGTTGACAAAGACGCTTCCTCTTCGTCTCCCTCTCCTGGCATCTGTATGGCTAAGGTTTGCTCTTGCATTTGGCGAATTTCTTGGGGGGAGAGTTGTAATTTGTTCATCACGTTCTGCAGTACCCGTCCAGACAACAGGTTTCCTCTGCTCAGAGATAGTCCCCTTCCTTGGGCTTGCAGTTCATTCCCTGTGGTGGTAAAAGCTGGGGGTGGTTCCGTGAAAGTCAATTGTCCAAACGCTGTGTAAGTGGGAACTGGTGGTGGTGGTGGCGGTTGCAGGGCGACTAACCCCGATACGCCAAAACCAGCTACCATGGTTAAAAATCCTAACCAGTAGTTTTGTTGGAAGGAAATAGCAAATCGTTTAACAATTGGGGGAGCCATAATGATTTAAGAACATTAATATAGATGCTACTATTGTAAAGATTTTTAGTTTCTTATGATAGCGATTCTCGGATGTTATTCAAGTCAAATTTATAGGAAGCTCAGGGAACAAGCACAGCAAAACACCCATGACATCGGATATTCAAGTTTGTTAAGTTTTTTTTAATTATCCTCTAGGTCTTTTTCTCAACCGTCGTTCATGGGGTAAGAAGAGGATGAGCCTCTCTAGGTATTCTTTAACTTTTGTCACTAATGTTATTATTGATGCGAGGGTCACGCTTTAATAAAAATTAACCATGCTGGTCCTTAACCTGTTGACAGAAAAATATGATGACCTTAAGCCGTAGTTTAACCCTGATCTTTTTAGTTTTTCTACTTGTATTCGTTTCTGTTAATTCTGCTGCTGCTTTTTGTGGTTTTTATGTGGCAAAAGCTGATAGTAACCTTTATAACCAAGCGTCTCAAGTGATCATTGCTAGGGATGGAAAACGGACAGTTTTAACTATGGCTAATGATTATCAAGGAGAGGTTAATGATTTTGCCCTGGTGGTTCCGGTTCCTGTTATTTTAACTGAAGAACAAGTCAAAATAGGAGAACCCGAAATTCTTGAAAGATTGGATGCTTTTAGTGCGCCCAGATTAGTAGAATATTTTGATGAAGATCCCTGCGATCGCCCTTATTTAGAAGATGAAGTTATGAGGGTTCCTGTTGCTCCTCAAGCAGCCTCAGAAATGAGATCTGGTCGTGAGAATGCTTTGGGTATAACGGTTGAAGAAGAGTTTACAGTAGGAGAATATGATATCGTTATTTTGAGCGCAAAAGAATCCAATGGATTAGAGGTTTGGTTACGAGAAAATGGTTATAAAATTCCCAATGGAGCAAGTGAAATTTTACGTCCTTATATTCAACAAGAGCTTAAGTTTTTTGTGGCAAAAGTTAATTTAACGGAATACGAAAATACAGGGTTTAAATCCCTTCGTCCTTTGATGATGGCTTATGAATCTCCTAAATTTATGTTACCCATTCGTTTAGGAATGTTAAATGCTCAAGGAGAACAGGATTTAATTGTCTATTTATTATCTCCTAAAGGGCAAATAGAGTTAACTAATTATCGTACGGTAAAAGTTCCTTCTGATGTAGAAGTTCCTGAATTTATTCAACAAGAATTTGCTCCCTTTTATAAAGCGATGTTTACCAAAATTTATGAACAAAACAATAAGAAAGTAGCGTTTATTGAATATGCTTGGAATATGGCCAGTTGTGATCCTTGTTCTGCACAACCTTTAAACCGTGAAGAGTTAAAAAAAGCAGGGGTTTTTTGGTTAAATAATGGTCGCAATAGACGTTCTAATAATGTGTTTATTACCCGTCTTCATGTACGCTATCAACGTAATAATTTTCCTGAAGATTTAAAATTTCAAGAAACAAGTAACAATCAATTTTTCCAAGGAAGATATGTTATTCGTCATCCTTTTCGAGAAAAACGGGACTGTGATGCAGCGGAAAGTTATTATCAGTCTGTCAAAGAAAGACAGGATAAAGAAGCTATAACCTTATCTCGTTTAACAGGATGGAATATTTATGAGATTCGTAAAAAGATAGATTATGTTGAGTTTCAGGATGTTCCCTGGTGGCGAGAAATTTTTTGATGCTAACGATTATTTTCTGTTACCAATACTTAAGGTGAAAAAATGTCAAGACAAAAAAAAGTTGTGGTTGTAGGGGCAGGTTGGGCTGGTTTAGGGGCAACTTATCACTTAGCTAAACAAGGTTATGAGGTTACTTTATTAGAGGCATCTCCTTATCCTGGTGGTTTAGTTGCTGGCTGGAAAACAGAGGATGGAAAATCCATAGAAGCAGGAATTCATGGGTTCTGGTATCCTTATAAAAATATTTTTCAATTAGTAAAAGAACTGGGTTTAAATCCGTTTACCAATTGGACTCGTTCCTCTCAATATTCTCCTGCTGGGTTGGAGGTAGAATCTCCTATTTTTCAAAATGAACCTCTTTTACCAACGCCTTTGGGAACCTTTCTTTATACTAAATTTAAACGTCTTCCTTTAAGCGATCGCTTATCAGCTTTACCCCTACTTTATAGTTTAATTGATTTTGATAATTCCCCTGAAGCTTGGGCTAGATATGATAAAGTAACAGCCAGGGAATTGTTTAAACGGTTTGGGGTATCTTCTCGCCTCTATAAAGATGCCTTTGAACCGATGTTATTAGTAGGTTTATTTGCCCCAGGAGAACAATGTAGTGCAGCAGCAACCCTAGGAATGCTCTATTATTTTATCTTAGCCCATCAACCTAATTTTGATGTGGTTTGGTGTCGGGGAACCGTAGGAGAAATGATCTTTAAACCTTGGGTTGAAAAGATAGAAAGTTTAGGAGGTAAAATTTTAACCAATAAGCGAGTTACAGATATCATTGTTAATGATCAAGGAACCGCTAAAGGGGTTATTTGTGATCAAGAAATTTTTGCAGCCGATGCTGTTATTTTAGGGGTTAGTATTAGTGGAATTAAAAAAATAGTCACAGAAAGTAAGGTATTAAATCAATACCCAGAATTTTGTAACTTATGTAATTTAGGAGGAATTGATGTTTTAGCCACTCGGTTATGGTTTGATAAAAAAGTTGATATTCCTCTCCCCTCTAACGCTTGTTTTGGTTTCGATAAAACCACAGGATGGACATTTTTTGATCTCAATAATCTTCATGATGAATATAAAGATTTATCAGGGAGTGTTATCGAAGCAGATTTTTACCACGCCAATCAACTATTAACCATGAATGATGAACAAATTATTAAAAAAGTTCATCAAGATTTAACCACTTGTATCCCAAGCTTTGCTGATGCTAATATTATAGATAGTCGCGTGATTAAAGTCCGTCAAGGAGTGACTCACTTTGCCCCGGGTAGCTATCAATATTTACTGCCAGCAAAATCTCCTATTGCTAATTTATACTTAAGTGGAGATTGGGTCATTACTCGTCATGGTTCTTGGTCACAGGAAAAAGCATACGTTACTGGATTAGAGGCTGCTAATTTAGTGATAGAAAAGTTGGGAGGAAATCCTGCTAATATTAGTCCTGTCGAACCCGATGAACCCCACATCCAGTTAGGGCGGGTAATTAACCAAAATTTGGGTAAAATAATCAATAATTTAATTCCCCAATTTTGGCTACCCTAAATGTAAGCATTCAGCTATCAGCCCTCAGCCATCAGCTTAAAACTAACGCTGCTAATATTGCCGAGGGTTGTGCCAGAAAGGAAGAAGCCGATGATGTATTAGTTTGTTTTGTTGAAATTGCTATGGTTTCAGCTAGGAATATCACCTAAAAGCGGATGTGACCCAGACGGAGGTTTCCTCCGCCTGGAAAGCACACCAAGCAGCTGAACGCCGAACGCCGAACGCTGACGGCTGAATGCTTGCCCCTAAATCAAAACAATTAGAGGTTAATTATGTTTGGAAGACAACCCAAAGAAGAGAAATCTATGGAAAATATCGAACTTCCTGATATTATGTTTCCTTCAGAATCTGAACTTGAAGAGAATTCCGAAGATGACACAGAATTAAGCAAAGTTAGCAAGAAAAAACATTCATCAGCTATCGAAGAAAATTCTGAAGTGGTTACTATGGTTGAGAAAATCAGCGCCATTGTCTCTCCTTATTTTATTGTGGTTGTCGGACTCATTTTATCTGATGACAACTTTTGGTTAGGGTTACTGTTAATTGCTGTAGGAATCCTCTCTTTATTAAAGATTTCTCTACAAGATATTATCGGATTATTTATAGAAATTAAAGAGGGATTAACTTCAGATGACTAGGGATGATCCTAAAGTTAGCAGATGTTTCCTTTTTATACTTCAGGAAAAATAGCCCCTCTTTCTACTAGATTGGTTTTCATTTCTGGGGTCATTCCTTCGTTGTTACCAAATAGAGATTTTTTCACCAAGGCCCCACTTAAATTGGTCTGACTTAAGTTCACATCCTGTAAATTAGCCCCTCTTAAATCAGCCCCAATCAAATTAGCTAAAGCAAGACTACTGCGATAAAAATCTGCTTGCTGTAGGTTAGCATTGCCTAAATAAGCCCCACTCAGATCAGCACCACTAAACCTAGCATAGTTTAACATCGCTTCACTCAAATCCGCATCGGTCAAATTTGCGCCCCGAAAATTACTGTGAGTTAAATTAGCCCCACTTAACTCAATTCCACTCAATTCCGTTGCCAAAAAGTTGCCTCCTGCTAAGTCAATTTTAGCATCTAATTCTACTATTTTAGCTAATTCTAATAAGTCCTCATTTTTGGTCTCGTAGATCTTATCAATTAAGTGATGCAAATTGGCAAGATGTTCGGGTTCAATATTCTTAGTTGGGCTATCTATTTTTTGAGCATCTCCTGATACATTAGAGGTTAATTGAACCCTCGAAATTTCGGGAGAAAGTCGTTCTTTCCATAAAAATTGAGCCAGTTTACGTTCTAAAATACTATGCTTATTAGGATGGATATCATGTCGCCACAACCCTGTTACATCTGTGATGGAAATATCTGCTAAATTTACTGTATAAGAGACAGTAATACAAACAGATTCATCAGTAGATTGAATGGTTGCTAAGGGGGATGAATGATCAAGTTGAACAGTATATTGTCCTGTTTGACCAATCAAATGCCAAACTAAACTATCATCATAAGATTCGATTAACTTAAAAGGAAGATCTCCATTTAACTGCGGTTCAATAATTTTCCCTTGTTGAACCATTAACTTTAGTTTACCCCCTTTGATACCAAATTTTATTTGACCATTGAGTAAGGATTTTTCCTGTTCATTGAAGCGGAAATTTAAGTCTAGGGAAAACTTCCCCTGAGATGTTTGTGAACCCTTGGAGGTTACTTCTAGAAAAATACACTTTGGATAAGGATTATAAGCGGTGTGGAGATGAAGAGAAGGGTAGGATTCCGACATAGTTGAATAATAATCACGTCCTAACTTAATATTGTACCATTAAAAGCAATAAAAACAATTATTAATTATTAATTATCTACAGTCTTTTCCAATGAACTTGATTGTTTTCTTGATCCCAATGCCATCGTAATAAATGAGCAGTTTGCCCTGGCGAAATTCCTGGGAGATTCATGATTTTTCTTGGAGATTCTGTGGCTAAAGCAATGGCATTTCCTAAGGGGCATAATTGCCATTCAACTAAATTTTTAACACCGACTAATAAGGGTAATGTTGTTCCTGCTAAGGTACCATTAGCTAGTCTTGCGGTTCCTTTTTTTACCTCAATTTGTCGATTATCCCAAGGATAAACCCCATCCCCTAAACCAATGGGGGCTAACGCATCACTTACTAAGAAAATTCCTCTTTCATAAAGACTACCTCTAAGTAATAATTCAATCATGGTTGGACAGACATGATTTCCATCAGCAATTAAGCCACAATACACATCAGAATTGATCATTGCTTCCCCTAATAATCCAGGTTGGCGATGATGTAAAGGAGGCATAGCATTAAACGCATGAGTGACCATTGAAGCTCCCATTTCAAAGGCTTTTTTAGCCTGTTTTGCGTTAGCTTGAGAATGACCTAAACTAGCAATAATTCCCCGTGAAGATAGATAGGGAATCACCTCATCAGTAATATCTAATTCTGGGGCTAAGGTAATAATTTTAACAATGGATTCATAGCCATCTAGTAACCATTCCATCGCTTCAACAGATGGGGTTAATAGATATTGTGCAGGATGGGCTCCTTTTTTTTCATGGTTGAGAAATGGTCCTTCTAAATGGACTCCTAAGACTTTAGCTGTGTCAATTTCTTCCTCTTTTTGAATTTTTATAAATCTTTCAAGAATCGATAGCGATCGCTGTATATTTTCCACTGAAGTGGTTACTAAAGTCGGCAAAAATCCATCAATCCCTTCTTGCCATAAATAGTCGCAGATTTGGTGTAATTTGGGCAAGTGTTTTTCTTGGATTTCTGGAAAAGCTAACCCCAAACCCCCGTTAATTTGTAAATCAACTCCTCCCAAAGAAATCCAGTCCCCTTGGACATCATATATTTTATCCCCTGTCTGAGTCGAATTAATTGTCCCCATTGAGCGGATATCCTCAATCAATCCTTGCTCATTAATCAAGATTTTTTGCTGCTCTTGATATCCGTGTAATTTAGCATTGATAATTGCAATATTTTTTAACATTTTGCACTCGAAATAATGGTTATTTTTCTTGACAATTGAGTAAAATTATGAAAAAATATTTTGAATAATAGAAACATAGACTTTACTCCCCAAAAGTTTAGATTTCCATTATTAAATAATTTCTATTGAAATGATACCATAAAATAGCAGTTTATTCTACTCTTTAATCTTCATGACCTCCTCTTCTCCTCTCATCGGTATCATCATGGGTAGTGACTCGGACTTGCCCACCATGGAGAAAGCGATCGCTGTTTGTCAAAGGTTTGAAGTGGGGTGGGAAGTAGCCATTGTTTCAGCCCATCGTACCCCCGAAAGGATGGTTAACTACGCTCAAACCGCCCATAAACGGGGTTTAAAGGTGATTATTGCGGGCGCAGGGGGAGCAGCCCATCTTCCTGGAATGGTTGCTTCTTTGACCCCTCTACCAGTGATTGGGGTTCCGGTTCCGACTCGTCACCTACAAGGGGTAGATTCTCTCTACTCCATTGTACAGATGCCTAGAGGTATTCCCGTAGCTACTGTAGCCATTGGTAATGCTCAAAATGCGGGACTCTTAGCGGTTCAAATGTTAGCTTCCCATGATGAAATTTTACTGAAGAAAGTCCAAAACTATCGACAAGAATTAGAACAGATGGTGTTAGATAAACAAGAAAACCTAGACAAACTAGGTTATGAAGCTTATTTACAGCAAATGAAACCTTGATAATAAAGCTCTTCATCACTCTAAGCAACATTTAATTACATTATTCAAGAATGTCAAACTTATCTAAACCCGATCCCATTTATCTAGAAATCTTCAAAAATCTCTATCAATTTATTGCCGAACAAATGGGGATTACCCTACAAAATACAGCATCTTCAGTTAATATCAAAGAACGTCTAGATTTTTCCTGTGCAATTTTTGATCAACAAGGATTATTAGTGGCTAATGCACCTCATATTCCCGTCCATTTGGGTAGCATGAGTGAAAGCGTAAAAAGTCTCATTCAAGATACAAGAAATAGGTTACACCCTGGAGATGTTTATCTATCCAATAATCCTTATAATGGGGGAACTCATTTACCTGATGTAACGGCTATAACCCCTGTATTTGATGATAAGCATCAACACATTTTATTTTACGTTGCATCTAGAGGACATCAAGCAGATATTGGGGGAATTACTCCTGGTTCCATGCCACCTCATTCTACTTCAATTGTAGAAGAAGGAATCTTATTTGATAACTTTTTATTGGTTGAAAAGGGACAATTTAGAGAACAAAAATTAAGAGATATTTTAGCCAATAATCCTTATCCTGCACGAAACCCTGACCAAAATATTGCTGATTTTCAGGCACAAATTGCTGCTAATGAGAAGGGAGTTCAAGAACTACAAAAAATGGTCAGTCAATATGGCTTAGAAATGGTACAAGCTTATATGAAGTTTGTGCAAGACAACGCAGAAGAATGTGTCAGAAAAGCCATTGATGTATTAACAGATGGGGAATTTAGTTATAGGATGGATCAAGGGGCAGTGATCACGGTTAAAGTTACAATTGATCGGAAAAATCGTAGGGCAACGATTGATTTTACTGGGACATCTGAACAACTGAATAGCAATTTTAATGCCCCAAAAGCCGTTACTCAAGCTGCCGTTTTATATGTCTTTCGTACCTTAGTTAATGATAATATTCCCTTGAATGCGGGTTGTCTAAAACCTCTGCATTTAATCATTCCTGAAAGAAGTATGTTGAACCCTCAATATCCAGCTGCGGTGGTAGCAGGAAATGTGGAAACCTCTCAAGTTATTGTTGATACTTTATATGGTGCATTAGGGGTGTTAGCAGCTTCCCAAGGAACCATGAATAACTTTACCTTTGGCAATGAAACGTATCAATATTATGAGACAATTTGTGGGGGATCTGGTGCCGGTATTAACTTTAATGGAACTGATGCAGTGCATAGTCACATGACTAACTCTCGTCTAACGGATCCTGAAGTTTTAGAATTTCGTTATCCTGTGTTAGTAGAGGAATTTAAAATTCGGGAAAATAGTGGGGGAAAAGGTCAATATTCAGGAGGAAATGGTGTTATGAGAAACATTAAATTTCTAGAACCCATGACTGCTAATATTTTATCTCAACACCGAGTTATTTCTCCCTTTGGTTTAGCAGGGGGAGAAGCAGGAAAAGTAGGTAAAAATTGGGTTAAACGTAAGAATGGAACAGAAGAAATATTAAACAGTACCGCAACAGTAGAAATGGAACCTGGGGATAATTTTATTATTGAAACCCCTGGAGGTGGAGGGTTTGGAGAAGAATAATAGACTAAAAGTAGATTTGATAACTGTCTTCTCTTGTTACTAACTGTCTTTTAATCACCTGCTACAAAAAATATCATTTTCCAACTATCTCCTCTCTTCTGAAAATTAGCACGATAATCTATAGGACTTCTAACATATTTTCCGTAAACATAACCTTCTATCCCTGTTTGTGTTTTAATTTTAACCCAAAGATATGTTTCTCCATTAATTGTTGTACTGGGTAAATTATCTTCAAACATAGAAGTTACTATATCATACGATAAAGAACCTATAATCTCTCCTTGTAATGAGGGTTTTTTTCTAATTCTTACATCAGTTCCTGTGATGATTAATTGTGAATAAGAATCAGTAATTTTTCTTGATAAGAAAGTATAGGGGGCTATAAAAGAATTCAGATTATTTTCTTCAAATTTTCCCCCTAATTCTAGGGTGTCTTTCAAGGTTTTCCAGATTTTTGATTGTTGCGGTTGTTGATCTAATTCCCAATATTTTATAAAATCTTCTATCCCATGATAACCACCAAAAGAAACTTTTATATTATCATCAATATGCTTAACTAAAAATCCTAAATTTTTCTGTTCCAATGCTATTAATAATTCTTGACGAAATTGTAAAAAGTCTGGATTTTTAGCTGCCTCATCTACTGGAAATACTTTATTTTCATTGTTATTAATAGTCTGAGAAACTAACTTATCTATATTAGCATCAGCTTGATTTTCCCCAGAATAAACAAAAATAATTAACCATAACAAGAAGATACATCCACAATAAATTAAACTTTTAAGCATAGTTAGTATTGATGATTGATTACTTTTCATTATACTGTGTACAATTAAATTAAAAACAATTGACATAATTCTATAGTCTTGATTTGTAAGGTTTCTAGGGGATTATGACCCCGTTTTAACCGAGTTTCTAGATCAAGTAAAATAGGGAGAGTTTTTAATAAACTTTTACCTGAAATTCTTTGTAATTCTTTGCGTAGAAAATAAAGCCGATTTGGGTTAGGAATATCAGCAGCTTTGGCAATTAGTTTATTATCTGTTTCTCCTGCTTCTATTTTTAATTTAATGATTGTCCAAGTACGAAATTGACCGACTAAAGTGGCAACAATTCTTAAAGCAGGTTCATTTCTTGATAATAATTCATCAATTAATTGTAAAGCTTCTCCTTGATTTCCTTGGCGAATGGCTTGAGCTAATTGTAAACTATTTTGGGCATTGGCATTGACTAAAGTGGCAATAATTGTCTCATCTAAGGGTTTATTTTCTTCTTGTCCATAAAGTTGCAATTTTTCCAGTTCGTTCCATAATTGTCGGCTATTATTACCCACCGATTCAGCTAATAATTCCACTGCATTAGGTGTTAATTTGACACCAATTTCTTGTGCAACTTGTTTCACTTTATTGATTAATTCATCAGTTTTCCAGGGAGGAATAGGAGAATACTCTCGAACCTCTGCATATTGTTCGATTAATTTAGTCGATTTTAAGCGTTTATCAGGTTTTTTGCTAGTAGTAAACAATAAATGAGAACTATCAGGAATAGCAGGTAGAATGCGCTGTAATTGTGTTAGGATATCATCAGAACACTGTTGGCAGATAGAACTATCTACTACCCAAACTAATCTTCCTCCCATGCCAAATACAGGAGTCATCGCCTGATTTAATGCGTCAATGGTACTATTGGGGTCTTCTCCTGCAATTTGATGATAATTAAACTGTATCCAGTTGGGATCGAGAATACTCTCCTTTAAACGTTCCACAGTTTGGGCGATCGCAAAGTCATCTTCCCCCCAAAAGAAATAAATTCCCATGCTTAAAGTCAATAAATCTTTATAAAAAAATTACACAAAATCAGGCAAAATAAAAAGATAAGTATAGTGAGAGAATGAGAGGCCATTAACTTGGACGAAACCTATCAAATTTATGTCAATCGGGTAGCTTCCCTTACTTTACCCACCACTTATCAAACTCAACTTAAGAATATCCAAAAATCTCCTAAATTTCAACAGAGACAACCTGTATCTTTTCCTGGTTATACTGTCCTAACGCCTCCCTACCAAGATGATCCTATCAATGAATCCTTCTATCATCAGTTAACCCTAACGCAACAACAATTAATCGAAAAAATTGAAACCAATTTTTTAATTCCTGTTCCCCCAGAAAGTTTTCATTTTACCCTTGCTGACTTAATTTGGGAAGATAGCTATCGTAATGCAGCCAAAGCCGATCAAGACTTTGATCGTAAACTCAAAAAAGCCATTTCTGACAGTTTCCAAACTTACGAAAAGCTGGACTTAGAAAAAGGTCAGAGTCAGTGGGAAATATTAGGACTCTTAGTCTTTCCTCGTGCGTTAGTGGTGGGATTAGTTCCTTGCAATGAATTATCTTATGATAAGATTTTTCAATTAAGGCGTAGTATTTATCAAAATCAAGAATTAATTGGCTTAGGAGTCGAACAACAATATCATTTTACAGCACATATTACTTTAGGGTATTTTGATGAAATTCCTGATGATTTGGATAAAAGCAATTTAGAATCTGTGATTTTATCTTTTAATGATCAATGGATAGAAAAAGAACCACAAATTTTGACGATTGAAGAAGTAGAACTAAGAAAGTTTGAAAATATGACGCAATTTTTATCGGAGCAAAGTAATCCTAAAGTAATAATTTGACAGTGAGAAAAATAGCATTTTTGATTATTCTCTATTGTTTATATAGTAGTTCCCATACTTGTGAGGTATAAACTCTTCTAGTTTTAGAAGTTCCTAAACGAAGTTCCGGCTAAGGGCGAACAGGAGGGCAGGCTTCGCCCGATGCTCCCCAGCAGAAGTAGAATATTAAGTGTACCTCATGAGTCCAGGAAATGCTATAGAAAATAAGTTATGAACAGGGTTTGCAAGATATAAAGGATGATTATGACAAAATTACTTATGAAGGTATGATGTGCAAATTTTGCAAACAGAAGTAGAGTTATACTTGCGATGATTAAAAATGTTGTTACTCGTTCCAATTATCGTATTTTAGGGCAGATTGGCCAAGGACAATTTGCTCAGGTTTATTTTGCCGTTTCTCGTCAGACAGGAGAATTTTTTGCCCTTAAAAGTTTAGCAAAAGGATTTCCTACGAATCGTTTTTTGCGGGAATTTTCTTGTTTAGTTAGTTTACATCATCCAAATATTGTTGCTTGTCACGGCATGGAATATCATGGTAAAGGGCGTTATTTAGTGATGGAATATTGTGAGGGTGGAACCCTCCGGCATTTAATGAATAACTCCGCTGAATTAAGTTTAGAATTGCGTCTTGATTTAATTATTGATATTCTAGCAGGATTAGAAGCTGCTCATCAACATAATATTATTCATTGTGATATTAAACCAGAGAATATTTTATTGAGTTTAACTGAAGATAAATGGATAGGAAAAGTAACAGATTTTGGTATTGCTAAAACGGTTCAACAAAGTAATAACAGTCAACTAGAAAGTGGTTACACTGGTTCCCCTGCTTATATGGCACCTGAGCGATTTTATGGCAAATATTCCTATTCTTGTGATCTTTATTCTGTAGGGATTATTCTCTATGAATTACTCACAGGAGAAAGACCCTTTTCTGGACTTCCTCAAGATTTATTGTTAGCTCATCTTAACGAAAGAGTTAATATTCCTGATACAGTTCCAATTTTGTTGAAAAATATTATTATTAAAGCCTTAGAAAAGTTGCCTAAAAGACGATTTTTATCAGCAAGAGAAATGTTAAATGCTGTTACATTAGCTAAAAATAATCTAAATCTTGAGCAAAATAATAATCAATTATTTACCTCTATTGATATATCTTATTTAACTCCCAACTTCCATCAGTTGGCTGATCTAAATTTTGCAGAGCCAATAAACTACATTATTAATAATAATAACAATATTTATTTAGCTAGTCAAAATAAACTAATTAAATTGTGCTATGAATCAAACAAAATAGATACCATTGAATTCGATCACTCCATTAAAAAACTGATGGTGTTATTTGAAGGATGTTTAGTGTTAATTGAAAAAAAACAAGAATTAATTAATGAATATTCATTTTACTATTTTCCTGAAAATAATCCCTTTCAAAAAAGAGCATCTTGTTTACAACTAAAGACCAAAAATTTAAAATGGTCTTGTGATTTTCAAGGCCGTTGGTTAGCAATTTTTTCTCAAGCTAATCATCAAACAAGTATTGCTGAATTTAAAATCTTCAATTTGAGAACTTTATCCCTTTTGAATTCTTCTACACCTTTTCCTTTTCCTTGTCAATTAATTGCCTTAGATAAGCGTTACGTACTAGCAATTTTTTCTCATTTGTTCCAAGATGATAAACAGACTTATTTGCATTTATTTAACCGTCGAGGAAATTTTATTACAGGTTTTTCAGTTCCCTTATTAATTTCAGAATTAATCCCTAATAAAGCGAATAATTATGAACTATTTGCTATTGAAAATGCCAAGGAAAATCCTGGTATATTAATGAAACTTAGTCCTTTAAAAATAACAAGAATACCCTTAGAGTTTTTTCCTAATTTTATTATTGGTGAATCTTGGGGTTATGGGTTAGCAGATACGACAGGAAACTTATTACTCTTAGATAGAGACGGAGACTACATAGGAAAAATGGACTTAGAAATAAAAATTACAGCGATGACAGGTTTAAATGATCATCAATTATTAATAGCAACGTGGGAAAATGAAAAAGCTAAATTATTCACCCTAAATATTGAAACAATGTAGGGTGGGCAAAACGAACTTATCTGATTAAATTTTGTAGAATTGGTGAAAATTTTGCCCACTTTACTGGATAATTACTAACTACCCATTGAGTAGCTTTTCTACTAATTGGTTGGTTAATTTTGGATCAGCGCGTCCTCCCGTTTCTTTCATCACTTGTCCTACAAAGAAACCTTTTAACTTCTTCTTCCCTCCCCGATATTTTTCTACTTCTGAAGGGTTAGCTTCCATCAATGCTGTAATCACTTTTTCTATCTCTGCTGGATCAGAAATTTGGGTCATTCCTTTGCTTTCTACAATTTGCTTAGGAGAACCTCCCTTTTCTAACAATTCTGGCAAAATTTCTTTAGCAATTTTACCGCTAATAGTTCCTTTTTCAATCAGTTGAACTAACTCCCCTAAACTATCAGGTTTAAGAGCAATTTCTGTGATGCTTAACTTATTATTATTCAAATAAGCTGCAATATCTTGTGTCACCCAGTTGGCCACTAACTTAGCATCGGCCCCAGTATTAACCGCAGTTTCATAATATTCTGCCACTTCGCGATCGTCACTTAACACCCGCGCATCATAAGCAGATAACCCTAACTCCTCCTCATACCGTTTGCGTTTTTGGGCTGGAAGTTCAGGTAATTCTTGTTTCCAGGCGTTTAACTCCTTCTCAGATACTTCTAACGGAGGAAGATCTGGTTCAGGAAAATAACGATAGTCGCTAGATCCCTCTTTTTTGCGCATACTGATGGTTTCTTGGCTGCTTTCATCCCATAAACGGGTTTCTTGATAAATAGGATCGCCATTTTCTACTGCTTCTATTTGCCTTTCTATCTCATACTCAATGGCTTTTTGGATCGCGCTAAAAGAGTTCATATTTTTGATTTCTACCTTAGTCCCGAACTCTTTTTGTCCCACAGGACGCACAGAAATGTTCACATCGCAGCGTAAAGACCCCTCTTGCATATTACCGTCACTAACCCCTAAATAACGCACCAGACGGCGTAATTCTTGGGCATATTCCGCTGCTTCTTGTCCGCTTCGGATATCTGGTTCTGATACAATTTCCAATAAAGGAACCCCAGTACGGTTAAAGTCCACTAAGGAGTGAGTCGATCCAGCTAAGCGATCGCTTCCTGCATGGACAAGTTTTCCTGCGTCTTCTTCCATGTGTAAACGAGTGATCCCGATGGTTTTACGGGTCACTGCTTTGGTTTTTTTATCCACTAATTCAATTTCAAGAGAACCCTCTTCTACAATGGGGAGGTCAAACTGAGAAATTTGGTAATTTTTGGGGAGATCAGGATAAAAATATTGTTTTCGATCAAATTTACTATAGGGTGCAATTTTCGCATTTAAAGCCAACCCTAATTTAACAGCAGAGGCTAAAACCTCCTCATTAAGCACCGGTAAGACTCCAGGATATCCCAAGCAAACAGGACAAACATTCGTATTGGGAGGACTATCAAACTGAGTTGAACAATGACAAAAAATCTTACTGGTGGTATTGAGTTGACAGTGGGTTTCTAGTCCAATAATAGCTTCGTATTCGGTTTTGACAGGTGTTGCGGTAGTCATGAAATAGTATAAGTGATATATAGATAGCCTAATCTATTTTAACCTCACCTCGGTTTAAGTTGGGACAAAGCAATCCGCAGACCAGAGACACTGCGCCGTAAGACGGCGCAAAGGGGTGTGCTGACTAACCAGAGTTATTCGTTTTCTCTCCAAAAAACAATAGAATTATCTAACGGAATAATTTTTGTTCCAGGATAATAGAAAGAAAGAATTTTTTCTGCACTCCAGCCTAAATTAGCCAAATTATAAGACCCAAATTGACTGAGGCCAACCCCATGACCAAAACCTCCCCCAACAAAAGCATAACCAGTTAATACTTTTTGGCTATTATAGATAGGCTCAAGATAAAAAAGGGTGCTTCTTGGCGGGCCAAACGCGCTACGAACCTCATTTTTTTGTAACTCAATTAACCCTTGATCCGTTTGCACATTCATGGTTAAAATACGTCCAGAATCAGACCGTTCTGTGACTTCCATCGATTCGATGGTTTTGAAATTGGTTAAGGGATGCTTCCGTCTTTCTAAGTATTTCTTTAAATCTTCGGTTAAACTGAGTAAACTGGCTTGACGGTTCCAACGAAATACATTCCGTCCACTTTCATTAAATCCCTGTTTTAAACTAATAAAATTACGGAAGGTTTGTTCATCAGCTAAAGACTTTTGAGAAAGATCCCAGACATTTTGAGGAGAGTCAATAACCGCTTTCAAATAAGGTCTTTCTTCCCCATTCCAAGCATCACTAAAACTGGCTGTAACCCCTCCCGTTGTGGAAGAATAAAGGGCATCCACTAACTCATTATTGTAGGTTAAAACTAATCCTTCTGTGGCGGCGATCGCTTGATCGGCTTTGGGACTGGTTTCACTCAATCCATAATATACTTGACAATGGGTATTAGCACACAGTTCATAATTATCTGCTTTAAATCGTCGTAAATTCCGTAACGCATAGGTTCTAGCTATAATAGTCTGGGCTTTCGCTGCATTTTTCGGCGCATTGGGTCCTATTTCATGAGGAACCACTCCTCTCAAATAGATTTCCAAAGGAACATCATTGACTAAGGTATAGGTTCCATAGGAATTGGGTTGTAACTTTAAACTCCCTCCGTAACGCCGTGTTTTCTGTTGAGAATGACCGACTTGAATCGTATTTTTCCCTGGAATAATCTCTAAATAATCACTTTTATATTGTTTCCCAGCAATGGTAAAGGTTGCTTGAGATTTAGAGGTCAAAATAGCTGATTCTAAGTAAGGATCGCTGTAACCTTTTTCTTTAAGATTTTGTAACAATAAACGGCGTAATAAAGGGGTTTCATAAACATCTCTTTTTGCCCATACTTGCCATCTTCCAGGTTGAGTGACTTCTGTTTTTATCCCTTTATCTTCCCATTGGTTTGCACTATCTTCTGCGGTTTCAAAGGTAGCATGATCGCTTAAAACAATGTATTCTTTTAGCAAAGATTGGGGTAAGGACTCTTCAACGATATTAAGGGTGAGTTGGGTTGTGGTTAAGGTTTGAGTTTGTCCTTGAGTATCTTGAAATTTAACGGTTAAGATGTCCCCATTGGTTGCAGTAATAGACAGCTTTTCTGTTTCTGTCTCCCCAAATCTTTGTATAATACCTACTTCGATATCAATATCTCTAGCGGTACTGGGTAAACCTAAGATTCCTCCCCACAGCAGGGGAAGGGAAAGCAGGGTGAGAAATAAATGTTTACCCCTAATGGGTTGAGTCGTCTTCGTCATTGCCATACCAATACATCATTTTTTCGCATTATAAACCCCATGACCAATGAGGGAAGGGAGTTATGTTAAGATTTTTCTCTTCTTTGATTGTGTCCTCTTTTTGATCGTAATAGTTCCCCGTCAAATAATCGTCAAGTAACCTAGGGAAATTTATCCCAATCATTGAAAAACCAGAGACATAAAAAGAATACCCCAGTTTCTACAAATGTAAGCATTCAGCTATCAGTCATCAGCCATCAGCTTACTTTATGTGTTTATAGGGGAACCCAAATGTTTCCCAAAGAAGAATTGAAAGTGACTGAAATTAAATTTTGAATAGTTGCCCATCTTTACAGCAAAACTTGTTCAGCCAACCCAAATTAGTCGTAAACTATTAATTGAAATAATCGGAAGGAGTTGGCACGTGGAACGCACATTTATCATGATTAAACCCGATGGGGTACAACGAGGACTGGTGGGTGAAATCATTGGTCGTTTTGAAGCCAAAGGATTTACTCTAGTTGGACTAAAATTCATGTCAGTGTCCAGAGAATTAGCAGAAAAACACTACGATGTGCATAAAGAACGTCCTTTCTTTGGCAGTTTAGTGGATTTTATCCATTCTTCTCCTGTTGTGGCTATGGTCTGGGAAGGAGAAGGGGTTGTCGCTTCTGCACGAAAACTCATTGGCGCAACCAACCCCTTATCCGCCGAACCTGGAACTATTCGGGGTGATTTTGGGGTTAGTGTGGGACGGAACTTAATACATGGTTCTGATGCCATTGAAACCGCCCAAAATGAGATTAGTCTCTGGTTTAGTGAAAAAGAGTTAAGCGGTTGGGAACCTACCCTGACACCCTGGTTATACGAATAGGTGTTAATGTAGCCCTTTTATTAATAAAAAGGGCTACCTGTTATTCACCAGTAGATAAAAGAGTATTAAGAAGAATTATCAAAATAACACACACAATTACGTCCATTTTCTTTTGCTTGATAAAGGGCTTCATCTGCTTCTTCAATTAATTGTTGATATTCGTCTTGTTGTTGAGGAATTTGACAAGCAACACCCAAACTAATGGTAACATAGTCACTAACCAAAGAATTTTCATGGGTAATTTTCATGGTTTCAATGGCATTTCTAATCATTTCTGCTAAGGTTAATGCTCCATTTAAACCAGTATTAGGTAAAAGAACCACAAATTCTTCTCCTCCGTATCTAGCCACTACATCAGAAGGACGTTTAATCTGTCTTCTTATTTTTTGAGCTATTTTTTGTAAACAACTATCCCCTCCTAAATGGCCATAGGTTTCATTATAAATTTTGAAGTAATCGACATCGCAAAAAATGAGAGAAATTTCGGATTTTTCTCGTCTTCCCCTTTGCCATTCTCGGTATAAAACCTCATCAAAATAACGACGATTAAAAATCTGGGTTAACTCATCTAAATTAACTAACGCTTTTAGTTTTTTGAGGGCTTGTTGTAATTCTATGGTTCTCTGTTCAACTCTCTTTTCTAAAGTGTGACGTGCTTCTTCTAATTCAGTAATATGTTCATCAATCCACTGAATTAATTGATTGATAGAAGTGGCTAATTTTCCAACTTCATCTTGAGTTGTTATGGGAGCTTTTAATTTAAAGTTTGATTCTTGGATGACTCCTTGAGCTATATAGGTTAATTGTTCTAGGGGATAAGCAATCATTTTACCTGTATAGATAGCAGAAATAGTAGAAATGATTAAAGATATTACAAAACTACTTAAAATAATTTTTGTTCTTAATACATTTGCTTTCATCATCTCTTTTTCAGCATTTTTTTGATGATTTTGAGCAGAATTCATAATAAGAGATAAAATTTCTGATAATTTTTCAAATTGAATTTCAAGATTTCGTATTTTTTGGCTTTTGATAAGCTCTAAAACCATATCTTGACTATCTAGTTGATTATTATTACTAGAAATTGGTGTTATGATTTTCCAAAGAGATGTAATATTTCTTTGATATTCATCTAAATAATAGTCATATTTTTTGATTAAATCTTTTAAGTCTTGATTGTCAATTCTGTCATTATTTTTATCTAAAAAATTATTCAGTTCAGACAAAGTATGTTCAGTTTTTTGACTATTGAGACTAAATTTATTAGTTTCATACTCAAACCAAATAGAGTCATCGATAACAACAAGCAAGGTTTTAGGATGAGAACGAATCTGTAAAATATGATTGTGTAGCTGAGATAATAAAAGAATCTTGTGATTAGCTAATTGTAATCTAAAGTAAGCCTTTTTTTCATAATAATTTCCTAACGTCAGTCCTGAAATAATCCCTAGTATAAAAATAGTAATCACAATTACATAACCATATCCTATCTTGTGACCAATCTTACTATGGGTTAATATTCGCTTGAAGTAATTAGTAACAAACATACAAATAGTTTCTCAGAGTAGATAGTCTACAGAAATTTCTCTAAGATTGAAGATTACTCTAAGCATTCACATCAAATAATAAACAATAAACACTCTTATATACTAAAATAGTAAAGTAACGGTAAAGATAATAACAATATTTTCCTGATATTAACCAAAAACAAATAAAAAATAGTCCCATAACTATTATATAAGTAGAACGGTGTTGCTTTTAAAAAATCTTATTTATCTATTAAAACTAGATTAAATTCTAGATTATCGTTTATGATAACTATAATTAAATATGAAGACCATGATATTGACGCATAGAAAAAAGTCTATATGAATAAATCATAAATATAACTCTGACTAACGATAATAGTTTATTAGCGTTATGATAATCAACCTTAATAATATTCAAAGTATGAAAAGACGAAACTTTTTGGTTTATGGTGTATTATTCTTGATGGGTTGTGTGTCCAAACAAAAATTAGAAAATCAGCCTATCATCTCTTCTAATTCCATTATTCCTAAAACCTTACGTTTTGCTGTTACTGATGCAGTAGGAGTAGGGGAATTAGAAGAAAAATATGAACCTTTTAGACAAGTTTTAAGTGAAGTATTAGATAGTAATATTGAGTTTTTTCCTGTGAATAATTATTTCACAGCAGCAGCAGCCTTAAATGGCCATGAAGTTGACTTGGTTTGGGCTGGTCCTTCGGAATATGTTGTCATTAAAGCAAGGAGTCATGCTATTCCTATGATTGGTATAAAACGGGTCAATTACTATACAATGATAGTGGTTAATAAAGACAGTGGGATTAAATCATTAAAAGAGTTAAAGGGAAAAATAATTGATTTTAGATATAATGGTTCAACTAGCACTCATATAGGGGGAATAAAACTGTTAATGGATGCTGGTTTAAACCCTCAAATTGACTTTAAATCTATTATGTCTGAAGAGGATACTTTAACTCCCTTGATTAAAAATATTGCAGATGCTTGTTCTAGAAATCCCTATCAATATCAGGAAGCTTTAGAAAAAGATGATTTATCAAAAGCTAACTTTCCTATTATTGCCACAGGACAACCTTTACCCAATGATGTTTTAATAATGGGTAGTCATATTCAAGCTGATGTTATTAATTATATTAAGCAATTAATCCTCAAAAACCAAAACCAACTAATAGAAGCTATTTTATCTGTTGACGCTTTAAAAAATAAGTTTCAAGGTTCAACCTTAACTCCCGCAAAGGATGAGGATTATAATATCATTCGTGATGTTTATGAACAGATGGGACAAGGAGATTTTTTATTCAAGTAAATAAGTAAGCAATTACGTTTTTTTGAAGCGATTTTGTGCTTGTTTAAACGCTTCTTTCATCACCATTTGAATTTGATCAGGATTGGGTTTTTTTCCCCCCATTAAATCTCCAAAATAAACACAAGCGCCTTCTCCTAATGCCCAAGTATAAGCCCCTGCCCAAGATGCAGCAATAATACTTCCCAAACCAGGAATAAACTTAATTAATTCTCGTCCGATAGACTGGGCTAAAAATCCCCCTGCGATCGCACTGACGATCCCACCAGCTTGAGACGGGGTCAAAATTTGTCCGTAGAGTTTCCCTAATAATGTCACCTGAGACACTTGTAAGGCGGTTAAAACAGGCATGGTGGCAAAGGGTAAGGGAACAGCTGCTAAGGTAGCTGCTGCAACGGAAAATGCCCAAATGTAACGACGGGCAACATCTCGATACAGATTACCGATTTTTTGAGTCGTTTCTCCTTCCAACAGTTGATGAATCGCCACAGATTCCGCTTCGGGTAACTGCTGTGCTATGGTATCTCTGAGGGTTTCTAACCCATAAAAAACAGGAGTATAGCCGTCTTCTTCTAAGGTAAAATCAATAAGAATAGCATCATCATAAAGCCCTTGAAAATCCTCTTTTATCTGGTTAAAAGCCCGATTAATGTCTTCAAAATTAGGAGGATAAGGGGGATGATCGGCAGTCTGGGAAGGGTAAATTTCGTGAAGACAAGTAACAACAAGAAGATAGGGAATTTTCGGAGATAATAGACGTAATTGTTGAGCAACTTGGCTTAGGGTTTTTGTTGCAAAATCATTAATCTTAACAGTTAAAATTACAACTCTGGCCTGATGAGTGGATGTTTGTAATTTATCAGTTAATTCTTGAATAATAGACTGAGTATTTTGTTGAATGTCCCCTAATCCTACCGTATCCGTAAAAATGAGTAAAGGAAGATCATCGTTAGGATAAGTATATTGGTTTGTATGTTTAGTATGGGGACGAAATCCTTGACCAACAATTTCTTCTGAAACTCTAGTTAATCCTCGAACAATTGAACTTTTTCCTGATTGAGTTTTTCCAATTAAAATCGCTTCAGTGGTAGGTAACTTTTCTCGAACCGTTTCTAAAATTTCTGCTATTTGTACATCGCTTACTTGAAACCATTGAGGTATTTTTTGCAGTAATAATTTATTTTTGAGAAAACTTTTGGTTGACTGTAAAAATTGATTCATGTTGAATGCTGTTAACCTAAAAAAATAATTAAAGCAGAGTAATTAAGTGATCGCTTATTTCATAGGTTCAAGACGAATTAATTTACCATTGGGATCATCCGTTAACACATAAATAAACCCATCACGACCTTGTTTAACATCCCTAACCCGTTGCTCAAATTTTATGGGATATTCTGCTACAATTTCACCAGCATCATTTAACTCAATACGAATCACTTCCCTGGCCAATAAACCTCCTGCAAATAAGTCTCCTTTCCAGTCCATAAACTGATCCCCATCATATATCGTTAGTCCCGATGGTGCGATCGCAGGAGTCCACACAATCAACGGATCGACCATACCCGGAAGCGATCGCTTATCTGATATCTCACCCCCTGTATATTCCTGACTATGAGTCACCACTGGCCAACCATAGTTTTCTCCTACTACTATTTTATTCAGTTCGTCTCCACCCCTCGAACCGTGTTCCGTTGACCATATTTGACCGTTTCTTCTATCAATGGTCAAACCCTGGATATTACGGTGTCCATAACTCCAAATAGCAGGGTTAGCATCTTCTTGACCCACAAAAGGATTATCATCAGGGATGCTACCATCATCATTAATGCGTATAATTTTACCTAAATAACTGTCCAGTTTTTGCGCTTGTTTGCGACTTAACTCACCCTCTATCTTTAACGGTGGGTTTCCTCCATCTCCAATGGATGCTAATAGGGTTCCATCATTTAACCACAGCAAACGAGATCCGAAGTGTTGTCCTCCTGTTTTCATCGGAGACACTTCAAAGATTACTTCTACATCTCGTAGTCGATTTTCCTCTAAAATAGCACGGGCGATCCGAGTTTGGTTGCTGCTACGAGTCCCCGAAGCATAGGTCAGATAAATGTAACCATTTTCCTCAACATCAGGGTGTACCGCTACATCCAATAATCCTCCTTGTCCCACTGCAAGGACTTCCGGAACCCCTCGAATCGATTGGGGTTCTAATTTTTCATTTTTTACAATACGGAGTCTTCCAGGACGTTCTGTGATGAGTAGATCACCATTGGGTAGCCAATCCATACCCCAAGGATGTTCTAACCCCTCTATTACTGTAACTTGTTTGACTTCTTGTTGGGTTTGTGATAGTTGACTGGTTTGATTCCCAGTTGGTTGAATTGCAGGATTGCGGGAAGAATTTGAAGACGAAAAACAACCTCCTACACCTAATAAAATAATTATATTGAATATAGCTGAATAAAATCGTTTACAGTTCATTAATCTATTATTCATATCGATAATTATCTCTCTTTAGACTACAGATGTTTATATTGTAGGGGTCAACGGCCGTTGACCCCTACGGAAATGTGTAGCCAGACTTTAGGAAATTGGTATTAGAAAGACGGTGGTTAAAAGATTCAGAAGTAATTAGAAATCATCAGAAAAAGTTACAAAGTAAGCTTAATCGCATTGACTTCTTTTTGGGCAAGAAGTTTGAAGACTTTAATCGTAGAGACACTTATCACTGATTAAGCGATCGCAACCTTTACCCCTAGCACAATTACCCCTAGCACAATGAAATCATCAAAATCTTTTCTCTTCTTCATGGATTTAGCCCGTCAAGGTGCCTTGG